>Ga0310120_10001909_pt1 | contig 15497 bp, 13 predicted proteins | sample CB27_AW_983_MG_FD_203506 | JGI IMG/M metagenome (GOLD analysis project Ga0310120, IMG submission 203506) | Marine microbial communities from Western Arctic Ocean, Canada - CB27_AW_983 | ecosystem: Environmental > Aquatic > Marine > Oceanic | place: Canada: Western Arctic Ocean | collected...
GTCGGGGCATACGACGGCCTTCGCTATGGTGGTGCGGTCGACCAGATCGAGGTTCTTGTACCCTTCGAATCGGGATCCGCCTTCACTTACCCCGCCTTCACTTACCCCGCCTTCACCTACCCCGCCTTCACCTACCCCGCCTTCACTTACCCCGCCTTCACCTACCCCGCCAAGGGAGCCCCATGGGCTTGATGCAGCGACGCGATTCGCGCCGAGAGGCACGCCGTGGCACCCGACAAATCCGGGTCGCTCTCGTGTCCGGGGGGCTGTTCAGCGTTGTGTTGGTCTGGGGGGCAGCGGGCTGGGCAGCAGACCCGCCTGGGGATTTTTCCGTTACGGGCGAGGTCTCCGAGTCCGAGTCCGACGGGTCGCCAAGTCCCGTCCCCGAAGTGCGCCTTGAAAGCCTCCTTAAGCTCCCCTCCAGTTGGAAGGGAGGCGAGGAGAAACGCCAGGGACTGAGCGCCGGACAATGGCGAGCCCGGTTCTCCGAGCTTGCCGAAGAGCGTCTGGCCGTGGAGCAGGGGGTCGAGGAGGCGCGGGATGAACTCGACGGGATGGTCGAGGGAGGGACCGGAGGTCCGTGGCAGATGGGCGCCCCTGGGAGCAACAACACCGAGGTTACACCGATGAGTTTCAAGCACCGGGAGTTGATTCGAGACGGCAAGGAGCAACTCACGAATATCCGCCGGCGGGAGCGATCCCTGCATATCGAGGCCGATATAGCCGGAGTGCCCAGCACATGGCGCGTCGTCCCGACTGATTCGGCGCCGTGAGCCCGCCCAGTTAGGGGCGCCAACCCGCAACACTGGGTTGCTCCCCGCCGAGTTGCAGGGGGAGGCGCCACGGCTAAACTGGCGCCGCCCAACCTATTCAGGCCCCTTTTCGGGGTTTCCTCAGCGGACGGGGCCGGCTCGGAATCCGGTGGCCTCGGCTAGGTGATGGGCAAGAGGAGCGAGAGCGATGTCAGTTGGCGAAGAGACCGAATTGACCCCCGAAGAGATCGAGACGGGCCCGAAGCCCCGGGGTGATCTGGGTTCCTGGCTCTACGTACTCGGGGGAATCCCGTGCATGATTCTCTTCTTCCTGCTCTTCTTCGGGTCCATAGGGACCTGCGACGGCGCCAATATCATGTTCCCGGGCTGAACCGTCCGGGATCCCCTGGGCCGATGTATGCAGGCCAGCGCCGAGATCTTCAAAATTCCGCCCAGAGTGGAAAAACAACCGGTTTGCGCTCAATCTACTCACTGGGTGAGCCGATACGTCCCTCATGGGGTCTGGAGCAAACCAAAAATGCATCGCGCTAATCGCTAGCTTGCTGGCGTGTGCACTGAGTGGCGGATGTGCCGGGTTTTCTGGGGCGGACCAAGGCTATGCGTACTTCACACCGCCCGCTCCCGATGATCAGTGGAGCCCCAAGATTTCGGGCTGGCAGCGCCGGGAGCGCGCTCAGGATCACGCCTTGGTGTTGGCCCCGGCGGCCGTTTCCCAAGCGGCTCCCACGGAAGCGGAGGGAGTGTCTCCGGCCGAGCCCGCCCCGGAGCAGACGCGGGTACTCGATTTGCGGGCGAAGTACGCCGCCTTTCGTGCGGATCAAAAGCGTGCCATGGCGCGCTCGGTCGCTGCCTGGACCCAGAGTCAGGCGCTGGAGCACTACATGGAGGATGGCCCTGTCGATCACTGGGCCACTCTCGAAGAGACCTTGCAGAACAACGGCGATGATTGCGACGGGTTGGAGTTGCTGACTTTTCACGCGCTGCGGGATCTCGGGTTTGAGATGACCGAAGTCTTTCGCGCCATCGTCTACCGCGCCTCCGACGGACAGCACCATATGGTCACGCTGTGGTTCGAAGATCCAAAGAATCCGTGGGTGATCGATCCCACCGGCGCCATGACCCTGGGAATGCCCCAGATGTCGGATCTGCCCGGCTGGATTCCCATCAAGTTATTCAGCGACACCACGGAGTACACGGTGAGCCCCGTGCTCCCCGACACCGAACCGATCACCGTGGCGGCCCGAGATCTCTAGCAGGGTGTGTACCGGGGCTTGGAGCAGGGCCCTCTCCGGGCGACCCTCGCCTCAGCGTGATAGGCTCCGGCGCGCCTAAGGAGACGGAAGAGAGTCTCCTGGGCGTGGCAAAAGCGAACTGTGGTGCGGATGGGGGGCCGCCTACATGACCTGCTTCATGACCTGCTTGAGGAGTGTTGTCCGGGCTCGTCATTGGATCGAACGCTCGGTTTGCGCCCCGGGGATGGGGTTGCTGCGGGCAACCGCTATCGGGGCTCTCCTGGCTCTGGCGATGGGCTGCGGTCCCTGGGTTTCCATCGCTTTGGCCGAAGGCGATCGCCCGGTTTTTGACACCGTGGTTGTCGACGCCGGACACGGAGGCGAGGACCACGGGGCCCGAAGCCCGGGAGGGCTGGCGGAAAAGGAAATCGTGCTTGATGTCAGCCGTCGTCTGGCCGCTCGGCTTCGCGCTCAGGGACTGTCGGTAAAGCTGACCCGTCAGGATGATCGTTTTGTGCCCCTCGAGACCCGAACCTCCCTGGCCAACGCTGCCGGAGCAGACCTTTTTGTTTCGGTCCATGCCAATTCGGCGGAGACCGGCCGGCCCAAGGGAGTCGAGACCTATTTCGTGTCCCTCGATGCCAGCGATGCCGGGGCGGGTCGGCTGGCGCGGAGGGAGAACAGTGCGTTTGCGGGGGAGCGTTCGCTCGTCGGCGCCGCTGACCCCCTTGCGGCCCTACTGGGAGACCTAGTCGTCACCGAGCACGTTCACGAGTCGAGCGAGTTTGCCAAGCTGGTCCAGGGCGAATTGGCAGGACTCGGGGGGGGCGACGTGCGGGGGGTCAAGCAGGCGCCCTTTGTCGTCCTCATGGGCGTTGAGATGCCGGCGGCGCTGGTCGAAATCGGTTTTCTCAGTAATGCTGAGGACGAGGGGGAGTTGCGGAGTGCTCGCCACCGGGAAGCCATCGCGGATTCCATCACCCGAGCGGTGGTGGCTTTCGGGAGAAGGTACGATGCCCGGAGAGGCGTGGAGCAGGGCATTCTTGGCCTGCGTGCCGCACGCTGAACCCCCCTGGAATTTCTAGGGATCGTTTTGCAAAGAGAGGGTGTGTAGACAGAATGCGTAGGGATGGAAGGGCCGCGGATGAGATTCGCTCGCTTGAACTGATCGTCGATTTTACCGAGAACCCTCTGGCCTCGGTGCTTTGTTCTCTGGGCCGCACTCGGGTGCTCTGTACCGTTTCGGAAGAACTCAGCGTTCCCCGCTGGCTCCGAGGGCGGGGCGAGGGTTGGGTGACAGCGGAGTATTCCATGCTGCCGGCGGCGACTGATACCCGGAACAATCGAGAAGCCACCAAGGGGAAGGTCTCGGGCCGAACGATGGAAATTCAACGCCTGATTGGTCGGAGCCTGCGGGCGGTGGTGGATATGCGCGTGCTGGGCGAGCGCTCGCTTTGGGTGGATTGCGATGTCCTCCAGGCCGATGGCGGGACCCGCACGGCTTCGATTACTGGGGCGTACGTGGCACTGGCACTGGCGTGCGAGCGCATTCTTGCCCGGGGCGATCTCGAGCGAAGCCCGCTCCGGGACAGCGTGGCAGCCATCTCGGTCGGAATCGTCGACGGAGAGGTGCGCCTAGACTTGCCCTACGAAGAGGACTCTCGGGCGGAAGTCGACATGAACGTGGTCGCCACCGGGGGAGGGCGCTTTATCGAGGTCCAGGGGACCGGGGAGGAAGGGACATTCTCTCGGGAACAGTTGGCCGAACTCACGGCGATGGCCTTGGGGGGCATTGAATCCATCAGCCTTCTTCAGAGCAAGGCATTGGCTTCGGCGGGCTTGGACAAACCTCGCCCGGCCTCGACGCCCGCCGACTAATGGCGCGATTGCGAGTCATTGCGGCGACCTCCAATCCCGGAAAGCTGGAGGAGTTTCGAACCCTGTTGGCCGACCTGCCCATAACGGTTGAGTCCCTGGCAGGCCGGGGGCCGGTTCGTTTTCCCGAGGAGGGTCTCGATTATGCCACGAACGCAGTGGCCAAGGCGCTGGCCGTGGCCGAGCAACTAGACGAATGGGCGCTGGGCGACGACTCGGGTCTCGAGGTGGCGGCGCTGGACGGCGGCCCCGGGCCTCTCTCGGCGCGATTCGGTGGCCCGGCCCTCGACGATGCCGGCCGGGTTGCCCACTTGCTCTCGGCTATGAAGAACTCGTCACAGTCGAGCCGACTCGCGCGCTTCGTGTGTGTGGCGGCGCTGGTCGCTCCTTCCGGCGAGCAGACCGTGGCCCGGGGCGAGTGTTCTGGACGTATCCTCCCCGCGACCCGTGGCGCCGGGGGATTTGGGTACGACCCCATCTTTCTTCCGGAAGGCTTCGATCAGAGCATGGCGGAAATCGATTCAGACGTGAAGGATCGGATCTCACACCGGGGGCGCGCCTTCGCCGAACTGCGTCCGGCACTGGAGAGGGCCGCCGTCGACTAGCCGTTGGAGGCGCTCGAGGTCCATGGGGCGGACGAGTGACTCAGGGGGCTGCTAGGGTTGGCCGCCCATGGAAGAATCCGCGCCCCCCGCTCCGAACTGCGAGCTCTACCTAGTCCGCCATGCCCAGAGCGAGTGGAATGCCAGCGGGCGTTGGCAGGGCCAGGCCGACCCGCCTCTGTCCTCGGATGGGCGGGTGCAGGCGAGTGCCTTGGCGGCCCGCTTGGAGGCAGAACTGGCCGGGGCCTCCGTCACGGGGCTCGTGTGCAGCGACCTGGGCAGGGCACGGGAGACCGCCGCAGAACTCGGCCGAAATTTCGGCCTGATCCCCGTGTCGGACCCCGAGTTGCGCGAGTTGGAGATCGGCGAATGGTCGGGACTCCGGCGGGCCGAAATTGCCGCTCGAGACCCGGAATTACTCGCTCGCTTCGAGGCCAACGATCCCAACGCGCGGCCTCCTGGGGGCGAGACCCGGCGCGAACTCCGGCATCGGGCCCGTTGGGCGATACGCCGAATCGCGAATGGCGATCCCTGGGGCCGAGTGGTGATCGTCAGCCACTTGGGCCTGATTCGCGCACTCCTGCCCGGGGCCGAGCCGAAGAACGCGGAGTTCGTGCGGGTTTCGGCAGCCGATGCGGTGACCCGGCGCTTGCGCTTTGAGTCCGGGGAGGAAGGCACGGGGGAAGGACCGCTCTAGGCCCCGGCCGTCCAGAGCCTCAGAAGGGCGCTTCGGCCGATGCGCGCGGGACCCGGCCCCGTTCCATGGCCAGCATGCGAATGCCTTCGAGCATGATCCAGATATCCAGGGCGAGGATCAGGGTGCCCGCAAGCGCCAGAAGCCAGAGGGTGTCGAAGTTTTCGTAGTAGCGCAGCAGGTTATGAGTCATCGCCCAGGCGCTGGCTGCACCCACGGCCAGCATGGGGACCACGGTATAGACGATCGCGCGTCCCCGGCGCTGGAGCCAGATCGAAACGATCAAGAGGGTCACCGAAGCGACCAGCTGGTTGGTGGTTCCAAAGAGTGGCCAAAGGGCCAGCCCGCCGGTCCCTCCGCCCTGGGTAACGGCCAGGATCAGCGCCGCCCCGATTCCCAGGCCACCCGCGACAAAGCGGTTGGTGAGGAGCTTGAGTCGAAAATGGTCACCGAGTTCGGCGATGACCAGTCGCTGGATCCGCGCGCCGGTATCCAGGGAGGTGGCCGCAAAGGCGATCACGATCACCGCCATGAGTGTCTTGGCGGTCTCCACAGGAATGCCGAGGCTGGCCACGAAGCGCGCGCCTCCCGAGACGAAGGCATCGAGCTTGGCGGCCAGTCCGTTGGCGGCCCCCCAACTCGAATAGTGGCTCCACCACTCTTCGCTGGTCGCGAAGCCCGCGGTGGCGGCCAACACGGCGAGTAGTCCGAGCATCCCCTCGGCGAGCATCCCTCCGTACCCGATGGGGCGGGCATCGGGGATGTGGGCGAGTTGTTTGGACGTGGTGCCCGAAGAAACGAGGCCATGAAAGCCCGAAATGGCGCCGCACGCGATGGTGACGAAGAGAAAGGGGAATAGGCTCGGGGCGCCTTCGGGTTCGAGGTTGAGGGCGGGGGCGACCACCGCGGGCTGGAGCACGAAGAGCCCGGCAATCAACAGGGTGAGCCCTGTCACGAGTTGGTGGGAGTTCAGGAAGTCCCGCGGCTGAAGCAGCAGCCAGACCGGAAGCACCGACGCGATGAACGAATAGAGGAGTAGGACCCACACCCAGGTCAAGACAGAGATTTCCCGGATCACCGGAAAAGCGTTGGCGAAGGCTTCGCCGTAGAAAATGCTCACGAGAAGCACGGCGTAGCCCACCAGGGAGGGGACGAGGATCGGGATGCCGTGCCGGTAGGTGAGCCAGCCGAGGGTCACCGCCACGATGATCTGGACATTGATGGGAAAAATCGAACTCGGGGTGGAGACGAAAAGGGTGGCGATGATGTAAGCGAAGACCGCGAGCACGACCCAGACAAGCAGGCTGATAATGACCAGGAAGAGGGTCTTGACTCGGGGATTGATGACCTCTCCCGCGATTTCGCCCATGGATCGGCCGCGATGCCGGGCGCTGATGACCAAGGCGGCAAAATCGTGGGTCGCCCCCATAAAAAGTGTGCCCAGGCAGACCCAGATCAAGGCGGGGAGCCAGCCCCAGATCACCGCGATGGCAGGGCCCACAATGGGGGCGGCCCCGGCGATGGAGGCGAAGTGGTGGCCCCATAGAATGCTGCGGCGAGTGGGCACGTAGTCGATGCCGTCCTCGAACTCCCGGGCGGGGGCGAGTTCGTCAGCGCCCAGGGCGAAGATGCGGCGAGCCAGGAATTTCGAATAGAAGCGATATCCCAGGGCGAATGCGACGAAGACGATCCCGGCGAGCACGGCGGCGTTCATGACGCGGAGGCTACCAGAACGGCCCCTCCTTGGGCGGCACCGGGCGGGGAGATTACTCGCCGGGTCCCGGCGAGAAGAACCGGCGATGGCGCCAACGTTCCGCGGCGGCGAGTCCTGCGATCACCACCACCGTCCCGACGAGATCCAGGCTGAAGCCCGTCGCTGACCCTTCGCGGACCGCCGAGGTCGCCTGGCGGATTTCGTCGGCCCCGGCCAGGCCGCAGCCCGCGACCAACACAATTCCGGCCAAGGGGCCGCGTGCCAGGGTTGGCCACTGGATGCGAATGGCCCGCCAGGCCAGTAGGGCCTGGACTCCATAGACGGTGGGATGGGCGCTCAAGCGAACCAGCCAAACCAGGAATTGGCGATCCTCCGGGCGAAGACTCGGCAGGAGCCAGTCGATCAAGGGGCCGAGCACTCGACTGGTCTGGGTCGCACTGAAGCTATCTCCGCCGAGTTGCCACACGATCCCGGCCCAGGCCAGCAGCGGCGCCCAGGTGCTGAGGAAACGGCGCACTTGAAGGTCGGGCATTCCATTCTCTTTCGCGAAGTCGGCTGGCATCGTGCGGGGTCCGAGGCAAGTCGCCTAGGCTAGCAGTACGAGAACCCGACGAGATGAATCCGATGACACCTTCCGTTCCCCGACCCGGGCCGCTGACCATCGGCTTGGTCTTCGAGACCTTCGACACGTACCCGGCCCGGCCGGGTGCCCCCCCCGATGCCCACGCGGAGTACGAACCCCTGGCCACCGTGGAACTCCTCGAACAGGCGGTGGCGCTTCTCGGTCACGCGAGCCGTCGCTTGGGGTCTCCCCAGGCCGTGCTGTCTGCGGCGGCGGCCCGGAGCCTCGGGGCGGTGGACGCGGTCTGGAATATCGCCGAGGGCTACGGCTCGCGAAATCGAGAATCCTGGGCGCCCAGTCTGCTCGAGATGGCGGGGACTCCCTGCCTCGGGTCCGACGGACTCACGCTTTCGCTCAGTCTCGACAAGGCATGGGCCAACGTCTGGGCCGCGGCGGGTGGCGTGCCTGTGGCTCCCCAGTGCGTGATCGGCTCGGCTGGGGAGGCCGAGCGTGCCGGCTTGCCCGGGCCCTTTCCGCTCTTCGTGAAGCCGCGTTGGGAGGGCACATCCAAGGGGATTCGCCGAACTTCCCGGGTTGAGGATCGGTCGAGCCTGGTGGCGGAAGTGGATCGCATCGTGGGGGGATACGCGCAGCCCGCCCTGGTGGAGACTTTCCTACCCGGGGCCGAGTACACGGTCAGCGTGGTGGGACACGCCCCGCCGCGGGCGTTGCCCGTGCTTCAAAGAGCCCTCGAAACATCGTCACGCATCGGGCTCCACGCCCTCGAAGGGCCGGGCGACGTCCCCCCCGCCGATGGCTTTGCGCACTGTCTTCCGGGCAGCCTTGATCCCGGCCTGGAGGGACAACTGCAGGCGTTGGCGATTCGGGCATTTGTGCACTTTGAATGTCTGGATTTTGCCCGGGTGGATTTTCGTCTCGACGCCTCGGGCGCGCCGGTCTTTCTCGAAATCAATCCCCTGCCCACCTTCGCACCCGACGGCAGTTTCGGCATACTCGCCGAACTGGAGGGCCGCTCGGCGGCCGCGCTGCTGGCCGAAGTCCTGGCGTCGGGGCTGGAGCGCCTCGGCCTTGGGGCGTCTCCTGGGATCTCCCCGAACCCACCGGGCTGAATAGAACGAGGACGAGTCATCTCATGGAAGCTTCTTCATCCCATCGTTTCCCAGCGCCTGGCGCGATCCCAAAAGGGGTCGGGTCGGGGGATTGGGAAAGTTTCGCCTGGCAGATGCAGAATCGGGTGCGCAGCCTTGAGGACCTTAAGGCTTGGATCGAACCCACCTCCGAAGAGGCCCAAGCCGTGGGCGACCTCGAGCGGCGTTTTCGTTTTGTGATCACCCCCTACTACGCATCACTGATGGATCCTCGGGACCCCGAGTGTCCGATTCGCCGGCAAGTCGTGCCCAGCCCCCTTGAAGCCCAGGACTCGGCGGGTCTTGCCGATCCCCTGGACGAGGTCCTGCACTCGCCGGTGAAGAACGTGATTCGGGTCTATCCCGATCGGATCGCATTCTGCGTGAACAACGAATGCGCGCTCTACTGTCGTTTCTGCTTGCGGAAGAGAATGGTGGGCGAGACCGGCTGGTCCATGCAAAAGCGTGAGCTCGAAGTGGCGCTGGAGTGGATTGCCGACAATCCGGAAATCCGCGATGTCCTGTTGACTGGGGGTGACCCCCTGGTCTTCTCCGACGAGCGCCTGGACTGGTTGCTGACCCGGCTCCGGGCGATTCCTCACGTGGAGGTGATTCGCCTGGGAACGCGGCTTCCGGTGACGCTCCCCTACCGGGTCACCGAGGCCCTGTGCCGAATGTTGGAGCGCCATCATCCGATCTGGGTCAACACCCACTTCAATCACCCGAGAGAGATCACCGAGCCCGCCGCCGAGGCCTGCCTGCGCTTGGTTCAAGCGGGCATTCCGGTGGGGAACCAGAGTGTCCTGATGCGTGGGATCAACGACGATCCCGAGATCATGAAAGAACTCTGCGAGCAATTGGTGCGGATTCGGGTCCGACCCTACTACTGCTATCAGGCCCAGCTTCTCGAGGGCACCGGGCATTTTCGCGTCCCTATCGAGCGCGGCATCGAAATTTTCGAGTCCATGCGGGGTCGGACCAGCGGCTTTGCGATCCCCCGCTACGTCCTCGATACCCCCCACGGCAAGGTCCCCCTCGAGCGCTCCTCGATTCTCGGACGCGAGGGAGACGCCATACTCGTGCAGGCGTGGAACGGTAAAACCTGGCGGGAGCCCAATCCCCCGGACTGAGTGGTGCGTCGGGTGCGGGATGGGATCCATGGTCCATACTGGGGGCTGGGGGGAACGTGGCGGACGACGGGAATCGCAGCGGTGAGGGTGCGCCCCTGAGCGCGGGGCGCCTGGGCGCGGCGGCGCTTCTGTTGGCGGCCAGCGTGGCGGCTTCTCGGGGGCTCGGCTTCGTGCGGGAAATGGTGTTGGCCGCCCGGGTGGGGGTGGGGTCGAGCACCGATGCCTACTATGCGGCCTTCCAGATCCCAGACCTGCTGAATTATTTGCTGGCCGGGGGCGCCCTCGCCATCGCTTTCACGCCGCTCTATCTGCGCACCCTGCACAGCGATGGCGAAGACGCGGCGAGGAAACTTTTCCACACGGTGCTGGGCACCTTGGGTGCTCTGACCTGTGTGCTCACTGCCGCTCTCTGGGTGTATGCCGATGCCCTGGTGGATCTCCAGTTCGCCGGCTTTGACGCGGCAACCCGGGCCGAGACCGTGCGCCTGACCCGCATCGTATTGCCGAGCCAGATTTTCTTTATCGCCGGAGGAATCGTGCGCGCGGTCCTGATGGCCCACGGCCGCTTTGCCGCTCAGGCCGCCGCGCCGATCCTCTACAACGGGTCGATCATCGTGGGCGGTTGGCTCACGGGTTCGGTCGAGGGTTTCGCTTGGGGCGCGTTGGCCGGGGCCGTGCTGGGGAATTGGGTTTTTCCGGTCTACGACGCCCGCCGACTCGGCGGCGTGGGCTTCCGCTTGGCGCCCTGGGATCGGCGTTTCCTAGTCTATCTGTGGGGGGCCTTGCCCTTGATGCTCGGCCTGTCCCTGACCACTGTGGATGAGTGGTATGAGCGGATTTTCGGTGCGGGCCTGGGGGTGGGAGTCGTCGCGTCCCTGGCTTTCGCGCGCAAGCTCATGATGGCTCCGGTGGCGGTGATCGGGCAGGCGGTGGCCACCGCCGCGCTTCCAAGTCTCGCATCCCTGCACGCCGCGGGACGCTCCCGGGAACTCGACGCGCAACTGCTGGGAACTCTGCGTATCACCCTGGTGCTCGCCGTCTGGGCTGCTTTGGCTTGCTATGTCCTGGCCGGGCCCGCGGTCGAACTGGTCTATCAGCGCGGGGCATTCGGCTCGAGCGATACCGTTCGGGTTTCCGCGCTGCTGGCCTGGATGGGGCTCGCCATTCCGGGCTGGGTGGTCCAGCAGGTTGCGGTGCGCGGGTTCTTTGCACGGGGAGAAATGTGGCGGCCCATGGGGCTGGGAACGCTGATCGCCCTGGGCGCGATCCCGCTCTATACGAGTCTGGCGGCGCGCTTCGGGGCCGAGGGTCTGGTGGTGGCGGGCGGTATCGCCATCAACCTGAACGCGCTCCTGACCTTGGCCTGGGCGAGGGTTCGCTTTGGCGGTCCCGACCTGGCGCCCCTGCTCTCGACCGGGATCCGAGGCCTCGCGGCGGGCGGACTGGCGGCCCTGGCGGCAAGCCGGGTAATCGGCGGGGAGCCGGGTTCGGGGCTTCAAGATATTGCTCTCGGCGGCGGGGTCTTCCTGGCGGTGGTGGGGCTTGCGGGCTGGGCGTTGGGCGATTCGGCCCTGCGCGGCGCGCTGGGCCAGGGCGCTGCGCGCGTGCGGAGCAGATTGCCGGGAGGTCGGGCCCGCCGTGGGGACTGAAGGCCGAGTTCTTGCTGGGCGGCTCAGCCGCTCGGGAATTGGGGCGTAGGCGGTGGCGGGCGAAGACACCGAACCGGCGCTTTCGGGATGGTCGTTCTGGATCGATCGGGGGGGGACTTTTACCGATTGCATCGGCCGAGCACCCGATGGGCGCCGGGTTCACTGCAAGCTGTTGTCCTCGGATTCGGGGCCTGTTCAAGGCATTCGCGCGATTCTCGAGCGCGAGGGTGTAGTGGCGCCTGGGGAGGCCTTGCCCGCCTGCGAGGTCAAGCTGGGGTCTACTGTGGCCACCAACGCGCTGCTCGAACGCCGGGGTGCGCCGACGCTGTGGGTGACCAACCGCGGCCTGGCTGATGTGTTGACCATTGGGACCCAGGAGCGGCCCTTTCTATTTGCGCTGGATATTCAGCGTCCCGGGGTGCTTCAGTCGGCGGTGATCGAGTGCGGGGGACGAGTTTCCGTGGACGGCGCTGTGGTCGAAGATCTCGATCTGGAGGCGCTCGGGAGAGAACTCGTGGCAGCCCGGAGCCAGGGGCTGGACTCCCTGGCGATTTCGTTGATGCACGCCTACGCGTTTCCCGAGTTCGAGCAGCGCATCGCCCGTCTGGCCCAGGAAATCGGTTTTGGTCACGTGGTCTGCTCCCACTCTGTGGCCCGGGAACTGGGCTTCTTGGCCCGGAGCGAAACGACCGTGGCCGACGCCTACCTGACGCCGCTGCTGCGCGCTCACGTGGCGGAGTTGGCCAGGGCCCTTCCGGGCTCGCGGTTGCGCTTCATGCAGTCATCGGGTGGCCTCACCGACGCCGAGCGCTTTCGTGGCCCCAACGCATTGCTTTCCGGGCCGGCGGGCGGGGTCGTGGCCGCGGCCCGGGTGGCGGCCACTGCGGGCTACGCCCGGGCCCTGGCTTTCGACATGGGGGGCACGTCCACGGATGTTTCCCTGATCGAGAATGGAGAGACCGACCGGGTCTTCGAGACTCGGGTGGGGGGTGTTCGGGTGCGCGCGCCGATGTTGCGCATTCATACGGTGGCCGCGGGGGGCGGGTCCCTGTGCCGCTTCGACGGTTTTCGGCTGACCGTGGGGCCCGAGAGTGCGGCCTCGGACCCCGGGCCCCTGTGTTACGGCCTGCTGGATGAGTCCGGCCAGCCCAAGGCACGGGAACTCAGCCTGACCGATGCGAACCTGGCCCTGGGCCGGGTGCAGCCCGATCGCTTTCCCTTCCCGGTGCGCCCGGAACCGGTGGGGCGTGTCCTGGGCAAATTGCGCCTTCGCTTGGCGTCGGCGGGGCTGGACCTGGGTGAGGATGAAATCGCTGCGGGGTTTGTCGAGATTGCCAACGCAAGCATGGCCGAGGCCATTTCCCAGGTGTCGGTGGCCCGGGGGATCGACCCCCGGGAGCATGTCCTGGTGGGCTTTGGCGGCGCTGGGGGCCAGCACGTTTGCGCCCTCGCGCGCCTGTTGGGGATGGAGACAATCCTGCTTCACCCGCTTGCGGGTCTGCTTTCGGCGTACGGGATCGGACTGGCGGACGTGACCTGGGACGCTCAGCGGGACGCCGGTCGCGCGCGGCTGGATCCGGTCGGGCCCTTGCCTGGGGGGATGGATGAAATCCTGGCCGAACTTGAGGCCGAGGGCCGACGGGCCCTGGCCGCCGAGGGAGTGGCGATGGACTTGCTGCGCAGCGAGCGGAGCCTCGACCTGCGCTACCGCGGTAGCGAGTCCGCCCTGACCGTCCCCGCACCCAGCGACCGGGCTGACCGGGCGGAGGCTTGGCTGGCGGCCTTTACCGCCGAACACCGGCGGCGCTTCGGGTATACGCGCCCGGAGCGCGAGGTGGAGATCGTGACGGCCCGGGTGCGCGCGGTGGCTCCGCCCAAGGAGGCCCAGGATCGGCAGCCGGACTCCGGCCCGGAGAACGCTGCCGAGTTGGGCGGGGACGCGCGTCCGCTGCGGCGGGTCTCGGTCTATTTTTCGCAAGCGGGCCGCTTGGACACCCCGGTCTACCGCCGAGAGGATCTGCCGGCAGGATGCGAACTGGTGGGCCCAGCGGTGATCCTTGAAGATGCGGGCACGGTGGTGGTGGATCCGGGTTTCGTGCTCAACCTGACCGCCGAGGGTGTACTGCGGCTGAGTGATCGGGGGAACCCGGCGGCGAAGGCGCAAGGCCATCAGCAGGTGGTGGGGGGCGGGGAACTCGAGCGCGCCGATCCCGTCCGGCTCGAAGTTCTGGGCAACCGCTTCATGTCCATGGCCGAGCAGATGGGGGCGGTGCTGAGAAACACAGCGGTGTCGACCAATATCAAGGAACGGCTCGACTACTCGTGCGCGGTCTTCGACGCCGAGGGGGGGCTCGTCGCCAACGCGCCCCACATCCCGGTGCATCTGGGCGCCATGGGGGCCACGGTGCGCGCGGTGCGCCTGCGCTTCGAGGACTTGGCGCCCGGCGAGGCGGTGGTTACCAACGATCCCTTTGAGGGGGGGTCGCATCTGCCCGATATCACGGTGGTGACGCCGGTCTTCGTGGCGGGTCGGCCCGGGCCGAGTTTCTTCGTGGCGAGCCGGGGACATCACGCCGACATCGGCGGGACCACGCCCGGATCCATGCCCCCCAATTCGACTCGCTTGGAGGAGGAGGGCGTGGTGATTCCGGCCTTTCGGTTGGTGTCCGGCGGGCGCCTAGCCGAGGAACGGGTGCGCGAAATGCTCACCATGGCGCCCTATCCCGCGCGCTGCCCCGATGACAACCTGGCCGACTTGGTGGCCATGGTGGCGGCCAATCGGGCCGGAGAACATCTCCTCAAGGCGCTGGTCCGCGAGCAGGGCGCCCAGGCGGTGGCGGTCACGATGGCGCAATTGCAAAGCGCGTCGGCGGCCAAGGTCGCACGGGAGATTGGAAAAATGCCCGATGGGGTCTATCGCTTCGCCGATCGGATGGATTCGGGCACGCCTGTTTGCGTCGAGGTGCGGGTGCAAGGCGACCGAATGCGGGTGGACTTCGAGGGGACAGGGCCCGCGGATCGCCATAATTTGAATGCGCCCCGGGCGGTGGTCGAGGCGGCGTTGATCTACGTGGTACGCTCGCTGGTGGCCGAGGCCGTGCCCCTCAACGCCGGCTGTCTTGGGCCGGTTGACCTGTATATCCCCACGGCATCGCTCCTCGATCCGCCTCCGGGCTCTGCCGTGGTGGGGGGGAACGTCGAGACCTCCCAACGGGTGGTGGACGTGTTGCTGGGCGCGCTGGGTCTGGCCGCGGCAAGTCAGGGCACGATGAACAACGTCACGTTCGGGACCGCAGAGTTTGGCTACTACGAGACCCTCGGCGGCGGAGCCGGGGGTGGGCCGGGCTTCGACGGCGCCTCGGGGGTGCATACGCACATGACAAATACTCGGATCACCGACCCCGAGGTGCTCGAAGCGCGCTTTCCCGTTCGGCTCGAGCGTTTCGCGCTGCGCCGGAATTCCGGCGGGGCGGGGCTTCACCCGGGCGGGGATGGGTTGGTTCGTGGCTACCAGTTCCTAGCGGCGATGACCCTCAGCCTGCTGACCGAGCGACGCGAGGTGGCACCCTGGGGGTTGGAAGGCGGTGGACCCGGTGCCAAGGGAAGGAACATTTTAATTCATCGTGACGGAAGGCGAGAGCGGCTTGCGGCTAAGTGTTCGCGGGAGGTCGTCGCCGGCGATTGTTTGATCGTGGAAACGCCAGGCGGTGGGGGCTGGGGGCGAAGTACGGACGGCGATTGAATGCGACGCGGCCTTGCCCCCATGAACAGGGTGGCTAATGTCGGCCCGGGCGCGTAGCTCAATTGGCAGAGCAAGGGACTCTTAATCCCTAGGTTCAGGGTTCGATTCCCTGCGCGCTCACCAACCCCCCTCGGTCCCGCTAGACTTGTCTGGGTCCGGTTGCCGGGGTGGCGGAATTGGTAGACGCAGTGGCCTTAGGAGCCACCGTCCTTGGACGTGCAGGTTCGACTCCTGTCCCCGGCACCACAGCCGGCAGCCCAGCCGGCAGCCCAGCCGGCAGCCCAGCCGGCAGCCCAGCCGGCAGCCCAGCCAGCACCCCTCGAGGCCACGCCGCCGGCACCGCTAAAAGGCCACGCCGCGTAAGGTGGGGCTTGGG
>Ga0310120_10001910_pt1 | contig 15495 bp, 9 predicted proteins | sample CB27_AW_983_MG_FD_203506 | JGI IMG/M metagenome (GOLD analysis project Ga0310120, IMG submission 203506) | Marine microbial communities from Western Arctic Ocean, Canada - CB27_AW_983 | ecosystem: Environmental > Aquatic > Marine > Oceanic | place: Canada: Western Arctic Ocean | collected...
GAAACCTCCCGGTCGAATTACTGAGGCAGCATTACTAATTATCTTTACCTGGCGCTGAGAAAGCGATATGAGTTCGTTCGGAGCATAGCGCCATTTGATGTCAGGGTTACTTCTAAGTGTTCCGAGTCCTGAGCAAGGAACGTCGACGAGAACGCTGTCGAAAATTTGAGGGAATGGTAAAGGTTCTGCTGCGTCTAGACGGACTAGTCTCACATTTTTAGTTTTGCACCGGACGATTGTGGATTGAAGTACGTCGATTCTAGGCGTCCTTAGGTCAGTTGCCACAATTAACCCTTGGTCGCACATAGCACCTGAAACTCCAACTGTCTTATTTCCTGGAGAAGCGCAAAGGTCAAGAATTCGACTGTTGGCCGTGGTTGGCACAAGTTTGGTCACGAGTTGGGCTGCTTCATCCTGAAGCAATAGTTGGCCTTCTTTGGCAGAGGACGTTTCAAATGGCGGAGCCCCACCGGTTACAGTGAGGGCATCAGGACACCAGCGCGCTTTCCGAGTGAGGACTTGTTGTGCCGCTAACCGCTGAGATAGGTCTTTTCGATTTCCAAGCAACCGGTTTGTGTGAATAGTGACTGGCGAGGGTTCATTGTTGAACAGAGCCCATTTTTTTGCGGCTTCAAAACCGTGTCTGTTTAACCATCTTTCAACCAGCCATTTTGGATGTGAGAGTGTGGTACTTAGGAATTCCAATGCTACAAGGTGGTTTTGGTCGGTATTCAGTGCGTCGGGCGGGGTCGGAAGTCGAATCGATTTATGACATCGAATCAATGCTCGAAGTACTCCGTTGATAAATTTGTCTGCACCAGTCCCTGCAACCTCTCGGCTTAGTTCTACAGCGTCATTAACTGCAGCGTGGATTGGTACTCGATCAAGAAAATGACACTGAAAAACAGCCGCACGCAGTAAATCCAGCACAACGGGGTCGATCGCTTCAATCGGACGGCTCGAAACTTGACTAAGCAGGTAATCGATTACTCCACGCTGACGAAGAGTGCCGGCAGCAATCGCACGTGTGAGGGTCCGGTCCCGAGGATCGATAAGATGTTTACGGGCTTCCTCGAGACCGGCCCCAAGTGTCTTGTTTGTGGTGTGTACATCCCTGAGGATTCTGTGGGCCCATCGCCGAGCAGATGCAATCATAATTTGTCCTTACTAAAGGCTAGACCCGCGGTCCACCGGCAGCCTGTAAGAAATGCTCGAAGAGGGAGTTTGCGTTTGCCCTCACGTTGGATCTCCGTAACGCAGAGAGCACTGTTTTCTCCTGCAGAGACAACTAATGAGTCTTCCCGGGCTTCAATAATTTCACCCGGCATAAAAGTACCGGATATGCCTGTTCGAGTTGCAGGCAGTATTTGGCTCTGGAAAATGATGTAGCGAATTCCTTTAAGAAAGGCGTAAGCGTTCGGCCAATCGTGAAGTGCCCGTATCTGGTTATGAATGTCTCTGGCCGGATTATTCCAGTCAATTAAGCCGTCACTGTAGCGGAGTCGCGGTGCAAAAGATGCCGAGTTGTGGTTTTGCTCAATTTCTGTTTCCTGGTTTTGTTCTATGACTGCAAGTGTGTCGTGAAGTAATTTGGCTCCAAGGTTTGCAAGAGCACATTCCGTTTTCGAGCTGGTATCATTTCGACCAATTTTTAATGAGCTGTGAGCCAACATAGGACCAGCATCCATCTCATTGACTAGGCGAATAATGGTGACACCTGTGACGGATTCTCCAGCCATGATCGCACGTTGAATAGGCGCCGCACCTCGATATTTAGGAAGGAGTGATGCGTGGACATTGATTGTTCCGTGTCTGGGAATTGTAAGAAGCGGGTCGGGTAGGAATTTACCGTACGCGACCACGACGCCGATATCTGCTCCATAATCCAAGATAGATCGCTGAACAGAGTCATCTTTTAGCGTGGTTGGTTGAATTACTGGAATGCTTTTCTCAAGTGCTAATTTCTTCACCGCTGGCGATCCGATGATTTTTCCACGACCGTGAGGTTTGTCCGTTTGAGTGACGACGGCGGTCACTTCGTGTTCGGAGTCGATGAGATGCTGTAGAGAAGGCACAGCAAAAGCGGGTGTGCCGTAGAAGAGAATTTTCATCATTTACCTGTTCGTCTCAATATTCTGGTCTTTTGGATAAGAAATTAACGTTGAAGACTTGTCAGCCGGTCCGTATGAAATTCGCCATTCAAAGGGACAAGTTCGTGTTGGAGAATTCCAGCTAGAAGGCCTGTTTCGTCTAACGTTAGACTGTTACCGGTTCTATCAAGGGGGCGAACGACGACATGTGTGGAGCGATGTGCCTGAGCATTAAGCCCCGGCAGATTCAAGCACCCTTCGTTCGCCAGTTGAAGGCCGTCTCCTGACAACAAAGTCGGATTAGTAAAAATGATCAAGACGTCAGAATCCCGACCAGCTAATGGATCGGCCAATAATACCCGCAAGGGTACCCCATTTGTGGTGCAGCGAGCCCGACTCCTTGAGCGGGATACTTGGTATCGGCCACGTCTTCAATCAACTCTTTGATTGAAGAAACGTCTGCAAACAATTCTTCGGATCTTTGATGGAGTACTTTCGCGCCGTAGCGTAGAACAGGCCGGATCATGCCACCATTCTATTTCTTAAAGTGAAGATGTCGACGAGGGTAGCCTCACTGTAACAGGTTTGAGAGTAACGACATTCCGGTGTGTCACCGGATGGAGCCTTTGAGAAATTGTCGCAGGAACGAATCCGACTCTTCTGTTCGACTGAGTGTGTTGGTTTCGTGATGATTGCGTTGTACGTGGAAAAATGCAGCGAAAAGCCATGGCATGGAAATGAAAGTAAAGAACAGGGACGGTCTACTGTGTAAGTGAGGTTGGAGTTCAAAGTGGAAAGAAGTGGTTGGTCGTGAGTCAGAGAATCGGAACCTGTGCGGAAACTGATGGGGCATAAAACGTAGTCTTGTACCGATTTGACCTGCTGTTCAAGTAGTGGTTTCGGGCTCTCGCAGGCCTTGTACTGGCATGTTAAAGTGTCTGGAAGTCACTAGATTACTGTATGCGTGACAAGAAACTCTACTTTTATGACGATATCGCAGATCGATTCGACACTATTGCCAATTCTTATGATCTCCAATGTCGATTACATTTAGTGTTCGACGAATTGCTCGGTGAAGTGAAGTTGTCGAATTTAGATTTGCTAGACGTAGGATGCGGCACTGGCTGGTTTAGCCAACGCGCGAAACGGCAGGGTGCGAATGTCACGTCGCTCGATATCGGGACAAGACTTCTTGCGAAGGCGCGTAAGAAATGCGACTCGCATCCCGTGGCCGGAGATGCGTGCTTGTTGCCCTTTCCGGATGAAACGTTTGACATAGTGATTTCGTCGGAATGTATAGAGCATACGCTCGACCCGCGTCGTGCGGTCACTGAGATAAAGCGGGTTACAAAGGTCGGAGGGATTTTTGTGGTGACGACTCCGAATCGAGTTTGGCGATTTTCAGCCACGGTCGCGGAATTTCTCAAGCTCCGTCCATACGAGGGATATGAACACTGGCTTGGGTGGCGAGAGATGCGGCGGTTACTTAAACACCATGGAGTGGGGATTGTTGAGATGCGTGGGTTTCATTTGGTGCCGCCACTCTTTCCTTGGATGTGGCCAATTCTTAGAAGGTTTGATGGTCTTGGAAGAATATTAGGTCCAATAATGCTTAATATGGCTGTGTCGGCTCGGAAATAGACTCATTCGTCCGTTTTACGTAAGGGGAAAGGGTATTCATTTTCGAGACGGATTCGGCCAGAAATGGATATTGATTTCCGCACATGATCTTTAGCCTTCGTCCAACCCTTCGACTAAGCGACGCGCTGCGGCATTTTTTTCTGCGGTTTGCTAACGCATTTCACCGTTGGGTTCATCCGAACTATGCGGAAGAACAGGCGCTGCTGAAACGCACAATTGCTGCTGCGGAGACCGTGGCACGTGACCAGAGAAGTTTGGTCGGACAAGTGAGTACATTATCTGGGCAGGTTAAGAATCAGTCGAATCAAATCCGGTCCGTGGAAACTAATCTGCGATCCCTGGGAAGTGAGATACGCTGGTTTCGAAGGGAGATAAAGACTCACAACAGATTACAGGCCCAGATCTTAAAAGGCTCGAAATTGAATTTGGAATATGGTTTGGCAGAGGCACGTGTGTCTCGGCGTATGACACGAGCAATGAGTAAGACGGGTCCAATCGTAGTCGGCCCGTGGACAGGGGAAGTCGGTTTTGAGCTTTTATATTGGATTCCTTTTGTCAGGTGGTTGATAGAGAAATATCGAATCGAATCTAATCGACTTATCGTCGTTTCTCGAGGTGGCGCAGGTAGTTGGTATGGTTCGAATTTTGGGCATCATTTTGACATTCTGTCTTTACTTTCGCCTGAGAAATTTGCTTCTGAAGTAAGCCGATTGCCGTTGAAGCAGCAGAAGGTTACGGCCTTTGACCGCCACCTCGTGAAACTAGCCTTGCGCAATTTCGGATCAAAACAGATTTCTTGCTTGCATCCTACTTTGATGTACGGTTTGTTCCATTCCTACTGGAAACGAAAAGTTACGTTTAACAGGGTTGATGCTTTTACCTCTCATTCAATAATCCCTGAAGCCCCCAAGGAATTCGTGCCTGAGGGACTTCCAGAGGAATTCATTGCTGTGCGGTTTTATTTTAGTGACTGCTTTCCAGATACACCGTCTAATCGAACCTTTATATCTGAAGTTCTCGGGATGCTCGCCAGAAAAAGTTTCGTGGTTCTATTGAATACGGGCTATCGAATTGATGACCATGAAGACTTTGAGACAGCGAGGTCGGACAATGTTCTGACACTCAAGGGATCAATGCCTGCAAGTAAGAATCTTGCCGTGCAAAGTGCGGTTATAAGCCGGGCTCGCGCGTTTGTCGGTACGTACGGTGGTTACTCTTATCTCGCTCCGTTGTCCGGTATAGATGCGCTGGCCTTCTATTCAGAGAAGACTTTCTTTAACCATCACTTGGAGTATGCGCAGAGAGTCTTTGGCGAACTAGGGACGGCGTCGCTTATTCCGCTGGATATTAAGAAACGACATCTTATAGGTCTTGTTGTTGGAAATTTAATGGATTCATCGGCACGTGATTTGAGACAAACGAAGAATGAGGATGTTCGTTCCGAGCAACACGCGGACCCGGAATTGTCTCGGTGAAGATCCTCTTTTCAGTTAGAAATTTTTGGTTCGTCAGGTTTTACGACACTGTCTTACGTCGGCTCGCCGAAAACGGTCATTCGATTCACATTTTGGCTGAGCAGGATGTTGACCACGAAAGAGCAGCGGAATGGAACGTAAACGCTGAGCGTTTATCCAAGGAGTTTCCCAAGATCACCTATGGCTGGGTGTCCCAGTCACCAGATCCATGGATCGATTTTGCGAAATATCTTCGACTGTCTCTTGATTACTTGTGGTTTCTTTCCCCGATACACGACGATGCACAAATCCTCCGACGTCGAGCGGCCGAACGTACTCCAGAATCTTTTGTGCGGTTTCTCGAGATTCCTGTTATTGGCACAGCTGCTGGACGGACGATTCTCGCCAGTGTTCTTAGATTCCTAGAACTGGCCGTTCCTGTCGACCAGATATTACTGAGTCTTATTTCTGAGCATCGACCTGATGTCACTATTTTTACTCCACTCATAACCAAGGGTTCTGGTCAATTTGATCTTCTCAGGGCTTCGCAGTGCTTTGGTTCTCCAACCATATTGGCGGTGGGGAGTTGGGACCATTTATCGAGCAAAGCAATGATTAGAACAGCCCCAGATCATGTGTTGGTCTGGAATGAGACGCAAAGAAAGGAAGCTGTTGAACTCCATGGGATCGAGTCCGGTCGAATTCTAGTCACTGGAGCTCAGTGTTTTGATAAATGGTTCGCTCAACGGCCAAGCAAATCTGAAGAGGCATTTAAGGAGATTGTCGGACTTCGTCGGGACCGTGGGTTTATCCTTTATGCGTGCTCCGCTCTGTTTGATGGAAGCCCACGTGAATCAGAGTTCGTTTTGAAATGGTTGCGCGCTATCAGAGGGAGTAAACATGAGAGAGTCAGGAATATTGGTGTCCTTATTCGACCGCATCCAAAACGTGGTTTTGAGTGGGACAATGTAGATTTTAATGACCTGGAAAACGTAGTTCTTTGGCCACGAAAGACTTCCGCTCTAGATGAACCTATAAGTCAAAGTGAATACTTCGATTCGATGTGTTTTGCAAAAATAGTTATTGGATTGAATACGAGTTCCTTACTTGAGGCTGGAATTATTGGACGTTCCGTGCACACAATTCTATTGCCAGAGTTCAGAGATAATCAGGAAGGCACGATTCATTTTCGTTATCTTTTAGATGGTGGGCTGCTGGAGTTCGGAAGGACACTTGATGAGCACATCGATCGACTGGACGAAAGTCTTAGAGCAGGGGGCTTAAGTATTCGTGCAAAAGCATTTATCGAGAAATTTGTTCGTCCGAGAGGAGTTCAACAAGAGGCAACTTCTCTTGTTGTCGAGGCGGTCGAATCAATAGGTGGCAAGGGCAGGATTTCTCCAAAGGTTGCACGTTGGTGGTATCGGATCTTTCGACCTGCGTTGTATCCGTTTGCAGTTAGGCTCAGTGGTACTCTACTTGAGAGACGTGCTGTGCTTAGGAAGCATCGGAGGAAACAAAAGCAGATTCAGCGCGAAAGAGAACGTTCCCAGAAGCATGCGGAGAAAATTCGTAGACTGGGGAAGAAAAGGGAAGACCGTGACGAGCGGTTACGAACTCTCAAACTTAGAAAAGAGGAGATCAAATCGAGCCAACGGAGTTTTAAGCTAGATGTGAAGGCGAGAAAAATTGCGGCCTGGAGAGCCTCGAAGAGAAAGGCTCATTTTCGCCAAAGATTGACGTCCATTTGGCGACGCGTGTTTGGCGGAAGAGACTGTGCTTAGCGATGTCTAGGTTCTTCGACCTGTTAGTTGGCTCTCCTTTATAGACAATGAAGATTCTTTTTCTTGTTAGACATTTCTCTTATCTACGAAACTTCGAGTCTGCAATCTCGCTGTTAGCGAGTCGAGGGCATGCTGTTCATGTGTCGGCTGATAGGGAGGAGAACCTTGGCGGGAAAGAGATGGTCGAGCGATTGGCTTCTCAGTCAGACAGTATTACGGTTGGTCGCACTCCCCGAAGAGTGGCAGGGGCTTGGGATGATCTAGCAGTTCGACTGCGGCTTGGCGTTGACTATATAAGGTTCTTGGCACCCAGATACGACGATACAGTGTGGCTTCGACAGCGCGCGAGAACCAGAGCTCCATTGCCAATTGTTCTTTTAATGAAGTTTCGTCCAATGCGCGGACGGTTAGGTCGCAGGCTATCATCCCGCTTTCTTCGATTTCTTGAGTCAGGACTTCCTCAGGATGAGGCGATTTACAGATTCATTCACGATCAATCTCCAGACGTTACGTTGATAACTCCACTGGTCGATCTAGGGTCGCCGCAAGTCGAACATTTATCAAGCGCGAAAGCGCAAGGCTTGAGGACGATGTTATGTGTGGGCAGCTGGGATCATCTCTCGAGCAAGTCTTTGCTTCGACAGATTCCTGATCGTGTGACTGTTTGGAATGAAATCCAGAAGCGTGAGGCCGTTGAGCTTCACGGAGTGCCCAGTGATCGTGTCGTAGTGACGGGAGCGCAATGTTACGACCAATGGTTCGGTCGGCGACCGACGCGGTCACGTAAAGAGTTTTGTGATCGTGTCGGTTTAGATTCTGACAAAGCATTTGTCACTTATGTGTGTTCCTCTTTGTTTAGGGGGACAGCGAATGAGGCACGCTTTGTAGAAGAATGGGTCCAACGCATTCGTTCGTCAAAGGATCCGAGCTTAAAGAATATTGGCATTTTGATTCGACCACATCCTGCTCGGATCGATGAATGGCAAGGCTCTGAGATTTCAGCGTTCAGGGATGTCGTGATGTGGGGGTCTCACCCAGTCGATCGGGTCGGTAAAGAGGATTATTTTGACTCACTTTATCACTGTGTTGCTGTGATAGGTCTAAATACGAGTGCACTTCTGGAAGCGGCAGTGGTCGGTCGACCCGTTCATACTGTAATCCTTCCTGAAATTTCGAGGGCTAATCAAGAAGGTACGATCCACTTTCACTATTTGCTCAGTGTTAACGGTGGACTTTTACATGTCGGCCGAACGTTTGATGCGCATTTGGAGTTGTTGTCTAAGTCGGTAGGGGGAGCGAGATCGGAGCGAAGTAGGTTGTTTGTTGAAGGCTTTATTCGACCATTCGGAGTTGATGAATCGTCTACTCCGAGATTTGTTGATGCGATTGAAGAATTAGCTCGACAACCTGTCCCAGAACGAATCGGATCACCGTGGTTTTGGAGAATCGCACGTTCTTTCCTTTATCCGTGGGTCCTTCTGCTATTTGCCAACGTACAGACCCGCCACTGGAGGAAAGATGTTCGATATAGGTTTCGACGTGGTTTGCGGAATCGAAAGAAGCGTTTCTGGTTACGCCTCCGCCATGCGGCAGCTTCTCATCTCAAAGCATGGGATAAGGACATTCAGAAAGACTACCCGAGTAATTCGCCGCTTATGCCAAAACTTGGGCGAAAGAGACAACCGGCAAAAGAGTTGGTTGGACAGAACTTTCCGGAGGCCCTTGAAATCAAGGAACGGGTTACACGGCTTGGTCGCTCGAAACGTACTGTTGTCGTCGGCCCGTGGTTGTCGGAAACCGGGTTCGAGCTTCTTTATTGGATCCCGTTTGTCGCATGGGCAAAAGCTTACGCGAATATGGCTGATGCTAGATTAGTCGTGGTGTCCCGTGGTGGCGTAGGGTCATGGTATCGGCACATCACCACGAATTACCAAGATATCTTAAGCCTTTACACGCCAAATGAATTCCGCGAGCGGAACGAAGAGCGAATATTGTCTCAGCGAGGCAAGTTAAAGCACTTAGAGATTACCGATCTCGATAGAGAGATCGTTTCACGAGTGGGCTTTACCATAGGTGATAGCGACGTTGAAATGCTTCATCCATGGATGATGTACCGTCTCTTTGATCGATTTTGGCGACAGGAGGCTCCGATGACCCTCGTGGAGGCGTTTACTAGTTACCAAACACTTCCACCTGTGGGGCCAGGGGATATCTTGACGCACCTTCCTGATGATTATGTTGCAGCAAAATTCTACGCAAACAGTGCTTTGCCAGATACGGAGGCAAATCGTGCTTTTATTAATGTCGTTTTAGATAACCTTGTGCAAGCGCAGGACGTTGTGCTCCTCAATACGCCCGATCGTTATGACGACCATATGGATTTTGCACCTTCTGTCAGAAATCGATTGCATCGAATTGATCACTTGATGACTCCAATGAACAACCTTGACATACAGACAAGAGTGATCAGTGGCGCGAAAGCGTTCGTCGGAACTTACGGAGGATTCTCTTACTTGGCGCCGCTTAGCCGTGTGGGTGCGGTGGCTTATTACTCGCATCCGACGGGGTTTCGCTTTGATCACTTGGAAATAGCACAGCGTGTGTTTTCGTCTCTAGACGGTGGTTCGTTTGTACCTCTCCACGTGAAGGATACCGAAATGTTGAGGTATGGGGTCGGTTCCAAGGAGTCCTCTATTAAAGTTCCATTCGGACCGGTTGAGTAGCGATGAGGGTTTTGTTCTTCGCTCGCCATTTCATGTACTTCCGTAACTTCGAATCAGCTATAGAACTTCTTGCGAGGAACGGAGCGAGCGTTCATCTCGTGGCTGATAGGGAAGAGGGACATGGGGGACTGGAATTAGTTCGGCGCCTGTCGGACTCGTACGAAGCGATTTCTTTCGGCTATGCCCCTGACTGCGAGAAAGATACGTGGACTGTTCTTGCTCGAAAGCTTCGTCTAGGGATTGACGCATTTCGTTTTTGTGGCTCGATTTATGACTCGATGCCAGTGCTACGTGAACGAGCCTACGAGCGTGCACCGTTACTTGCATTATGGCTGATGACTTTGCCGGCGCGACGGATGTCGGCCTGGATTCTTCGAGTTCTTGAGGCGGCTATTCCACGTTTTGCCACATTGGATCGATTTATCGCTGAACACAGGGCTGACGTTGTTCTCGTTACGCCGCTTATCGACATTGGCTCTGAGCAACTTGATCATCTCCGAAGTGCGAAGCGTCTTGGTGTCCCGACGGCGTTATGTGTATGGAGTTGGGACCATCTGTCTAGTAAAGCGCTGTTGCGAGAATTCCCAGATCGTCTTTTTGTCTGGAATGACACTCAGCGTGAAGAGGCAGTGTCGATGCATCTTGTGCCAGAGGGAAGAGTGATTGTGACGGGCGCGCAGTGTTTCGATAAATGGTTCGATCGCAAGCCAAGTGTGTCTCGGGAGGAGTTCAGTCGATTAGTTGGGCTACCGACAAGCGTCCCGTATTTGCTTTACGTCTGTTCCGCTCTCTTTAAGGGAAGTCCTTCAGAAGCTGATTTTGTCAAGCGTTGGGTTTCTCTTGTTCGAGGCAGTGGAGATGGCAAAGTCGCTGGCGTGCCAATCTTGATACGACCGCATCCGCAACGTCTGTACGAATGGAGCCACAACGACCTTGACGGATTTCGAGATGTCGTCCTTGCCGGAAATAATCCGTTGACCACGGAAACAAGAAATTCCTATTTTGATGCCCTACACTACTGCATTGGTGTTGTTGGCCTGAATACAAGCGCACTAGTGGAGGCGTCCATCGCGGACCATCCTGTCCATACGATTCTTTTGCCGGAGTTTAGAGGAAACCAAAAAGGCACCTTGCACTTTCAATATCTTATGACGGTTGGTGGAGGGATGCTGCATGTGGCTCAAGATGTAGAGTCTCACTTGCACCAACTGTCTGACACAATTCACAGTCGGACAAACAATAAGAATCGTGGTTTTGTTGATGCGTTTATTCGGCCATTCGGACGTGACAAACAATCAACACCCATATTTGTAGCTGCCGTTGAACGACTAGCCAGTGAAGGCGAGAGACCTAAGGAAAAGGCATCGCGATGGGCATCGTTGCTTCGCCCTGTAGTGAGTGGGCTACGGACATTAACAGAAACCACTTGGGGTAAACCTTTGGTGATGAATCCCTATATGGCGCGAAAGCACCGTGCGCGAGTGGCTAGAAAACGGGATAAGGAAAAGGCGCGGCGAGTAAAAAGACGCGCTCGAGTTCAACGAGTCATTAAAGAAGCGAGCAGGCGATTTGTAGGGCGAATGAGAGATTCTCTATTCCTCGCTCTTAAAGGGCTCATGCGTGCGGTCCGAAAAATATTCTTGACTCGTAACGGTTCGAATAATTCTTCAAGGTGAGGCCAGGTATGGAGAACAACTCCCTTTTTGGTAATGGACGTTGTTGCATTCTTGCAGAGGTTGGAAATACCCATGAGGGTAGCTTGGGGCTCGCGCATTCGTTTATTGATGCGGTCGCGAAGGCTGGTGCGGATGGCGTTAAGTTTCAGACTCATATTGCAGAAGCCGAGAGCACAGCCTTGGAACCGTTTCGCGTGAAATTTGGCACACAAGATCGCACGCGTTATGACTATTGGAAACGTATGGAATTCTCTGAAAATCAATGGAGGGAATTGGCTCGACATGCGCGAGAACGCGGACTGCTCTTCGTGAGCTCACCATTCTCTATAGAAGCAGTTGATTTGTTGGAACGTGTTGAAGTGCCAGTCTGGAAGATAGCATCGGGTGAAGCGGCGGACTCAATGCTTCTCGACCGGGTGCTTCAGACTGGACTTCCCGTGTTGGTGTCTACGGGGCTAATCAGTCTTGAGGAACTTGATGGGATTGTCTCCAGGATAAAGATGTCCGGCGGTTTAGTCGGAGTTCTTCAATGTACGACGATGTATCCATGTCCACCAGAAAGGATTGGGCTTAACTTGATCGAGTTCTTTCGAAATAGGTACCACTGCTCAGTAGGTCTATCTGATCATTCCGGCACGATCTTCCCGGGGCTAGCTGCAGCAAGCATCAGAGCGGATATTCTGGAAGTCCATGTCACGTTGAGCCGAGAAATGTTCGGTCCGGATATTCCCGCGTCAGTTACGACGGACGAATTACGCCAGTTAGTCGAAGGCGTCCGATTTATTGAAGCTATGCTTGACTCCCCAGTCGTTCAAGACGCGAGCACAGACGAGGTTCGAGCGCTTAGGCAATTGTTTACGAAGAGTGTGGTTGCATCGCGCTTCTTAAAGAGTGGCACTGTACTCGAGACAAGTCACCTTTCGACGAAGAAGCCAGGCGGCGGATTCCCACCAGAAGCAATGAATAGGTTAGTCGGTCGACGTATTTGCTGCGATGTTGAATTAGATACCGTTCTAAAAGCAGAGCATCTCGAAGTTAATGAGGAATGAAGAGAAACAGTGTGTACGAAATGGTTTTCGAGAGTGCTTCATGTGTTCAAGATAGTGTTTTCGAGACTTTCACTGGTTTGAGTTAAATCTCGACGGAATGGACATAGCTACACTATGGCGTGATTGTATTTTCGCCTTGTTACGTATTGTCGAACGAGGGAGATTTTAGTTCTTTGAGGCGGTCGACACGGGTATAGGGCGAAGACCTAATTTTACTGGTGTAGTGAGTTGGAGCCGTGATGTTAGCTTGACCAATGAGTTCGTTGGGAAGTCTTCAAACGGTAGATGAATTGGTAAATACAACGGTTTGTGGGGAAGGGGGTTGTAGTGAAATTTAGTCGAGCGATGAAGTTTGTGTTGTCCTTCTTGATTCTGTTTTGTGTGCTCTCGGTGACTAGTGTCGCTCTTGCGGTTGTGTTTTTCGGGAATTCTCCGCCCGTTGGAGAGAATAGCGTCCTGTGGTTGCGAATTCCAGATGGGTTGTCGGAGCATGGAGCTGACGATCTTTTCGCACGTGTCCTTGGAAACCAGTGGACCGTAGGTTCTGTAGTCGGTGCCCTTCAGAAGGCGAAGGTCGACGAAAGGATTTCGGCAGTGGTCGTAGTTCCATCGAGTGGTGGCACCTTATGGGGTAAGGTGCAAGAGATTCGCAGTGCCATCGGAGACTTTAAAACTTCAGGCAAGCCGATAGTTGCGTATTTGGAATCGGGTGGAGTGCAGGCCTACTACTTGGCAACGATCTGCGATGAGATCTTGATGACGCCTTCGAGTTCCCTCGACCTAATCGGCGTTGCTGCTTATGAATTGTTTTTGCGAGACGGTCTCGACAGACTAGGAATTGAAGCTGATGTATTGACAACTGGTGACTACAAGACTGCCTTTAACACCTATACCGAATCGACGCTTAGTCCTGCACATCGAGAAATGTCTGCATCGCTTAATCAAGAGTTTTTTGATCAGTTGGTTTCTGGTATCGCTAAGGAACGGGGGATGGACTATGAGATAGTTCAAGACCTCATAGATCGGGGACCGCTACTTGCCACTGAGGCTGAAAGAATTGGTCTGATTGATGGGCTCGTTTATGAAGATCAAATGATTCAAGGACTTGCTATTGGAGAGGAATATTCATCGATCGAGTTCGATGTTTACCAAGCTGTAAGCCGCGCCGATGTAGGACTTGAGGGAGGTCCAAAAGTCGCCGTTATTTATGTCGAAGGGACGATCGATCTTGGAAAAGGTGGGATCGATATTCAAGGCGGTCGAACCGTTGGGTCAGAGACCTTTGGCCACGCCATGAGACAGGCCCGTGACGATCCAACAATCCAGGCGATTATTCTTCGAATCGATAGCCCCGGGGGCTTAGCGGTCGCCGCGGATATTATGTGGAGAGAGATTACTTTGGCCCGTGAAGTGAAACCGGTAATAGCTTCAATGTCAGACGTTGCAGCGTCTGGGGGGTATTACATTGCCGCAGCCGCGGACGCAGTGGTTGCACAACCTGGCACTCTGACGGGGTCAATAGGTGCGTTTTCTGGAAAGTTCGTCGTCGAGAAACTTTTCAAGAAGATTGGTGTGGAGATGGAGACAGTTAAGAATGGAGCGGAAGCCGATTTGTTTTCGCCGGTTAGACCATTTTCTGACCGTGGTCGGATGAGGCTTCAGATGCTACTTGATGCGACTTATCGACGCTTTCTGGCGGTAGTGTCTGAGGGGCGCGGGCTCACTCTCGAGGCTGTGCATGAGATTGGGCAAGGCCGAGTGTGGACTGGAAGACAAGCCGTTGACAATGGCTTAGTAGATATATTGGGAGGTATGAACGAGGCGTTGGTTGTGGCGAAAGAACAAGCCAATATAGCAGTTTCCGAAAATGTAACCATCGTTTCGTTTCCACGACCCCAAAGTTTCTTTGAGCAAGTTAGTCGTTCGCTGAGTTTGATATCCAAAGGGGCTTATGGGAATTCGATTCAGCCCGGGTCGTTCGGTCTCGATGCGGCTATCTTGTCGCCGGTAAAGTTAATGCGTGAAGGCTCGGTGCTCCTCTTAATGCCAGATTTCGTTTGGCACTAATAGGTTTTGAAGGGAATAACGAGGCAGAATAAAGATGAGATGCTTTTTCTGTCATTGTAGTTCCAAATCCAATATAAAAAATTTATACATTTACAATGTTTGCGATTCCTGTGAACGAACTTTGGATTTATTCAAAGACGATACAATTCGCAAGAATATTGTTTCCTATGAAAAAACGTGAAAAAATTCCGGAGAACCCTTCCTATAGATAAGAAGTTGATTATCGTCTCGAAAACATAGAGAAGACTTATATTAAAGCCCGTTTAAATTACTTCATATTCAGGCTCGACTAAAAGCAGTGGAAAACAAGACTAGTTCAACAAAGGGTGTTCTAGTCTGGAGTGGGATGAGCGTCAGTAGTGGGAGCATGATTGTTTTGTGCAAGGCCGGTCGATCGTCACGCGATGATTGAACCTGTTCTTGTGCTTTTGTGGGTCACACTGGATCAAGAGCTTGTTCAAGTGCGGCAAGGTTGATGTCAATTTGAAGGCGCTCTTTGACTCGGGTCATGTATGCGCTGTAGAACTGGCCCTGGCGGGTAGATATCAGTTGGTCTCGAATAGCAGTTCGGTTTTCTTGAAAGTCGTCTTCGGAAGCTACTTCTCGCTCGACCAGATGAACGATCGACACGGTGTTTCCATTTTCAATCGCATCGCTAACTGTGCCAGGTTCCATTCGAAATGCTGTTGTTTCGACAGTTGCGTTAACTCCTACCTCTGGTAGTGGGGACCCGCGGGTTATGAGTTCGCTAGAACCGACGGTAAAGCCAGCTTCCTCCGCAGCCGAAACAAAGTCGTCACTACTTTGCAGAGCATTAGAAGCTTCGGTGGCTCGCTGCTTTGCGAGGGTTAATGACTTCTTTCTGATCACATCTTCTTCAACTTTGTCGCGGACCTCTTCAAGTGGCGGTACGTACGGGTCTTGTGTGGCTATTACGGTCACAAAGGCAGGGCCAGAGGGAGTCCTAATTGGTCCCGCGACTTCGCCTTGTTCCATCTGGAAGGCACGGGT
>Ga0310120_10001912_pt1 | contig 15476 bp, 20 predicted proteins | sample CB27_AW_983_MG_FD_203506 | JGI IMG/M metagenome (GOLD analysis project Ga0310120, IMG submission 203506) | Marine microbial communities from Western Arctic Ocean, Canada - CB27_AW_983 | ecosystem: Environmental > Aquatic > Marine > Oceanic | place: Canada: Western Arctic Ocean | collected...
AACCTCTTGAAATTTTTGGTCCTGAAGGAATTGATGAATTTATTACAGCTAACATCAAAATTTTGAACTTTGGTCTGTCTTTTCCAGTTCTTATTACAAAAATTAATGAGGGTATGTTAGTTGATGAAAAAAATTATTCTATTTTTGCTAGTGATGCGAAACATAGAATTCCAGCTTTTTCATTTCGCTTTGATGAAAAAGATAAACCTGGTGAATTTTTTCCTGAAAAAGCAAAAGCACTAAAAATTCCTGAAGGAAAACTTTGGCATGAATTACAAATAGGAAATTCTATTGAAATAGATGGTAAGAAAATTGCACCATCACAAGTAACAGGAGAAAAACGATCTGGAAGAAAAATTGGCATTTCAGGTGATACAAGACCAACAGACAAGCTGGTTGAATTCTTCAAAAATTGTGATTATCTAAGTTTTGATTCGACATTTGCTGATGAATTGAAGGAAAAAGCAGTAGAAACAAACCATTCAACTGCAAAAGAAGCAGCAGAATTGGCTGAAAAAGCTAATGTTTCTACATTAATTCTAACACATTTTTCTGCAAGATATAATGATGAATCTGTTTTGTTAAAAGAAGCAAAAGAAATTCATAATAATACTATAACAGCTAAAGATTTGTTAGAAGTTAATATTTCATAGTAAAATTAATTTTCTATATTCAATATTTTGTTTGGAGAAATCTCAATATCGTCAATTGAATCTTCTACAGTTGCTGCAACTACAGTTGCTGCAACCTCAGTAAGTGTGCCACTTACTTCAATCCCAACATCATAAAGAGTATCACCTACTTGTTCTGTATTAACGTTGTATTCTTTTAAGCTGATAATGTCCTCTACTAATGCACTAAAAACATTGGTTCCTTCAGGTAATTGTTCTATTGTTTGTGGGAAAAACATTATTCCACCTGCTATGAGTACAATGCCAACAATTGCAAGTTGTATTTTCATACAAAATTCTTCAAAAATTTGAATTTTATATTAAAACTTAAAAAAAATTATCAAATTAGATATATTTTTTGACTAATTTAGGCGTGAATCAATTAGGAATAATTGTTTGAATGGTTTTTTCGATATCATTTGACTCTATAATTATCTTAATTGGACCTAATGCTGATTCATTTGCTTCATCACAGAGTGCTACAACATTAACAAAAGCAGCCTGCTTGTTAAGATAAAACCAAGTTGTATTATCTGATATGTTTGACTTTAGAATACGCAAAAATGTTTTTTTGATATTTCTATGCTGTACTAACTGTAAAACTGTAGTTAATTGTTCTATACCCTCAAAATTTCCAGATAGTTGATCATTTTCAATTTTAGTTTTTACATCAGGAAATAAATTGAAAATTGTAGTTTTAATTTTTTCAATATCTTCAGAAGGATTAACTTTACAAAAAAAACTAATGCTAATTTTTGAAGTCATTGCTTTATCCAGTTTTGGAAAATTTCAATTGCAGAGTGTACTAACTCATCAATTGTTACATTATTATTTTCGATAGTTTCATTTGCAAGTTCAATAATTTCCTGCAATCCCACACTAATTTCACGATTATCTCGCTCTTCAAATTTTTCTCTTGTTAGTGGATCGTCTGATCTTTTACGCTGAGTTAAAAAGTTAAATCTAGTTTCAGAAGATGCTTCTACTGCTAGAAGTTTTAAATTTCCAGTTTCTTTTAGGACGTTAATTTCGTGTATAGAGCGTATGCCATCAATAATTATAATTTCATGATTTGATTTTTGTATTGATTCTTTGATTAATTCTGCTATGGCGCCTGGTCCATTTTTTTGACGTAGTTCTAACATTAGTTTACCTAAATTTTCTCCAGTGGGTTCTAAATTTTGCCTTTTAGCTTCAGCTCTAACACCATCACCAAGACTAAAGGTTTCATAACCTTCTTCTTTTAATTTAGAAACGATAGTGGATTTTCCAGCTCCTGGCATTCCAGTTAAACACACAACAAGCTTTGGCATCTAATTATTTTTGCATGACTAGTCTATGAAGGTAGCGATAAATAATTACAAATGTTTTATTTTTTATGAGAGTGTTTATCGCAGTTGAAATTTCTGATGTGGATATTCTAAAGAAAATTCAAAGATTTCAAGAGAATTTACAAATTGATGCAAAACCTACAAAAATTGATCAAATTCATTTTACTTTACAATTCTTAGGTGAAATTGATAAAGAAAAATGTGAAAAAGTAAAAGATCTGTTAAGAACAATTACATTTTCACAGTTTGATTTATCACTAAAAGGAGTAGGTGGATTTCCAAATTTAAAAAATCCTCGAGTAATTTGGATTGGAATTGATAAAAAAGGAGCCGAAAAACTAGTCGAATTGACTAAAAAAATACAAATGAAACTAACATCTTTGGGTTTTGAAAAAGATAAAAAATTCAAGCCTCATTTGACGGTTTTCAGAGTAAAGCACAAAATTAATGATATTTCATTACAGATGAAAGAATATGAGGTGATTGAATTTGGGACTCAAATTATGTCAAAAATAAAATTGAAAAAAAGTGTATTAACACCAAAAGGGGCAGAATATTCAGATTTACTGGAGGTTAATGGAAATGAAAAATGATATTAAACAAAAATCAAAAGAAATTGCAATTCCAAATAATATACAAAGAAAAAAAGTCGATAAAATTGCAAATCAAGTTTTTAGTTTAGTAAACAGAGAAGCTGAAAAACAGAAATCAATTGTATCAGTACATTTTGGAGGTTCTTATGCTAAAGAAACCTGGACTCCAGAAAAAATTGATATTGACATTTTTGTAAAATTTAAAAAAACAACAACTGAAAAAAATTTTGAAAAGATTGGTAAGAAAATAGGATTTGACTCACTAAAAAAATTCAAACCATATGTAAGATATTCTGAACATCCATTTGTAGAAGCAAATATTGATGGAGTAGGAGTAAATGTAGTTCCATGTTATGACATCAAAAAAGGAGAATGGAAAAGTGCAGCAGATCGATCAACATTTCATACTGAATTTATGAGTGAAAAATTAACTGGTCTAATGAAAGATGATATAAGAATTCTCAAGTGTTTTTTAAAAACAAATGGAATGTATGGTGCAGAAATTGCAAAACAAGGATTCAGTGGTTATGTTTGTGAAGTTTTAGTTTATTATTTAGGAAGTTTTGAAAATGTGTTAAAGAAAATTGGTGAATTACAGAACAATGAAATGATTGGTGAATCACCAAGAAAATTCGAGTCGCCAATAATTATTATTGATCCAGTAGATAGGAATAGAAATCTTGGTGCAGCAATATCAATTCAAAATGTCACAAATTTCATTTTAATTGCGAGAAATTTCTTAAAGAAGAATTCAATTTCATATTTTAAACAAAAATCAAAAATGAAAATTTCATTAGAGTTAGCAAAAAATATACTAGTTGTAAATTTCAAATACAAAAAAAGAAGTGACGATATAATATATGGACAAATAAAACGAGCCTCAAATTCAATTGAATCTCAAATGATTAAAGAGGGATTTAATGTTCTTAGAAATGATGTAGTTACATATGATGAAAATAAAGCCAGTTTATTATTTTTATTAGAATCATTAAAAATTTCTAAAAATGAGATCAGAACTGGACCAGATGTATTTTCTAATGATTTTTCAAATAAATTTATCAACATTAATGCAAAAAAATCAAAATTGATGTGGACAGGTAAAGGTGGAAAGTTACAATCACTACAAACTAGAAGATATGAAAATGCTAAAGTATTTCTTGATAAATTAATTAAAAATCATATTGGTGAATCTGGAATTCCAAAAGGTCTAAGACTAGATTTTAAGAATGGATTTAAAATCACTCTTGGATTTAATTCAAAACAAAACATATCTGTTAAAAAGAGCATTTCAAAATTGATAACTACTGATGATACAGCATTTTCAACCAATTAGTGTTTTCAAAAAAGATCCTTATAAGAAAATTCTTTCTTTTCCAAAAGTAAAAGATTCAGAAATTAAAAAACGAATAGTAGAATTGAAAAAATTAGGAATTTCTCACGTTTCATTTACAGGACCATTACGAATTGAGAAATGCAATATACTTGGAAAAGGCTATGTTGGAATAGTGGTTCTTGTAAAAAAAGAAAAAGAGATTTTTGCACTAAAAATTCGACGTACAGATTCACCTAGAAAAAATATGACAGATGAAGCCAGATTATTAAGAATTGCCAATAAAATTGGCATAGGTCCAAAGTTTATCAAAAATTCAAAAAATTTTTTGATAATGGAGTACATTGATGGTGAGAAAATTATTGATTGGGTAAAAAAATCTAAAATAAAATCTAAAGATCTACGTTCTGTTATCAATAATGTTTTGAGAGAATGTTATCTTTTAGACAATGCAGGATTAGATCATGGTGAATTAAGTACTATTGATAAACATGTAATAGTTGGAAAGAATAGAAATACAATTATCGATTTTGAGAGTTCTAGTACTAAGCGAAAATCATCAAATGTTTCAGCTGCAACACAAGCAATATTCATTGGTACAGGTCTAGCAAAAATTATCCGTAAAAAAATAAAAATTCCAAGAAAAGATAAAATTATCAGATTAGTTCGTCATTACAAAAAAATGAGAACTGAAGAAAGTTTCAATGAATTATTACAAGAACTAAAATTATAAAATGGGATCGGGAGGATTTGAACCTCCGACCTCCAGCACCCCAGGCTGGCATCATAGCCATACTAGACGACGACCCCTAACCATGAAACACGTTATGAAATAATTAAATCGTAGCATTACAAAATAGTAATATGAAAATTTGTTCAATTTGTAAAAAAATTTCAGGAACTGAAAATGATCATCTAGACTGTTTAGAGAAAAGACGAATTGAATTAGAAGCTGGTGGTATAAAAGAAAATTTAACAGAAAAATTAGACATGGAAAAGGATCCAAATAATCTAAGTGTTGAAATTAAAGCTGTTTTAGAACATTTAACAAAAGAGAAAGAAAAGAAATCTGATTAAAAACTATCTATCTTGAGTTGTTGGTCTTACAAGAATTTCATTCACACTCATATGATTTGGTGCGTCTATTGCAAATACAATTGCGTTTGCAATATCTTCAGCCTTTAGTGCTTCCATTTGTTTTGATGTCTCAACAAATTTTTCAAGAGATTCATCAGTAATTGTATTTGTTAGTTCTGTTTGAACCACTCCTGGTTCTATGCTTGTAACACGTATGTTCTTTCTTGGACTAAGTTCTTGCCGTAGACCCTCAGTAAATGCAGTTACAGCATGTTTTGTAGCACAATAAACACTACCTGCAGGAAAAACAATTCTCCCAGCTACAGATGAGATGTTAATTATATGACCAGATTTTTTTTCAAGCATTGTAGGTAATACTGCTGCTGTACAATACAAAACACCTTTAATATTCACATCAATCATTCTATCCCATTCATCAATTTTGAGATTTTTAATAAAACTTAGTGGCATTAGGCCTGCATTATTTACTATAACATCAACTTGACCCCATTTTTCTAAAACTTTGCTAACAAAAGAATCACATTCTAATTTTTTAGTAACATCTAGCTTTGAAATTAGAATTTCTCCATTTTGCTCTTCTATTTCATTTTGTAGTTTTTCTAATCTATCTAACCTTCTAGCTCCTACTGCTACTTTTGCACCCTTTTGTGCTAAAAGTTTTGCAGTAGCATATCCAATTCCACTACTTGCTCCGGTAATAATTACAACTTTGTCTTTTATCAAAACTAATCTCTACCAAATTTTTATATCTAAATGTGTTTTCATAATTTTCGTAAAAACTTGTTCAGGTTTATTAAATAATTAATCCTATATTGATTATGATAACAGAAAAATGTGCATATTGTGGAGATCTGGTAGATCTTCCATTTGAATGCAATTACTGTAAGGATCCATTTTGTGCTGAACATAGGCTTCCAGAAGATCATCGTTGTGTTAAACTAACACAAATTAGAGCGAAAAAATTTGGTCAACGTGGTGTAATTCGTGATGGTGGTCCAAATGATTCTAGTTTAAAAAAATTCTTTAGAAAATTTAGATAAAAATTAGTAATCTGATTTTTTTGGATCAATTCTAGAACGCCGTGCCTGATAAAATAATGTAACAGATAATGCAATTAAAACAAAAGATGACAACCAATGTGGTTCAGCGTAAATATGTTCATCAGAACTTGTTGCAATTAGTGGCATAAAACCAATATACACAATTGCAAATGCAATCATAGTTATTCCTTGTATAGAAAGTTTTATCCATGAAGGTATAATTTTTACAAGTCTGCTAATTATTTCTATTACAAACAATCCAATTACAGGATAAACTGTTAATAAAATAAAATCAATTATATCGACTGAACCAGGATGAGACATTTTATTTCTTATTTATCGATATGAATTTTTACTGCTAGATTTTTTATAATTAATTCCTGAGCATTTTCATTAGGTATTGTTGCAATGTCTTCTAGCTTAAATGGTCCATATGCTTCTGAATCAGCCCCAATAATTTGTTTGACATCTTTTAAAAATCTAACAGAAATAAGTTTTGTTTTATAATTTTGTGAAATGGACTCAAGAACCTTAGTTTTTCCACCAAAAATTCCAGATAGTATCATTTCATTTCTTTCTATCATTTCATTACTAGAATCAATGATAAATTTCTCTTCATCTAAAAGATTTTTTTTATTTAATTTTTCATTAGTGATAGCTTTCTCTAAACGAATCTTCATGATTAATTCTACTAACATGGTTGTCTTTTCAAAAATCTCATTTTTGATCTTTGCTTCAAGTCCACTATATTCTTCAGTTTTTATTTTTCCAATAAATTTTGATAATATTCTATAAAATTCTAGATTTATTTGTTGAATTTCGTCATTTTGAAATTCATTTATGGCAGTTCTATACAACATGGTAATATCAGAAACTTGATCATCAGTCATTTATGTTAGTTAATCTTAAATGGCACGTTTAATTCTTTTAATTTGTCGAAACTAAATGCCGTACAAAGTAATTGGTGGAAAAGCAACACATGTGAAATATTCATCTGATGAAGTATTTGCTAGAATTAAACATGAAGAGATCAAATTCATAGATCTACAGTTTACCAGTTTGCCTGGTAGATTTCATCATACAACTATTTCAGCAGACACATTTACACCTGATCAGATGGAAGATGGTCTTCCAAAACTTGATGGTTCATCTATTGTAGGATTTACAAGTATACACGATTCAGATTTAATTTTAAAGCCAGATCCTAGTACATTTGCTGTTATTCCTTGGATTGAAGATAAAAAAACTGCAAGACTTCTTTGTGATGTTTATTGGGGTGGTGGTAGAGGTAGACTTGAAAGTGATCCTAGAGGAATTTGCCAAAAGGCAGAAAAATACGTAACAACGCAGGGCTTTGATTATAGTAGTTGGGGACCAGAAGTAGAATTTTTTGTCTTTGATAAAGTTCATTGGGATGTCTTAACACCATACAAAGGTCAGTCATATTCAATTGAATCAGTAGAAGCACCATGGAGTCAAGAAGGAACTGGTTATCCTATGGGATTGCAAGAGGGATATTATCCTAGTACACCATCAGACACGTTAACTCCATTTAGAAACGAATGTGTAGATATTTTAAATAATAGTTTTGGAATTTTATGTGATAATCATCATCATGAAGTAGCAACAGCTGGTCAATGTGAAATTGATATCAAATATGATTATATGACAAATTCTGCAGATGGTGCACAGTCATACAAATATGTTGTAAGAAATGTTGCACAAAAATTTGGAAAGGTTGCAACAATGATGCCAAAACCAATATCGATGGATTCTGGTTCTGGTATGCATACAAATGTTAGTCTTTGGAAAAATGATAAAAATGCATTTTATGATAAAGATGAACCTTTAGAATTAAGTCAAGATGGTCGTTATTTTTGTGGTGGAATAATGAATCATTCAAAAGCACTAACTGCAATTACAAACCCAACAACAAATTCCTATCATAGATTGGTTCCAGGTTATGAAGCACCAGTTTACATTGCATGGAGCTCAAGTAATAGATCTGCTACAATAAGAATTCCCGCTCACTTTATAGGTGAAAAGTATGCGTTTATGAAAAGATTGGAATATCGTGTTCCTGATCCTGCATCAAATGCATATCTTGTCTTTTCTGCTGTTTTAGCTGCAGGATTAGATGGAATAAAGAAAAAAATGGATCCTGGTGATCCAGTTCAAGAAGATATTTACAAAATGACTAAAGCTGAAAGAAAGAAACGTGGAATTGATACATTACCTGCAAATCTTGGAAGAGCATTAGATGAATTAGAAAGTGATAGAAAATTCCTATTACCAATAATTAGTACACCTGTTTTAGACAAGATTATTGATTTAGAAAGAAGAGATCAGCGTGAGATTGCTATTAGACCACATCCTCATGAATTTTATCTCTACTTTGATGTGTAAGTTATTTTAAAACTACTTTCTTCTGTTCTTGATTGCAACTATCACAACTGCTGGGACTACAAAGTACATTCCAATGTTTAACATGATGATTCCTATACCATAGCCTAGCATTTCTTGTTCTGTGTCAATGTCAACATAGTTGAGTATGGTAAGTGATGTTAGTAGTGGTGTTAATCCAACCTTGACTGCCTCTTTGAATACTGGATTTTCTCTTTCATAATCAGCTACTGCTGGGCTAAATGAATAGTAAAATTGGTTGAATGCTGACATGAATAATACACCTGATTGTGTTTGTAGTACTGTATTGTCACGAATTTCTCTCAAGAACTGTACCTGTGGTGCCATTTCAGAACCATATGCTGCAGTTGCAATTAGACAGCCACCGCCTTCAGATCCTTGGGTTTCATTTATGCTCAAATCCTCTTTTTCATCAACTGGAGTTAATTCTGCGCTACTGGCTGTAGAAGATTTGAAAATTGTAAATGAATCTAAAATGTCTTTAAACTGACCTTCTGTTTGCTCAAAACTTGCTAGCGTATTTGCAAACTGTAATGTGTAAAGTTTATCGGATGTAAAAATTAAAAATGCATGAATTTTGACTTGGTAGAGTTCTAATTGTGGATTTTCAACAACTTGCGTAACTATTATTGAATAACTATCAAGCCCGTCATGTAATGTTTTTTCTTCATTGATTATCTTAATTGTGCCAGAATCTATTCCAGTTTTAATTAATTGTTTTAAATCCATAATCTGTTCGTCGATTGACGCAGTATTATTCTCAACAACTACAGTAAAAGCTGCTGGAATTACTCCAGTACGTGGTCCAAGTACTGCAACTGCTGGTGATTTTGAAGAAAGTTGTTCTGGGTTTTGTACTGTCCAACCAATTGGTGGTAAAAATGAAAAACCTAGTTCTTCATTTGTATACTTTCCAGAATTGGCTGTCTGTGGTGTGAACCCAGATGTTCTTTCTGGTGGATCTAGTTCTAGTAAATTATTCATGTCAGAGCGATTCAAAACCATAGTTTGAATTATTTTAGCTGCTTCACGATCAATTGGTATATCACGACTATCTGTTTGGAGAGATGCAATCTTATCTAATGTTTCAAAACTCTCTTGTGTGACCAATCTACCAAAAACAGTGTATTGACCATCAAGAAAAGTAGAATCTTTTTCAACTATAAAAAACTGTGAACCTGCACTATTTGGATCTGGACTCCTTGCCATTGAAACAATTCCTCTTTCGTGTTTGATGTCATTAAATTCAGCTTGAATATAGTAGCCTGGACTTCCTTGGCCCCAATTTGTGGTATCATCAGGATTAACTTTGGTATTAGGATCACCACCCTGAATCATAAATCCTGGAATTATTCTGTGGAAAATTGTATCTTTGTAAAAATTATTGTTTATTTCGAATCCATTATATGATAATTTAACAAAATTCTCTACATGATTTCGTGCATCGTTTGGAAAAAATTCAATTGCAATGTTTCCAGAATTTGTTTCTAATACTACAATTGTATCTTCCAACAAAAATGTAACATCGCCCTCTTCAGCAGTTGCAATTGGAATTATGGATATTATCATTATTCCTAATAAGAAAACAGGTAATTTAGTCACGATTGGAGACAAAATTATCTCTAATAAAAATGGGATCAACAAATCAATTATTAACGAAGATTAAGTTGATTTTGTTTATGGATTCTGATGAAAAGATTGTCGTGCACTTAGTCTCTGTTTGGAGAGAAGGAGGTTCGTTTTTGAGTGTGGGAGGAAAAGAAGGAATGCTCTTTCTTACAGACAAACATCTAATGTTTGTTAGAAAAACTGAAAGAATGAAAAAATGGTGGAAATCGGTGGTTACAAGACAGGTTGTCACTTTGATACAAAACAGTGATGTGATGATCAAACATGATGGTTATGATGCTGAAGATTTAGAGATTGATTTAGAAAATAAGAAAAAAAGTAGTGAGGTATCTTTTGATAATATATTGAGTCTAGAAGTTGAGAAAAAAATTTGGGGTAATATTTTAAAAATGGAAGTTATTGAGGACGGAAAAAAGAAATCATATCAATATTCGATTGTTAAAGATTGGGTTCATTATCCACTTAAAGATCCTACACGTTTTTTGAAGGTAAACTGGAGTCCATTTGTTGATTTTATAAAGGCAAGACAAAAAATTACTGAATAAAATTGAATAAAGTTTATGCTGTTGGTGTAGGTCCAGGTTCATCACATTATGTTACAGATATAATTAAAAATGTAATATCAAAGTGTGATGTTGTAATTGGTTATGGTTATACATTAAAGACAATCGAAAATTTCCTAGAAGGGAAGCAAATACTAGAAGTTACTATGAAAAATCAGGAAGAAGCATATCAAAAAATTGCCAGTGAAGATGGTCATACAATACTTGTTCCTTTTACAGGAGATGTTAATTTTTCAGAATCAGAAGTAGTGGATAGACTAATTGAAATTTTTGATGAGGTAGAAATCATACCAGGAATAAGTTCTACCCAAGTTGCTGCATCAAAAGCAAAAGTTCCAACTGATAAATCAAAAGTGATTACAATGCACATTTCAACGTCAATTGAAGAGAAAAAATTAGAACTTCAAAAAGCGCTAATTGATGGTTTTAGTGTGATATTGGTTCCTAGACCTTGGCCAAAGATGCCAGAAAAACACTTCATGCCTTCTGAAATTGCAAAATATTTGAAGAGGAATGGATTTGATACATCTAAAATGAAAGTTCATGTTTTTGAGGCAGTCACAACCGATATGGAGACTAGTTTTGAAGGTGTTGTGAGTGATTTGGAAGGGAAGGAATTCTCTGATCTTTGTGTAATGGTGTTTAATCAGACAACACTTGAATCTTATGTTAATTTTGAATAGTTATGGGATTAGGTCCAAAATGGCATCCAAAAAAGGAACTCATCGATAAGAAGCTAGAAACAGATAACGAACGTGATTTGTTTATCATTGGGCAAACGATTATTGAAAGAAAAGTTGATGAAATAATGGTTGAGAAGTTTCACATTCCGGAGGAAGCACTTAACGATCCAAGATTCTCAATGAATCTAGAAATATTAATTTTAACTGAATCTGATTGGATTGAAAAGCCTCTTAAAACAAATCTTAAAAAAATTAATCAAATCAGAAACTTGTATGCACATAGAGTAGATCCTGATACTAACACCGTTGAGCAACATATTGAGGGGCTTGAATATTTGGAATCTACGCCTGAAAAAGAATTGGATAAATTTGGCAAATATAGAATCTGTGTAAAACAAACATTCGACGAATTAGAGAAACTGTTGGAAAAATAAAGAATTTAGTGGCTATGACCGCAGCCACATGAGTCATGACTCTCAGAACTATGAGATTCAGATGATCTACATTTGGAACATTTGTCTTTCCCATCAGGGGAGAAAAATCCAATTCCACATGATATACATTTCATACTAGACATGAAAAAACTCCTTTGAATGACTATATTATACTATACTTTGAAATTTTTCTGCTGCATCAATCATATACATTTCAACAATTCCACCTATTACCAACAAGCCTAGTACAATTCCAATTTCTACGAGTATGGTAGTTTTTTCTGTAAAAGCTGGCTTTCTTTGTATGATCTTTTTCATAAATAGAAAACTTCTGGACATTGCAATTGAATAGGCTGCTACCTCCATTAATCCAAATGGCGTTAGTAAAATTGCTAGTGGGTTTATTGCTCCTAGTTCGGGCGTTCCAATTAGTATTGCAGCAAATGCAATGCCAGTTGACCACGCAGAAAACAAACCCCACGCTACACCAAAACCAGGAATAAACATCGGTAAGGCGATTGTTATGTTATGTGTGAAAATTAGTATAGAGTCAACATCAAGAAGAATTTCTTCAAAATATGCCAGTATTTCAGCCACTTCTTCTGGTGATGGTTCAACCTGTGTTGCCAATCCATAGACCATGGCGAATATGCCTGTAAAGGCAAAGAAAGTGAGAATTCTAAGATACATGATATTGTTACTCTATACCATGATAATTTGAGGTTTTGTTGTGATTATAGAATGTCTTGGAGTGTTAATTCATCTTTGAAGGTATTTTTGATGATATCAGGAGATATTGTAATTTTGAATTTCTTTGTATTGCCATGAGTTCCTTGGTGAACAATTCTGCCTGAGATAATTCCGGACATTTCAATCTCACTAAGCATTTGTGTAACCCTTCTCTGAGTTAGCTCTTTTTGGCGAATTTCTTTACAAAGTGCTTTGTAGGTTAGATATGTCTCACCAGTTGAAATTTCAGATGATTTCATAACTGCTAAAATTAAGAGTTTTTCATGAAGTGGATATGATTTTAATGCCACAATTTCTTTATTTTCTTCAATTTTCTCACTTGCCTGTCTTACATGTTCTTCAACAACATTGCTCATCTGTGTTCTTTCAGCAATCTCAGATGCCACTCTAAGAAGATCAATTGCCCTTCTTGCATCACCTGATTCTCTACTTGCCATTGCAGAGCAGAGGTTGAGGGCAGCATCTTTCACTATGCCTTCAGAGAAGGCAATTTGGATTCTTGCTTTTAGAATTTGTTTTATTTGTTCAAGATTATAGTTTGTAAATACGACCTCTTCCTCACTTAGGCTGCTAATTACACGAGGATCAAGTCTTTCCTTGAATGTAAGGTCATTTGAAACACCTACTAGAGTTAATGAGCCTGTCTCAAGTCTCTCATTTGCTCTGGTAATTGAATACAAGGTATCTTTTCCTGTTTTTTGTATTAATTCTGCCAAGTAGTCAATTTCATCAATTACAAGTACTACGTTTATTTCATGTTTTGAAATTATGTATAAAATTCGATTAAAGACCTCACTTGTCGAAAGGCCAGTATCTGGTATCCACATTTTACCATCTTTTGTTTTCTGACTAGACAGACCTAACTGTCTACCAAAGTCTACCAATAATCCGCTTAGTGTGCTTTCATGTTTGGCGTTTGTATATGCTAGTTTAATTGGAAAGGAGCCTTCTTCCACACGCTTTTGGATTTTAGATAGTACTTTTTTTATTACCAAAGTCTTGCCTGTTCCTGGTTTCCCATACACCAATAGGTTTGATGGGCGTGAGCCCAATAGAATTGGTATGAGTGTTTGCACAATTAGCTCCTGTTCTGGATCTCTGTGTAGGATTTTCTCTGGAATGTGGTCAAAATGTAATACATCTCTATTCTTAATTAGGGATTTTCCACTCTGTGCAGCGTCTAATAGTCGATCAATTGGGTCAGATGTTGTTGTACTCATTTAAGATCATTTCTTATTTCAAACCATGAGTTCAACTGATCCTATTGTTATTTTTTACAACATTGATCGTTCTCATTGACTATTTCTTGATCGGCCTGATCGCCCTCACACACCTTCATTTCTAATGATAAATAAAAAATAATAGTGAGTTTTTTTGTTTGTTTTTGTTTATCACAAAAATTTTTTTTTATAATAAAAAGAGTGGAAAGTAAGGTGTGTGGGTTGTTAGAACCAGGAAAACAAAATGTTAAGGAAATGTTAAGGAAAATTAAACAAAGGCCAATTTGACCCCCTAATTTCTACTGCAGGCGTTAAGAGAGATGTTAACACTGTTAATAATGAAAATTTAACCCCTTTATTTCCACTGTAGGCGTAAAACTCATAACATAAACTAGGAATATATCTAATCTAACTGTTAACTAAGAAAAACAGCCTAGGCGTGGCTTAGGCGTGTCAAAGTTAACAATGTTATTTGTTAACAAATCTAAGAAGATCAGTTCTTGAGTTAACATAGGATCCTTCATGATCTAATATGACGAAGAAACAAGTAAGAATAGACGTAGAGGACAACGACGGTGTTAAGACCAAAATTTCCATAGAAGGAAATGTCACCAGGGACAAAGTCCTCAAAATTTTCGAATTAATGGAAATGATCAATATTGAGGAACATGATAATGGACCAAAAGTAGACTCTGTTGGTGGTAAAATATGGTATTTGGTAGACAAGTATTATCCTACAGGCAAGTTCACTTCATCAGAAATACTAGAAAGATATGAAGATGAGTACAATGAGCCAGTAAAACTTAGTGTAATTTCGACGTATTTAGCAAGATTTACCTCCAAAAACAAGGTTCAGAGAGCCAAAAGAGGTAGGGCGTGGGCTTATCAGGCTATAATCTCCCCAAATTCCCATTCTCAGGCTCAAAAATAACTTTTTTAATCTAAAAACAAAACAGATCATTATGGGCCTTTTCAAAAAGAAAAAAGAAATTGTAATTACTGGCACGGTCTGTGCTGCATGTGGAATGAGTTTTGCATCAACGGATAGACTAATGCGACATATGTTCAAAGCCCACGGTAAAGTAAAGAAGAGCTCTCCAGGTTATGGATGCCCAAACTGCTAATTTTTGGTCAAATTTAGGCGTGTATTACACCATTTAGTGATAATGTTTATCTCAAACAAAAACAATACCAAAGAAGAAAATAATCATGAAAACAATAGATGTAATTTTCAAGTCGGTACCACGCGATGACTGGTCTAAGATCGAAGAAGAGCAAGCCTGCATAGTCGTGACTGATTCTTGGGAAGTTTTTGCAGGATATCATGAGGCAGTAGAATCGTATGATGAGGAATCAGGATCCTTTGATTTACAGGCGTGTCATGAGTTAAACATTGATGGTAAAACATGGGATCGAATTGGTGGAAGGGAGGGAATGTCATTTTGTACATGCCCAAGTGAGTATATGCGAGATGTTTTTGTTCCTAAAGAAGACTTGGATCTTGATGCAATTATGAAATTGTTCAAAATTAACGAGCTTGAGGGAGCTTCTGGTTATGGAACTACGTGACCTACAAAGTAGGTTTTAGCTAGTAAAAACCGCATTTTAGACACCTAAAACCGCATTTTAGATACTAAAAACTAAGTTATTCTTACCTTTCTAACAGTCAGATGATCACCCTCAAGGCCAATCTTAACGTAGTCACCCTTC
>Ga0310120_10001913_pt1 | contig 15472 bp, 13 predicted proteins | sample CB27_AW_983_MG_FD_203506 | JGI IMG/M metagenome (GOLD analysis project Ga0310120, IMG submission 203506) | Marine microbial communities from Western Arctic Ocean, Canada - CB27_AW_983 | ecosystem: Environmental > Aquatic > Marine > Oceanic | place: Canada: Western Arctic Ocean | collected...
CGCTCCCGGCATCCTCTGTCAAATTTTCGACCACCGCGCTCGGCTTAGTATTGGCAGTGATCTCTACAGCTCTTATTCTTACCCCTGAAGCTTTTAATTTTGAACCAAAGGGACTTACTGAATGGGGATTTCCTGGACCACTTAATGATTCCATATGTATACAGCTACTTATCGCAGGGTTGACCATCGCGATCTGTCGGAGGATTTACTTCCGTCGACATTCTCCAATCTGGGTGTTCGCATTGATTTCTCTAATCGTGGTGGATCTAATGAACAGCCAGTACTTTCATGTATCAGCTACAGGCCTACACTCGATCGTTATACCCAGACAAGCCACGGAACCCAGTATTCATACCAAACGTTTAGCTGGAGCTCTGTCGGAAAACAACCAGCGAATGTTAGCGATCGGTGGAAATCATCGAGATGCAATTTCTCCGGGGACCTTCTCACGCTTGTGGCAGGTTCCTGATGCTGGCGGATATGGACCAATGCTTTTGGGTCACCATGAAGAACTCGCTCGAATGGAGACAAACGGTTCTGTCGATCCTCATGTGCTGGCCTCCGAGGACGTCTCCCTCGACGTCCTCGCAGTTCGTAATATCGTGGTCAGAGATGAAGACATAACCGTCTCAGAAACGTTTGATTCCAATGACCTTACATGGGCGAAAGAGAAATTAAACCTAGAAATCGGAGATCCGAATTGCGGTCATTCCAATCCCGCGTCGCTCTCTCTCTGGTTACCAGCGGAGTTCCCAATCACCGACATCGCCTTGGTCGGACACCTTCGATGTTCCGAAGACCAAGCACAGGGCTCACATGTCGGAACAATGACACTAGTCGGTACAAATGGAGAACGACATCATCACCCGCTAATGGCTGGTATTAATATTGCCGACGAGAGTCTTATCGATCCTGATGTTCGCAGACGAGCTAAGCATGAGCTGCTAACAAATTTTAATGACCCAGATGAAGAAGTTCCTTTTGAACAACTATTCACTCTCCCGGTCCCTTCATCAATGCGTGCCCAGCGGCTGCTAATTAGCGTTCCGAATCTTTATGGATGGGTTCAAATTAACCGCATTACTTTGATAGACCGAAACGGTATCGAATATCCACAGACGTTGCGCGGGCTCTATCTTCGTGACAGCGAACGCTGGAAAAAACTGACCATGTTTCGCACGTCTCGATTGACCGACCGCAATACCGAAGAAAACCATTCGAGGGAAACTGGATTTACCGTGTTCGAGAATCTCCGGGCTCGACCACGCGCGTGGATTGTCAACGAACTACTCGAACTTAATTCCGACCAAATAAGGACTACCCTCAGAACGTCCCGCCTTCCCAACGGTCAACGTTTCGACCCCTCTCTGATGGCAGTCACTGAACGCTCGAAATTCATTCCGAGCAGACATACTCGTTTTGATACCGGCTACCAGGATGTCAAATTCAATGAGATCAGTGACGGTGTTATCGATATCACCGCCACTACGATGCATGGAGGATTTCTCATTCTGAGCGAGGCTCACTATCCTGGCTGGAAAGTACGGATCGGAAATAGCTACCAGCCCATTCAACGAGTGAACATTGCTCATCAAGGCGTTAAATTGGCACCAGGACAGCACCACGTTATTTTTGAGTTCAGCCCGATGAGTCTCTATGCGGGTTATTGTTTAAGTCTATTCGGCGTCGCGCTCATTGTTGTACTCGGACTTTCTCGCAGGAACCCGAAGACTACGCTCACAACTTCTCACGAATAACGAAATGTGGTCGCTTAAGATTTGACAAAAAAAGCCGGCCAACATATTCACCAAGCACACCGATCGTCACGAGTTGGATTCCACCAAGTAGCGACAGCAACCCCATAACGGACGCCCAACCAGTCACCAGGTCACTGGATGTAATCCATGCGATCAAAACAATCATCAGATAGACGAACGAGAAGGTCGCAACAACAAAACCTAACAACAAGGTGGCACGAAGCGGGACGATCGAAAAACTAAGCAACCCGTCGAGTGAAAACTTCATCATCCGTGGCCAGGTATAGCTAGTCTGACCACCCATTCGGGATGCTGCTGTAAACCGCACGTATTTAGTCGGATAACCCAACCACGGAATCAATCCACGCAAGAAAATCATTGACCCTACACTATCGAGGACTACTTGAATCACTGGGCGCCCAAGTAATCGAAAGTCAGCCGCGCCGACGGGAATGGACGGCCCACCAGAAATTGATAACAGCCTGTAGAACACTCGAGATGTCCAGCGCTTGAGAAAACCTTCATCATCATTGCTCACTCTTACCCCTTGAACGATCTCGCTTCCCTCTTCCCAGTGCCGAAGAAAATCCGTAATTGCCTCTGGAGGATGTTGTCCATCAGAATCCATCATTATTACGACCTGGCCACGTGCGTTGGACAGTCCAGCGAGAATTGCGGCTTGATGACCAAAATTCCTTGTCAGACGAACACCTCTGAGTTCCTCTCGGCTTTTGCGCAACTCCTTGATAATCGACCATGTCCCGTCTGTACTCCCATCATCAACCACAATTATCTCAAATGAACCCTTCTCCAACACCTGGCATATTCTTGGCACCAATTCCCTAAGAGCTATCTCCTCATTGTGAGCAGGTAACACAACGGTTACGGTAGGAGATACTGTGGAGCCGGCGTCATCGCCAATTCTTTCTCTTAATCTCTGCATTTTTCGGTACCAATTACGATCACAGTTTCACTGCTCTTCAACTCGTCAACTTGTCTATCCCTACTATGAATCTCTACGTACAACTATGCCCAACACGTCGCCTAGGTGAATAGGGATTCGTCGTCCTGGAAACAGCAGTAACGGGAGCGCACAAAGATGGATCAGACGCAAAAACATACTTCCTCTTCCAAGAAATCGAAGCCGCCGTTCGATATAAGAACAACGATATCGTCGTCCAATCGTCCGAGTACCAACGAGGCGGAAACCCACTCCATTAACAAGCTTCGTCAAATTAAATCTGTTGTAGAGGGCAATATGTTCCTTTAAGTCAATATAGTGCCAATGCCTACCAGCTAATCGGGCCATCCAGCTGCTTTTGTTCGGGGTTGACAGAAAGAGATGACCGTCAGGGGCCAGATACTTAAGGCATTGCCTTAACGCTTGCTTGCCATCGGGTAAGTGCTCAAAAACGTCAAACAGAGTCACAGCATCGAATCGCCCAACAAAATCCGACCGATGTTCATAGATGGATCCAACTTCGACAGGTGCACCATAGCGGCTACGAGCCAAGTCTGCAGCCGTTCGACTCGGTTCAATTCCCACTACATCGAATTCGGTCTGAGCGACAGACGCAAACATACCGACATTTGAACCAACGTCGAGTACAGCTCCGCCTGGACGAACAAATCTCTTCACCCACTCGAGCTTGTCCCGTGCGGCTTCTTTTGCTGTATCGTCGAGATAATAGTCAACACCGTCTTCAAAAACAGTCTCGTCATCTTCATAAATTGTCGAGCCATGAGCACTGCGACTAACGCCCTCAACCACCCACGAAAAATCGCAGCTCTCACAACGTACCATCCGTCGAGACAGACGTTCCAACCACGAACGTCCTTGTCCGCCACAAATCTGGCACAGCTGCGTAGGCGTCATGTCACGTCGGATTGTTTGCGAATACTCACAAGACGATGCCACACAATGAATATGAACACGAGCACCAGCCACCCAAATTGGTGCTTAAACTAACGTGCGAAATCAACGCCTCTGGACTGGCCCATAACCCCTAGGACCAACCGAGCTTTCTTGCACTGTTTCACCAACCCGCCCCAGAAAACTGAAAACTCTTTCCTGGCCTTCAAAATCCGTAACCACAGTGCCACTTTAGAGCTCACCTCAACAATGCCGGTTCCACCGCAATAGGTGGTGATACCGACTAATCATCGAGTGAATTTACGCGGGACTACTGGATCACATATTTGGTAAGTCCTCCTCCCGCCGTCGGACGGGAGCCAGGTCCCTCGGCCGCATAAACGTTTCCATCACCGTCAACGGCCACACCTTCTCCCGCGACCCCTTGACGTACACGCGTTTCGTGAGCATGTGGCGGAATAAACCCAGTTACCCTGTCTTCATTTGCTGACCCTATTCGGACTCCCGTGAGCCAACCTGGATGATTGTTTGTGCTTGACTCTGAATCGATGGCATAAAGCGTGTCATCGTCAGTAATGAACAAACCACTAATACGACTGAACTGGTGATAAATGTCCAGCAAATTACCTTCCTGGTCAAAGATCTGAATTCGATGATTTCCACGATCAGCAACGAACAGGCGCCCCTGCGAATCAAACTCTAGCGCGTGAGGAGTTCTGAACTGACCTGGTCTAAAACCGATTTCGCCCCACTCTTTAATGAAATTACCTTCGCTGTCATACTTAACAATGCGTCCTGTCCTTCCTTCAGGTGGATCAGGGTTCTGGCCGCTATGACCATCAGAAACAAAAATGTCCCCATTAGACGCAGTAATCACATCGCACGGCTCGTTCAACTGACCGGGTTCACTTCCCGGTTTTCCTGCCTCCCCAAGTCTCAGCAAGACTTCACCATCAGGACTAAATTTGATGACTTGGTGACCCTTTGTTTCGGCCTCATTACCTTGCGAGTCAGTGACCCAGACGTTGCCATCATCATCAACATGTAGCCCATGCGGCAGTACGAACAAACCAGCACCGAAGCTCGCCAGCACGTCTCCCGTATTGCGGTCAAACTTAAGAATCGGATCGACGGTAGGATTTGACTCGCAGCCACCATCCAGACCATTGGCGCCACAGCGGTCATACGCCCAAACATGACCATCCGGCCCAATATCGATACCGGCTGTCGAGCCCCACGTCCTGCCATCAGGCAGGTCGGCCCATTGGGTGATAACTTCGGGATTTGGATTAAGAACCATCCGTGACTCGAAATCATTTACGAAACCGGAAGAAGACATATCCGATTCTCCTTCAGTCTCCGTTGTGCCTCCTCCACCACATGCAATTGTCACGACAAGAGCAACGCACGCAAGCCAGATTTGATTTTTTACCTGTAGCATCTCAGACATCAGTCCTCCCCTTTTCATCATTCGTAATGAGTGATCCTAACGGATTACTCTCTGACTTCGAGCAACTAGAACTTTTTCCAATATCCTAAGCAAACAAGAGAATCAGGAACATCCTATAAAACCCAGCCTCACCGTTAGAGTATGCTCTTGTCTCAGCACTATCAGCGTCTGCTTTAGCTGAATGTGCCGTTCCACAGAACAACCGCGACTTAATGAATGGTCATTCAATTACCAAAGAGACAAATTGCAAGCCCCGTCACAACAAAGTCTGTCTTGACGCCAGTTTACATTTTCCTCGAGCGCGACTTCAATTGCTACGACCAGAGAATGCGATCAGGGAAACAGTTCACTTTTTTCAGACAAACACGGGACACTTTAAGAGACTTTTGATCATCATTGTTCTCACCACGAACCAAGAATCATGAAATCACATCCACCAACAGCGAAATCTAGACAGCAATCGCTCTCGACGTTGTCTCGTCGGAATTTTGTTCGTGTTGGAACGGCGGCTATTGCCGGAGCTGCGTCGCAAGGGCTCCAGTCACAAGACACACCAATTTTACTTCCACCGTATATCGCAGACATCAATGGCGACGGTCGCGTCGGACAAGCAGATGAGAAGATTGTCCGGGCTGCGCGATTCAGTCAACGTGGATTCTCCTTAGCACCATCGAACTCTTTTGATTACCGCTTGGATGTGTTTGGTCGAGCCTCTGTCAATAATCCTTCGGTTGACTCCGTCATACACTCCCTTAATTTTTATAAGGACAATCCACCTAAGAACAATTCTCCATCGACCTGGACTCGCCCGATCACTATTGCATGGCATTATGGATGGTATAACCGAGAAGTCCGTCCACCAGGATCACAGACCTGCCGCTTGAAAGGTGGAAATTATCGTTCTTTTGATCCTGAAATGGAAACCACGTTCAACAACCTAAAAAACGAGTTCGGAATAACTGTTGATGCGCTGAGCTGGATTCCCAATAATAAAAACAAACATAACCAGATAAATTATCGGAGAGGTTTTTTGAATGCCTCAAATGTCGATACTCGATACGTTGCGTTACTTTATGAGAGCACAATCGCACTTCCGCTATTGAACGAGCGCATTGATTTTTCCTCTGCTACCGTCGAAGCTCTCATTCTTCGAGATTTCGAAAATATGGCACGATTTCTCTGCGAAGTGCGTGATGATAGCCCTGCACGAATCTTTACTTTGGACGGTCGTCCAGTCGTCTTTATTTTCGGCACGCATACATGGGGACACTTCCCAGTCTATTCAAGGGAATTTCGCGCGGTAGAAACACTCGTTACAGCAGCGCGCAAACGGTTCGCGGAAGTCTATGGAACGACTCCTTATTTAGTTGGAGAGGAAATACTCCTATCACCCAGCGGAGTTATTCCTAACGACCGTCTTCAACGAGCCATTGCCTTCGATGCCATCTACATTTACCATCATGCCTCGAATCTCAAGAAGGGTTTCGAGGAAACGCTCTCAATGTCTGACCTCTACATCGAGAATCAACTCAAAATATTGAGACAAACTTATAGTGCGTTTAACGCTCTCAGAAATAGATATACCGGACGACCAATTCTCGTGATTCCCAATCTCGCTCCTGGTTTCGCCAAACCAGGGCATCCCACTCTCCAGATTGGCCGTCGCCACTATGCCGATTTCATGAAACGCATGCAACAGTTCCACATAAAAGAATACATCAGACACGAATGGGCGCAACTACAAGGAACAACACTCCTACCTGCCCCCATTTACGTCGTGGGGTCTTGGAACGAAGAGTTTGAAGGCCATGCCGTATTTCCTTACGATTTCAATTTTTCGGTTCCGAAGGATGTTCAGTACGGATTTGACCTTGTTCTGGCGATCAAGGAATCCTTTGGTTGGAATCATTACGCCTACCGGGACATTATGGGAACTGTCCCTCCGTCTCAAGTTGAAGTCGATGACCAGAATTGCGATGACTGCGGCACACCACGGTAACAAAGCATGCTCGCATTTTTAGTGAAATGGCACGTCGCTATTACCTCACGCGTCACCTACTAGAATCGTGTTCAATCGGCAGTGCATTAAAGACCGTTGGTTATCGTATCGGCTGTCAAAGATTTTTAAGTCTTCTACGGAAAGTCGAGGACACACATTGCCACTTCGACGGCCCGTTAAGAAGATATGGGTTCCTACTCCTATTTCAGCAATTAGAATCGCCGGGCAAGTTCTCGACTCGGTCGGAATTCTAAGCAGAAATTCAACGGAAATCTCTGTCATAGACGCCGGATACGGTGACGGGTGATTACTTGCCAGACTGGCCGCTCTAATCAGACACGGAAAGTTCTATGGAATTGAGTTGGATCCAATTCTGCGTGCGAAGGCGGAAGCGAACATAAGATTGCTTAACAGAAAAAATCTCACCGGAAGAGCAAAGACAAACCAATCAGAGGGAACTACTGCGATCCTGATACTTACAGAGCCACGAACGACCCACGCGCACTCCAACGGGAGTTTTTCTTTCTCAACTACTCAGACGGCCTATGGAGACTTTCGGTTTACCGATTATAGTTCAGCAAGAAACCTAATTTTATAAATCTTTCGGTGACACGACCATGATAAGGAACCGCACCGGGCCCCCAAATGTAGCCTTTTCGGAAGCCTTCGAATATTTCGACGAATTGCATGCTAAATTAGTCGAAGATTCTGTACATTCATTAACCTAATTTACTGGTTTTTTCTTGTCCAATTCAGTTTTTTAACGTTCTTGGGAGGAAAAATGAAAACTCGTTTTACCCGTCGAGAGATCGTAAAGCAAAGCCTAGCGTTAACCGGTCTCGGTGTCATGGGATTACCTGAATGGCAGATTCCAGCACTCGCTCAAAATGAAGAACTCGTCCCGTTTACGGACGTTCCTGACGACTTCGGTCGCCAGGCACCTGGCTCGACTATCAGGCTTCTCGATATTCGTGATATCGATGGTCCATATACGGACAAAGACGACTTCTACACCGTCCAGCACTTCGACCAGCCCCTGATTGACTCTGATTCCTTCCGCTTAGACATCACCGGACTCGTTGACCAACCACAACGACTCAGTCTTAGCGAACTCCGCGGCATGGGAGAGATTGAAATAGATGCTGGATACGAATGCTCCGGCAACTCACCTCGCGTGATACAGGGACTAGCCAGTAACGGACGCTGGACAGGTGTAGCTCTCCAGGCGCTTTTTGACCGGATCGGTGTCAAGTCTGAGGCACGGGAAGCCGTTTTCTTTGGCTCCGACAGCGGAGAGGAAACCGTGGATTTTCGAGGTCGACCATACGAAATCGAACAACCGTTTGCCAGAAGTCTTCCAATGACCGACGATGCCTTCGCCTCAGGTCCACTATTAGCTTACGCATTAAATGGAGAACCGCTCACCCGTGGTCAAGGCGCCCCACTCAGATTGATAGTGCCGGGATGGTACGGAGTGACGAACGTCAAGTGGCTGTCGCAAATCCATCTTCAAGAAAACAGATTTCTTGGAAAATGGCAAGCGCGATGGTACCGCACGCTCTGGGCCGAAGAAAGAGGCGGCGAAACGATTTGGCACGAAACAGAAGTGTCACGCCAACGCATTAAGTCGGTGATTGCGAGAGTGACGCGTGTCAGCAACGAACATGAAGTATTTGGTTTCGTGTTGCACGATGGCACCTCGCTTCAATCCGTCGAAGTGAGCATCGACAACGGCCCCTGGCAACAAGCGACCCTGGACCGATCAACAAGTAATCCATTTTCCTGGAAACTGTTTCGATTCAGGTGGACCGGAGCTAGCCAGGGAGAACACACGATCGTTTCCCGCGCAACCGACGTCAAAGGAAACGTCCAACCGACCGCCGACGAACTCGCGATCAAGCAGACAGGCCTTGAAGACCATGCGCAATTTCCACGAACCGTATTGATAGGGTGACTCACGACAACCGGGATCATTGAAATTCAGATAACGAACCACACGGCAGCAGTGACACTGTTGGTAGAAGAGACAACCCGGCGCACAAACCGTCTCAATGCCTGTTGAAGAGGCGTCTCTTGGGCATGTTCGGAATGGGTGAGAGAAGTGGTTTTATCTCTAATCCAACCTAACCGGCACGGCTGTGCATCTGTCCTTGCCCATTAAACCAAAAGACCCAATTTCAACGATCATGGCCGCGATGCCATATTGCTCTCTTCTTAATAAATGAAAACGATCATGAGAATTTAGGTCTGGAACAGCTCTATATAGGTTCTCGTCCCCATCTCTCACTAGCGAGAGTTCAGGTCGATGAGTCAGCTGATTTATCCAAAAAGCTTCACCATCCCCATGCTCAATCCACGATTTCTCATCGGCATCCACAATCCAGAGTCTAATCTCCGAGGTGCTACCATCAGGCTCAGGTCTGATCAACGTTACGACTTCGCCCCCTAACTCGGCAGCGCCCATCATTAAGACTGCATCGATGATGATGATACCTAGTAGAACGCCCAAACACCTTAGAAATAATCTCATGGGATGACCCAATCCTTGACGACTTCCACATCAATGGCCTATTGGTCCTGAAAATAGGTATCCGTATGGTCCAGCCAATCCTGCCGAGGTGGCGAAAAGATATCAACATCGATGGTCTCTTCGAGAGCTTCAGCCCTGTGTGGCACGTTCGCTGGTAGGCGAAGAACTTCGCCAGGCCCAACATCAAAGGACTCGGACAACGACTCCCCGACCCAGAAACGAAGTTTTCCTTTAAGAATGTATGTTAACTGCTCATTCTCATGAGAATGCTTCGGAACGATGGCTCCTTGCTTCAAGTAAACGTGTGCCACCATTGTCTTCTCTCCACGTACAATCCGGCGCTCTATCAAATTGGTAACACGTTCCTTTTCCATCTTGTTCCAGCAGAACTTCTCTACAGTTGCGATGTCAGTCATAAGACCCTCCCATTAGGAATGGGGAGAATAAATCTCAGCCCCACGCTACGACGTCTACGTGGATAAGGCTCACCTGCCCAGTGGAGCACTCCCAATTCCACACCAGCTCCGAATCAGCAGAAACCATCTATGGTGCACCTACCCGCCACCCAAGTGCGACCGCTGACAAGCCGAGCAAAAGATTCGTTCCAACAACGGCAAATGCCATAGTCCGCTGACCTGAGGCCCAGATCACATAAGTCTCATAGCCAAATGTTGAAAACGTGGTCATCGAACCCAACAGTCCGGTCACTAGAAACGTTCGCCATTCGGGGGTCCAATGCCGATGCTCGACGAACGACATGATGACACCAATAAGAAAGCACCCAATCACATTCACACCAAGCGTGGCGTATGGAAACCCCAACTGCCACTTCGAAGTCGCCAAGAACACCCAATAGCGGACACAAGCGCCAATAGCTCCGCCAACGGCCACGCTAACAAAACTGTTGATTAAAGTGATTTCGCTTCCTCAGGATTACTTGGCGCAGGCAAGAACTCAGGACGCAGCGGTATCAGTCAAAACCCTCTATTCAGCATTCCAAAGTGGAAGCTCGGCAGCTCTTTCCTGCAGCTGTCGAAGTGCCGGGAGGTTTTGCTCATCCGCCTGCATCGTGGTTAAAGCGATAAATCCGTTCCGAACAGCCGCCGCATCAGTACCAGACGGAGGACTTTGACGACCTCCAAAAGCTCGAACCCAAATCTCACTCCCGTCCGGATCAGTCCTCTGCAACTGAGCTCCGAATCTGATGATTCCTCTTGCCCTCGGCACAATCTGCACGCCCTTTATGTCAGCTAGAGGGATATCAGGCGCATCCACAGTCAGGTAGTCAAAAGACGGCAAATCTCGCACAAACGATGAGCCGGCCAACTGCACGACCCAGGTCGCTATCGCTTCAAGTGAATCCGCGCCTCCTCCAGAAACAGCGATAGCTGGTATACCGTGTAGCGCCGCGATCCTGGCTGCCCCAAGCGTTCCTGAATAAGCCCATGTATCAGCAACATTCGCACCAGAATTGATTCCAGACACTACAAGGTCTGGGGGATCATCCTTCATTAATCCAGTGACTGCGATCAGCACGCAGTCCGCGGGATATCCAGTAACCGCATAGGCTGTCTTGGCCCCTTGAACCGCGACTGTTTCCACCGTCACAGGTCCGGACAGGATCGAGGCAAAACTTGTGCTACCCGAACGGTTAATAGCCGGGGCAACGACAACGACCTCAATACTTCCAGAAAACGCCCGAACCAGTGCTCGCAAACCTGGCGCATCAATACCATCGTCGTTTGTAACGAGAACCTTCGCGTGCCATGGTTCTTTCACAAGTGCCGAATCCGTCGTTCCAACAGGACTCGCCTGCTGAAACGTCGATTCTTTGGCTGAATAGACGGGAAAGGTGAGATAAGAAGTGCCTGTCAGTAGAACAAGCAAGAAAGACGAAAGGTCAAATCGCAATGACATAAGTTAGTCCGCCGCTGTATGCAACTACCCACCGAACCCCAAGACGTCAGTAATTCATTCAACGACGCGAAGATCCTGAAGAATCATAGGTGTGACACCTCTGCCAAGTGCCCTGTACTGTCGCCGAAACTCTCCACGGGCACGTCTAATTTATTCAGGAGCGTCATAAATAAATTGGTTAGCGGAGTTTCATCAGCACAGCGTATGTGTTGGCCGCCTCTGAGCCGTCCACCCCCTTGACCAGCCAGAAGAATCGGCAGATTCTGAATGTTGTGAAGATTGCTATTACTCATTCCACTACCATAAAGAATCATCGCCTGGTCCAACAGTGACCCCTCACCGTCTTCAATGCCGTCCAATTTCTCAAGATAGTAAGACAGCAGCGTTGCATGATACTGTCCGACCTTCGTTAGCTTCTCAAGGCTCTCTGGATTATTTTCGTGGTGAGACAACGCATGATGCGGATCAGGCACACCAATCTCCGGGTAAGTTTGCGCGGTAAGCTCTGGCGTCATTAGGAACGTGATAACTCGAGTCAAGTCTGCTTGATAAGCCAGCACTTGCATGTCAAACATGACTTTTACGTAATCTTCAAACGAAGCCGGAACACCAGCGGCAGGGCGGTCAACCACTGGAAGTTCTGTTTCAACGTCAGCTTCCGCCCTCAGAATACGACGCTCAACATCGCGTACAGCCGAGAAATATTCGTCGAGTTTCGCCAAGTCTCGCGATCCAAGATCCTTTCTCAATCGCTTCACTTTCTCTGACACCGCATCCAGAATGCTGCGGTCCTCGTTCAGACGTGTCTGCCGAGCACCCGGGTCCGTACTCGTGCCATCGCCGAACAATCGCTCAAAAACTGCACGTGGTCGGCTTTCCATCGGTAACGGAGACGTCGGCGTGCTCCAGCACAAAGTACTGATATACGCGCAACTAAACCCTGCGTCACAGGCGCCCCCGAATTCTGGAAGTCCAATGCCCAATTCGAGGGACGCAAGTTGAGTCCGCTGGCCTAACCGGTCAGCTGCAATCTGGTCGACAGATTTGCCCGCTTCAAAATCGGCACCCTCTGTCGGCTTCGCATGGACGCCAGTTAGGAATGCACCCGTGATACGACCATGGCCTCCGGCAGGGTCTCCCGGCAATTGGGCGGCAGGAGCATGGTCTAGACCAGACACTATCGTAAGACGATCTCGAAATTTAGCCACTGGCTGCAGAATCCGTTTGAACTCGAAACCCCTCCCCTCACTCGGCGGTGTCCAATTACTCATTACCGCACCATGAGGCACATATACAACACCCAAACGCGGTTTCGATGCAGCCGACGTACGCTCCAATGCTGTAAGTGCTGGAACCATACTATCCAACAGTGGCAACGCCACTGCCGAACCGAGGCCTCTGAGCACAGTACGTCTAGGCAGAGATTTCTTCGTAATAATCATGGTTCCGCTCTCCTCATCCGAAACGGCATACTTCGAGTCACACCGAGCACAAGCGCAGACCAGCGATACTCATCCGCCTCTGCTTCACGAACGATTCGCCTGACGGCCGGTTGGTCAAAATATTCAAGCCCTCGACCAAGAGCATAGGTCAATAGCTTCTCAGAGACTGTCGTCACAAATGCCTTCTTTCTCCCAACAAGCACGTCTCGCAGTTCAGGAAGTCCGCCGAAGGCAGTTCCATTGGGTAGCACGCCTGACGGGTCAATCGGCACATTCCCGTCTGTCACTTCGCGCCATTGCCCCACCGCATCAAAATGCTCTAATGCGAACCCCAATGGGTCCATACGTGCGTGACAATTCGAGCACACAGGGTTCGCACGGTGTTCTTCTAGCCTTTCGCGAACAGACCTACTCGACGCCCCTCGCACAGGCTCGGGCAGATCCGGAACATCCGGAGGAGGGGGAGGGGGCGGAGTCCCAAGGATATTTTCTAGAATCCATTTTCCTCGGACGACCGGTGAAGTACGTGTCGCAAGTGACGTCACCGTCAAGATACTCCCGTGGCCTAGTAGTCCGCGACGTCTCGCATCGTCCCATTCGACGCGGCGAAACCGAGGGCCATAAACACCCGAGAGACCATAATGTCGTGCAAGGCGTTCGTTTACAAAGGTGTAGTCGGCGGTTAAGAGATTGACAACACTTTCATCGTTACGCAGTTCATTCTCAAGAAACAGTTCCGTCTCTCGGACAAGGTCAGTTCGAAGGTTGTCATCGAACGCCGGAAATGCATTGACATCCGGCGTCACAGTTCGCATCCGCCGCAAGTGCAACCATTGAGCACCAAAACTTCTTACAAGCACCTGCGAACGCTCGTCAATCAACATCCGCCTTACTTGTTCCTCCAGAACGACCGGTTCGTGAAGCCGACCGGCCACCGCGACACTAAAGAGTTCATCGTCAGGAATACTGCTCCAAATGAAAAATGAAAGACGTGATGCCAATTCGAGATCACTGAGCCGATAAGCCGTTGCTGGAAGTACATCGACCGGGTCTCGCTCCAACCGAAACAGAAACTCAGGGTCTACGATGATGCTTTCGAGACCCCGCTGAATCCCAGCATCGAAAGTTCTGCCCGCTCGCCCCTCTCGATAAAACCCCAGAGCGACAGCCACATCCAGGTCCGTTGCCGGTCTACGAAACGCTCGTCGGAGAAGGCGCCGGAGAATCTCGTCCACGCACGACTCTTCCTCTTCCGAAAACTCCGGGTAACAACTAAATATCCGTCTACGACTCGCCAGTTCTCCGACCTCATCACTATTGCCGTCGACAAACGCGTTCGTGGCATAGGGACCATCAATCTCGACACTGTCGAGCGCCATTCGTTCGACAAACCCTCGACCCGTAGAAAAAGTCCAGATCGGTAACCGACTCGGAGCTACACCCTCAGTCACCGACGTTCTCTTTTGGAACGAAACACTCAACCGGTGCTCACCCGCCCGGATTGGAAGCCGAACCTCCAACGAATCATCAGATGAGCGATTGGTCCGAAGGTCAAGCGCGCCAGCAGGAACTGCGTTCTTATCCTCTGCCGTAGGCCATCGACCAACGCGGAGTAATGCGACGCGTTCGTCGTCCAAGCGAACGTCAATCTCCTGTGGCTCATTGCGACCACCGTTTCCCCGCAACCGAAGTCTGATGAAATATTCACCGTCACGAGGAAAATGATGTTGAATTGCGATCCCACCACGGGCCCCAAACGGAAACTCCTCTCCCATCCGCTCGTCTTGAGTTAACAGCGAGGACACCGCATATCGGACAGTATCAGCTTGAATGGCAGGGTCCCCGAGAGCAAGTCGGCTAATCGTTCGTGCCGTCTGCATATACCGTTCCAACATGCCTGGAGCAACGGTCAAAATGTCAGCATTGTTATCAAATCCGAAAGCGATATCATCGGCCGGCAACAGACCCTCACCGTCAATATTCAAATCCAGCAGGTCTCGAATCGCATTCACATATTCCAACCGATTAAGACGATGTGCCGTTGGTCTCCCCGGATTCGGGTTGGCCGACGATGCCTCGTCAAGCGCTACTTCCAACCATCCGGCGAAACGATCATAGGTATCTGAATCCGGTCTCGGGCGTCCGGGTGGCGGCATGGATTGTGTCTGTAGCTTATCCAACACGCGCTCCCACACATCGGCATGTTCGCCAACGTTCGCCACACTTACTGATGCAAGAGAAAGATTCCCAGTCCGAAGCCGGTCATTGTGACAACCAGCACAATATCGCCGAACAACGTCCCGATAACCAGAAGGGTCATCAACAGACGTAGCAGTAACAGCACCATCCTGCTGAGGGTTCGCCATCAGTCGAGAAGGACTGCTCAGCGATAGCAAAAAAACAACACCCAAAATCCCCGCAAGTCTGCCTCTATCCATAAACGAACCAATCACAGTAGCTATCGAATTGGGCCATCACGATAGACCTCAATAAAACTCCCGCGC
>Ga0310120_10001915_pt1 | contig 15469 bp, 8 predicted proteins | sample CB27_AW_983_MG_FD_203506 | JGI IMG/M metagenome (GOLD analysis project Ga0310120, IMG submission 203506) | Marine microbial communities from Western Arctic Ocean, Canada - CB27_AW_983 | ecosystem: Environmental > Aquatic > Marine > Oceanic | place: Canada: Western Arctic Ocean | collected...
GCCCGGGCCGAGGTGAGCGAGCCCAGGGCAAAAGCTGAATCATTCACGGGAAATCCAACATGATTCTTGCTTCCCGACTACTACCAGGATAAAGTCATACCGCGTTTGGGGGATAAGGTGAAATCTACTGGGATTAGCATTCCTATCAGCCCCGCGTTCGAGAATTACTGGGAAAAAAGCAAAAATGCAAGCCCGTGAAAGCCGTTCGATTTCAGGTCTAAAGGCCTTTGGGGACTCCCCCTTGTTGATGGGGAAATGGCTTGAGATGTGGATAGAGCGCGGTTCCGGGGGTTGCTTGACTTGCAATTCTCGATTCCGATGTCATGCTGCTTGAATCGTTTTTCAGTCGCAGCCTTACCGTGCCGACCGCAGCCTTACCGTGCCGACACTGAACTTTCAGAGGGAGGATTACTTGACGTGGAACTGGCAGTCTTCACCAAGCTGATCTTTACACTTATCGGCGGCCTGGGCATCTTTCTGCTCGGCATGAAGTCGATGTCGGACGGCATGCAAGCTGTCGCCGGTTCACGCCTGCGCAGGATGATTAGCCTCGCGACCAATAACCGGTTTCTGGCAACCTGTGTCGGGGTGATCCTCACCTGCGTGGTTCAATCGAGTTCGATCACGACGGTCATGGTCGTCGGCTTCGTCAATAGTGGGGTCATGCAGCTTGCCCAAGCTCTGGGCGTGATTATGGGGGCCAACATCGGCACCACCATTACCGGCTGGATTCTCGTGCTGAAAATCGGCAAGTATGGCCTGCCGCTCCTGGGGATCGCAGCCATTGTTTATCTTTTTTCCAAAGGCGATCGTTGGCGGTTCTGGTCCATGGCAATCATGGGGATCGGTATGATCTTCTTTGGCCTCGAACTCATGAAAGATGCCTGCAGCCTGATCAAAGAGCATCCGAGCTTCGAAAGTTGGTTCCAGACTTTCCAGGCCAAAGATTACCCGGGAGTCCTGGGTTGTGCACTCATCGGTTGCTTGCTCACCACAATGGTCCAATCGTCTTCGGCGACCCTTGGGATCACGATCTCATTGGCTTCGCAGGGCGTGATCAACTATCCCACTGCGGCTGCCTTGGTCCTCGGCGAAAACATTGGTACGACAATCACGGCCTATCTTGCCTCACTCGGAGCGACCACCAACGCACGCCGCGCCGCTTATTTCCACATCATCTTCAACCTGGTCGGTGTCTTCTGGATCACGGCAATTTTCCAGTGGTACATCGAGCTTGTGCAGTGGGTCGTTGGCGTGGATGTCACGAAAGTCATCATGGTGGATGGTAAGCAGACCTACGATACCACCGCCACGATCGCAGCGACGCACTCGATATTCAACATCGCCAACATGCTACTGTTTTTTCCCTTCTTGTCGCTGTTCGTAAAACTGCTAGAGAAATTCGTACCGGCAAAGGCATACAAGGAGAAACCGCACCTGACGGATCTCGATGTCCGGATCCTTGACACCCCCTTGCTGGCGATTGAGCAATCGCAAAAAGAGATCGAAAAGATGGGGGACGGCTGCGCCAAGATGATGGGCTGGCTCAAGACCCTTTATGCTCAAGACGATCGCGATCGCTCCTTGGCCGAGAGGTTGAATCATCGCGAGCGTGTGCTTGATTCAGTCCAGGATGAGATTGCCGTCTTTATTACATCACTTTTGTCAGGAAACGTTCCTCACGCGGCTGCCGAAGAGGCACGACGCCAACTGCGGATGGCGGACGAGTATGAATCTGTAAGTGACTACCTGGCCAACCTCGAAAAGTTCGACCGTAAACTACGTGAGGCCGAACTTCGATTTACCACGGAGCAAAGAAACAATCTACTCGAGTTGCACGAGCTCCTGGAGCAGCAACTTGAGACGGTCAATGATTCACTCAAGCACCATAATACCGCGGTAATTACCAAGCTGGACATGATCTCAAAGCGGGTACGCGATCTGCTCAAGGCACTCAGGCGCAAACACCTGGACGATCTCTCGAGCGGGGATAGCCGACCGGAAGTGAGTGTGGCCTATCTGGGCGCACTCAATGCGTACGCACGCGTGCGGGATCATGCGAGAAATATTGCCGAAGTAATATCCGGCGAAAAGTGATCCCTCGTTTACATCGCGAGCTTGACAACACGGCAAGCGCAATCCGCGGCAAGATCTAGGTTACTGCCGTGGAGATCCCAGTATTGCTCAGCCGTTGTAGAAGCGATTTCCCCGAACACTTCCAGCGGCGACTGGCCAGCTAACAAACACGTTGGACCGAGCTGAGCAAGACCGAAGCAAAAGATGAATCGTTCATGGGAAATCCATAATTCTTGCTTCCCGACCAATTACAGGATAAAATCATAACGCGTTTGGGAGGCAAGGTCGAATCAGCCGGGATTAGAATTCCTGTCAGCTTACGCCAGGTGGGATGGTCGGGTGGTCTGCCCGGGTAGCAAGTGATCAACGCTGGTGCATATCTATGATGGCTCGACTTTTGTTTCTAGTCTCCCTGATGGCTTTGCCGGCGCTGGCCCAGGAAAAACAGGCGACGCCAGCGAAAGAGCTGACCGTGCGCGAGGGCTTCCGGGCGGAACTGGTACGCTCGGCGGCACAGGGTGAAGACTCTTGGATCAGCATGACCTTCGATGACCGCGGAAGGATCATCGTGGGGCTGGACAGTGTCGGCCTGGCCCGGTTGACACTGGGCGAGACGGGGGAGGTCGCATTTGAGAAAATCGATGACACCCTCAAACATTGCCGCGGCGTGTTGTTTGCGTACGGGGCTCTGTACGTGAACGCGACCGACAGCCAGGAATTCTGGCGCCTGCGGGACGCGGACGGCGACGGGCGGTTCGAGGACCGAACGGTCTTGAAGAAGTTAGACTACCGCAGTCGGTTTGGACACGGACCGAATCAGATCACGCTGGGGCCGGGCGGGTTGCTGTATCTGGTGATGGGTAATGACACAGCGTTTCCCGATGGCCTGTCACCCGCCTCGCCGTTTCGCAACCCGCAAAAGGACTGGCTGCTTCCCAACCCCGCCGACGAGAGCCAAGACGATCGCGTGGGATACATCCTGCGCACGGACAAGGACGGACAGTCGTGGGAGGTGCTGGCGGGCGGTTTCCGGAACCAGATGGACGTGGCGTTCAACTCCGACGGCGAGATGTTCACATGGGATGCCGACATGGAGTGGGACGTTGGCCTGCCGTGGTATCGGCCCACGCGACTCAATCACGTGGTATCCGCCGGCGACTACGGCTGGCGCTGGGGCACCGGCAAGTGGCCCGCTTTTTATCCCGACAGCTTGCCGGCCACGCTCGACACCGGCCTCGGTTCGCCCACCGGCATGGTGTTCGGCACACAGTTGAAATTCCCGGACCGCTTCCGCCGTGCGCTGTTCATGGCCGACTGGCAGAACGGCCGCATCCTCGCCGTGCATCTCACGCCCAAAGGAGCCAGCTACACCGTCGAAAGTGAGTCCTTTCTCGAAGGCGGCCCGATGAATGTCAGTGACATGGTCGTCGGCCCGGACGGGGCGTTGTATTTTATCACCGGCGGTCGCGGCTCTCAGTCGGGCCTGTACCGGGTGACACACACCGGCAAGTCCGTGCCGGATGAGACGCGCGTCCTGGACCGCAATGCGGTGGAAGCCCGCGCCTTGCGCCATCGACTGGAGCAATTCCACTCCCGTACAGCCCGGGAGGCTGTTGACCTGGCCTGGCCCCACCTTTCCAGTGCTGACCCCTGGATTCGCCACGCGGCGCGGGTGGCCATCGAGCGACAGAACCCCGAACTCTGGCAAGCACGCGTGTGGAAAGAAAAACAACCGATGGCAGCCGCGCAGGGCGTGATGGCGTTGGCGCGCGTGAGCGACAAAAACCAGCGGGAAGCGCTGGCCGCCCTCGGCCAGATTGAGTTGGGTGACCTGGGCGAAAGCGAAATGCTCGCCGTGTTGCGGGCTTATGCACTGAGCTGTATCCGCTGTGGTCGGCCGGACAACGGGAAGGCCATCGGCAGACGGCTCGCGCCGCTTTATCCACACAAGAGCCGCGCAGTGAACCACGTGCTGCTCGAACTGCTGGTTTATCTCCAGACACCCGGCACACCCGCGGCAGCCCTCAAGCAGCTGGCCGATGAGCCGTCACAGGAGGAGCAGATCTTCATCGTGCACACATTGATAAGCTGGCCGGACGACTGGTCGATGACCCAGAACCGTGCACTGCTCGAGTGGCTTGTGATGGCCAGGGGCTACCGGGGTGGCAGACTCTTTGCGCCAAGTCTCAAGCTCATCGAGGACGCCGTCTTGAAACGACTGAGTAAAGAGAGCCTGAAGACTTTTTCCCCCTTGATCGACAAAATAAAAGCGCCGCCACCACCGCCAGCTTTTGTCGTGGCGGATTTCGTCAAGCAGTGGAAGCTGGCGGATTTCCAGGACGTGCGGAACGAGCCGCCGGGCGAGTACTCCGCGGCTAGTGGCCAGCGCGCGGCAGCCAGGGCCATGTGCCTGATGTGCCATCGCGTGGGTGGCCAGGGCGGCCAGGGTGGGATCGTTGGGCCAGACTTGTCGACCGTGGGCCAGCGGTTCGACGCCCGCGCGCTGCTGGAATCGATCCTCGAACCCAGCAAGGAGATGGACCCGAAGTACCGCTACACCACCTACCTGCTCACAGATGGACGGGTGTTGACCGGACGCGTTGCAAGTGTGTCTGGTGACACGTTGACGCTGGAGGTAAACCCGTTCACCCAGGAAATGGTGGCGTTCAACCGTGCGGACATCCACTCCACACAATTGTCGAACATCTCCCCCATGCCCGATGGCCTCATCAACGTGCTAACGCGCGAGGAGGTGCTGAGCCTGCTGGCCTGGCTGCGGGGTACCAAGTAGCTCCCGCTGTCAGCGGTTGGTGACTCGGTCGTGTACCCTGTTTTCCCGGGGATTGCAGCTTATTGAGAGTCCGTGGGTCTGATCCAGAAAAGAAGAGAGTGCATCCCGGGAAATCCCTTCCGAGAACTGTCCGACTCACGGTTGCCTGCGTCGTGATCGCTTGCGTCAGCTGGCTGTGTTAATGCCCTACAAATGCGCGGGAATGGCCCAATTGTGTTGTTTTTTGTTTGCGGCCATACCGGTACCCGTGGTCGCCGACTCTTATCTTTCTAATACCATTCCCGGGCAAGTTAGTGGGTGTGATCCCAAAGTTCCTTCTACTATATTAAGCGACTCCGGGAGACAATCCTGGCCGGCTGAAATAGTTCCACCCCTGCGGGGTGACAGTATCAAACGGAAAACTGACAAGTTATTTTTTTACAACTCCTAAGCAAGGGACAATTATGACTCTGACAGATCGACAACGCGAGATTGTGGAATCGATCGAAGAAATGCGGAACGATATCGTCGAGACGGTCAGTCGTCTGGTAAAAATCCGCAGTGTGAATCCCGGCTATCCGGGCACGAATTACGACGAGGAACTCGGAGGGGAAACCGAAGCGAACAAGTTTCTCTCGGAATTCTATCGTCAAATGGATTTGGAAGTGGATCTGTGGGAAGAGGACAAAGGGCGTACCAATTTGGTCGGGATTTGGAAGGGAGCCGGCGGTGGCAGGTCGCTGATCCACAACGGTCACATCGACACCGTACCCCTGGGCCGCATTGACGCCTGGGAATCGGGCGATCCGTTGAGCGGCAAGGTCGAAGGAGGCAAAATCTATGGCCGCGGTTCCTGTGACATGAAGGGACCGGTCGTGGCTCAGATGTTTGCGATCCAAGCCCTTCAGCGAGTCGGCGTACAGTTGGCCGGCGACGTGATCCTCTCCAGTACGGTCGGCGAAGAGAATATGGACAGTGCCCGGATCGGTGCCGGCAGTATGGTCAAACGGGGGTACTCGGCTGACGCCGCCGTTGTCTCCGAGCCGTCGGGTCCACCCTATTCATTGGCCGCGGTACCCACGTCACCCGGACTCTGGTGGGTCACCGTTACGGTGGAAGGAAAGGCCAGTCACGCAGCAACCCGCGGAGAGACCATTCGGGCCGGAGGCTTGGGTGCGGAGGTAGCCGTCAATGCGATTGACAAAGGGGTTCTTCTGATAAACGCTATCCGCGCGCTCGAGGACGAATGGGGACTTGAGAAAAAACACCCCTTGTTCAAACCCGGTCACTTCACCCTGTTGCCCGGCGTCATTTCGGGCGGGCCGCACGGGGTTCACGTTCCCTTTTTTATTTCCGACTACTGCACGATCGAGTACTGTATCTGGCATCATCCCGATGAGGACGCCGAATGCGTCAAGGAAGAATTTTCCAAGCACGTTTACCATGCCACCCAGATGGATCCCTGGCTGCGCAAGAATCCTCCCAAATTGGATTGGAAGGTCCATTGGCCTCCCTTCTCCATCGACGTAGAACATCCGATCTGCCAGGCGGTGATGAAAGCCCATGAACAGGCGGCGGTTGGCACAAAATTCGAGGGGCCAACCAAGTTGGCAGGTTTTTACGCGGTTTGTGACGCGGCTTTTCTGCAGCGAGATGGGGTACCCGCGATCGTCTACGGCCCAGGTTCGCTGCTGGCCGCCCACGCCCCAGACGAACACGTTGAGATCGAAGAGTTGATCACAGCCACGAAGACCTATGCGCTGTTGACGTTAGACTGGTGCGGAGAGAGTAGCGGGTAGGCTACTCGCTACCCACTTTGACCATCACGTATTCGCGAAATCCGGTCGTAACTTTCAGGTACCCGCTGAGGGTCTGGTCAAGCTGCTCATCGCCCGTGTCGACCAGTAAAGGTCTCCCCGCAAGAGAAACCAGTTTTTCTTTGCTGGCTACCACAATCAGGTTTTCGGTCCCCACTTTTGTCAACACGGCGGGGCTCAGTTGCTGATTTCCGCGTCCCAGAATGTACCCCTGGCCGCCGATAACGCTGAGTACGATCTTCGTGGACCGGTCGGCCACCAGCTGCTTCAGCTCGCTCTCATTGACATCGCTGGCGACCAGCCGCTTATCCCGTACGACGTCGACACCCAACAACGTTGCGGGAAGCTCTAGCTGCTCCATGATGGCGCGCGTAGTTGTTCCGGGGCCCACCAGGTAGAGCCAAGCGGAATTCATCTGATCGATGACATCCGCCGCGATTCCCAGTTGAGCTTCCCGCTCTCCTTGAATACCTCCCGACTTGACACTCTGTACAAATCGGCGGTCTTTGGGAGACTGCAGGTAACCGAGCAGTGTGGCGGATACCGTCCCGCGGCGGAAAGCGTCTTCGTCGATATCCATGACTTCCGCAACATGTACGTTCAACTTGCCTTCCAGGAACCGGGCCGCCACTTCACCCGCATGCCTCGGGGTAACCGCATAGACGGCCGAATGGATCTTTACGCCGGCCGGGATGCCCAGTGCCGGGACCCGCTGCCCGACCGCGTGGTAGATGTCCCTGGCTGTCCCGTCCCCGCCGGCGAACAATAACAGGTCGATCCCCTGCTGCTCCATCTGGCGGACAGCTCGCCGCGTATCCTCGGCAGTGGTCGCGCCCTTCGTGATCGAGCCGATGACGTGTGGGACCAATCCACACGCGCGGACTTCATCTTCCCCCATTTCATGGGGATAGGTAGTCAGCTCGATCTGATCCTTAATGCGGGAAATTGCCTGGAGGGCCTGAATGGCTCGGCCAGGGGAATGTGGCACCGCACCTAGCTGGCGTGCCTGGCGAAGTATCTCAGCGCCGTCACTGCCCTTGAGACCTACGCGGCCCCCCATGCCAGCGACCGGGTTGACCAGTACCCCCAACTTTTTCAACCGGGCAGGACGTCTTGGGCCTTCGCCTTTTTCTTCAGGTACTGCCGCCACGTTACGGCGATCCTTTCGGGCTGATCGATACTCGGTTCGGGAACCTTGTGAACCACCTGGTTATGCGGGGCGCTTCTGACGAGTTCGGGATTCTCATAGGCTTCTTTTGAAATTTGGCGCAGCACGGCAACATATTCATCCAGGTCATCCCTGGAATAGGATTCACAAGGTTCCAGCGTGAAGGGTTCTGGAACAACCCAAGGATGGTGGCTCATCCAGTAATGCTGCAGCCCGTAGTCGGCCATTCTGCGCATGACGTCTTCGGTACCCACGCCGGTGTCCTGGTAGAGTTTCTCCCAGCTGTATCGGTTCTGCTCGAGCTTGCGTTTGTCTGCAGAATATCGTACGGACACGCCGGGAATCTCTTTCAACTTCTTTTCCAAGTAGTTGTTGTTGAGCACGGAACATTCCGCGGCTTCTCGCAGACCGTCCGCTCCGAGCTGCATGATCCACGCATACGACTTCAACAGAGATTGAGGATTGCCGAAAAACGAACGGACTTTTCCAATGCTCTCGCTGGCTTCGTGCTCGAAATAATACTGCTGGCCGTCGAATTCTACCCTCGGTACGGGCAGGAATCCGGCCAGTTCCTTCCGGCAGCCAACCGCACCGACAGACCCACCCATGCACTGGTGCGGAACCGAAAAGGTTTTGTGAAGGTTGAAATGGCACAGATCGAACCCCGCTTCCTTGGCGCGGGCGATTCCAAGCATTCCGTTGGCGTTGGCCTGATCGTAGTAACATAGAGCGCCCACGTCGTGAGCCGCCTGCACGTACTGATCGATCTTGGGATTGTAGATGCCCGTGTCTTCGGGGTTGGTGACAAAAATCGCAGCCGTCCGGTCCGAAAGTGCCGCCTTGAGCGCGTTCACCTCAGGGTACCCCATGTTGTCAGGCATCAGTGTGATGATCTTGAAGCCGGCCGTCGCGGGTGCTGCGGAATCACAGGGGTGAGAGAACATCGTCGTGATCACTTCGGATCGCTTCGTGTCCCCCCGTGCGGCGTGATAGGCCCTGATGATCGATGCGCCGGTGTAAACACCCTGCGCCCCGCCACCCGGCTGAAAGGTGAACCGATCCAGCCCCGAAATCTCCCGTAAGAAATGATCGAGTTTATAGATGACTTCCAACAGCCCCTGCAGCGAACTGTCGGGCTGCAAGGGATGTATTTCCGCCATGCCGGGATGCCTGGTTGCAATGTGCTCTTGCACCTTGGGACTGTATTTCATCGTACATGTCCCTTGGCTGATATCGATGGTGACATCCGTGCCCATGGTTTCCTGAGACAAGTGCAGGAAATGTCGCAAAACCCGCACCTGGTTGATTTCCGGCAGCCTTGAGGGGTTCGTTCTGCGGAGACTCGCCGGGATCGCGGAAACCCCATCCCCAACTTCATCCTGGACTTCGTGCTCCGCCCGGCGAACGAGGATGCCCCGTTCTCCCGGAACACTCATCTCGAAGATGATCGGTTCATCCCATTTAGCCTGATGGTATTTACGAAGCAGGGTCGATGGATCTCTACCCATGTTCTATCACCTCTTTGAGCGCGCTGACGAGTGTGTCAATGTCTCTTTTCGTTTTTGTTTCCGTTACACAATAGAGTGAACTCTGACCGAGTTCCGGGAAATCGTTGGAGAGGTCTTTCCCTCCAAAAATGTTGTACTCCAGCAGCGATTTGTTTATTTGGGCAACCGACTTATTCGTCTTATCAAAATTGAGCACAAACTCCTTGAAGAAGGAGGATTGAAACGCAAGCTGAATTCCGCCGATCTGGGAAAGTCGTTGGGCGGCGTACTGGGACATTTGCATGATTGTTCTCCCGGTCTCCTCCATTCCCCGGGGACCCATCAACGACAGGTAAACCGCGGCAGTGACCGCCCACAAGCCGGTAGTTGTTCCTGTATACTCTTTGCCTTTTTCTCTGGAACCATAGGAAGTCCGGTCGAATAAGACTTCGCCAAACCCGTATTCTCCTTCACCAACAGTGTCGGTGATTCCGAACATCAAATCCTTGAATTCGCGCACATATTTCATATCGTCGACCGTGGCGATAAATCCACACTGTCCGCCACCAGCTTGCATATGCATGCCCAGCGATTGAAAATCGCCACAGGCAATGCGGGCACCGTAATGGCTTGGGGCTGCGATTACTCCCAGACAAATCGGATCGGTATAAACAATGAACTCGGCGCCATGCTGTTGAGCAATCTTGCCGATATCTTCCGCCTCATCCTCGAGAAAACCGAGGTACGACGGATTCTCAAGGAGGACGGCGGCCGTTTGCGAGGAAATCTTGCTGTTCAACTCGTCCACATTCAAATGCCCGCTCTGCCGATCAAAGCCGATCTCAACCAGGGAGTGGTCCGGCTGGCAGTAATTCTGCAGCACCAGTCGCAATTCGGGGCTCAATGTCCTCGGGATCAAGACTTCGTAGCGATCGGTGATCCGGGATGCCATGCGTACCGAAGTCGCGGCGGCCTGAGCTCCGTCGTACAACGGACAACTTAAAACATCCATGTCGAGCAATTCGCCCATCAAGCTGCAGTACTCAAACAGCGCTTGCCACTTACCGTGGTCGGCATAGGACTCGCCGACATAAGCCGTCAAAAACTCGCCGCGACCATTGATCTCATCGCACACGGCGGGAACAAAGTGTTCTGCACAGCCGGCTCCCAGGAAGTTCAGGTTGTCGACGCAGTTCTGGTTCTTTGCCAGCAGCCCCATCAGGTGTCGTTTCAGCGAATACTCATCGAGTATCGGATCGGGCAGGTTCAATCGGCCGGGAAACCTGAGATGTTCCGGGATCTCCTCGTACAGATCCATGATGTCGCCGGCGCCGACCTCCTTGAGCATCTCCGCCTTGACTTGGGGCACTGAATTCGGAATGTAGGGAAAGACCGGCTTTGCCTGACTCATAGCACTTTATCTTTAGGGACGTGACCTGCTGAGAATGGCAGCTTAGAACATGTTTTGAATTTCGTAACGACTTAGCGACATGAAGCAGGATTCGGTTTTGATCCCGCGGGGGATTTCCCCCCGAGAATACACTAGTTGGGCTGGTGGGCAAAAGGAGGGGAATCTCCGCCGGAATTGACTTAACCCTGAATTTTAAAACATGTTCTTACCTGGCAAGACTATGGTTATACACGCACTTCATGCCCACACAAGCCGCTGGTCCGACTGATCTTCCCGCTGCTCGACAAACCAACTCGTTGGTACCGGCCTTTACCTGCGCCGGTGGACAATCGAAGCACACGCGCGTGACACCTCGACCGTCACACACCTCTACCAAGGGTTGCAACAACCCGTACCGGGATTAAAATCGCCGTTATCAGTCAAGTTCAATTCTAGTGAATCCAATCCCATCGTTGTCCGTACCAACAACACCGCACAAGCCGGCGGCATCTGGAAGCCGGTTACCCTGTTTGTGCAGCACCGGGTCAAACACAAGTCAGAACACTCTTCCCCCCCTGGCCTGACGACGTCTGCGCCTCGACCTGGGAAAACGACGAGGAAGGCCTCTTGCTGACCACCGATTATCGTGAGCAGCGAACACCCGTTTGGATCGAGCGTTCACGCAAGTACGTCGGCCCCATGAAACTCTACGATGCTTTCAGTGATGAGGGGGTTACCCAACTCACAAAGGGCCAATGGGACTTTAGAATCCAACTTGAAAAATCCCCGGTCAGATTGCTCGATTGGAAGAAAAGAGGGTGACCAATAAACCGCGACGCGTGGTGCAATCGTCGTAATGACCGTGCACATCGATCGCCTGGACACGGGTGATCGGAATATCGCCGGTAGTCCCGTCCGGTTCTCCACGGGTGGTCATGGTACGTCCTGAAAATGGGTCTGGAATATTTCACGACAAGTCTGCGACTCCTCTTCGCTCAAGCCAATGTAGGGCGGTAACAAGCGGTTGGAGAAGTCCGCGTCGCGAAGCCAGAGAAATGTCTTGTCATAACTTCCGTCGATCATCTCTCGTGAGCAGTGTGCGAACAGCTTGGCATCAACCCGGTAGAACAGTTCTGCGATCCGAAACAGTTCCGGCAGATCGCGCCGCTGCCCGGCTTCGAAGAACTGCCACGTTGTGCGGGGAAACAACGCGTCGTAACTACACAGCAGCGAGCACTCGCCAATGGTACAACCGAGCGCGAAGTTGCCCTCCAGCAGGAAATGTTGTAGCTGGGGGGCGTTGATCAACAGGTCGGCCGTGCGGGCGTAGTCGGTAGAACTGTTCTTGGTCGCCACCAGATTGGGAACGGCCTCGGCGATCTCGGCGTATTCTGCGCCCCGGATAATCCGCCCGGCGCGAGGCAGGTTGTAGTGCAGAAACCGGGAGTCGGGGAATTCCCCGCAGACAGTCCGGAAAAACAGCAACGCCTCGCTCGCATCGAGCGCGCCCCACGAAGGCAGGGGAATCTGGAACATCCGAATCCCCAGCTCGTGGGCCAGGTGGAGGCGGTGCAGTGTTTGTTCCATCGAGAGCCCAACCACACCTACCTGCGGAGTGATCCCATCGCGCACCATGTGGTGGGCAAAGACAGTCACGACGTGTCGGAATCGCTCTTCGCTGAGCGCGTAGCCTTCACCGGCCGTCCCCAGGATATACGCGTTTTGATAACCGTCATCCAGGGTCTGTTGAAGATGTTGTTGGAAGACCTCCTTGTCGAGTTCGAACGACTCGGTCCAAGGCAACATACAGGCCGCCAAATTGCTCTGTGGGTAGCGAGTGGGCACGGGTAGCTTTCCTCAGGGATCCCTGCGTTGCGGTGTCGCTTGTTGGTTCGACTGTCATGGTACCGTACCTCAGAGGCCACCGAAAGCGTCAACCCAACCACAGATGCTACAGGTACCGTCGGCGGCTTGGACCGGAAATCGCAGCTCGACGGTATGACAGTACTTGCTACTTGAAATTCTTGCGGATTGCGGTAGCCGTGGTGGCGCCGTGATGGTGCCACATCGAGTAGCCGGTCACGAATATCGTGCTCACCGGCGAGGCGGTCAATACGACGTCCTGGAGGCTGGGCAGCCTTCAAGTCGAACCGATTCTTGTCCAAGAATCTTAACGCTCCACGAATCCGGAACCGCCAATACGCATACGGCACCACTAACATGCTTTAAACACAAAAACGGGGGCGTCATTATTACAATTGCTCCCCCAATAAGACCTTTATCCTTGCCATTTAAATTACAGTTTCAGTAGAATCAGAGAGGTGAAATGGTCAATCTCGCCTTTCACCACACCGTTGTGTCAAACGGTATACCGTGTTCACCGTGATGTAGATCTGTTGGCTGAAGGCAAGGCCGAGAAAAAGGTTTGGGTGGGTGGATGCCGCACACCTGAAAGAGGGTCGTCGCACAACACCCTGCCAGGTGCGTTATCCAGTGAAAGTGGCCGTCACCGCGCGGGCCTGATGCAGGCGGTGCGCTGGCGTCCGCTACCATAGAATAAATCTGAAAAGAGGATTTGATATGAACATGATGATGAGTCACTGGAACCCCAACACCAATGCGTCCACCCGGTTGCAGAACGCGGGAAATCTCATCGTTCTGGGTGCATGGGTCAGCAGTCTGGTCGTGGGGGTGTTCCCGGCAGGTGCCCAGGCTGAAGAAAGAGAAGTGTGGGACATGGAGTTCACCGGCAAAGGAGACCCCAGGGATGTGGGGTTCAAAGGGCATTCAGTCAATAGCTCCAGCTTCAACTTCTACGACAAATTCACCAACCGCGACGTGCTCCCCAACTGGATGACCGCAAACGGAAATCCGGGCGGGTACTTTTACAAGGAACGAGAGGAACGCAATACCAAGGCCGCCGGCTGGACCGCGGAGTGGCGCCTGTCAGTAGAGCTCAGTGGTCAGGGGCTCGCGTTGAATTTCAACGACGATACCAGTCTGGTCAAAGTCATCTACGACGTGCCCGCGAACACCGTCACGCTGGAAGACTATTTGATCGCTTTGGAAGGGAACAACCAAAGCGTCAGTGTCCCGGTGGACCTCGATAACCGGGCCGAGCACACCTACCGTCTCGTGAGGTGGCCGCAGAGTCCCACCGTCGAATTGTACCTTGACAATGACCCAGTGGCGGTGGCTTCGATTACGCCCTGGCGGGCCGCGGACCACGGTGACGTGGCGCAACTCAATCGGGTGATATTTGCACACTCGCGTTTGAACGCTGCCTGGGACTTTTTCCGCTACCACCGTGGCGCCACGATCCCGCAGTCCGAGCCGAAAACAAAGGTCGCTGCTACTTCCGATTTGCCCGGCGCCGCCCGCGACGGCTACCAGACCTACGTCATGGCACCTGCCATCAACAATAGCACGATTCTCGAGGGTCATCCGCTGCCGACGGTCTGCACGCGCGCGCAAGTGATAAAGGTCCTTTGCGCGCGAGGTGAGTACGAACCCGCGTCGTTTCTGATACAGACGGATCAGCCGCTGAAGAAAGTCATGGTCCGGATCGCGTATCTTTCGGGTCCGGCGGGTGTGCTGCCGGCGGAAACCGTCGATGTGCGGATCGCGCAGAAGTTCTACCGTGCCATTACCTGGCAAAACGTCACGATGCCCTGGGTGCTGGTGCACGACCCGGGGATGCTGACGATTGTCGACAAGTCCCCGAAGTGGGTGACCGAACTCAAGGAGGAATCCTGGAAGGCTCCCTTTGGGCATTCGCTCCAGGAGTACAAGGCCGGCAGATCCCGGAGGAATCAGCTCAACAAAGAACTGATCGACCTCGACACGTTGCAGCCGAGTGATATCGAGGACTTTCAACAGTTTTGGCTGACCGTGCATGTGCCCCGCGATGCGAAGTCCGGCACGTACCGCGGCGAGGTGACGATCACGGCCGTGGGCGCGGATGCAACAACGCTGACGCTGGAAGTGACCGTGCCGTCGTTCGATTTGCTGCCACCGAATTTCCAGTACAGCGTGTACTACCCGACAATGCTCGAGCGGCCCGAGATGACCAGCGATCAAAGGGAGAAGTATCACCCGGTCACCGAGCAGCAGTACCTGGCCGAATCCCGCAACATGGCGGTGCACGGCTGCCTGAACCCGTGCCTTTACCTCGGGCCCGAGCAGGATGAGGCGGGCAACATCCACTTTACCCGACTGTCGCACATTCTGGATCTGCGTGAGCAGGCGGGCATGCCCAAAAGGGGAATGCTATACCTGATGGACGGCGCAGGCATGAAGATCGGACCGGGTGAGCTGACCGAGCAGCAGAAGCAGCGCAACATCGAAGTGGCACAAGCGACGGTGGCGTGGGCACAGGCCCGCGGCTACCGCGGGGCGCTGTTCATGGGCGCCGACGAGTATTACGGCGAATCGCTGCGCGCCATGCGCGAGAGTTACGCGTCGATTCGCACCGGCGGCAGCGGCATCTGGGTTGCGGGTGGGGCCGACCTCGTGGATTTCATGTCCGACGTGGTCGATGTGCCCGTGTTCGCTCACCCCGGCGCTATGGCAGTCGACCAGCACGTCCAGTGGGGCGTCGATGCCTTGGAGTGGTTATTGCACCCCGAGCGGACGCCAAACTGGGACCCGGAGATTCTACTGACGCCGGGATACCAGCGGATGATCAAAGCGGCGCATCGAAACGGCAACAAGATCTTTACCTACTTTGACCCCCAGGGCGGGCAGCCGTTTCCGGAGTAC
>Ga0310120_10001917_pt1 | contig 15463 bp, 14 predicted proteins | sample CB27_AW_983_MG_FD_203506 | JGI IMG/M metagenome (GOLD analysis project Ga0310120, IMG submission 203506) | Marine microbial communities from Western Arctic Ocean, Canada - CB27_AW_983 | ecosystem: Environmental > Aquatic > Marine > Oceanic | place: Canada: Western Arctic Ocean | collected...
AAGTACCTGCCCACCCCTCGGCGTCTCCCCCGTCGAGCGCCAGGTTGTAGGTGGCGTAGAGTTGACGGATCTCGGCGTGGTCCTCGGCGGTCAACTATTTCTGCGCCGCGCCAGTCGCGAACCCGAGTTCCGGAGAGTCGTCGCTGATGGCGACGACCTGGTTGGCAACGTTGCCTTGCGCTCGTTCTACTTACTTGTGCGCCTCACGAGTCTATAGAATGGCGGGATCCATTAATGGGTATGGGTGAGGAGTGATGGGTATGTAATATCTGACCCATCACAAAGGTGACGAAAAAGCATGCAAACGGATATTCCAGCACGTCAGGAAAGCAAGCTGGCCTGGTACGGGCCTGAGCTGCATTCGAATACTGACCAATGGGTGATTCAGTTAGACGATGCCGAGATTGCTGAAGTTGAGGCTGCGGCCAGCAAGATAACCGAGCAAGACAAGCCCATCGTTGAAATCAATAAAGAAAATTTTCCGCTTCCGGTGCTCGGCCGGAGACTGCAAAAATTGACCGAGCAATTCATTGACGGCATCGGCTTTGCTTTGGTGAGCCGGTTTCCGGTAGAGCGCTATTCGGTGCAGCAGGCCGCGACAATGTTTTATGGCGTTGGTGCGCACCTGGGCAACGCGCGTATGCAGAACGCCCGGGGTCATGTGTTGGGGCATGTGTGCGATCTGGATATGCACAGCGATGAGCCGAATGTAAGAATTTACCAAACCAATGATCGTCAGACCTTTCACACCGATTCCAGCGATATTGTGGGGCTGCTCTGTCTGAAAAAAGCAAAAAAGGGCGGCGAATCTCTGTTGGTGAGTGGGGTAGCCATCTACAACGAAATGCTAAAAGCGCGTCCGGACCTGGTAAAGCTGTTATTCGACCCCATCGCGACGGACAGGCGCGGTGAGATTCCTGAAGGCATGCAGCCGTTCTTCTCGATTCCTGTATTCAGTTGGGATCAGGGCTATCTTACCGTAATGTATCAGCGCCAGTACATTGACTCGGCACAACGTTTTGACAACGCGATGCATCTAACTTCGGAGCATGTTCAGGCATTGGATATGTTCGACGAGCTTGCCAATGATCCCGACCTGAATTTATCGATGCAGCTCGAGCCGGGGGACATGCAATTCGTTTACAACCACGGACTGCTGCATGATCGAACCGGCTTCGAAGACTGGCCGGAGCTCGAAAACCGTCGGCATTTGTTACGGTTGTGGTTGTCGGCCCCGAATGACAGGCCATTGCCCGAGATATTTAAAGAGCGTTTCGGTAGCATTGAAATTGGCGACCGCGGGGGCATCGCCGTGAAGGGCGTTGAACCCTGTGCACCCATTGAGGTCGACGCCGGCTGACGGTCGCTTGAATCAAGCGTCGTTGTCCAGTAAGGCCTCCATGAAACGTTCGTTCACCCGCTGTGCAAATGGTTTGGTGGCGATAAAAGGCCGGCCGTCCTTGGCGATGTCTTTCGTTTTCGGCTCAGCGGAGAGAGCCTCCGCCAGAGCGCGGCGGAGAGTGCGGGCCAGATCGATGGTGGCGGGAAACCACTCGAGTGCGACGATGAGCGCAAGATAGGCTCCGGTAGGGTTGGCGATGTTTTTTTCCACCAGGCGAGGCGCCGAACCATGTATCGACTCGAACAGTCCCACGCAGCGGCCGTTCACCGGTTCGCCAGGATGGATGCTCGCCGAGCTGCAAAGAGCGATGGAGCCGGCTCGGCCCGCCGCCAAGTCGCTGAGGATGTCGCCGAACAATCCCTCCGTCACGATCACCGCATTGGGCAGATCATATCGCACGAGCTCGTAGGCGCAGCGATCGATGTAGAGATGCCGGCAGTCCAGACCCTTCCAGCTCGTCACTCCTCAACGACCTTGCGCCACAGCCGGCGACTCCGTGATGCTCGGCGTTATTCGAAACGGCGAGCGCATCGACACCATGCTGAACACAGAGCGCCAGCGCTTTCGAAAATCACTTCGGAGCAAAATTGGATGATGAAGCAAAACACCTTGTTAGGGTTCGCTTTGTTGCTGCTCTGCCTCTTGGGGGTGTCGTCGTCTGCAACGTCACCGGGGCAGGCCTCGCCGGGAGTCCGAGTATGGCTTCGCGAGACGTGGACAGTTTCGTACCGCGCCCGCGTCCAAGGGGACTGGCTCGTCGTCGAAGTCACGCACCAGCCCGGTTGGCACACGTGCTCCATGGACAACGTGATCCGCGCTCGAGAGAAGAGCGGCAAGATACGGCCCGAAACCGAGATCCCAACCCTGATCACACCCCTGGACGGAATCACGATTCGAGGCGGTTGGAGGCAGAGCCCGCCTTTGGACTTGTCGACGCCTGATATTCGTTGGTACACGTGGGGCTTCGAGGGTCAGAGCTACTTCGCCGTACGGATCGACAAAGCGACGTTGCCTTCGTCGGTCCAGACCTATGCATAGGCATGTACGGAAGAGACCTGTGCGATGGTCGACTCTCTAGTGGTTCCCGTCGAGCCGAGCGAGGCCGCCGGCCAACAGTGGGTGAATCCAGAATCTCTCGTCGCCGTCGCGAGTGACGTCGAACAGGAAGAACGCTGAGCCCGTCCCGATCCTGACCGGGCGGGCTCTCACAGCACGACCAAGCTGGTCGTAGCGACCAACCTTTGTTAAGCTCGCGCTCGCCGATGAGTTGTTCATTTCAGTGATCAGTGATCAGTGACAGAGAGGTCCAGGTGCTTCATCCTCGCTCCACCAACGTGTCGGTTGCTGCCGTTGCCGTTGCTTCCGCTTGGGTGTTGGGCACCTCTGTCTCGCTCGTTGCCGGCGAGCTTCCTCCCGGCTTCGCGGAACGAGTCATCGTGGAGCGGCTGGCGGAGCCTACGTCCATGTCCTGGGCACCCGACGGTCATCTCTGGGTGAGTGGCCGGCTCGGCGACGTATGGCAACTGCACCTCGAAGATCTCAATCGAGTCGACGTCGTACACGTCGGCCGCATTCCCGTGAGCACCGATGGAGAGCGAGGCATCAGCGGCATCGCGGTCGATCCGGACTTCGAGCAGAATCGACGGATTTGGCTCTACTACACGACGCTCGATCCACCTTTCCGCAACCGTCTCTCGCGATTTCGTAACGTGGGGGATCTGCTCGTCGACGAACAGATCGTGTACGAGTCTCCCGATCTGGAATCTGTCATTCACAATGGCGGCTGTCTTCGCTTCGCCGCCGACAAAACCCTCTACTTCTCGACCGGAGATGATTTCCAAGGTAGTCGCACGGCACAGGCGCTCGCGGACCCGCGTGGAAAGATCCTGCATATCAACCGTGATGGCTCGCCGGCGGAGGGGAACCCGTTTCTTGGCGACCCCTCCGCCGACCCCAGGGTGTGGGCCTACGGATTCCGGAATCCCTGGAGGTTCAACCTGCAGCCGGAGAGTGAGACTCTGTTCATCGGCGACGTGGGTAACGAGCTCTACGAGGAGATCGACTTAGGCGTTCCTGGCGGAAACTTTGGCTGGAGGATGACGGAGGGACCGGAGCCTCCAGGAGTTCCCGGTGTCAGCTACCCGATCTATTCTTATCCGCGGACGTCGGAGAACGGGCATGCGGTTATTGGGGGCGACCATGCGCCCGCCACCCAGTTTCCGGAGGAGTACGAAGGCAACTACTTTTTCGGAGACGCTGTAACGAGCGAGATTTTCCGCATGGTACTGGACGATTCCAACCTTCCGGTATCCACCGAGGTCTTCGCCTCCAATACGGGCACAGGGCCAGTCGACATCCAATTTGGTCCCGATGGCGCGCTGTACTATCTCGCCTATTACCAGCAAGGCCTGTATCGCATCTCTTATCGGGGCGGCTCTAACCGCCAGCCGGTTGCCGTTGCCTCCGTTACTCCGAACACCGGCGACGCGCCGCTCGACGTCATACTCGACGCGTCCGATTCCGCCGACCCCGAAGGGGACGCCTTGAGTTACACGTGGGAGCTTGGTGACGGTGAGGAGCGCAGCGGTAAGGTGATTCGCAAGACTTACGCTCTGGGAACTTACTCGGCCACCTTGACGGTGACCGATGCCCGGGGCGCTTCCGCCAGCGTGCGAAACCTGCGCGTCGTGTCTGGCAACCACCGCCCCGCCCCCGCCATCGAAGAGCCCGCATCGGGCCGCCCGTACCAAAGAGGTGAGGTGATTCGCTTCAGCGGAAGCGCCGCCGACCCCGAGGAGGGTGCGGTTCCTTGCGCGCGGTTCACGTGGCGCGTCATCTTCCATCACCTGGGTCACGCGCATCCCTTTCTTGGCCCGGTACAGGGCAGTTGTGAGGGCTCCTTCGTCACCGACTCCGACGCGGTGAGGGAGGCCTTCTACGAGATCCAGCTCACTGTGGAAGATACAGGGATGCCCTTGGGGCCGGCCGGCAAGTTGAGGGGCTCCCGTTCGATCCAGATCTTTCCAAACGAACCGCCTCTCTGACGGAAGCTCCGCGGACGTGACAAAGGCGTGAATCTGATTGCGAAGCGTTTTCTCCTGACGCTCCTCCCTCCGCTCATCGCCTACGTCTTGGCACGGCTATTCCTCTTTTATCCCGGGGAGCTCAGCGGCTACGACACAATGAGGCCTGGAAGCTGGGCGCGCTGGGACGCCGGCCATTACTTGTCGATCGCCCGAAACGGATACGAGCTCTTCACCTGCGACGTCATCGGCTACTCGCCGGACGAGTGGTGCGGCACGACCGCATGGCTTCCGGGTTATCCATGGCTGATACGGCTCGTTTCGAGATTAATAGGGATCCCGCGGCAAACGGCAGCCGTCATCCTTTCCGGCGCCTTCGCCTATCTGAGCCTCCTCGTGCTCTGGCGTGGGTTTATGGGCGCGCAGATCGATCGAACGAATATCCTGACGCTCTTGCTGGCGTCCTTCTTCGCCGGGAGTATCTACTACCACGCGATATTCCCCATTTCCATGGTCGGGTTTTTCATCATCCTGTGTCTGTACTTCCTGCGTGAGCAACGCTGGCTCGCGAGCGGCATCGCCGGGGCCGCGGCGGCTTTTACTTATCCCAGCGGAGTACTCCTGTCGCCGCTTGCCGCCCTATGGACGCTGTATCCGTCGAGCCAGTCACCTGAGTCAAAGACGAGCGCCCCACCGCCCATCGTTAGCCGGCTCGTTCGGTCAGCGGGCGTGGCCGCCCTGGGTTTTGCGGGAGTCCTGCTCTTGCACCAGTGGACCCTTCGCGCTTGGAATGCCTTCTTTTTGATCCAGCAGAAGTACCGGCACGACTCACTCCAACACCCGCTTCGGAGTTTCACGCGTGCCGTCGCACCTTTTTTCGAGAACGGGCCAGATCGGCTGGTGCCAGCGTTTCAAACGCTTATGGTTGCAGGGCTCATCGCAGCGATCTTGGTGGCAATGGTTGTGCGGCGCCGCAAAGTCACGGCCTTCGACGTCTTCCTATTGATGACGGTCGTGCTGTTCTGGTCGTTCCCGTTTGTCATCGGCCGTTCGTCGAGTCTCTACCGAAGTGAAGCTCTTCTATTTCCGCTGGTGCTCTTGACGCGCCTGTTTCCCTGGCCGGCGCAGGCTGCGATCCTGGGGCTCTTCATCGCCGTCCATTTTCATATGGCCATTCTCTTTTTCCAGTCTGTGCTCGTGTAGGTCGCGAGGACGAACCGCGAAGTGGGCTGTGCGGCGGCTCGGTTCTCAAGGGCTTCGTGAAGTTGGGCTGACGCACGCCCCGTCGACCTTAGGGCGTGACTACATCGTCCCGCTGGTTCAAATCCTGCCAGGGCGATCAATCTTGCGATCGTCAGCCGACGGGCGCTACGTTTACTCCAGTGTGTATGATCGGAGCTGAGGAGAAAACATGAATACGCCGAAGGAAGAAGCCATCGAGTTGGTCAAAGCTGTGCCCGAGGAGGCTTCGCTCGAGGATATTCAGTACCAACTCTACGTGCTCTAAAAAGTCAGACGAGGGTTGAAGGATCTCGAAGAAGGTCGTGTAATCTCTCAAGAGAAGATGAAGAAGCGCTTCGAGAAGTGGCTGGCGCCGTAGTCCGGTCACAGGCTGCCGTGGACGATTTCGAGGCGATAGTGACAAATCGGGCACGTGGCTCTTCAGGCTATTCGTCGGCGTTCGCGTCAGAAGTGTGGGATGCGAGTCAAAGACTGGCAACTATCTCGGAGCGCGGTCGTAATGTGCGCGAACTCGAAAGCGCGAATGTCCGCGAGATCTACATCCGAAGTTATCGCCTGATTTATCGCATCGAACGCGAGCGCTAAACGTTTTTGAGATTTAGGGCGCTGGTCCACCGCAGCCCGACCAGTGAAACGTAACCTAGCTCGTGAATCTCTGGAGGAATCGCTCAGGCACGAGCGCTTGGTGCCAGTCGAGCTTTCAGAGCCACCATTTCGCCGCTAGTCATCGGGGCGAAACTCGGGCCGCGGCCACGTTCTGTTCCAGGATCGGGATGCTCGTGTGGCCGATGTCGCAAGCCGCGATGGGGAGTGAGAGATCGTAGCGAATGAGCTCCTCTGGCGTCGCCTTGCCTTCTCCGAGGCCGACGATGCTTGCCTGGCCCATGACCTTCATCGCGATGACACCGATGCCCTTTTCTACCGCCGCCGGGAGCACTTCTTCTTCGAAGGCGGTTAGCGGCTGGCCCGGGCTCATCGATAGCGGATGCTTCGCTTGCGCGGCGTTCATCGAGATGAGAAGCGTATCGATATCGAAACGGCGCACGGCCTCGAGCAAGACGGCCGGATTGTAGTGTCCCGTGGCTCCGTAGAATCGCACCACTCCTTGGTCTTTCAACTCGCGAAGGGCCGTTAGAGCGCCGTCCGGCGCTTCGAGTCGATCGAGCTCTTCGAACTGAGAGAGGCTGTGCATCTGGATGAGATCGAGATGGTCGGTGTTCAGGAGCTCCAGGCTTTTTTCTACCGAGCGGAGCATCCCTTCCCGATCACGATCCTGGGCCTTGCTCGCGAGGAAAATTCGGTCTCGATGCGGAGCCAAGATGCGCCCGAAATAGGTCTCGGATAATCGCACCTGTGGGCGATGAGTGTAGCCGGCTGCCGTATCGAAATAGTTGATGCCGAGCTCGAGCGCCCTTTCGATCAGCGCTCTGACTTTCTCTTCGCTGCCGTCGACACGGCCAAAAAAATGGCTCCCTCCTCCGAAAGCGAGAACGGAGACCTCGACGCCGGTTTTGCCGAGCTCACGTCGTGGAAGTCCGTACGGCTGCGCGCCCGCCGCCGACGCGGCGAGTCCAGCGGCAACGGTCGTCTTGAGGAAATCTCGTCGATCGATTTCCTTGTCGGAAGATGCCATGGCTTTGACCTCCGGGACATGAATGTAGGCAACCTTCGTGTTTGTCAAAGCCAAAATTAAAAGCAACGCTTCGGCGTGTGCTAGCATTTCGACATGCATGTCCGTTTGGCGTCGAAGACTTTGGACGAGCTCGTCTTCGACAACCGTTTCACACGGGAGCTCCCGGCCGATCCCGACGAGACGAATAGACCACGCGAAGTCTTCGGTGCGTGCTTTTCGCGCGTCCAGCCAGCCAAAGTTCGCGCGCCGGCGCTGGTTGCTCATTCCGCGGAGGTCGCTCAGGAGCTTGGGCTGTCCTCCGCTACCGCTCACTCGGAGGATTTCGTTCAAGTCTTTTCCGGGAATCGGGTGCTTCGAGCGATGGACCCTCACGCGACCTGCTATGGCGGCCATCAGTTCGGTCATTGGGCGGGTCAGCTCGGTGACGGACGGGCTATCAATCTTGGGGACGTTGTCGGAGAGGGTGGAGCGAGGTTGACGCTTCAGCTCAAAGGTGCGGGGCCGACGCCGTACTCGCGCTCGGGGGACGGTCTCGCGGTGCTGCGCTCTTCGGTACGCGAGTTCTTGTGTAGCGAGGCGATGTTCCATCTTGGGGTTCCCACGACGCGGGCTCTGAGCCTCGTGCTCACGGGCGAAGAAGTCATGCGGGACATGTTCTACGACGGCCATCCCGCGCTCGAGCCTGGCGCCATCGTTTGCAGGGTTGCGCCCTCGTTCACTCGCTTCGGGAACTTCGAGATCTTCGCCTCGCGTGGCGAGATCGATGTCTTGCGGAAGCTCGCCGACTACACGATTCGGAACGATTTCCCGCACTTGGGCCAGCCGTCGAAGGAGACATATTTGGCCTGCTTCCAGGAGGTTTGCCGAAAGACGGCGGAGCTCATCGTGCATTGGCTTCGCGTGGGCTTCGTTCACGGCGTGATGAACACCGATAACATGTCCATCCTCGGCCTCACGATCGACTACGGCCCTTATGGTTGGCTCGACGATTTCGACCCCGACTGGACGCCGAACACCACGGATGCCGCGGGGCGCCACTACCGTTTCGGCCATCAATCAAACGTCGCGACGTGGAACCTCGTCCAGCTTGCGAACGCCATCCATCCTCTCATCGACGATATCCCCGCGATTCAGGCCGCGCTCGAGGTCTATCCGAAGACGTTCGATGAGGCGTGGCCTGCGATGATGGCGAGCAAGCTCGGGTTCGAGTCGTACCGAAAGGAGCCGGACGGCGAGTCTTTCGCCGAGCTTCAGCGGCTCTTGCGTCTCGTCGAAACGGACATGACCATTTTCTATCGCCGCTTGGCCGCCGTCGCGGCCGAGGCGTCGGTTCCAGACAACGACGTCAGTGACGACGTCCTTCTGGAGCCGCTGAGGGACGCTTTCTACACGCCCGACGCGTTGACGGCAGAGCACCGGCAACGTTGGGCGCGCTGGCTTCGAGCCTATCGCGCCCGGATAAGAGAGGACGCCGTTTCCGCGACGGTTCGTCGTGAGCGCATGGACGCTGTGAACCCCAAATATGTGCTCAGGAATTACATGGCGCAGCTCGCCACCGACAAAGCCGAGGAGGGAGACTACTCGCTCGTGCAAGAGCTGCTCGATGTGCTGCGTCACCCTTACGTCGAACAAACCGGAAAAGAAGCGCACGCCCAAAAGCGTCCCGACTGGGCTCGGGATCGCGCCGGCTGCTCGATGCTCTCGTGTAGCTCCTGAGTTTTCTCGATGGTTCGATTTCTGTTAGTCTTCTTCCGAGCATTTTCGCAAAGACGGAGTATCAATATGAAACCCACAAGATTGGCTGTCCTGGCTTACATTCTCTCGTTCCCACTATCGTATTCCGTGGCGAGCTCTCAGCAAGAGCTGACGCCCGCGCAGGTCCACATTCGCCACGTCGTCGATGCCATTAACGGCACGCCGGATAGGGTGGGACTTCTGAGCATCCTCGAGGCGGAGGCCCAGATTGCGGCGCAGCACGCCAAGCTTGCGGCCGCGGATACCGAGAACCTCGAATCGATGAAGCTTCACATCCGGCACGTCCGCCACGCGGTGGACCCGTCCACCGAGCCCAAAGGGCCGGGCAAGGGCTACGGCGTCTCGAGAGCTGCGAAAGGGGTCGAGACCCACATCATGCTCGCGACCAGGTCGGTGGGCTCGTCGGAAGGCATCGCGCTGCACGCCAACCATGTCGCGACGAGCGTGCGAAACGTTGTCGCCTGGTGTACGACGATCCTCGCCGAGTCCGAAAAAGTAGTGAGCGCTGCGCTCGCCAAGGACGCTCTGGACGCGACTCGTAAAATCTTCGCGCTGGCGCAGCACATTCTCGAAGGTGTTGACGCCAATGGCGACGGTCGGGTGAGCTGGCAAGTACGTGAGGGCGGCGTGGCTCAGGCGAAACAGCATGTCGGGCTCGTGAAGAAGGCCGCGGCATCAACGAGCTCCGACCCGTAAGGCCGATCCGAGCTAAGCCGGGCTCTGTTCCGCGTGGTTGAGAAAGCCTTTCTCGCGCATCCAAACATCGTCATAGATCGTGCTCAGGTAGCGGGCGCCAGCGTCGGAAAAGATCGTCACGATAAGCGACGTCGCGGGCTCCGTCTGCGCCACCTGGCGCGTGGCCCATAGCGCTGCGCCGCTCGAGCCCCCAGCGAACATCGCCTCGGTGCGCGCAAGCTCTCGCGCGCTCAAAAAAGCGTCGCGGTCTTTGACTTGAATCATTTCGTCAAAGAGCTCGAACTCGGGACACGCGATGATCTCGTTGTCGCCGAGACCTTCGAGCAAGTAGGGCTTCGAGGCGCCGTGGCGGCCCGTGCGAAAGTATTCCGTGAAGACAGAGCCCTCGCCGTCGACCGCGACCACCCGCAGCTCGGGGTTCTGTTCTTTCAAGTAACGCGCCGTCCCGGATAGCGTGCCGCCGGTCCCGATGCCGGCGACGAGCACATCGACATGTCCTTCCATCTGCTCCCAGATTTCGGGTCCAGTCGTTCGGTAATGCGCCTCGTTATTCGCGCGGTTGTTGTGTTGGTCGGGAAACCACGCTCCCGGGATGGCGTCCGCGACGCGCGGCGCCTTCCGGTTGAAGCTCTCCGGGTCCCCGGGCGGCCGATCGCCATCGACGAGAACGAGCTCCGCGCCGAGCGCGCGCAAAATGGAGAGCTTCTCCGGACTCGTTTCTCTTCGGACGATGATCTTCAAGCGCAGTCCTTCGAGAGTCGCCATCATAGCGAGCCCCATCGCGGTGTTTCCCGAAGAGGCTTCGACCACGGTGCCTCCTGTCCCGAGCTTGCCGCTCGCCAACGCCTGCTCGATGAAGTGGTGCGCGATGCGGTCTTTGGTGCTCCCCATTGGATTGAGGAACTCGAGTTTCGCGTAGACCTCACACGCGGTATCGGGAAGGGCGCGTGCGAGGCGTACCATCGGCGTCGAGCCGACGGCTTCGGAGATGCGGTCGTAAACCCGTAGGTCTTTCATCGGCCATCGTAGAGCTCCAATGTGACGGAACCGTGGCGTCATGATGGCGGGAGCCGGGAGTTTGACCTACTCATGATCCGCCCTCGTCGCGATGCTGGGAGCGGCGCGTGCGGATGCCCCGTCCGATTGGATAACGTTGGTGCATTCAAGCTTCTTTTGATCTTCACCTATTTCGCGGCCGTCGATCCTGGCGGTGGCGGAACGGTCATATTGGCTGGCTCGCAATCGGCTGGCCACGCTTCCTGTGAATCAAGTTTCTGGGGCACCGTTGGCGTCCCGGGCGTGAAAGATATCGAATTGCCCCGACCGTTGAAGGGAAGTGGTCATGTCATTACGCCGGATTTATATAATTATATTAGTTCTGTTCTTTACGCCTTGACGGCAAACGCACAAACGCTCGGCCAAGTTGCTGAAAAAGAAAGAGATCGCCGTGCCGGTCTCGGCAAGAAGCACGCGAGCGAGCCTATTACGGAAGCCCAATTGGACTCCGGTCGAGACGGTGAGGTAGATGTTGTCGCCGAGTCGCCTGCCTCCGAGGACGACATTCCCGCCGACAACGCTTCAGACTTGAGCTGGGGCTCGACGACGCATTGGAGAGCGTCGACGCGGACCCTTGGCCCGAGCTTTACGACCACTACCAAATGGCCTTTCAGGACGCGAAGTCGGCGTTTGGCGAGGCCGAAGTTTTCAATAATTATTGCGACGAGGGTACCGAGCCGCCTGAGAGACCCGGCTTCGTTGGGTGGTACTGAACCGTTGATTGCGCCTCGATGCCGGAGCAAGTCGCACAGGCGCAGCGCTCCGTTACGGATATCCAGACGGCCTGCCACGATCACGCCCGCCGTCTTCGGGTCGACCCGGGCGAGCGCGGCTTCAGTAGCGGACGCTGCGTTACTCTCCGACCCTCAGGTCGAGCGCGGCGTTCTCCGCATCAATATGAATAGTCGTTTCCATACGACGCTTCTGGCTCACGTTCCAAACCCGCACGTTGTACGAGCCTTCGGGGAGTGCCTCCAGCATAAACGAGCCGTTCTTGTCCGCGATGACAACATAGGGTGTCTCGCTTGCGATGATGAAGGCCGCCATCCCAGGATGGGTGTCGCAGGCGACATCGTACTCGCTGGGCTCTTCGAACTTGTGCGTGTACGACGCCACTACAGGCGTCGCGACGTTGAAGAGCGTTGCGCGGCTTCTAGTATTTACGACGCGGACACTGTGAAGCTCGTCTTCACTGTTTCGGAACTCGAGCGTCTGCCCGGCCCGCGCGAGCAAAATGCTCGGATGAAACTCTATCCCGTATTGGTCCATGAGCGGCGTCGTCTCCGGCACGGGAAATGGCTCGGCGTCGACAGGCTCGAAAAGGACCACGGAAGGGAAACCACCGCTCGCTCGAGGCGCATGCCCCGACACGGTGATGCCTGTCGCCGGGACCGGGTTCTTCTCCGACGTGGGTGCTGGCACCTCGGGCTCGGAGCACCCCAGCAGGGTTGCCGTCATGACGGCGAGAGCTAGTCGCGTCATGCTCTCCGCGAGGAAGGCGCCACGCGCTATTTCTCGACCTCGAGAGGCGCGGCGTCGTCTTCTCGATCATGAGGTTTGAAGACGCCCCAAAGCCAAACGAGTGCGGCGAAAAGCACGGCGAACATCAATAGCTGCAAAACGCCGGCGAAAAACGCCGCGTCCATGACGGGCCAACCGTATTGGCTCAGTGCGCCGCCGCGCTCCACCATCCAGTGCCATGCCGAGTGCGCGACGAGCGCGGAAAGGAAGATCGTCCCCATCCGCTCGGCAACGCCGTAGCGGAAGAAGAGCTCGAGCGCGGGGATGATGAGCACGAGCACGAAGAGCTGTCCGAGCTCGACGCCGACATTGAACGAGAGCAGGGAAGTGGCGAGATGCGATCCCGCGAATTGGAACGTCTCGCGGAGAACGAAAGAGAACCCGAAGCCGTGGATGAGCCCGAACCCGAACGTGATGAGCCCTCGCCGTTTCAAACGCGCGCCCGCGATATTCTCGAACGCCATGTAAAGGATAGAGAGGGCGATGAGAGTTTCGATGAGCGGCGGAAACCACAAGGCGTCCGGCGCATAGCCGAGCGCCGCCGCGATGAGCGTGAGGGAATGCGCCACGGTGAACGACGTAACGATAACGACCAACGAGCGAAAGCGCCGGAAGGGAATGACGAGACAGAACAGGAACAGCAGATGGTCGAGCCCGTCGAGGATGTGGAAGAAGCCTAGCTCGCTGAAGCGAAACGCCACTTGACCCCAATTCGGGTCGAGAGGGATACGTCCAGGATTGCCAGGAAAATCGAGCTCGCGCACGATGCCGTCCGGTGGAAGAAACCGGATAATGTTGATCACCCGGATCCCGAGCCGCTCGAGGCCGGGGTTGATCGAGAACTCGGACGCTTCGGAGCGGATCGGGTACTCGAACAAAACATCGAGAACGGCTTGCTCCCAATAAATTTCCGTATCCGCGGAAAGTGGCGCGCTCGTGACGTGCTCCCGCGCGGTCTCGTATCGTGCAAAGGCCACGTTCGATGGGAGGGATGCCCGAACGGCAACGAGCTCCGGGTTGTGAAGTAGGGTCTCGGCCTCATAAAGCTCGACATAGTCGGCGATCCACAAAATCGCCGCGTCACGCAAAACGTCATCAACCCGGCTGAGATCGAGATAGCCCTGCTCGCGTGTGGGCACCTGCATATCCCTCATCGCCTCGAGCGGAACGCGCACGAGGAGCTCGAGCCGATCCCCCGCGGGCCTAATAAACACTCGGACCGTAACGTCCGAAGGAATCTCGTGCCCCGCCACCCCAACGGACACGAATAGAAGCAAGATCGTAAAAAGTTTCTTCATGAAATTGTGGCACCGCCAGCCTGACCCTGAATGCTGAATCCCGAATGCTGATGATACAACATGACAAGTTCAGCCCCTCTGGCATATACTGGCGCCCATTCTCAGGGGTGCTTACCGCGTCCCGTCGAGGAGGGGTGAAAGGATGGAGAGCTTGAAAGGGAAACGAAACGTTGTTGTTGGGACGGTCTTTCTGGCCGTTCTCGTCGCGCTCGCGGTCAGGCAGGCGAGCCTCGGTGGAACGTCGGCTGCGGAAGAGTCGGACCTACAAGCGCCGATGTTCGAAGTCGACCCCATGTGGCCGAAACCGCTTCCGAACCACTGGATCATCGGTTCCGCGGTTGGTGTCACTGTCGACTCACGCGATCACGTATACATCGTTCACCGACAGGGAAGCTTGAACGCCCGGACCGAAGTCGGAGCCGTGCAGGACCCGCCGACCGGCGAGTGCTGCGTACCAGCGCCTCAAGTTCTCGAGTTCGACCCGGAAGGCAATCTCGTCGGCCATTTCGGTGGTCCACGCGACGGCTATGATTGGCCACAGTCGAATCACGGCATCACGGCCGATCCAAAAGACAATCTCTGGATTGGCGGCAACGGTCCTGACGACGCGCATATGCTCGTCTTCACCCGTGACGGCAAGTTCCTCCATCAATTCGGCATGCCTGGCGCGCGGCGCGCGAAAGACTACACCGATGACGACAAGAAATGGGGCGGCAATAGCCACGACAAAGAAAACTTCGGCCGTGTCGCCGAGGTCGCGTTCTATTCCGAGACCAATGAAGCCTTCGTGGCCGATGGCTATTTGAACAAGCGCGTTGTGGTTCTTGACGCGACCACGGGCGAGTTCAAACGCTACTGGGGCGCTTATGGCGAGGAGCCTAACGACGAGGACCTCGGCCGCTACAATCCCGACGCGCCGCTCGCGAAGCAGTTCCGCAATCCCGTGCATTGCGCGGAGCCATCCCATGACGGTCTCGTCTACGTATGCGACCGTCCGAATGATCGGATCCAGGTCTTCAAGCTCGACGGCACCTTTGTGAAAGAAAAACGCATCGCGAAGAACACCCTCGGCGACGGCGCCGTGTGGGATATTGCTTTTTCCAAAGACTCCGAGCAGAAGTACATCTTCGTCGCGGATGGCAAGAACATGAAGGTCTACATCATGGAGCGCGAATCTCTCGAGATTTTGACGAGCTTCGGTGATGGCGGACGTCAGCCCGGGCAGTTCTTCGCCGTGCACAACGTCGCCACGGATTCGAAGGGCAACATCTATACGGTGGAGACCTACGAAGGCAAGCGCGTGCAGAAGTTCGTGTACAAAGGCCTCGGACCAGTGGAAAAGAAAGATCAGGGCGTCGTCTGGCCCACCACGGAAGACGAGAACTAGGCACCCTTTTTGAACGTCGGCCCGAGCGCTCGAGGCGTCCGGGCCGGCGGCAACGCTTCACGGCCAGAATGTCGCGAGGCGAACCCACGGACCCATAAGTTCCTTCCGTGCTTATCGCGTAGTGGTCAGCCGAATCCACTTCTTCGCCGTCTTTAAACAAAAAGGATGGCCACAGAGACACAGAGCCACAGAGAATAAAAAGAACGGTTTCGTTGCCACGCTCCGTTCGGAGGATGTCAAGGAATTAGCTGAAACCGTCATAAGTGACTCCTGGTCATTTCAGGTCTATGCCCCTGACCCTACGCGGCCTCAGGCACCTCGTTCTCTCGTTGGATCGCATCGATGGCCGCAACCACTTCGCCGATGGATGCGTACCCCTTTACTCGTTTGAACTGTTGCTCGCAGTGCAGCAGCACAGCGGCAAGCCATCGCTGGCGCATTTTGGTGCTA
>Ga0310120_10001921_pt1 | contig 15451 bp, 14 predicted proteins | sample CB27_AW_983_MG_FD_203506 | JGI IMG/M metagenome (GOLD analysis project Ga0310120, IMG submission 203506) | Marine microbial communities from Western Arctic Ocean, Canada - CB27_AW_983 | ecosystem: Environmental > Aquatic > Marine > Oceanic | place: Canada: Western Arctic Ocean | collected...
CTACGGCAAGCCAGCGGATCCCTAGACCTAGATTTTCTCATAGGCCCTGGATCATAGATCGGGGGAAGCCCAGTTCAAAAAGGAAACTCCGAAGTTCGATATTTTAATTGATGATGGTGGTCATCGATCAGAGCAGCAAATCACTACATTTGAAGAGATGTACGAAAGGGTTAAAGATGATGGAGTTTACTTATGTGAGGATTTACACACATCTTATTGGCAAGAGTTTGGTGGAGCTTTAAATAAAGAGAATACGTTTGTTGAATACAGCAAGAGGTTTGTGGATGACCTTAACGCGTATCATGTTAGAGAGGGAAGAGATTTAAATTTCAGAAAGACAACTGCATCTATTCATTATTATGATTCTGTTCTTAGAGAAGTTCTTGGATCACGAAGTGCCTGCAGGAACGAAAAGGGGGCCTGGTTTACAATATTGTTATGGAGACTACGGCCGACCAGTTCCAGTAAAGACTACTTGAATTGACCAGCCCCCACGAACAGGACCAGTTGTTAAGTTAAACTCTTAATCACCGTTAGGCCAGCCACTTCACGTAGTGGAGGGCTGATGGTTTATGCTGCCAGCCCGACGTTTGCGCCACATAGACGCCATTAAAGCACATACACCTAATCGTGAGCATTGCGTAGGTGGTGGGTTCGAGGGGCGCACTGCTCTTGACTGTGATCAACTCCGATATCCCATAAAGCCTCCTTGGATATCCAAAATTCCTGACATTTTGATTCCGATCAATCCACCAGTAGTTTGCGTTAGATGCATGTCCGATACTAACGTAATTTGACCCTAAAGTATTGCCGACCGATCTTTGGAATCCTGGACCGCCCGGAAAGTACCATGCCGTTGAGTGAAGAACAGATTGATCACTATTTCCGCGACGGTTACCTGATCGTGAGGGGGCTCATCTCGCCAGAGAGGCTCGCGCCGGTGCGCGAAAGGGCGGCGGAGTTGGTCAATGACAACGACAGGTTTCAGCCACACATTTATCAATTCGATCATCCGGACACGAACGATCCAATCATCCACGCGCCCTTTCTCGATGAAAGGGTGATCAAAGCGGTCGAGCAAATCTTCCACGGTCCCGCCCTCGCGTATTACGGGTTTCTCGCTCTATTACCGGCCCGGTACGGCAAGGGACTGCCATGGCACCAGGATAATCAATACACACAGTTCCATGGGCTGGCCCTCAACACCTTTATCGCGGTCGATCGAGTCGAACCTGATATGGGTCATCTCTGGATCGCGCCCGGATCACACAGGCACGGTACTCTGCCATCGATTGAGGCCGACGAGGAGACAGGCACGCATCACCGTACCATCGATTTCGAACCGACCGGCGGTTTCTGCCTGCCTGCATTCAATGCCGGTGACGCGGTGCTCTTCGACCGCAACACACTGCACCGGTCGCTCGAAAACATGACGGACCGCCCTCGCATCTGTTATGCGGCTCAGTTCGTTGCCGAGCATGCGCGGCTAACTGAAAACGGCAAGCGCTCTCCAAACGCTTTTCCGCCGAGACAATTGCGTGAATCGTTGTTGGGAGAGCGCCCCACAAAGAGCACTGGTTGACAGTGTGTGCCACTGGCTCCACCAGTGCCTCGTCATGGTATGGGCAGCCTGGCAATAATCGGGTCGACTGCAGACCGTTTCTGCTTCCCCTGAAAAACGCCTTTGCGGGCCCCCGGGTGCGGCCCGATTCCCTCGCTTTTCCTGGGCCAAATCCGAGGGGATGCGGTCAGGTTCCACAAAAACAATGGGGCTCCAAAGCACGCAGTTTTTGGGCTGCGTATTCGGGCGACACCTGGTTGATATGGATGCCATTTCCCAACTCGAGACCGGCTAACGCGTCAAGCCGCGGGCGGATTTCAATACGTGGGTGGTAGTTGATCTTTTGTGCACCCCATGGGGCGATTCGCAGGATCATATTGTAACCAACACCTGGTAATAATCGTTCAATCCGTGAAACAACCTCCCACAACACGCTGGCCAGCGTGTTGGTTGATACTCGATTGGCGGCGGGAGGAAACCAACAGTCATGGTCGACTGGAAGTATCCAGGTTTCATACGAATGCAAACTGACATAGGGACAGATGGCTACGTAACCATCGCGATCGAGAACCAGGCGGACCGAGTCGATCCGCTCCCTGGCAACCCGTTCACATAGGGCACATTGGTCGTGTTCCCGCCCGAAGCGGTCCAATTGGCGCAACTCTCGGAGAAAGGGAGGCGGTGCTTCGGGCAAAACCATAATCTGGCTGTGGAGATGCACCAACGAGGCTCCTGCCGTCGAGTGGACGTTCTTGAAAATCGTTGCATACCCAAACCGCCCATCATGGTGCCAATGCCGCAGTCGCGCGTCGTAAGCCTCCAATACGTCGGCAAGCTCCTGCGGCGTAAGATCCGCTGTGTTTTGAATATGGCGAGGTGATTCGATGACCACTTCATGAACCCCGCTTTCGTCCCCTCCCACCGCGGTACCCACGGCTGGGTACTTGTTGGGGACGACACGGACCTGCCAGTCTCCCTCGGCATTGCAAGCGGAATAGACGGCCGGGGGCGTATGCTTTTCCGGCGACGGACAAAAGGGACAGTTCACGGCACCGCGTGGCAAACCGTCTTCGGTGGTTGCCGGGAGCGTTGCGTAATCGTTGGGACGTTGGCGACGATGTTCGGCAACCAACACCCAACGGTCGAACAAGGGATCTTTACGCAAATCGGTCATGGAATGGTCCGCAAGGGAGCAAAACCAGCCCGGACTGCACGGTGCGAGCAGCAGCCTACGTTCCGGTACTCCAAGAAAGCGTTCGTGCGTAGAGCCGATGGTACTGCCGTGCGCTGTTGGCCCAGGACCAATCCTGCTGCATGCCATTTTGAATAAGTTGGTGCCATATGGCGGGATTGGTAAACGCACTCCGTGCGCGCTGAAGTGCCTCTTCGAGGGCAACCGTCGTGTACGATTCAAAGTTGAATCCGGTGGCCGTCCCCTCGGCAAGCGATTGCTCAGTACAGTCGGTAATCGTATCGGCCAGGCCGCCTGTCGTGCGTACCACTGGCACCGTACCGTATTTCAAGCTGTAGAGCTGGTTTAACCCACAAGGCTCGTAGCGGCTGGGCATCACGAACATGTCGGCTCCGGCTTCGATTCGGTGGGCCAGTTCGTTAGAGAACTCAAGCCTCACCGCGATTTTTTCGGGGAAGCCGGCTGCCAGGTCTGACAGCAAAGCGTGGTATTTGGCATCACCCGTCCCCAACACAACCCATTGGGCATTGACGTGCTTCATCCAGTGGGACATGACCTCGGTGAGTAAGTCAAATCCTTTCTGTTCAGCAAGCCGACCCACCGAAGCAATCAAAGGAACATCGGCGCGGACCGGAAGGCCCAACGAACGCTGCAAATCCTGCTTGCAGGCTGCTTTCCCAACGGGATACGAAACATGGTCGTACTGGTGATCTCCCAGGTGGGCGTCAATGGCCGGATTCCAATCGTTGTAGTCGACGCCGTTGATAATTCCGTACAGATCATCGCGGCGATGTCGGAGAATTCCTTCCAACCCACAACTCAGCGGCGGGGACTGGATTTCCTGAGCGTAACTGGGACTGACCGTGGTGATGACATCGGCAAAGGCGATGGCACCCTTCAAGAAGCTCAGATTGCCAAAGAATTCCATCTGCCTCCAGTTGAAGTACTTCCAGTCAATTCCTGTAAGTTCCATGTCCCAGTGCCAGAAGTTGCCCTGGTATGCCAGATTGTGGATTGTGAAGACCGATCCCATCGAGTCAAACGGTGGAACACCTTGTAATTCGGTCTTCAGATAGACAGGCACCAGGCCGCTTGTCCAGTCGTTTGCGTGTACGATTGCTGGTTGCAGATCAAAGGCGGTGATGGCTTCGATCACGGCGCGCGCGAAAAAGGTGAACCGCTCGCAATTATCTTTGTAGTCGTCACCATCTTCCCCGTAGAGTTCGCGGCGATCGAAATAGTCCGGTTGGTCGACCAGATAAACTGGCACCTCGGACGCGGGTAAAAAGCTCTTTAAAAACCGTCCCGGCACCGACTTGCGACCAATGGGGACCTCGAATTCGACACCGGTCGGCTGAATCGTTTGCCCGCACTGAAGTACCTGGCGAAACGCCGGAATGACGAGGGTTACCTGATGTCCCTGCCTGGACAGTTCGACGGGAAGGCTTCCGCAAACGTCGCCCAGGCCACCTGTCTTGCAGAATGGCACAGTCTCGGTTGTAGAAAACAGGATGTCCATGGCTCAACGCTTCCTCGGAGATTTGCTGCACGCGGCTCCCAGAGAATAAACTCCCGACAGCGGAAACCCGTGAACCACTCGGGTACCCGATTCAAGTGGGGTTACCACTGCTTAGCTCACCTGTGCAATTGCCTCGCATAGCGGTTCGATGTTGTGCGGAGTAATACCCGCAACGTTTATTCGACCAGAACGCACTATATAAATAGCGTATTTTTCCCGCAGTGTGTCAACTTGCTCAGCGGTGAGACCGGAAAATGAGAACATGCCTCGTTGCATGGCCATAAAGGAATAATCGGCTGGGGCGCCTTTCGCAGCAAGGGTTTTGACCAGCGCCTTGCGTGTTTTGTTAATGCGGTCTCGCATGCCGGCAACTTCCCCATGCCACTGGGCCGTGAGTTTGGGGTCCTCAAGGATCGTGGTCACCAGCGCGGCACCATGCGCGGGCGGGTTGGAGTAATTGGTGCGGATGCAACGTTTGATCTGACTCTGCACACGGTCGACCATTTCGTGGCTGGCAACCACCACGGTCAGTGCCCCCACCCGTTCCCGATAGAGACCGAAGTTCTTGGAAAATGAACTGCATATCAGCAATTCGCAACCAGGACGGCAAAAAGTTTGCAATCCTGCCGCATCCTCTTCAAGTCCCGCAGCAAATCCCTGGTAGGCAAAATCGAGCAGCGGGAGCACACCGCGTTCGGACACGACCTTGACAAATTGAGACCACTGAGCTGTGGTAGGATCGATGCCGGTTGGGTTGTGGCAACAACCATGCATGAGGATGACGTCACCCGCAGGTATCTCCTGAATCACGTTGAGGGCTTGAGCAAAAGCCATCCCTTGGGTGGTGGAGTCAAAATAAGGGAATGATCGGGTCGGCACCCCGGCAGCTGCAAAAATATTGGGATGATTCGGCCAGGTTGGCTTGGTGAGCCAAACCGTGGCCGCTGGCAAGTTTTGCTTGATGAAATCGGCGGCGACTCGCAAGGCCCCCGTGCCACCGGGTGTGTGCGATGTCGCAGCCCGCCCGGTAGTCACCACCTCTGATTCGGGGCCAAAAATCAAGCGTTGCACCGCAGTCGCGTACGCCGGTGCTCCATCGATTGGTAAATAGGTCTTGCTCTGCTGATTGGCGAGGACCTGTCGACTTGCTTGTTGCACCGACTCGAGAATGGGTGTCGCACCAGTTTCGTCCTGATAAATGCCCACGCTGAGATTGATCTTGGCGGGATTGGGATCTTTTCGAAACGCTTCGGTTAGCCCCAAAATGGCATCAGGCGGAGCTGATTGAATTGCTTCGAGCATGGGTCGTCTCAACAGGGTTGGTGGTTTGGTGAAGTCAGGAAAGCGTAGTACTGCCATGGGAACTTCGGATCGCGGGGGTCTCTTGACTGCAGCAACCCAGCGATCAAAGTGGCTCGCAATCGCTGCTGGGAAGTTCAGGGTTCCCGAAATCCTGTCCGCAGCGTGTGGTCATCGTTTCGATTGCGACGGGTTGATGCGCCCCCAGGCCTGCGATGGCAATCATAAGCCATGGTCGAGGAACTTCCAAGTGACGAACAAGCCGGGGCAGCACCGGACTGCAGTTCTACCGATCGTTCTGGAGATCGTCCCGAAAAAATCGGGATGCCGATTACCTTCAAGCCAAGCTGCCAGGAGTTTGGACGCTCGACCTCGAGTGTCGCGGCGACAGCGTCTTCGGTGTCTTGTCTGTTCGGCAAACAGTTGTTCAAGCCAATCGGGCTGGTCACGTTGTTGTCGAAGTTCGCCACCTCGATCCAGTTCGCTGGTTGCGAATGGTGCCCTTGATTTGGGCCTGCCCGACATTCTTTTCACGCCCTCACTTGAGTCCCTTCCGGAGGGGGGGAGGGTTTCCGACCCACAAATCGACAAAAATCAACCGCATGGGAGACTGAAAACGCCTTGGGACCAGATCCATTTCCGGGGATTTTGGGCACTTCCATGACGGCGCCGTTCACATGGCAGGGATGCGATTCGATTTTGGCGGTTCCAGGGTCTTGGACCTGGTACGGCTGGGTGAAGTTGCAGCCGGTCGTGCCGAAACGGGTGTAATAGGCTTTATTTGCCCGTTTTTTCAAGCGTCCAATCGGTAACAGTGAACACGATTGCTACAAACAATTGGCGGCACTGGACCAGTGGGTAACCAACCAAAAGTCCCCTGCGAACGAAGACTCGAAGGCGCGAATTGGCAGTGGCCGGTTTGACCGAGGTGGCACCACCCCTTTGATTGTCGGCCAGTGGGATTTGGACAGGAATCCGAAATTGGTCTGATTCGACTTGACGCGGTGATATGGAAATTGGTTCAATCTGGGTAAGGAAGCAGTTGTGGAAGATTCCTGGGAGTAGCAAACCACCTTCAAAGAGAGCAAGTGCTTTCCTGCCACAGTCAGTTTTGCGGACAAAGTTGGCCGCACTGATCGGACAAACAACCGATTGGAAGTGGCTCAAAACCGCAGGGATCAGTGAGGCAATTACTACGAACGTCATTCCCCCACAATGAGCGCCCAGGGGAATCGCCGGTCCACTTGTTGGGGCGTATTCAGGGAAGGAGCCATACCCGATGGCAAAGAAGAAAAAGGCAAAGAAGAAGGCCACCAAGAAGAAGGCCAAGCGGTCCGCCAAGAAGAAAGCGACCAAGAAAAAGGCCAAGCGGTCCACCAAAAAGAAAGCGACCAAGAAAGCGACCAAGAAAAAGGCCAAGAAGAAGGCCAAGCGGTCCACCAAAAAGAAAGCGACCAAGAAAAAGGCCAAGCGGTCCACCAAAAAGAAAGCGACCAAGAAAAAGGCCGAGAAGTAGTAGTTTTTGCGGCAATGCCCGCGAGTCATGAATTCGTGGGTACCCAATGTAACCATGGTAAAATCGGCTGGTCGCTCTTCAAGAGTGCGGCCAGCCGGTTCTGTTTCCTCTGGTAGAAACGTACTTCCGGCCTTGTCCATCACACTCTGAGAGTTGACTTGTCTTGCCGGAATCATCAATTGAAAACACGCACACAGCAAACTTCGACACGCTCGGGCTCTCGCCAGAGATGCTGGCCTCATTGGCCCATGCCGAATACGATCATCCCACCCCGGTTCAAGCAGGTCTGATTCCTCGCGCCATGGCTGGTGCAGACATTCTTGGGCAGGCACAAACGGGCACGGGAAAAACGGCTGCGTTTGCCATTCCTATTCTCGAGTCGCTTGAACCGCACAAACGGGGCGGCGCCCCCCAGGCGCTGATCCTCACACCCACCCGGGAACTTGCTGTACAGGTTCGGGATGAAATTGACAAATTAGCCTATGGCCGTCGCGTAGCCAGCGTCACTCTCCACGGAGGCAAACCAATACGTGGCCAGATTGCCAAACTTGACCGTGGCATAGACATCGCTGTCGGCACGCCAGGCCGCTTGTTGGATCACCTTGGTCGCGGCTCACTGGACACGCAAAATCTGCGGACTGTCGTGCTCGATGAAGCCGACCGGATGCTCGACATTGGTTTTCGGCCCGACATTGAAAAGATTCTTCACCGCTGCCCGCAGAACCGTCAGACAATGTTGCTCAGTGCAACCGTTCCTCTACCCGTACAACGCTTGGCGCGTCGTTACATGCGTGAACCAATCCTGCTTGATTTCTCAACCGAGTCGAAAGCATCAGATACGATCGATCAGTATTATTTCACAGTCGAAGCAGAGCGAAAAGTCGCTTTGTTAGTCCGGTTGTTGGAACGCGAACAACCCGAGCAGGCCATCGTATTCTGCCGTACAAGACGAGGTACCGACCGCCTGTGTCGAAAATTGAGTACCAAGTTCCGCGCCATGGATTGCATCCACGGCGATATGCCACAGGGGAACCGGGATCGCGTCATGAGGCAATTCCGCAGCAAGGAAATTCGCATCTTGATCGCCACCGACGTCGTAGGCCGTGGCATCGATGTCACTGGAATCTCACACATCATTAATTTTGACATACCCCAAAGCTCCGACGATTACGTCCATCGGGTGGGACGAACCGGTCGGATGGGACGGCAAGGCGTTGCCTACAGCTTTGTCACACCTGAAGAAGGTGAAGAACTGACGCGGATCGAAATGCTCATTAACAAACTTCTCAAACGCGGTGACATCGAAGGTTTTCAGACAGTCGCCCCGGTGATCAGAACCAGCACAGATCCCGGCGACCGTTCAAAACCTGATTCCGAAACGCCCGAGCCTCCCAAGCCGGCCCCGCCGGGGCAACGCCCCCGCCGGCGACACCGACGAGGTCTCTAATCCGCCCCCCCCCAACCGTGGCATCCTCTCCCAAAAGCCGTGAGCAGGCCGTGGTGATCCACCATTAATCGGATGCGGTAAATTGTTCGACCAGAAACGCTCGGGCCCTGTCCCAGTTGGCAGCCGCTTGCTCAAAATCAACGTTCATGGCACGGATCGTTTGCGGAGTTTCAATCCGGGCTGCCTGATCGACCTCCGGATTAAGCGGGATTTGGGCACTCGCACCTTCAGCCAAACTTCTTTCAACTTCCGCCGAGAGCAAATAATCAACCAATCTCTCTGCCGTGCCCGGGTTCGGCGAATCTTTGACTAGTGCCAGCGTGTTTGGAATGAACAAAGTTCCCAGCTCTCCTTCTCGCTGGTCTGGATAGATAATCGCCACAGGCAAGCCCTTTTCTAACTCAATAATCGCATCGTCGGTATCGGTGAGCCCAAATGCGATCGCTCCCGACGCAACTGCCCGCGCTACCTGACGATTGCCCGACATGATCTTTGCGTTTTGCCTCAAGTTGCGAAAGAACCGCTTCGCTTCTTCATCCCCCCAGGCGGTAAACAAACAAGCTGCGTGCGATGCAGTTGTGCCAAACAGCGGCTTGGCAATCCCCACCTGACCGTGCCACTGCGGATCGGTTAAATCAACAATCGATTGGGGATGGCTCCCCTCCGGAACCAGGTTCGTATTGACAATCAGTACACGAGCACGAGCTGCAAATCCATGCCATGCGCCGTTGGATGATTTTACCGATTCCGGATAAGCCGCCGCGGCAGGCGAGTGATATAACCGCAGTATCCCTTTTTGCTGCAAACGAAGTGTGTTGAGAATCTCGTTGTTCCAAAACAAGTCGCATCGAGGACGTGCTTGCTCGGCAATAATCGCTGATGTCAAACCAACCGTCTTGGTCGACTCGCTGTCAAACTTGGCACGGACCTCAACGCCAGTCCGCTCGGTAAATCGATCAAAGACCGGTTGCGAAAAAGGCTCGTCCAGCGCCGTGTAGACGATGACCTCCGGTCGGTCCGGAGAACCGCAACCGGTGACCACGCTTGCCAATCCGAAAAGAGTAAACCTAACCAAGGCTGCAAAACGTTTCTCCGTGCAATTCAGCCGCTCGGACCTCCGGAAGCGTGTTTTCATAGAATCCTCTTTCGGTAACGAACCGACACTTTCCAAGAACCGTCACGCATACCATCACGGAAATACCCACTGGGCATGGATCCCCAACAGGCAAATTGGCTGACTCCCCAAAAAAAATCTTTGCAGAATTAGCGGTGAGCTGCCACCACAAGAACCGCCTCGTTTTTCGTACTGCAGCCGCTTAAATTTTAGTGATCAACGTGTCGTTTCCGGGTTTCGATGCCGCAGCCCCGTTCCAGGGTGAGCCACCTGCAACGGCCCCTCAGATGTCTAATAATTACGGCATTTTACGCGCATATTCCAATATTCTCAGTTTTTTCTAGCAGCAATTCTTTTCTAGAAAACAGTCCGATCTCCAACGACCGTTGGTCGCAAGTTCTTTGCCAGGTTGATAATCCGGCAATCGGTATTGTACTCAGAAACGAAATAAATTGCCGTCAGTTTAGATTTTTTAGCCGTGGTACATTCTTGACTTTCCGCCAAGTGACATCAAGAATATTGGTGTGTCCCTCCCATCAATACGTCCTTCAACGATGGGTGGGTGGGATCGAAAACGAGATTTTTGGTGGATCGCAGGGATCAATTTTTTTTTTAAAACGCGAGTGCAAGTGTTGTTCAACGTTTTTTCCCGGACCTAACCCGTAACTCTGGAGTATATAATCATGGCGAGGAAAGCCATTTCCAACGATCGCTACCGCTTAGTCGGAACTTACGAACGACTTCGTAAGGCTCTGTTGGATGAAAATGATACCACGAAGCTGGATAAAGCCCTCTCTTACTGGGTTCTTCCGACCGATCGCCGTCTGCCGATCGCGTTCCTGGATCAACAACTGCGGTACTTGTTAGGCCAACCGTTGGAAGACTTGATGGCCACCTCGGGCGTTGGCCAAAAAAAGATTCTGGGATTTTATGATCTGCTAAAACGGGCGGTCAAGGCGTCCTCCGCCGATATCCCGTTTGGTCTTAGCAGCCCGGAACCCAAGAAACGTACACCCAAATCAAAGACCGAGGGTGGCTTTGATCCAACGATCGTCTCTGAGGCCCTCTGGGCGACCTGGTGCGACACGGTCCGCCGATTTGACGTGGGCTCCGAAAAGCTCGGTCGCTTGGCGCCCAGCCTGCAAGCGTTGCCGACCGTGATCTGGCAATCGCAATTACACGAGTATGTTGGCCTCTCGCTGGCTGAAATACGCAATCTGAAAACTCATGGCGAAAAACGTGTCCACGCAATCCTGGAAGTCTTTTGCACCGTGCACGAAGCGATTTCTACAGTGACGCTGAATGAAAATGTCGATGTCGTGATTCTACCGCGGTTCATCCCTCCGCTGTCGCGGTGGATCATGCAAACCATCGACCAACCCGAACTGCCGGCTGCCGAAGAGTTGCACCAGAAAATCATTGAACCGTTGGTCGCTCAAATCCATATTGACCTGGGCAAACAAATCGGAAATCTGGTGGCAGCCCGCCTGTCGCTCGACCCCAATGCACCTTCCGTCAAGCAATATGCCGACAAAATGAACGTGACGCGAGCCCGCGTCTACCAGCTTTTGGAAGATTGCGGCAAGGTGATGGAGGTCCGTTGGCCAGAAGGTCGCTGGTTACTCACACCGCTGGCTGCCAAGTTTGGATCTTCGCCGCCCGACACCATCGGACTGCTGCACGGTATGGTCGACCTCTTTTTCCCAGCCGAGCGCCCCAAGATGGATACAACTGACTCCGAGGGCGACGAAACTGGCGAAGTCGACAAGGCCGACGAAATCGAAATTGGGACCACTGACGGGTTGACGAGCGGATGACCCAGATGGATGCACGTGTCTATGTCTCTACCGTCTTCGGTTAAGTCGTGTGTCGTGTAACCTTGGTGACGCCCCAGTCCAGCACCTTCACTTCACCAAATTCCCCCACCCAGATGTTCTCGGGCTTCAGGTCCCGGTGCACCACCCCGTGGACGTGCGCGTACGCGCATGCCTGGCACGCCTGGATCACCACTTCGACCAGGCGTTCTCGCGGAAAGGACTCCTCGGTGACCCGATCCTTCCAGCTGAGTCTCTGCAGCACCTTGAACAGATCTTCGCCCGCGATGCACTTCATCGTGAAGTACAGGCAGTCCCCGTCGTAACGTCCGATCTCGTATACGGGGACGGTGTTGGGATGTTAAAGCTGGGCGGTGATCCGGGCCTCTCGAAGAAAGCGCCGCCGCTCGGTCGTGTCTCTCGCACACTCCGCACGCAACGTTTTGATCGCAATCCGGCGGCCCATTACCGGATCCCAACACGACCGCAACTCGGCTTTCGCACCACGAGCGATCGGTTCGAACTCGCTGTATTTCCCATAACCCGTTGGCAGATCGTCGGGGAAATCGAGATCGGTCGAGCGAAGCATAATCTGTGAAAAGGTGTCGCGAGAGGCGTTCATCCGGTGCACCCGTGAAATCCCGGCAAGGAAGCCTGTGTGCCTGTTGCTCTTGTCATGCCATTCGCTGCCTGCCACGGGAGCGTCGACAGATCACCATACAGTTCATCGTCTCGGCCGCAGCGCGTTCAATTGAATTCGCGCCAGTCGCACGTCTTCCTTGTTTACAGAATAAGCAAGCAGCAACTCGCTACCGACAACGATGCCGTGAGGATATTGCCATCCGTCAAGTTTGTGCTTGCCATCGAATCTCCGCCGGGTCGGCTCGTTCTTGACGATATACGCCCGATCGTACCGCCGCCCATCGGCACTTAGGGCGATCGTAAGGATCGAGCGGTCCCACCGCTTCGACGACGAGTTGTTGACCAGGAAATAGTCGCCGGCGGGGAGACGGCCCGTGGCATGACGGGCCAGCGAATCCGGGAAATTCGTTTTCACCGGAGCCGTAAACGTTCGGCCACCATCGCGACTCTCGCTCGCGTACAGGAAACCGCTGTAATTGCGAAACGGACAGATCAAACGTCCGTCGGCCAGCACATACGGCGCCGGCTCGGTGTATCCAAAGACCTTCAGATCTCCAGGCACAATTGTCGACGACGACCATCCCCCCAGTCCGTCCGACTGATCTGTCCGCAGCAGGGCCATCCGCCCCAGCTCACGTTCCTTGCCCACATGCTCACCGGCCAGCAACAGGCCGCCTCCTGGCACGGCGATCGGTGGCGCGATGTAGAACCCGGGCACCACTCGTCGGGACACCGACCATGTCCGGCCATCCGTCGATGTCCTCGCCCACAACGCGGTTTTCGGATCGAAATTCGTCCCTCCGGTGATCGTGTAGAAAGCAACCAGTGTTTTTCCCGAAACGACCCAGCCCGCCGCCACACAGGCCCCTCGGCCCGACGGATCCTTCGCCAACTCGCGAGGCGTGCTCCAGCGGTCCAGTGCTCCGACGCGTGCGGTCGAGTAGAGGATCCTCTGCCCGGGCTCATCCTCGCCGACACGACCGTTGGACCACATGCACCACACCATCTTCTCCCGTTTCACCAGGTTTGGGTGGTGGCAGAAGCGAAAGGTCGTCTCGGTCGCCCTGTAAAGCACCGTCTCCGTGAGCTGTAGGTCGGACAAGCCCAGCGTGCGGGGGCGTGATGCATCGAACAGTCCCTCCACCGCCTCCAATGGCGGTGCCGCCACCGCCACAGCGGCCAACCACACCACCACGCCCATGCCGATCAGGGCTTCAAAACGACCCGATGATCCCATTCCAGGAACTCCTCGATGAATTTCGCCACTTCCGATGCGCCGCGCTCCAGCAATTCCTCACCCTTGTCAACCGTCGCCAATTTCGGCGACCCCATCGCACCGGTCCATTGACCAGCACGTGCAGTTCGCTGGAATACCTGAGAAACCGACGTCAATCACAATGCATCGCACTTGGCTAGAGCCAGCAACGCATAACCGGTACTGCTAAACGTGATGAAGTGGTAGGAGTCGTTGTTTAACGATCGTGTCCACCAACGGCCCGACTCCCGCTGGTTGGTCTTCAGCCAGTTGACGGCTGCCTGGATCCGCGGATCTACGACAGCCATACCTGCGTCCCGAAGTATAAGAACTGCCAGACCGGTCATATGGCCGTCGCTCGGTGGGTTGTCAAATTCGGGTTCTGCTCTCAGCCGCTCAGCCCGGTTGCCCTCTCCCCAGTCTTCCGGTTTGGCGAAAGTCCGTATCGACCACCCGCCGTCTGCCCGCTGGTGACTCCAGGTCATGTCGATAAATGCCTGCTTCTGAACATCGGTTAGGAGATCGGGGATCCGCGTCGCGGCCCACAACAACGAGATGCGACCATAATCGTTTAGAGGATCCGTTTGTTGCAAATACTCCTTGAGCTTATCGACCTGCTCCTGCAGACCATCGTCATCAAGTTCAGCGAGCCAACCAGGGGCAGTTGCAACTGCAAGGGCTGCTACCGTGGTAACTTGGAACTCACTCGATTCCAGGGGCGGCCAACACGTTTGGTTGAACCAAGAACCATTTTCCAGTTGGGCGGAGAACATCAGCCGCAGTGCCTGATCGGTTTCGGGCGAAAGCGATTTGGTAACATGCACGTCCCATTCAGCCAGGCCGAGCGCGATGTACGCCGTTGAGGTCCCGGTAACATCGGACTTTAGCCCAGAAGTCCCCGTAAGTTTCCTGACTTGTTCGACAAAGAAGCTGCGGACCTCCACCGGCGGAGGCCCCAGTCGTGAGGTAAGTGCTCCACGGACCGTCAGGTAAGAGCCATTCGTATGGCAGCTGATACATCCCTCCGAACGTGACCAGGCCAATGCCCCGTTGGTCAAGTACCGATCGGCCAGATGAGCAGAGAACTCCTGCCGCTTCGGTTCCTGTTCGGACGCAGCCGGGATCAGAATCGACCCTGACTCGTACTGCGGTTCCTTTTCCTTTGTCTCCTCCGCACCTTCCTTGATATCCTCCGCACCAGCGGTGCCAATCAGCGTGACCGTCAAAAGCACTAAGCCAGCTTTCCTGCAGGCATCAAGTAATGGCATCGCATGTCCTCTGGTTCGGTTCATTTCATACAAGCCGGGTAAAACTTCTGCCAACGCATACTGGTCGGCGGCGCCAGTCGTGACCTGGGCTGTTTAACGCACCAGCGTGAGATCCAATCTGTTGTACGTCGGTGTCAAACTCTGACTCCGCCAGCGATTTAAGCTGAATCGGGATGGGGAGCAACGTCCCACCCGAGGGCAACCAGAGTTAAACGTGTGGCGGGACCGATTACATGATTTAGGAAGTCGTTCGACGTCGCAAGGCCATGACACCCACCGCCCCCAGGGCCAACGTGCCAAGTGTTGCAGCTGCTGGTTCGGGAATTGCACTACCGGTTGCGGCGGTAACTCCCATGTTATCTTTCCAGCGAGTGTAATCAGCCGCGTTCACCTTACCATCAGCGTTACCATCGGCACCCTCGCCCGGATAGACCTCGGTACCAAAGCTTGTTTTCCAGACGAGATAATCTTCTAGTTCCACTTCGCCGTTTCGATCGTAGTCACCTGGCACGGCTATGTCACCGCGGTCACCAGCGTCGATAACAGTACCGGGAACGTCCTGATAAGCCCACTCGGATATCTTCAACCCGGTCAGGCCAATGCCGTCATTCTTTTCGGTGGCTACGAGAACCCAACCAAAGTGGTCTCCAGAACCTGGAATATTGAACTTCACACCCAAATAACCGTTATCGGCGGCCAACCAGGATCCCTGCTCACCGTAGAGGTAAGTGACACCATTACTACTCGAAAATGCAGATAAGCGGATGATCCCTCGATTGGTTTTGGGACTGTCATCCGAAATCAACAATTCGGGCGCAAGTTTC
>Ga0310120_10001927_pt1 | contig 15438 bp, 16 predicted proteins | sample CB27_AW_983_MG_FD_203506 | JGI IMG/M metagenome (GOLD analysis project Ga0310120, IMG submission 203506) | Marine microbial communities from Western Arctic Ocean, Canada - CB27_AW_983 | ecosystem: Environmental > Aquatic > Marine > Oceanic | place: Canada: Western Arctic Ocean | collected...
CAGATCTATGGGATTTGTCAGGACTGCCAAAACCAGCGCGAACCCGGAGCAGAGGCTGTCGATGCCGACTTGGTCTTCGTGCGAGACGCCCTGAAGATCGCCATGGAAACCGAGAGGAGAGGCGTCAGCTTCTACCAGACCGCCTCCGCTATCGTGTCCCACAAGTCCACCAGATCAACTTTCCTGCAGATGCTGGAGGACGAGAGGAGCCACTTGAGCGGACTGGAGAAGGAATGGAGCCAGCTCATCCACGATCACGCAGAAGTGCTCGACGCCCCGGTCTTTCTGCACTTCGACTTCGACTCACTGCAGCAGATCTTCCCCAGCCGAGAGCAAATCAAGCGCAAATTGAGAGAGAACTTGAGCGCCAGGGATGCGCTGAAACTCGCCATGGGGATGGAAAGAGATGCGTACAATTTCTTCCGCGAATACGCCGAGAAATTCAACGAAACGAAAGGCAAAGACATCTTTACCGAATTCGCAGAAGAAGAGCTCGAGCACTACGACCTGATCAAGCAGGAATACGAAAAGCTCGGCAGCAGCCGTGAATCCTAAGCCGAAACTTCAAGAATTCGTCGCACGTCTGAACGTCGCACGTCTCCTGTCCTCCGAAGGTGCCGCCAACGGGTGAACTAGCAGCGTTACGAAGCCAAATCCGACAGAGCCGAGAACGACTTGAGCCGTTAGCAACATGAGGCCAGGTTCCGAGGAGAGAGCCGGACAACTCTTCCCCATGCAGCAACGCACAATCTCCCCAGTCCTCAACCGAAAGTTTCCTCCTCCAGAGTTCCACCAAAATGGGCCGACGCGCATCCATGGAACACACAATCGGGCGGACGAAGCTAGAGCTTGTTACCGGCGACATCACCCGACAGGACTGCGATGCCATCGTCAATGCGGCCAACAGTCGTCTGGCTGGAGGCGGAGGAGTCGATGGCGCCATTCACCGAAGAGGTGGCCCGACCATCATGGAGGAAACCCAAAGCAACTATCCGCAAGGATGTGCCACTGGTTCAGCCGTGATCACGGGAGCTGGGAGCCTAGCCGCTCGCTATGTAATCCACGCCGTAGGACCGGTCTGGAACGGCGGACAAAGCGGCGAGCCAGAGAAGCTGTCCAGTGCCTACCATAGCAGTCTCGAACTAGCTCTGGAACACGCCTGCCTCAGCATCGCCTTCCCTTCCCTCTCCACGGGCGCTTATCGCTACCCCCTGGATCTTGCAGCGCCGATTGCTCTAAGCTGCGTCCTTGGCTTTCTCGAGGAACATCGAACACCAGCCCTGGCGCGGTTCGTCCTCTTTGACAGGAAGGCCTACGATTCCTACGCAACAGCCCTCAAAAAGCTCATACTCGACAAGGACCCCGACTAGCCCGCATTTCTCATCGCTTGTCGTGGCGAGGCGCCGCAAGGGCCGTCCTGGCAAGGCTTGCGACCGAGACCACTCGTGGCGAGCCCCCGCAATCGTACTCGTGCAGTAGGTCGAGGAGGCCGACAGAGCGTAACGCAGCCAGGACGGATGTTTGCGGCGACGCAGTAGACCAGCGATGAGAAATGCGGGCTAAACTTTATCGGGACCCGAACCGATCTGCTCCAGAGAAGGGGAAAGCAAAACCAGCACAAGAACGAATGGACTCGGTGCCAGTGCGCGGACCTGATTCGATTCCAAAACCCAGCAGGACCCAACACCTGAGCTGCAGAGGCTGCGTCCACTATCACATCACCTGGGATAAACACGCGCCCCATGGCTGCAGAGCGATGGGATTCAAATCGGCCCAGGCTCCCTCTCTGATCGTTTTCCAGAATTCAGGTGCGCAGTGTCTGCTATTCCAACCGCCAATACGGTAGCCTGCGGCGAAAGATTCCGGGCTAGCCCGGTAGCGAGCGACCTCATACCGCCGACATCAGTTGTAGCTCCCAGCCCCAGGCGTCAGCACGACCTTTACCAGCGTTCTCTCGAAGTCCCGAGACTTTCCCTTGTATTCCACAACTTGACCAGTCTGTGAACTTTTCATCGAACTAGGAACTCTAGCCAAGCACTTCCTCAATCGGCACCGTCCTGCCCTCGGCAGCACTCTTCTGAACCGCGAGTAGCACTCCCACAATCTCACGCGCCGTCGACAGTTCCACAGGCCAGCGACCGCCCTCGTCGATGCAGCTCAAGAAGTGACCTATCTCTCTGTGATAGGGAATCTCTGGCCCCAGATCCTGAGGTTGGAGCTCCTCGGACCACTCACCCTCCCGGAAAATGCGTATCCTGTCCTCGAGCGTGGACCACTTCGCCGTCGAGGACTCGGAGCAGAGGCGTATCAAACGCTCGTGAGTGCGATCATGGAGATCCAGGTGCATTGACAACATCAAGCTGTTCTCGAACTCCAGGATGATCTCCTGGTGATCAGGAGTCCCCGCAGCCAGATCCAGCGATCCCACCTTGGAACTGCGGCAGGTCACCGAGATTATCGGCTGATCCAGGATCCATCTGATCCAGACCAGTTCCTGAGCCAGAACATCGAGATTGCCTCCACCCATAGCCTGATTGGAGGCGTAGAACTTGCGATAGTCTTCATACGGATGCCAGTCGGGCAGATAGCTTCCGAAGGAATAGCTTGCCCCTAGAATCGCCCCCGTCTCCGGTTTCTGACTCCATTTCTTGAGCGCACCTGCCAAGGGATGAAAGAGCACCTGGCAACCCGGGGCTCCCACTAGTCCCCCTTGAGTGAGGGCAAGGAGCTCGTCCAGGCCGTCCAGGTTGACGCCCAATGGTACCTCTGAGAACCAGTGCTTTCCTGCTCGCGCCGCCGCCAGACAGAAGCGAACGTGAAAAGCTCCCGGCACCGAAACGAAAACCGCCCGGATTTCCGAATCCTGGAGTGCGGCCTCCAGGCTTTGGGCCGGTTGGACCCCATAGTTTTCCTGGGACTCAGCTAGTCTGTCCTTGCGCGCATCAAAGACGGCGATCTGCTGGGGCTCACGTCCGTTAGCCAACAGGCAGCGGACTCTTCGCTTCCCCATTGATCCCTGGCCTACGATCAAAAATTCAGCCATGCACCCTCCCTGTTTTGGATTCCTTATAACTGTCTATTTCCGCTCTGTCTACGAGACGGCACTAGAAAAAGGGATCGCCGTCATAATAGAGTCTAGCCGGTAAGGGTTCTGTCAAGAATAACTTCGCAGAGCTGGCGCTCAGATTTGCGCCAGATTTGGCCGCAAACGATTGAGTGAAACCGTAGGCGTGGCCGGGCCTACGTTGAGGATTTCGCGATTGAGGAGCGGCCGAAGATGGTGTGAAGATAAGATGCCAGAATGTGAAGTTATTCTTGACAGAGTCCTAAAATCAGAATCAAGAAATAGAGGAGCAAGAACGTTTGCGATTCATCAGGTTACCAGAGCTTACGGAATCTCTGCCCGCGGGAGCCGAGGACAGAAAAACCGGGGCCCACGAGGCTCGCTGGAATCTTGCGGATTTGTATCCCGATCTCGACTCACTGGATAAGGATCTGGAGCGGGCCATGGAAGAAGCCGTTTCTTTCGAGGATCGCTTCCGGGGAATGGTGACAGAGCTTGGCGCTCAGGACCTGTCGCAAGCAATCCAGCAATTTGAAGACCTTCTCATACGCCTGGACCGCGTCATGTCATATGCCTACCTCGATTGGTGCACCGACACCGAGGACCCAGCACGAGGGGCTCTCCTGCAGAGGACCCGAGAGGCCTACACCCAGATCATAAAAAAGGTCCTCTTCTTCGAGCTGGAGTGGGTAGCGGCGAATGACGACACGGCCCAACGACTCCTGGCCAGCCCCGAGCTGAGCGGCTTCCGACACTACCTCGAACTGGAACGACAGCGCAGACCCTATGTGCTGAGCGAGCCTGAGGAAAAGATCCTTGCCGAAAAGACCATCACAGGTCGGACTGCATGGAGTCGATTTTTCGACGAAGCGGCCGGGGCTACCCGGTTCGTTTTGAACAAGCGCCAGCTTACCCAGCAGGAGACTCTGGCCCATTTGTACAAGGCTGATCGCGAAGCTCGTCGACGGGCGGCTCTGGCCTTTACGAAGGGTCTCAAGAGCAGGCTTCGTGAGATGGCCTTTGTCTTCAACGTCACTCTGGCGGACAAGGCCAGCAACGACCGCCTCCGCAGCTATCCGAATTGGTTGAAGAGCCGCAATCTGGACAATGAGATTTCCGATGAGGCGGTTGAGGTCCTGGTTGACTCGGTAGCACGACGCTACGATCTGGTAGCTCGATTCTATCGCCTCAAACGAACTCTTCTGGGATTGGATGAACTTTACGACTACGACCGCTACGCTCCGGTGGGAGCTGCCACTACCTTCCGTACCTGGGAACAGGCCCGAACAATAGTTCTCGAGGCATACAACGCATTCCATCCCCGAATGGGAGCGATCGCACTCGAGTTCTTTGAGAAACGTTGGATCGATGCGCCCCCCGAACCCGGAAAATCCAGCGGAGCCTTCAGCCACCCCGCCGTGACCACGGTTCATCCCTACATACTCATGAACTACAGCGGAAACATAAGGGATATTCAAACCCTCGCCCACGAGCTGGGTCACGGCGTACATCAATACCTTTCCCAGAAACAGGGCTACCTCCAATCGCGCCCTCCCCTGACCACCTCGGAAACCGCCTCTGTGTTTGGGGAGATGCTGGTCTTCGACCACCTGATGAAGACAGAGCATGACCCGAAAGTCCGGCTTTCGATCCTGGTCGGAAGTATCGATGACACAATTGCAACGGTATTTCGCCAGGTAGCGATGCATCGGTTTGAGGCCAAGATTCACACGGCTCGACGCCACGACGGGGAACTTTCCGTCGACCGCTTGAGTCAATTCTGGATAGAGACGCAGGAGGAGATGTTCCAGGGCAGTGTGACGCTCAAGGACCACTATAGAATCTGGTGGAGCTACATTCCCCACTTCATTCACACGCCGGGCTACGTCTATGCCTACGCCTTCGGCAAACTGCTAGTACTGGCACTCTATCGTCAACAAGGACGAGAGAACTTTGCCGAAGAGTACCTGGAACTCCTGGGGGCAGGCGGATCGGATTGGCCTCAGGCGATGATCGGTAAGCTAGGCGTGGACTTGAGCGATACCGAGCTCTGGAACCAGGGTTTGTCATTTACCGAAGACCTGATCCGTGACGTCGAGGAACTGGCCGACGAATTGGGGGCGTAGCATTTGAGGACATCGCAACGGAGTCACGACTAGCCTCTCTGGATTATCCAGGAGAAAACTGTGCCAGACTTCAGGAGATCACCTACAACGAAGGTGTCGATCGTGTCGCAATGAACTCTTAGCCGCATTCTATTTTTCGATGAAGTTCCAGCATAGTCCCGCCCCCAGGAAGCCCTGGCCCCATTCGAGAAAGAAACTTCCGGCTACTGGGGATTTGTGCGTCACTGCTGCCCAGCTCTCTCCTCGAACCTGGGCTGATTTTGCTAACGGCTCAAGTCGTTCGCGGCTCTGTCGGACTTGGCTTCGTATCGCTGGTAGTTCACCCGTTGGCGGCACCTTCGGACGACAGGAGACGTGCGACGTATTCTTGAAGTTTCAGCTTGGAATCCCGTGGGACTGAGAAACTCTTTTCCGAAGTACCTTCTGCTCCTTCTCTCCGCACTCGGAAGCACGAAGGCCCACGCAGAGTACTGGCCCCAGCTGCTCGGCCCTGGACGCGACGGTGTCTATCGGGGTCGGGACCTTGCCCCCTCCTGGCCAGACTCCGGTCTTCCTGTCCTCTGGCAGAAGAAGGTCGGGAAGGGATTCAGCAATCCGGCCGTCGTCGACAGCCACCTCATTCTCTTTCACCGCATCGGAGACAAGGAAATAGTGGAGGCCCTGGGTCCTGAGACGGGAAGCAGCTTCTGGTCCTTCAGCTACCCGACCACCTATCACGACGACTTCGGTTTCGACGACGGACCTCGTGCCAGCCCCATCATCGCGGAGGGTAGGGTCTACACTTTTGGCGCCCAGGGAATACTCCACTGTCTGGAACTGGGCACCGGGAGAAAGATCTGGTCAGTGGACACCCACACCACACTCGGAGTCAAGAAAGGCTTTTTCGGAGCAGCCGGGTCCCCTCTGCTGCAAGGTAAAGCCGTCTTCTTGAACGCCGGCGGCAGGAGTGGAGCGGGCCTAGCAGCCTTCGACAAAGATAGCGGCAAGCTTCTCTGGACTTCTACCGACGATGAAGCCAGTTACGCCTCGCCCATCTCAGCCACTTTCGGAGGCAAGCTCCACATTCTGTTCTTCACCCGCAGCGGGCTGGTAGGCACCGACAGCGGAAGCGGCGAGGTACTGTTTCGCTTTCCCTGGCGTTCCCGCAACCGGGCATCCGCCAACGCCGCGACGCCCCTAACTGTCGGCGATCTGATCTTCCTGTCAGCGAGCTACCGCACCGGCGCAGTGGTCTTGAGGGTCAAGGGACGTGAGCTGGAGACGCTCTGGTCCTCAGACGAGGTACTCTCCAATCACTACGCGACCAGTGTCCACCATGAAGGATATCTATACGGCTTTCACGGACGCCAGGAGTATGCTCCCAGCCTGCGCTGCGTCGACCTGAAGACCGGTAAGGTTCGGTGGAGCCAGGACCGCTTCGGATCCGGCACCGTAACCCTGGCGGACGACCGACTGATCATCCTGCGGGAAAAAGGGGAACTGATCCTGGCGCAAGCGGACCCAAGGAGATACCAACAGATTTCCAAAGCCAGGATCCTGACTGGCACGGTTCGCGCCTATCCAGCCCTGGCCGGTGGACTACTCTACGCCCGCAACGAAGATACAGTGGTGTGTGTAGACCTCAATAAAAGATGAGCAGTCGGCCTGGCTGGATTAATCCAGGGTGAAGGGTTACAATTCTCCCAACCAACCAGCCAACAAGGAGAAGACCCATGGCAAACGAGATCGGACGCAGAAATTTCCTGAAGGAATCAGCCGGCGTAGTGGCGGGTGTAGCCGTTGCCAGCAGCGCTGGCCCCAACCTGATGGCCAAAGCCGACGCCAACGATACGGTCCGCGCCGCGGTGGTTGGGGTCAGGGGGCGAGGGACAGCCCACATCGCCGGTTTCACTGGACTGCCCAAGGTTGAAGTGGTCGCCCTTTGCGACGTTGACGAGAGCGTACTCTCCCAGCGCGTCCAGGAACTGGAGAAGCAAACCGGTCGAAAGGTGAGACGCTACACCGACATGCGGGATGTCCTCGCAGCCAAGGACATCGACGTGGTCAGTTTTGCCACCCCCAACCACTGGCACAGCCTGGGCGGCATCTGGGCCTGCCAGGCTGGAAAAGACGCCTATGTGGAGAAACCCTGCTCCCACAATATCTGGGAGGGCCGCAAGCTGTTGGAAGCCGCACGCAAGTATGGGAGAATCGTCCAGCACGGGACCCAGTCCCGCAGCAGCGTCGGCGTAAAGGACGGAATCCAGAAGCTGCGGGAAGGAGTGATCGGCGACGTCTATATGGCCAAGGGCCTCTGCTACAAATGGCGCAAAACGATCGGACGTATTCCCGAAGGACCCGTTCCCTCAGGAGTCGACTACAACCTCTGGCTTGGACCCGCGAACGAACGCGCCTTCAGCAAGAATCGGTTCCACTACAACTGGCACTGGCATTGGGAATACGGCAACGGGGACATCGGCAACCAGGGCGTGCACGAAATGGACATGGCACGCTGGGGCTTGGGTGTCAGCGGCCACCCTCAGAAGATCCAATCCTCGGGGGGGCACTTCATGTTCGACGACGACCAGGAAACCCCCAACGTCCAGATCGCAACCTTCGACTATCCCGATCAGAAAAAGCGGCTGGTTTTCGAGGTACGTCACTGGATGACCAATAACGAGGCCAGTCTGGGCTCAGTCGGCGAAAACGAGGTCGGAGTGCTCTTCTACGGCTCCGAGGGATACATGGTGATGAAGGGCGGTCAGGGCTACCGGACCCACCTGGGAAGAAAAGGTGAGCCTGGCCCGACTCTCCAGGAAGGTGGAAATAATTTCGGCAACTTCATCGATGCCGTCCGCAGCCGGAAAAAAGAGGATTTGAACGCGGAGATCGAAGAGGGCCACCTCTCCTCGACGCTCTGCCACCTGGCCAACGTAGCCTACCGGACCGAGCGCACTCTACATTTCGACTCCGAGACGGAGACCTTCTCCGGAGATTCGGATGCGAACGCACTGCTGACCCGAGACTACCGAAGTCCCTTTGTGGTTCCAGAATCGGTCTGAGTCTACTGTTCTCCATTATGCGCCAGTCCTCAGCCACTAACCCGAAAGTTCATGTGAGAAGTAGGATGGACACTCCTGCCCGTCGATTGTCCTCGACGGGCAAGAGTGCCCATCCTACTTCTCACATTCGTGGGCTTTCCGCATAAGGTCAATCGAGGTACCAAATGACTAACCCCGTAAACGTCTGGGCGATAAGGCTGGGCCTGCTGCTAGCGCTGTCGGCAAGCTGGATTCTCCTCTACGATCAAGATTCCACGTCCGCCTTCGGCTCGCTGGGTGTGGACCCAGACAAGCGTTTCGTGACCGAAACCAAGCTGCCGCTTGGTAGGTTGTCCTTCGAGGTCCTGGAGAAAACCACCGGTGTCCATCTGCCAGCCCGGCTCTTCTTCGCCCATGCCGACGGCCGCTCCGAGAAACCGATCGTCGGGCGCTTCAAGCACATTCTGGTCACCGCTTCCGGACAGGAGATCAAGTCGATTCCAGTAGGAGAGTACGACGTCTACATCACCCGCGGGACTGAGTACAGCCTCGACCATCAGAAGGTCTCGGTCACCGAGGACAAGTTGGCTCACTTCACCTCGACCCTGTCGCGGGACATCGACACCAGCGGATTCATCTCTTCCGATTTTCATCTACATCTTCAATTCTCCATGCGAGATGGGGCCATGGTGGCTGCGGCAGAAGGCATTGACCTGCTCACGGCAACCGATCACAACGTCCTGAAGGACTACGCTCCCTACATCGATCAGCTGAATCTGGGTCGCTTCATCACCTCGGTCGTGGGAGCGGAAATTGATACCGCCTTCGGTCACTACAACAGCTTCCCCATGTCTGTAAATCAGTGGGAGGATCGGACGTTCCGCTATGCCATCCGTACTCCTGGCGAGTTGCTGCGCATGCTGCGGGCCGATCCGGGCGAAGAGATCGTCCAGATCAACCATCCACGGCGCTGGGAGCCCAGTGCCAGGAGCGGTTACTTCGACGAGCGGTTGAATCGGGAGACCTCCGAGATCGAATATCCCTTTTTCGAGACGGGATTCGATCAGGTTGAAATCTTCAACGCATTGACTGACGCGGAGGACACGGGCCCCAAACCGGCCGAAGGCGCGGAGCCTGATCCTGACAACAAACACTACGGTCGAACCGACCTGGTAAATCAGAAGCTGAAAGATTGGTACAGTCTGCTGAACCGGGGGATCCTGATGACAGGAGTAGGCAACACCGATGCCCACGACTATCCGGAGCACCTGCCGGGGTATCCTCGGAACTATGTCCTCTCCGATACCGATGATCCTTGGGAAATTGATCCCTTGAAGGTTGTAAATGCGCTGAAGCAGCGGGCTTCGACCGCCTCTTGCGGCCCCTTCATCCGCTTCACGGCCAACGACGGAGCCCAGGTAGGTTCGATCATCAGCGCCGACGACAATTCGGTCACGCTGCGCATGAACGTCCAGGCGGCTCCCTGGATCCCGGTAGACCTGGTCGAAGTGGTCTCCAACGGCCACGTCCTGGCCAAGTTCACGGTCAAACCCACCGCCATTGAGCCGGTACGATTCGTCCGAGAGTTGGTCGATAGGCCCACCCAGGATGCCTGGTATCTGGTGATCGTCACCTCGAACCGCAGATGGCCAGAGCCCTTCCCCAACTACTCCTCCTTCGCGTTCACCAATCCAATCCTGGTAGACGTGGACGGCAACGGATACTTCGATCCCCCCAACCCCGGCTACGCCGTGAGTCCCGAGGTGGAGGCTGAGGAGCAAAAGAGCAAGGGCAAGACCGGGTAATAGTGGCGGTGGTCTCCAGGCCGCCGTGCATCGAGCCAGAGGCTCGAAAGAAAAGATACTTCGGCCGGGAGGCCAAAGCTACATCCGGCCCCTTATCACAACAAAGTTCGGTGCTATATACTGTTCGCTCCAGTCTGAGGCATTTCCAAGGAGCTTTGAAGGGCGGTTAGCTCAGCTGGAAGAGCGCCTCCCTTACAAGGAGGAAGTCACAGGTTCGAGCCCTGTACCGCCCACCAATCTTTTCAATGAGTTAGGAGAATTCGTTCGAGGCCACTTTTTTGAGTGTGTCAGTTTTTGTGTCAGTTTGGAGGGCGGAATCGAGGATTTGGACCGCTCGATTCTTGTGTGCGGGTGAAAGGTGGGCGTATCGCTCGGTCATTCGCGTGCTGGAATGGCCAAGCAGTTCAGCGATAGTCTTCAGGTCCACTCCGGCCATCACCAAGTGACTCGCGAAGGTGTGGCGAAGAGTGTAGGGAGTTACTTCCTCGGGGCTTTCGATGTTCGCTCTCAAAACGGTTGAAGTGAATTGCTTCCTGATATTATCCAATCTGCTACCAGTCTTTGGTGAGGGAAAAACGTAGTCACGTTTGAACCTAGACGGGAGCTCCTTTAGGACACTCCTAAGGCTATCGTTCATCGGAACGTAACCCGCTTTGCCAACTTTGGATCTGCGGACATAGATAAGACCTGACTCGAAGCGAACGTCCTTCCAGCGTAGTTCAAAAAGTTCACCCGGTCGCATCCCGGTGTGCAGTCCCGTCATTACAAACGGCCTGAATCTTTGATGGCAGACCTCTAGGAGCCGCTCGATCTCGATCACAGTCAGGAATCGTTCTCGCCTATAGGGTTCCTCATCGACTTTCTTGAGTTTCGACGCTGGATTATGTGTGATCAGAGGCGGATCACTCATGATGGGTTTGTGGCTGATCCCCCAGTTAAACATGGCTTTCAGTTGGGCGATGTGACGATTCCGAGTAGTAGGGGAGAGGCCACGATCATCGACGTATGACGTGAGGAAGTCTTCCACTGCCGCTTCTGTGAAGTCCTTCACAGGGTCGTCACCAAAGTGGTCCTTCCAAGCTCTGATCATACTGTCCAGTCCCTTCATCCGTAACCGTTTCCCCTTTTTCTCCCAGTACTGATCGCAAAGTTCATAGAACGTCGTCTTGGGGACCTTCTTCTTGTCCAGATAGCGGCCCTCTACCACGAGGGTCTTGTTTTTGGCGAGGATCTCCCGAGCCAGCTTCTTCTCGGTCGTGCCTGTACTTTCCCGTCGGATGCGGCCATTCTCATCCGCGAATCGAATCCACCAGTGAGGTGATCCCCGGCGTCTGAAAAGCCCTCTGTCAGCCTTAGATCGATTCTTCATCTACTCCCTCCTTTTCGTGCATGAATTGCTCAGGCGGACGTACTCAGCGGCCAGTTCCGCCACCCTTGGCGGCACTAGATCGCCTCGTTCCCACCGGGCCAACGTGTTGAGGCGAACCCCCAGGACTTCCGCAAAGCGTGCCTGGGTCCAGCCAAGCTGCGTGCGGATCTGCTTCAACCTCTCGGGGTTCCCCTTAACGATAATCGGCACTAAGGGAAAGCATACGGACCGTATATCCGAAGTCAACTTATTCATGGAAGGCGGCTAGTTCTTCCCGCATTTTCCCTCTGGTCGAGCCAGGTCTCAACCGCAGAGAGCCTGAACCGCAGGCACGGTTTCTTGTTGCCTACACCAAGCCGAATGTGAGGAATGTAGTCCATACGAGCCCATTCGTACACGGTAGTCGGCTTCACGTTGAGCAACTGCGCAACGTCGTCGGCTGTTAGTAACGGTTCGCGCTTGATCGGCTTCGTCACAGCCACCTTCTGTTCACTGGACCACTGCGGCCCCGGCACTAAAGAGCCTCTGATTTGGTACCTGGATCAAGGCAACGGGCTTTCCGATCAAGCCGTCCCCTCCCTTAGCCAGATAGCGTGCTGCGGCCTTAGCGCTGAACAAGCGCTGGTTGGGAACCTGGATCAGGGCGACTGGCTTTCCGATCATTCGTCAACTCCTCTCGGCGTGCTACGAGCCTTTGAGTGGATCAAGACCTTAGTTCGAGGACCTCGCACATATCATCAATGCGCCGCACGACAGCCGGACCTACCTTGTCCGTGAGATCATTCAAGCTGAGGTTGCTCGTAACTGTGAGCCCCACTTGCCTCCGGTACAGATTGTCGATCAGGTTATAGATCGCTTCCGCTTTGAACTCGGTGAGCTTGAATTTGTCTGCATCATCCCAGAACAGATGGGCTCCCTCATCGGGCAGTTGCCATGCCGGGGCGATATACTCGGAATCCATTTCCATCTGCTGAAGCTCGTGCAGCAGCTCGTTGGTGGTTTTGAAGAGAACCTTCTTATTTCCGATCTGGATCTTGAACTGGGCACTTGCGACATGCGTCTTCCCAGCGCCGTAGTCACCGAAGATGAAATAGCTGCCACCAGGTTCCTGTAACAGGCGCTCTCGGGCAACACGCTGCGTTTCATTCTTGGGATGGTAGTTTTCAAGCGAAACGTCGCGAAACTTGGGTGGCAAGGACAAGAGCTGTGTCCTCTTTCGAGCTTGGACTTTGCAGGTGCAGAGCTTTACGCTTCGCGTCGTAACCACTATCCAGCCAATACCGCGACAGTGCGGGCAATGAGCTGCCACGTCATCGCTTCGGGACGTAGGTGGGCATCCCTGCCCAAGGGGTTCCTTCAAAACTTGGCTGGCTCTTACCATGTGTTTTCTCCGGGATGAAACCATTGACGTTTGTGGCCCAGTACCTGAAGGGGTGGCCCTGCCCCCTATAGAACTTGTCGCGGCTCGTAATGAACAGCCGGGCCGACGCCTTCAAGTAATCGAGGGTGAACTCGGGTTTGTCCCTGGTGGTGACTAGCAGTTTCTTGACAGCTGCAAAGTCAGTCTTATCTGGCACCAGATCTACGCCCCGGTCACTCCTAAACCTGTCGAGAAAGAAATCAATGAGGGGACGGAAGCGCTCGTCCACTTCGTTGGGCGAGCTTCCCTTTCTTTTCCTTTTGTTTGATCCTTTATTTATATGGGTCCGCCTACGGGAATACTGTACTGTCTGCTTCCGAGGAGACTGATCAGTCTGTCCGCCATCGGACTGTCTTCTTCCTGACACACCGTCTGTCGGTTGGCAGACAGTGTGCTGACGGGCAGATACCTTCCATTCGGAGCTTGGGCTGATCCTCCACTTCGACTTACCGTGCTCTGACGTCCCTGCTTGAACTCTGGATAGAACTCCCATCTCTCGGAGTGACTTGAGCTGCTTCCAAAGGTTGTTCCTCGACAGGCCTGTCATCCTTTCAAAATCTAGCAGTGATACGGCTGCATCCTCCCGGTGATATCCATGAGTCTTCCTGATTACGGCCAGCATGATGGCAAGCTGCGTACTCGTAAACCGTACTCTCATCGAATGCTCCAGAAGCTGATTGGGCACTTGGGTAAATGTTTCCATAGCCGGTCCTAACGTCTGTCTGGGCAAGCTTGGCTATTTGCGGTACTCCGACTTCTTCGTTACTTGTCCGCCCTCGCCGGACGCTCAACGATCAGTTGTTCTAGGTCGCTCTGCCTGAATCTGAGGCATCCCAATACTTTGAAACTGCGGATGCGCCTTTGCCAGGCCAGTTTTCGCATCGTAGCGGGATTCAGGCCGGTGAGCGCCGCCGCTTCCTCAGCGTTCAACAGTTTTTCTACTGATTGGTGTTCCATCGATTTGCTCCCATGAAATGCCCGTGACATGCTGGTCTAAACCAGCTTCTACAGAAGCATTATCCTTGAGACGGTTAACCGCGCTTAGCGGTCACACCAGAGCCTTACAATGGGAGGTCTATGAATCGTTACGAAACAGAGGTTGACCTGCGTCGGGTCGTCGAGAAACGGATAGGCAAACGGGTAGAGGACCCTCACTGGGAAGAGTCGGGACCCCAATGGACGGGACCTTACGACGCCCTCGATCTAGAGGAGATCCTCACCCGTTTCAAAAGGTGTGGCAGCCGAAAGACTCGGGCACAATCAAGCGATTCCCTTGAGGGGGCGACAATCCAGTCATCCTATGAAAGCGAGGAGCGAGCACTCATTTGTCTCCAGACCGTCGAAGAGGCTAGGTTGGAGCACTTTGGCAGCACTGCGATCCCTTTCCATGATCTGCCATCGGTATCCCAATGGATTAGGCATCTCTGGAGAACAGAGCGTCCCGTTCCGGTGGGCAAGATTGGAAGTCTTGGTTCCTGTTCAGCTTGCGGCAAACCCGCGTTCTTCAAGGATAGTGGAGAATTGATTAGACAAGATGAATCGGTCCTATTGCGGTGGCCAAGTTGCGAAGAGTATTGGGCAGAGACAGGGGAAGATGTAAAGTTTCATTCTCCCCGTGATGAAGGCACTGCAATCCACGTTAAGCCAAACGGAAACCTCGGAACCCTGTTTCGCTACTCTAACGGCTTGTCTATCCAACTCGGATGCACAGAATCCCAGGCCACTGCCTTTATTCTGCTCGGTTGGATTCCAGTGGCGCCACCGGTGAGTTACACGATCAATGAAGGAAAACTGCGGAGAATAACGATTGAGTTTGATGTCTCAGTTCCAACCTCTGTAGTGCTTGACTCTGTCAAGGAGGCTCGAAAAGAACTTACCAGCTCGACAGGGGAAAGAGTTCGGCTTTCGCCTAAGACGGCCCAAAAGCGGGCCTTCATTAAGAGGCACGAGGGGGAAGGTTATGAGGCAATGAGGCGTCGATGGAATAGGGGCCATCCCAACGATACAGTTGATGATTGGCGGACCCTGTACCGCTACAAATACAAGCGGAAAGGCACCAAGTGAGATCAGCTAGTCCATCCTGCTATTTCCGCCGAATTGTCCGCGGTTTGGCAAGCGCCTCTGCCAGGAGATCCTTCCCTGGAAACTTTGGAATTTCGATCTTCCCGCGGCTAGACGGCGTGAATCCGAACTCCGCCGCAAAGTATCTAATCTGCTGGAGGGCCTGGAACCTGATCTTGACTTCGGGCCGCTCGTTGAAAAAGGTCCCCGAGCGATTCACAACCTCGTAGTCAACCCCTTCGCTTTGATCACCTTATTGCAGGCCACGAACGTCGCCCAGCTCTCAGAATATCCACAAAGTGCTGCCCTATCTACCGTCCGATACAACTCCAACGCGGCTAATTCTTTAACCACCCTCGTCCACTCAAGTTTCGCCGCTGGAGACAGACAGGCTGGGGCGCGATACGCTCCTTTCTGTGGGGTGCTGTATTTCGGCTCTCGGTCTGGGTCCAGCTTATCCTTAGGGAGTTTACTAGGGTTCCCTTGTAGGACATGTAAGGCCATTGGCTTTCTTGGTCTCCCTGCCATTTTTATAATCCCTCATTTCCCGGCCAACAAGAGAGACTGGCCTCT
>Ga0310120_10001929_pt1 | contig 15433 bp, 12 predicted proteins | sample CB27_AW_983_MG_FD_203506 | JGI IMG/M metagenome (GOLD analysis project Ga0310120, IMG submission 203506) | Marine microbial communities from Western Arctic Ocean, Canada - CB27_AW_983 | ecosystem: Environmental > Aquatic > Marine > Oceanic | place: Canada: Western Arctic Ocean | collected...
CCCCCCGGCTCCCGTCGACGGGCTCCCCTCCTTGTACAGCAGCGCCTCCTGTTCCTGCTTGACGACCATCGTTCCGCGGCTGCCCAACAACGTCTCGCCGAAACTCTCGAGACGATTGGTGTTCAGTGACGAGTAGGTCACGACCACCACGTCGTCGGGATTGTCCTTCGCGTGGTAGTTCCGGCCCGGGAACTCGAACGTCACGTAGACGTGATCGTCGATCTCGCGGTCGTCTCCCTGCTTGTCGGCCGACCCGACATTCTTCACGCCATAGAAGTTCTTCCCGCCGTAGCCCTGCACGGCCAGCGGATGCACCTTGCCCAGGAAGATGCTGCAGGCGTCCATCTGGTGGCTGCCCAATTCGGCCATCAACCCGCCGCCGGTGCGGTTGTAGAGCCGCCAGTTGACCAGTTCGTTCATCGACTTGTAGTCGTATCCACTGATCTTGCCGTCCAAGGCGGCAGCATCGGCCTTGGAGATCGGCTTCCGCCAACTGTCGCGGCCGGGGAAGCTGTTGTTGCGGTGCCACTGGGCACGGATGTGACGGATGTCGCCCAGCAGGCCCTGCTTGACCAGGAAGTTGGCATTGTCATACAGCACGCTGTAGTGCCGCTGGTGCCCGACGGCCAGGAAGCGGCCCGTCTCGCCGGCCACCTCGATCATCTCCTTGCACTGGCTGATCGAGTGAGCCATCAGCTTCTCGGTCAGCACGTGCTTGCCGGCCTTCATCGCCTCGATCGCAATCGGGGCGTGATGCGAAAGCGGAACCGCGATCACGACGGCGTCGACGTTGGGATCGGCGATCAACTGCCTGTGGTCTTCGTAAACCTTGATCTGGCTGGCCCTCTTGCGGCCGAGCTTCTTGTTGAGCCCGGTGCGGCGGGCATTTCCATCGCCGGTGAAGGCTCGCTGGCGATTGGTCGGTCGCAGGTCGGCGATCGCCACGACGTCCATGTAGGCCGGGGGGTGCTCGGTCAGCAGCACGTTGCCCTCGTCACCGGTGCCTATGAAACCCACCCGCACCGGGTCGCCCTTGAGAGCGTCGTAGCCGAAATAGATCGACCCCAGCCCAGCGGTCGCGCCGGCGGCCCCCTTCATGAAGCTCCGCCGGGACAACGCCACGGCGTCCTCGAACGTCGAGTTCCCACCGCGGGTCGCCGCCAGGGCCTCGTTGAAATTGTCCTTGCCGGTCTGGACTTCTTCAGGTGTCAGTTGCATGACACATCCCTCACTCTGGTTCCGACTCGGTGGCGTCTTTGGTTTCACTCCCGGCGTCACTGTCCGCATCGGCGGCAGCGTCGCCAGATCCCTCATCAGTATCGGTCTCTTCCGCGTCCGACTCAACAGCCGTTGGTGTCGAGCCGGCCGTTGACGGTACCCGCGTCTCGGACCCGGTGTCGGTCGTCGTCGCCCCGGCATCGCCGGACTTGCGCCACTTCAACGGCAAGCGGCCGGCCAGTGCGTCCAGCCCGAACCAACGGCCCGTCGGCACCGACGCCAGCAGCAACAACGCAAGCACCTCGATCAGGTTCTTGTTGACCCACAGGCTGTGCTCGGGTCCCGGAACCGGCGGCACACCGGGCCAGGGCGGCATGGCGAGGTAGAACGAGAACAACAGAATCGCTCCACCAACCGCAGCCAGGCGGCTGCACAGACCGGCGATCAGAAGTGTGCCGATCACCGTCAACCCCCACATCGTCATCGTGTCGATCTGGTTGATCCGTGTCGGGGGCATCGCCACGGGACCACGGGCCCGCTGCTCGGGTGTCAGCAGTTTCTCGGCCGCGCCGATCAAATCGCGTTCCAGTGCCTTGATCGGTCCGACCAGCGACGCCCGGATCTCGGACGTGTCGCCGTGACCGGGCACGCCCGACTGACGGACATGTTTCTGCTGAAAATCGGTCTCGACCAACTCCAGGCTCGCTTCGTACCGCTTGAGTTGACGTCGGTAGAGCTCGATTTCGCCCAGCCGCGTCTCGAGCTCTTCCTTGGTCTTGCGATCGGTGATGGTCAGCCCTGCCCGATCGGGATCGCCCAGCAGCGAGGCCCGCATCCGTTCCCTGAAGCTCAACCGCGACGACCGGGCAAAGACCTTCCCGATCGCCTCCTGGTACTTCCTGGCCAACTCGTTCGCCTCGCGCCGCTCTGGTGCCGGTTTCTCTTCCACCGTCACCAGCTTCAGCGCCGCGTCTCGCTCACGAGGAGTCAGGTGAGCCTTCCCGTCGACGATCAATCGCTTCGACTTGGCCTTGAAGGTCAACCGCTTGGCCAGGGTGCCACGAAACTTCATTCCCTCGGGCAACGCCGCCAGTTCGGCACGGAAGTCCTTGGGCCCGTTGAGCAGACGATCAAGCCGGCCCGCCTGCCCCTTGTCGAGCCGGTGGCCGGCAACGAACTTTGCCTGCCAGGCGTCCCACCTCGAGCTGACCCAGTCGGCATCCAGCCAGTTCAACTCGTCGGGATCCCCGGTCAGGCTGCGAAAGACGTTGCGGAAGGGTCCCTGGGAGTTCCGCAGGTACCCGGCCGCCGTCCACGGCCTGGCCGTCTGGTGGCTCTGAAACTTCCAGAGCCCCTCGTAGAGAAACTGCCAGCCGATGGCAATTCTCAGAACCACCAGCAGCGTGACGGTGACCAGAAATGTCGACTTCCGGTTGTGCAAACTCATGTCCCGGCGGGTGTCTCCGGACCTGGTGTCGCCACACGTCGCAGCGTTCAGACCGGCTCTTCAAAGAACAACACCTCATCGGGAATCCCGCAGACGATCGGTTCGAGCGTCTGGCCCCGGCGAGGTGTCGGAATCAGCAGGGCGCTGACCCCGGGACGATTATCGCAACAGGTTCGGGCAAATTCGACCCCGCCGACGAAAAACGCCGTCGAGAGCGCATCGGCCTCCGCTGCCGTCTCGGCCAGCACCGTCACGCTCAACATCCCCTCGGCCGGCCACCCCGTGCGAGGATCGAGAATGTCGCTGAAGCGGCGTCCGTCGATCCGGAACGACTCGATACCCGAGCCGCTGGTCGACATCGCCCGCTCGCCCAGGACCAACGTCGCCAGCCGCCTGTCGGGAAACAACGGGTTGCGGATGCCCACCGGCCAACCGGCATGTTGCTGGTGGGCACCCCGGGCCAACAGGCTGCTGTGCCCGCCGTGCAACAGGTACGAATCCACATCTGCGGCGAGCAACTCTTCGGCGATACGATCCAGCGCGAAGCCCTTGCCGATCCCGCCGAGATTCAATTCGACACCGGTCCGGTGATAGGAGATCGACCCGTCCCCGGCATCAATCGCGACGTCCGCCAGTCCACCCAACTCCCGCACCCGCCGCACCTCGTTGTCCTCGGGGACCCGGCCCGTTTCTCGAGCCTGCCGCCACAATTCGACCAGCGGTCCGGTCGTCGGATCAAACGCGGCGTCTGTCTCCTCGGCGATCCGACAGGCCATCGCCACCACGGTGAACAGTGTCTCGTCGAGCACCACCGCCGCGTCGGCCGCGGCCGCGTTGGCCCGTGCCATCGGACTCTCGGAGCGATGAACCGTCATCAGCGATTCGAGGTTGTGGACCGATTCGAGAACCGACGAAACCGTTTCAAGCTGTTCACGGCGATCGACGTCGAGAAAGACAGCGAACTGGCAGGCCATGGCCCTCGTCTGGATTCTCAGCGTGTCGCCGGCCCGAGGAATCTCGCCCCCGATGTCAGAATCGGCCTGCGGCGGCGATTCATCGACGTGGCCCTTTCCGGCCAGGAATTCCCGCCGACTCGACCCCGCCCCGTCGGGGCCACTCATGCGCCACCGAATCCGCTGAGGTAGGGGATCTTCGTAGCGGTCTCACGGATCGCCTCCGCGTTGGCCAGCAACTGGCTCAGGAAGTCCCATTCGCCCGAAGTCAATGCCGTCCGCGCACTCTCGGGAAGGTCCGCCGTCGCGGTCCCGTCGCCCCAGCCGACCGAACCGGCCTCGAGGTCAACGGTGATCTCGATCGACGGATCGGCTTCGATGCTCGCTGCCAGCTCCTCGAGCCGATCACGCTTCAACGTCACCGCAGGAATGCCCAGCGCCGTGCAGTTGCCGAAGAAGATCTCGGCGTACGACTCGGCCACGATCGCCTGCACCCCCCAACGCATCAGCGCCTGGGGCGCGTGTTCTCGAGACGATCCGCAGCCGAAGTTTCGACCGGCGACCAGCACCTCGGCTCCGGCGAACCGATCCTGGTTGAACGGGTGCCCGGTGTCCTGCTGGCGATCATCCTCGAAGGCGTGCTCACCCAACCCGTCGAAGGTCACGCACCTGAGAAAACGGGCCGGGATGATCCGGTCGGTGTCGATGTCGTCGAGCAGCAGCGGGATAGCGGTGCCACAGACGCTGGTGACCTGGCTGTCGGACATGGGTTGAGCCTCCAGGCGTTCGACGTTTCGGGTCGTCTTCTCGGCGCGGGTTGAATCGCGTGTCGGAGTGATCAGCCGGCAGCTTCGGCCAGTTCACGCACATCGGTCACGTGCCCCTTGATCGCTGCGGCAGCGACCATCGCGGGGCTCATCAGCAGAGTTCGTCCGGTGGGGCTGCCCTGGCGTCCCTTGAAATTCCGGTTGCTCGAAGAGGCACACATCTCGCGGCCCTGCAACTTGTCGGGGTTCATGGCCAGGCACATCGAACAGCCCGCAGCCCGCCACTGGAATCCCGCGTCGCTGAAGACGCGGTCGAGCCCCTCGGCCTCGGCCTGCTCGGACACCTGCTGACTGCCGGGCACAACCAGCGCCCGCACACCGTCAGCAACACGGCGTCCACTGGCAACCGCAGCGGCCTCGCGGAGATCCGACAGTCGCGAATTGGTACAAGAGCCGATGAAGGCCACGTCGATCGGCTGGCCCTGGATCGGCTGACCCGACTCCAGGCCCATGAACTCCAGTGCCTCCAACACTCCCGCCTGGTCCTCGACCGGGTAGTCACCGGCTGCCGGAATCGATTCCCCCACCCCGACGCTCTGGCCCGGGTTGATTCCCCAGGTCACCGTCGGCTCGATCGCAGTTCCGTCGATCGTCACGTGGTCGTCAAAAGTCGCATCGGGTCCCGACGCCAGGCTCAACCACCACGCGGCGGCCCGTTCGAACTCCTCGCCCTCGGGCACTGCCGGCAGGCCCCTCAGGAACTCGACGGTCCTGGAATCCGGATTGACGTACCCGCAGCGGGCCCCGCCCTCGATGCTCATGTTGCACACGGTCATCCGCTCTTCCATGTCCATCTCATCGAAGACGTTGCCGGCGTACTCGTAGGCGAACCCGACTCCGCCCTGCACGCCCAGTTGACGGATGATCGCCAGGATCACGTCCTTGGCAAAGACCCCGTCGGCCAGCGATCCGGTCACCTCGATCCGCCGCACCCGCGGACGATTCATCGCCAGCGTCTGGGTGGCGAGCACCTGGGCCACCTGGCTGGTGCCGATGCCCAGGGCGATCGCACCGAAGGCTCCGTGAGTGCTGGTATGAGAATCTCCACAGACCAGCGTGATTCCCGGTTGGGTCAGTCCCAATTCGGGACCGACCACGTGCACGATACCCTGTCGAGGGTCGTCCAGTCCCAGCAGTTCGATCCCGAACTCGACGCAGTTTCGCTCGATCGCCGACATCATCTCCTCGGCCAACCCATCGGCAAACGGCCGCGCCTGGTCGTCGGTGGGAATGATGTGATCAACGGTTGCCAGCGTCCGCTCCGGACACATCACCCCCAGGCCTCGGTCCCGCAGCATCTCGAACGCCTGCGGACTGGTCACCTCGTGGACCAGGTGCTGCCCGATGAACAACTGGGTCTGTCCCGCTGCAAGCTGGCCAACGGTGTGCTGATCCCAGACGGTGTCGAACAGGTTCCTGGAACCCGAGGATGATGCGTTGGATTGGTTCATCGGGAGCCAGGCTGGCTGTGGGATTCAGGCGGCAGAACGCGACATTGTAGCAGACAGAGGGTGAGGGTGTGAGTTGAGCGAGCCGTTGTCATGACGCGAGGTCTGCCCTAGAATTCGCCTTCTGTATCGCCCGTTGGTGCCGATTCGGCCAACAACGGGTCGCGTGCGGTGTTAACCGCTGTCGCCTCGTCGGATTGTGTGCAACGGCGATCCGGACAGTCACCCGTCAACCCGGACCTTCTGCGACCATGTTCGAAGGCATTACCGACGGACTGAGAGGCGCGCTGTCGTTCATCGAGCGATCGCGATTGACCGAAGGCAACGTTCGGGAAGGACTGGAACAGGTCCGGCAGGCTCTGCTCGAAGCCGACGTCCATTTCGACGTCGCCAACGCGTTCATCGAACGGGTCAGCAGCCAGGCACTGGGCGAACGGGTGCTGAAGTCGATTCGACCCAGCGAGCAGATCGTCGGGATCGTGCACCAGGAGTTGGTCGAGTTGATGGGTCCGGTCGACCCGTCACTGCCGATCCGCCGTGACGGGATCGCCGTGATCATGCTGTGTGGCCTGCAGGGAAGTGGCAAGACCACCACCTGCGGCAAACTGGCCCGGATGCTCAAGGAACAAGGTCACCTGCCACTGCTGGTCGCCGCCGACCTGCAGCGGCCCGCCGCCATCGACCAGTTGCAGGTGATCGCCGACCAGATCGACGTGCCGTGCTACACCGAGAGCGCCGACAGCAGCCCGCTGACGGTCTGCCGCAACGGGCTGAAGCAGGCACAGGCCAATCCCGAAATCCGAGTTGTCATCCTCGACACCGCCGGCCGACTGCACGTCGACGACGAGTTGATGGGAGAACTCGAGGAAATCGACCGCAAGATCCAGCCCCACCAGGTGCTGCTGGTCTGCGACGCGATGACCGGCCAGGACGCCGTCAACAGCGCCAAGGCGTTCAACGACGCGTTGGAAGTTGACGGCGTGATCCTGACCAAGCTGGACGGCGACACCCGTGGCGGTGCGGCGCTGTCGGTCAAGGCGGTCACCGGCGTGCCGATCAAGTACATCGGTATCGGCGAGGGATTGGACCGGCTCGAGGAATTCCGGCCCGAGGGCATGGCCGACCGGATCCTCGGAATGGGCGACGTCGTCGGACTGGTCAAACGGGCGCAGGAGCAGATTGACGAGGAAGAGGCCCTGGAGCAGCAGCAGAAGATGCTCGAGGGCAAGTTCACCCTCGACGACTTCAGCAAGCAGATGAAGATGATGAAGAAAATGGGACCGATGCGGGAGATCATGAAGATGATTCCCGGCGTCGGTGGCATGATCGCCGACAACCCCGAAATGGAGGATCCCGAGGCGGATCTCAAGCGGATCGAGGGGATGATCAACGCAATGACCGCCGACGAGCGGTCGAACCCCGACCGGATCGACCGCTCGAGACGCAACCGCATCGCCGAGGGCAGCGGCAATGCCGCCTCCGATGTCAACAACCTGCTCAAGCAGTTCGACGCCATGTCGGGCATGATGCAGCAGATGGCCGGAATGGGCATGAAAGACCGGATGAAGACCGTCAAGGAGATGTCCGACGGCGGGATGCTCGACCCCGGAGCGCAGCTCAAAAGAGAAAAACTCCGCAGCAAGCGGGGCCCAGTCGACCGCAGCACCGCCAGAAACCAGAAACGCCAGAAACGAAAAAATGCCCGGAAAGCCCGCCGGAGGAATCGCCGCTAGGGCCTTCGCCTGTCACACTAGATGATCCTTCTGGTCGGACTCTCGCCGGACGAGGCCACGACCAGGAGAATCACCCCGATTTCAACAGAAACCCCAATCACCAAAGACACACGCCTCCGGATTTGACACCCGGTGGACTTTTCCTACAGGAGAGAGACGAGTGGCTGTTCGAATTCGACTCAAGAGACTGGGCCGACGACACCGACCCTTCTACCGCATCGCCGTGATGGACAGCCGGTCGCCCCGCGACGGCAGGTCGATCGAAGACGTCGGACATTACGACCCGATGGTCCCCGACAAGTCTCAGCGGGTGAACTTGGACATGGAGCGGATCGACTACTGGATGTCGGTCGGGGCCCTGCCATCGGACAAGGTGGCCGTGCTGATCGACAAGGTGAAGAACGACCGCTTCGGCATCGCCAGTGAGCCGCCGCCGATGACTGCGCCCAAGGAACCACCGCCACCACCGGAACCGACCGCCGAGGAAGCGGCCCCGACCGATGAGACCGAGGACGCCGTGGCAACCGAGGAGGCTTCGGCCGAGGGGGAGGCGGCTGACGAGGAGGCGGCTGCCGAGGGAGAAGCCGCTGACGAGGAGCCGCCGGCCGAGGAAGAAGCCGCTGACGAGGAGCCGCCGGCCGAGGAAGAAGCCGCTCCGGCCGAGGGGGAGGCCGCTGACGAGGAGGCGGCTGCCGAGGGAGAGGCCGCTGACGAGGAGGCGCCGGCCGAGGAAGAAGCCGCTGACGAGGAGCCGCCTGCCGAGGAAGAAGCCGCTGACGAGGAGGCTCCTGCCGAGGAAGAAGCCGTCGACGAGGAGAGTAAGGAGGCTGGCGAGGAGAGTTGATCTGGCGGTGGTTGTATCCGCCGTTCTTGAGGCTTCCCCGCGATGCAACCCAATCATGTCTACGCGCATCCGGTTTGACGTCCTGACGCTGTTCCCCGAGATCTTCTCGGGGTACCTCGAGCAAAGCTTGCTGAAGCTGGCGATCGCCGAGGGTCTGGTCGACGTGCGGCTGTGGGACTTCCGCAACTGGGCCACCGACCGTCACCGTTCGGTCGACGACAAGCCCTTCGGCGGTGGTCCCGGCATGCTGATCTCGTGCCAACCGGTCTTCGACGCCGTCGAAGCGGTCCAGGCTGATGCCGAAACACCGGGCCGCCTGGTGATGCTCTCACCCCAGGGACAACCCCTGACTCACAGCCTCGTCGAAGAACTCGCCGCCACGCCGCGTCTGCTTCTGCTGTGCGGCCGGTACGAGGGATTCGATGACCGGATTCGCGATGGACTCGAACCGCTGGAGATTTCCGTCGGCGATTTCGTGACCAACGGCGGCGAGGTGCCGGCGATGCTGATCATCGACTCGACCATTCGGCTGGTCCCCGGAGTTCTCGGCGAAGAGACTTCGCACCGCTACGACTCGTTCGCCGAGTCGGGCTTGCTCGAACACCCCCAGTATACGCGTCCCCGCGAGTACCGCGGGATGACGGTGCCCGACGTGTTGTTGTCGGGCAACCACGAGAAAATCGCCCGTTGGCGGCACGAACAGAGCGTGCGGCGGACCAGTGAACGACGCCCCGATCTGCTGTCGACCGACTCCGGCCCGGCAACCGTTCCACCCGAAACCCAACTCCAGATGACGAGATTGAACCGATGACGTCCAGGCAAGAATTGCTCACGCACGCCGAGGTTTCGAGCCTGCGAGAGGATCCGTTGCAGTTCGACGTGGGCGACACAGTCGACGTGCACACCCGAATTCTCGAAGGCGACAAGGAACGCGTGCAGGTGTTCACCGGTGTGGTGATCGCTCGCCGCGGTGGCGGCACTCGTGAGACGTTCACGGTCCGGCGAATCGTCTCCGGCGAGGGTGTCGAGCGGACCTTCCCGGTTCATTCGCCCAAGATCGCCAAGCTCGAGATCAAGCGTCACGGCCAGACCCGCCGTGCCAAGCTGTTCTTCCTTCGAGAACGCGTCGGCAAGAAAACCCGGTTGGCCGAACGCCGAGTCATCGTGCCCGGCACGCCGGCTTCGGAAGAAGAACCCTTTTTCGATGAGACGCCCGTGGCGGAGGACGAGACAGCCGAGGCAGTCGAGCCAAATGAAGATGCCGCTGAAGACGAATCGCCTCCCGAGGATGAGGAATAGAGGTCGACGGGATCGGGACCGCGGACCGCGGTTTCCGGTCAGCCACAGCAAGAGTCCGGCAACCAGCTTGTCGGCCATTTTTTCGAACGGGGAGTGCTTCGAGCCGGCAGGGGATCGAGGACCGACGGAGAGGTCCGATGACAGACCGGCAACACACGCGACTGGGTGAGCACGGTGAGAAGCTGGCCGAAGAGTTTCTTGTCGGATCGGGGATGACGGTTGTCGAACGCCGACACCGGACGCGCAGAGGTGAAATCGACCTGGTTTGCCGAGACGGTGGGACGCTGGTCTTTGTCGAGGTCAAGACCCGACGCAGCGACCGTGCGGGAGCCCCGTTCGAGTCGATCACGTCAGCCAAACAGCGGCGGCTCACACGCCTCGCACTCACTTACCTCAAGCAACACGACCTTCTCGATTTTCCCGCCCGTTTCGACGTCGTTGGAATTCTCTTCGAAGACGACTCCGAAACACCTCGCATCGACCACTACCGCGACGCCTTCCCGGCTGCCGGCAGTGAGTCCTTTTTTTGATCTCTGCTTCAGGCTCGTGATTGGGACATGCCCATGAAGACCGGACTCGTCGGATTCCAGGGCGGCGGCAAGAGTACCGTCTTCGAGTTGTTGACCGGGACCGCTCCCGATCCCGCCAAGGCACACAGCGGACAGGTCGGGCTGGCCACTGTCGTCGACCCTCGGTTTGATGCCCTGGTCGAGCACTACCGGCCCGGCAAGGCGGTTTCCACCCGGATCGAACTGCTCGACACCCCGGGCCTCGACCCGCGACAGCAGGACGTCAACCCACAACGACTGGGGGTGATCCGCGAGGCCCAGGCACTGGTGCAGGTCGTGGGAGCCTTCACCGGCGCCGAGGCGGTGAAGGAAGTCGATCGCTTCTCGGAAGAACTGGCCCTGGCCGACCTGCAGATCGTCTCCAACCGTGTCAGCCGGCTTGAAGTCGATGCCACCAAGCCGCGGCCGGATCGGGACGAACTGCAGGCCGAACTCGAGGCGTTGAAGCCTCTGGCGGAAGCCCTGGAAAGCGAGCTCAACCTGGACGGTGTCGAACTGAACGAACTCCAGGAACGGATCAGCCGCTCGTTCTCGCTGCTGACTCTCAAGCAGCGGATGGTCCTGGTCAACACCGCCGAACCCGATCCTTACCCCGATGTCGTCGCCGCCCTGGAGGCGGCCGGCCACAAGGTGATGGTCGCCGCCGTCGGACTCGAACTCGAACTCGAAGCACTCGACGAGGCCGACCGCGCCGAGATGGCCTCGGAACTGGGGCTGACCGGCAGCTGTCGCCAGGAGCTGATGCGGGCGATCCTGCGGACCGCCGACCTGATCACCTTCTACACATGTGCCGAGAAGGAGGTCCACGCCTGGCTGCTGCGTCGCGGATTGACCGCCGTCGATGCCGCCGACTCGATCCACTCGGACCTCGCCCGAGGATTCATCCGTGCCGAGGTGACTCCGTGTGACAAACTGCTGGAGTTGGGTGGCGAGAAGGAGGTCAAGGCGGCCGGGTTGTGGCACATCGAAGGGAAAGACTACGTCGTCCAGGATGGCGACGATTTGTTCATCCGCTCGGGTGTCTAGACATCGGACCCACAGCGATTCGAACACGACCTCGAATTCCGTGACAGATCCTGTTGCCGCACCGCGCGGGAGCCTCCTATAATCCCGCGATTCTTCGAATCAGGCGGAGCAAGGTGCCGTGTCGCAAATGGCACTGAGCGAGGTACTCGAGCAGCTACCGGCCGGCGTGGCCGTCCTCGACCCCTCTCTCGAAATCGGATGGTGTAACGATCGACTGCGTGTCCTGGCGCAGAGCGACGAATTGCCCATCGGTCGAGGCTTCTACGAACTGTTCGGATCACCCGAGATCCTCGGACCGGACCTCTGCCCCTTCCACACCGCCATCGGCCGGGGCCAGCCGGCTCGCAGCACTCTGAAGCTCGACGAAAAGCGGTTCTACGACGTTCATGTCACGCCACTGCTGGAGGTTGAGTCCGATGCGGCCGCAGACTCGGCCCCCGGTGAGGTCCGATCGCTGATCGCCCTTGTCCGCGACGTCTCCTCACAGATCCAGCAGCAGGAAAAACTCCACGCGATTCACCAGGCTGGTCTCGAGTTGGGTGACCTGATGCCGCAGGAGATCCTCGAGATGAGCGTCGAAGATCGCATCGAGCTGCTCAAGGCCAAGATCTCACACTTCACCCGTGACCTGCTCGAATACGAGAACCTCGAGATCCGGCTGACCGAGCGAGAGACGCTGGAACTGCTGCCGTTGTTGGCAATCGGCATGCGGGACGACGCGGCCAACCGCAAGCTGTTCGCGCGCCCCGAGGGAAACGGGGTGACCGGTTTCGTGGCAGCCACGGGGAAGAGCTACCTGTGCGAGGACACCGAGAGCGATCCCCTGTACCTGGCCGGAGCCCCCGACGCCCGCAGTTCGCTGACGGTGCCGCTGATACTGCACGACGAGATCCTCGGAACGTTCAACGTCGAGAGTCCCAAGCCGGGCGCCTTTTCAGAAGACGATCTGCAGTTTCTCGAACTCTTCAGTCGCGAACTCTCCGTCGCCCTCAACACTCTCGAACTGCTCGTGGCCGAAAAGGCGACGACGGTCTCGGAAAGCACCCAACGGATTCTCCGGGAAGTCGCCGGCCCTGTCGACGTGATCCTCAACGACGCCGCCTGGGTGCTCGAACGCTACATCGGCCACGAACCCGACGTCTGCAAACGACTCAACCAGATCCTGGAACACACACGCGAGATCAAGCAACTGGTGCACGAAGTCGGCGAGTCGATTGCTCCACGGCGGAGCCATCTTCCACCACCCGGACGCCAGCAACGGCCGCGGCTTCGAGACAAGCGGGTGTTGTTCGTCGATGGAGACGAAACGATCCGCAGCGCCGCCCACGAACTGCTCGAGCGGTTCGGCTGCGACGTCGAAACGGCTCACAACGGCGAGTCGGCCTGCCTGATGCTCAGACAGTTCCACTACGACACCGTGGTGGCCGATATCCGGCTCGAGGACATGACCGGCTACGAGTGCTTCTGCCGGCTGCGGGAGATCAACAACACGGTGCCGGTGATCCTGATGACCGGCTTCGGGTACGATCCGTCGCACTCGATCGTCCAGGCCCGCCAGGCGGGCGACCTGAAGGCCGTGCTCTACAAGCCCTTCCGGCTCGACCAGTTGCTGACCGAGTTGGAAGCCGCGGTGGGTGAACCGGTCTGAGGCGGGCCATTGCATCTCGCCCCACAATCGGGTCGAATGATCCTGCCCCCTTTTGCACCCGGAGTCCCCAATGACCTCTCGCCACGAGCACAACCGCTCCCGACGTGATTTCCTCCAGGCCGCCGTTGCCGCAGGCACGACCCTGCCGCTGGCCGGCAATTGGACCGCGACCGAGGCGGCCGCCGCCGAGAAGCGGAGCGCCAACGAAAAACTCAACTTGGCCGTCATCGGCGTGGCAGGACGAGGTGGCAGCAACCTGTCGGGTGTCAGCGGCGAGAACATCGTCGTCCTGTGCGACATCGACGCCCGGCGACTTGCCGCCGCCGCCGCGAAACATCCCAAGGCCAAGACCACCGACGACTTCCGACGCGTCTTCGACGTCAAGGATCTCGACGGCGTGGTCGTCAGCACACCCGACCACATGCACGCCATCCCGGTCGTCACGGCACTGAAACGCGGGTTGGCCGTCTACTGCGAAAAGCCGCTGACCCACTCGATCCACGAGGCCCGGGTGATCTCGCGGCTGACCGCCGAGCGAAAGGCGGTCACGCAGATGGGCAACCAGATCCACAACCACCCGCTGAACAACTACCGCCGCGTGGTCGAGATGGTCCAGGGCGGCGTGATCGGAGAAATCCGACGGGTGCACGTCTGGCAGGGCGGTGGTGTCCGCGTCGGACAACGCGTCAAGCAGGCGACTCCTCCCAAGCACGTCAACTACGACCTGTGGCTCGGTCCCGCACCCGCACGCCCCTACCACTCCTCGCACTTCCACTTCAACTGGCGTTACTGGTGGGACTTCGGCGGCGGTCAACTGGCCGACTTCATCTGCCACTACATGGACCTGCCGTACTGGTCGCTGGGACTGAAGTACCCCAGCCGTATCCACGCCACCGGCCTGAAGGGCCACGACGGTGACAACCAGTGCCCGATGAAGATGAAGGTCGATTACCACTTCGACGCGACCGACGACCGGCCGGCCGTCCACATCACGTGGTACCACGGCGGATTGAAGCCCAAGGGTGCCGAGTCCTACGGCAAGGGCTCTGCGGTGCTTTTCGAAGGATCCGACGGCCGGGTCCTGGCCGACTACACGACCCGCAAGCTGTTCATGGCCGCCGGAAAAGAAGCCAAGCCGGTCAAGCCGACGATCGCCGACTCGGTGGGACACCACAACGAGTTCCTGCAGGCGATCCGCAGCGGCAACACCGACACCACCTGCAACTTCCGCTACGGGGCACTGCTGACAGAGTGTGGTCACCTGGGCAACCTCTCGTACCGGCTCGGCCAGAAAAAGATCACCTGGGATGCCGCCGCCGCCCAGGCCGTCGACTGCCCCGAAGCCGCTGCAATCGTCAAGCGGAAGTACCGCAAGGGATGGACGCTTTAGGCCCGCTAGTGCGATACGCTGGCCGCCGCCTTCTCGCCCACCAGGCGATCCTCGGCAAACCGTCCTGGTGAAAACGGTTCCAGCCGTTCCGGCGTGCGGCCGCTGGCGATCATCTCGGCCAACAGGTGCCCCGATGCCGGTCCCGCCTTGAAGCCGTAGGTCCCCCAACCGACCGTCATGAACAACCCGTTGACCGCCGGATCCTCGCCGATGATCGGCGAGTAATCGGGGGTCATGTCACACAGGCCGGCCCACTGCCTGAGCATCCTCACATTGGCCAGGAACGGGAACAGTTCCAGCAGATGCGTCGCCGCACTCTCTGCGAATGGCAGTGTGCCCCGCAACGAGTAGCTGGCGTAGTCGTCCACCTCCGCTCCGATCACCAACTCGCCCCGGTCGGTCTGCGAGACGTAGACGTGGAGTGTCGAGCTGACGATCACCGAATGCAGCCACGGTTTGAGCGGCTCGGTAACCATCGCCTGCAGAGGGTGCGTCTCCAGCGGGATCTGCCGTCCGGCCATCGCGGCGATCGTGCTGGCATAACCGGCCGTCGCGTTGACCACCGTACCGGTCTTGATCCGACCACGGTTGGTCATCACGCCGCTGATCGCCCCGTCAGTCACTTCCAGGTCGGTCACCTCGGTCAACTGGTGCACGTGCACGCCTCCGGCATCGGCACCGCGGGCGTAGGCCCACACGACCGCGTCGTGACGGATGATCCCGCCAGGCGGGTGGTACAGGGCGGCCATCACCGGATACCGCAGCGACCCCTCCAGTTGCATGTCGGGAACGCGCTTGCGGATTTCGTCGGGAAAGATCAGCCGCGAGTTGACCCCGCAGAGCTGGTTGGTCAGGGCCCGTTCGCGGAGGCCGCTGACACCTCGCTCGGTATGGGCCAGCGTCAGGTGTCCTCGTTGTGAGAACATGATGTTGTAGTCGAGTTCACCGGCCAGCTTCTCGTACAGTTTGACCGAGTGATCGTAGAAGGCGATGCCCTCGGGTGTGCGGTAGTTCGAGCGAATGATGGCGGT
>Ga0310120_10001933_pt1 | contig 15426 bp, 16 predicted proteins | sample CB27_AW_983_MG_FD_203506 | JGI IMG/M metagenome (GOLD analysis project Ga0310120, IMG submission 203506) | Marine microbial communities from Western Arctic Ocean, Canada - CB27_AW_983 | ecosystem: Environmental > Aquatic > Marine > Oceanic | place: Canada: Western Arctic Ocean | collected...
GGTCCAAGCCAGTAGGGGGCTGAAGTCTGCCGCGCTGCTAAGAGAGCTGTTCAACATCATTGAGCGGGGCGCCGAGTCGGAGTCATCCTGGTCGGAGATGGGGAAGGTCTTCCAGGACCGGCGTCGGCTGGTCGAATCGGAGCGGAAGCGAATTGCGGAGATGCGACAATACACCACGGCGGAGCAGGCTTTGGCGCTTGCGGAGGAGATCGCCACGCTCATCCGCGAAGCACGTGCATGACCGCCAGGCCGTGATACGGCTTCTGGATGGCATTGACGTACTTCTGGATACGATCCCAAGCCGGTGCCGCAAGAGGGTGACTGAGCGCTCCCAGACCGCCGCCATGAGTCAATTGCGCCTGAATCCGGATGTGTCATGGGAGCGCGGTGCCGGAAACAATTTTGCCGAAGTAGGAATGGCCGGCCAGACACCTCACCGCCTACATCTCAGGCCGTTCGTTGCTCCGGAATCAGCGTAAGGCTTAGTACACACTCTGGTGATACGTCAGGGATCAACCGCGATCACGGCGGGAGTCCCTGCACCATCGAGCCGACTCGTGTCCGATTCTAGGCTCAGCGCCCGAAGTCCGAGTGCACCCGCATCGCAGATCAGGAAAGGGGGCAAGCGGCCCTGGTCAGGGCGCTATGTCACCCACTACCTTCGCCCTGACTCGGAGCGAATTCCCCGGCAAATAGGCCATCGGGAGATCCTCAACTTCGACGGTTTCCAGCGAAGACGCTCTAGCTCCAGCTTCGAGGGCGCGTTCTTCGGCCATGGACGTCGCACGGGCTATGGCCACCTCTCGGTCTAGGTCCTGGAAGACCCGGTCCACCTCCCCACTCACCTGGGCAATGGCGGCGCCCACGGCATTCGCGACGTCGTGATGGTCCACGGTGAGAACCTCGGAGATTCCTGGCAGATCGTCGGGAACGAGAAAAGCGCCACCTCCGACGGCCACAAGAGGCACATCGCCGGCATCGGGCTTCATCCGATCCACGGCCTGCTCGACCATTGTCCGAATGGCTATCAAGGTATCTGCCCTGAGCGATGCTTCCAGCCTGGCGACATTTACCGGATCACCGAGTCGGAGCAGGCCTTCGGCAACCGCGATGTCCGTACACGTGGTATCGGCCCCTCCGAACAGGACCGCTCGAGTGGATAGCTCGTAGCCAACGCTCCCCGGTCCCAACCTGAACGGATTTCCATGAACGATTGTTCCCCCGCCTAGAGGGAGTGAGATCAGGTCGGGCATTCGGAAGAGGCTACGGACACCCCCGATTTCAACGGCGCTGTTTGCTTCACGGGGAAAACCTCTCCGGAGGAATCCGATATCTGTGGTCGTCCCGCCGACATCGATAACGATCGCATCCTGTAGCCCCGAGAGAAATGCTGCACCTCTCATACTATTCGTAGGGCCAGACGCGAAGCAGTACACGGGATAGCGCTCGGCGAATTCTGCAGTCATCACGGTGCCATCGTTCTGAGTTATGAACAGCGGCGCTCTAAGACCACTGTCCGAGAACGCCCTGACATAGGCGTCCACCGTCATCCGGGCCAGGGGCCGCAGGCTCGCGTTGAGAAGCGCCACGTTCTCTCGCGGCAGCAGGCCGATTCGTCCTAGGCGATGCGACAGCGTCACGTCGATTTCCGCGCATACGCCCAGCAGGATCTCCTCCGCGAGTTCCTCGCACTCTGCGGAGAGCGGCGAGAAGACCGACGTGATGGCCACGGACCTCAAGCCGGCTTCGACGATTTGGCCGGCGACGGCCTTCATTCCGTCCAGGTCGAACGGCACCAGCGGACGGCCGTCGTATTCGTGGCCCCCCTCCAGCATGAAGATGCCCGCGCGTACCTTCGCCGCCAGGCGGTCAGGCCAGTCCACGAATGGTTTGAGAAAGGCGGTGGCGGGCAGCCCGATCCTCACTGCCCCCACTGGTTCGAGTCCAAACCCCTGAACCACGGCATTAGTGAAATGGGTGGTGCCGACCATGACCGCGTCCACATCGCGGACGGCTTCTCCTGCTGAGCGGATAAGGCCGCCAACGGCGCCAACTATGCCGGCCGTGACGTCAGGCGTGGTCGGGTTCTTGAATGTAGCCAGGACCCGTCCATTACCCATTAGCACAGCGTCGGTATTCGTTCCCCCTACATCGATGCCAACGACGTTCACCGCTGCGAACCGAGGTGTGGTTGGTAGTCGATGTCGTAGCCGAACGCTCGAGGTCCGGTAAGTTCGATTCCCCGATCGCAGAGTAGAAGCGGTGGCGCCGGTAGCACGATCACCGTCACGCGTTGCCCGTAGCGGATCACCTCGGTACCAATGGCTTCGCCCGTTTCCGTATCCAGCGTGCAGATCAGATCAGGGACCGTCACCAGGGGACGACCGTCTTGACTTGCCACGGAGAACTCATTCTGGAAGTCGATCTCCAGAACACGACCACCGTAGAAATCGAGACCCGCGATCGTGACCGTTCCTCGCAAATACCCGTCTGTCGTTCGGCGCTCGATATCCTCAACTTTGCCGACAAAGATCAACGCGCCGCCCTCGAGATCGACAACGGCCTGAACAGGATCCGCGTGCTCTCGGCGGGCAGCCTGAACCGTACGGCCGATGTTCAGGGCCTTCGTGATCGTCTGGAGATGACTTCCGGTCTTTACCTCCAGGCCGGTCCGTGGAGGGTTGCACGTCGCTGCAATGGCTCCCATCTCGGTGCAGACACGGCGGCGGAGACGCTCCAGCCATTTCCAATCGGCAGCCTGGGAAATGATGATCGTGTTCGGGCGGATATCGGCCATGACCAGCGGGTAGCACTTGAAATCCATCACCGCAAAGCTCGTCATTTGAGCCTCGGGAAAGGCGCGACCCATCGCATCCGCGTCCACCACCGGGAGACCCATCACCGCCGCCGCCATCAGCGGCTGGAACGCATTTCCACCGCCGATCTCCCAGGGCATGATCGCATCGAACCGGATGCCCACGTAGTCCTCCATCGCCCGGACGGCCCGGACGATGGTGGACGGGTCCGTTAATCGCTCTTCGGCCGGCAACGGCGAACCCATCTGATTGACTGCGGCGACCATCGCGTCGTCGGGCAGGTCGGCCGGATCCATTATTGAAAGCTGCTTGCCTTCCCGCAGTAGTTTCCGCACGCAGAGATACCCGAAGTAAGGATCGCCGCCACCCCCGGTCCCAAGAATCCACGTACCGATCCTGAAGGCATCCAGGTCGCCCTCGGTGAATGGAATCAGTTTCCCCGTCATCCGGTCAGGATACGACAGAATCGCACCACCGATTCGCTACCCCGCAAAATCATGTGGCGGCAGCCCGCCTGTCGGCGGGGAGATTCGGAATAACCCCCCGGCATGAGACTGAGCTTCACGCTCCTCGCCGGTCAGCCCCAGGCTCGCAGTCGTCACATAGAGGTCCGCCATATCCGGTCCGCCGAAGGCGCAGCTCGTGACGTTTGCAACTGGTAGCGGCAGTTCCGCAAGCAGTTTGCCATCGGGCGAGAAGCACCGTGCTGCCCACCCGCCCCAGAATGCCACCCAGAGATTGCCAGCCGCATCCACTGTCATGCCGTCCGGATTACCCTCAGCGGCGGGGACTTGGACGAGCGTCCTTCGGTTGGTCGGGGCGCCAGTTGTCACCTCGTAGTCGAATACGTCCACGCGGTGCGCCAGGCTGTCGATGAAATACATCCGGCTCCCGTCCGGGCTCCACCCCATTCCGTTGGAGATCCAGACGTCGGTGAGGACTGTACGGACGCTGAGGTCTGGGTCAAGCCGGTACAGCGTCCCCTCCGGTCCGGAGAAATCCCGCCGCGTCGTACCGGCGAAGAATCGGCCGCCGGGGTCGCACTTGCCGTCGTTCATCCGGTTCTCCGGAACCTCGTCTTCGACGGCCGCCAGGATGGTGGTTTCTCCTCCAACACTCACCGCGCCAAAACCATCGGCCAGAGCCAGGACGTAGCCACCAGACCTTCGAGCCGCCACCGCCCCGACGCTTTGCCCGACTGGAATCACTGAATCTTCTCCAGTGGCCGGATCGAAGAAATGCACTGCTTCACGATCGATGTCAACCCATATGAGGCAGCCGGAATCAGCGTCCCAAACCGGGCCCTCGGCCACCTCGGCACCAGCATCCAACACCAGTTCCGCCTCGGGGAGTGGTCTCAATGAATCGTTCCCTTCCGTTCGAGCCCTGAGATCCGATGGCCTAATCAGGGCCAACCTGGCACTGCGATACGTAGAAATGGGCGTCAGGTTCCTGTACATGGAGTGGAACGAGTGGGTAGTCGAGGGTGCGCAGCGGTATCTGGGGAAGGTAGCTGCGGCAGTCGCATAGGCCCCCACTGCGGCGTTCCGTCAAACCTCCGCGCGCACGCTGATGGAGGAGCCGGACGTTCTTCGGTAATCGGCGCCAGTGAGCGCTCCCCCAGGCGGCGCGGCTCTGGCACATCGCCCCGAACAACGTGAGGCGGCTCGTTGCCACGAACCAGCGCTATAGCCTGCTTCGATCCGCGCCCGAGATCAGCGACAGCTCGCGGGGGAGCTCGGTCCATCGCTCACTTCCATTTTCTGTGATCAAGTATGTGTCCTCGACGGTGAACGCACCGTGCTCGGGGTCGTTATAGAGCGTTTCGACGTTGATCACCATGTTCGGTTCGAGCTCTTGCCGGCTCCCGTAGATCAGCGCCGGGCTTTCGTGGTGCTCCACGCCCATGCCGTGGCCCACGTGCTCCATCTTGATTCCGGGAATCTCCTCGCGAACGGCGGCCAGCGTTGCGTCGTAGATCTCCCCCGCGGTCACTCCGGAGCGAAGCAGCGCCGCACCTCGCTGCTGCCCCTCCAGAACGGCGGCATAGATTCGTGATTGGACCTGGTTGGGCGTGCCCCAAACATACGATCGAGCATTGTCCGCGTAGTAGCCGAGCACTTGGACCCCGAGATCAAATCGCAGGACATAGCCGTCTCTCAGCTCGCAGGCACCCGGGACCTTGTGCGTGACTACGCTCTCCGGGCCGATCCCCAAGACGAAGTTCTTGATGCCCTCCCCACCCTGCTGGCCGACGCTGGCCCGGAAGGCGGTGGCAAGTTCCGTCTCGGTTATACCCGCTCTCGCATTGGCCAGCATGTCTTCGCAGGCGTTCTCGAGAATCCTCGTCGCTGAGCGCATGCGCTCGATTTCGACTGGCGTCTTCACAGCTCTGATGCGGCGGATGAGTTCCGTGCAATCCACGAACGCTCGGTCTGGAAACGCGTCGACAAGTACATCAAGGATCCACTTGGCAAGGAACTTCTCCTCTACGCCGATCCTGCGGGCATCGGGACAGGCCCGCAGGGCCCCCTTCATCGCCTGGCGCCAACCCCCGGACTTATCCGTACCATGGTCGGTGGCGTGCTCCGCATAGGCCACCACTTTCGTAATCCAGCTTGCCCGTACGAAGGCGGGGTAGTTCCAGTGGGGAATGATCGCGACGGGCGCGCTCGAGGGATCTGCGAAGAACAGTCCAATCGAGGGGCGATCTATGAACGAGAACGAGTTGACCTGCGTAAACCCGGAGAGGTACAGGAAGTTGTTCGGTTGTGTTAGGAGAAGAACGTCTATGCCCGCTTCTGCCATTAGTAGAAAAGCGCGATCTCGATTAAACAGCATCTCTTCGCCCATCACGTCATCGATAATATGTTGCCTTTGACTAGTCCCATATCTGCTCACATACACGAATGAAATTGCCCCCCAGTATTCCGCGGATCTCATCTTCCGAAAAGCCCCGGCGCCGGAGCCCGTCGGGAATCACGGGAAAATCGGCGTGGGTCTCGAGGCCGTCCACGTATTCGGTTTCCAAGATGTATGGCCCGACCATGTCGGGGTACATGCGCTTGGTGGCATTCTCCCAAACCAATTTGGATTGAGGCGTTATGTCCGATCCGATCGCCACGTGCTCGGGTCCTACCAGTTCGGCGACATACTCGATATGGCGGAAGTAGTCGTCGAGATCCAGTCGGTCTTTGCCCTCGACGTGGCAAAAGGGGGAGTAGGAGGCGAGACCGATAACGCCACCGGTAGCCGCCGCCTGCTTGATCTGATCGTCCGTGAGATTGCGTGGATTCGGCGTGACCTCGTAGGCGTTTGAATGAGTGAACACCACCGGCCCCTCGTACCGTTCGATCGCGTCCATGGATGTCTTGACACCGGCGTGAGAGAGGTCCAGCAGAATGCCGGCGCGTTTGAGTTCGCGCACCATCCGAATACCGAGCAGGGTGAGCCCATCGTCACTGGACTCGAGGCAGCCGCCGCCGAGCATATTCGATTCGTTGTAGGTGAGTTCAGCTATGCGGAGACCAAGGCGATGAAATATGGCGAGGAATTTGGTGTTGTGTCGGAAGATGTCGAGTCCCTGGAACCCCAGGATGACCCCCAACCGGCCGCTCTCACGAGCTTCGTGTATGTCCGCGACACGCTCGACGTGGAGCAGTTTGTCGCCCATTTGCTCGAACTGGTTGTAGGCGTCGAAGAACTCGTCGAGCATATGCTCGATGTCCCTGGCGTATATACCGAGCGTGATATGGACGCAGTTCACCCCGCCTCTGAGGACCGCCCCACCGTAGTCCGTAGGCCGGCTACGGGGTGGGATCAACGAGTTCAGATTGCCTCCGAGGAGATCGATCACCGGGCCGTCCGTCAGGACCGGCGGTGAAGCGCTTGTGTCCTCTGCGCGGGTCTCGTCTATCATCCTGGCTTCTCCTCGTTTACTGATGGGGGCGGTGGTTCCCGGGGCAGCGGCGTGGCTAGAAGGTCGTCGTCGTCTCGAGAAACCGACCGCTTGCGTGTGACTGTGGCACGAGTTCCAGGACCTCGAGGATGTGCAAAGCTTGGCGGGCCGACATCTGCAGTTCTGTGTCGTCGAGTATGCAGTCCGCCAAGTGCGTGATCGCTCCGGCACGATCGACGATGTCCCAGCCTTCATTCGGCAGGCCGACCGGCTTCCAGCCGCCGGTGCCGCCGTTCGCTGCCGCGTCATACGTCTCGACGCTGTCCGCGCCGGTTCCACCGTTGATTGCCAGCACCCCTTTGTCGCCATAGAACTCGGTGTGCGGGCCCTTGAAAGTCGGCGGAAGGTATGACGAGTAGGCCATTCCGAACCGCTCGTCGCCCCAGTCGAGCAGCATGACCACGTTGTCGGGCGCGGTTGTCTCGAACTTCCGACCCTTGGTCGGCCCGCTAAGGGCTACCCGCTCGCGCACGGCAATCCCGCTGAGCGCGCACACGCGCTTGACGGGGCCCAGCACCCGGATAAGCGGAACCAGCTGGTAGGTGGTGAGGTCGAACAGAGGGCCGCCCTCGATGGCGTCGTACATCCAGGTCTGGTCCGTCGGCTGTGTGTCAATCCGGGCAATCTCCGAACCCAGCCGGCGCCATTCGGTCGCCCGGTCGGCCGGACTGGCGACCATCTGCGTGCGGGCGAAGGCTATTCTGCCGATGGCGCCACTTAAGAGGAGCTCCTCCGCAAGACGGGCGTCCGGCTCGAAGACCATCGCGGGTGCCGCGGCGAGCTTGAGACTGCGCCGCTCGGCCAGCTCGACGAGCTCCTTCGCCTTAGGGAAGGTGTGCGCTATGGGCTTCTCGATGCCGAGATGCCGGCCGGCCTCAAGTACCGCCTTCCCATGCTCGTAGTGCTGACTGTGCTTGGTGAGCACGAGCACGGCCTCCACATCGCTCAACGCAAGCATCTCATCCAAGTCCTCGAAGGCCGCTTTGGCACCCCATTTCTCGGCAGCCTCGCGGGCGCGCCCGGGTACCACATCGCACAGCGCCGTGAGCTCGATGCGCTCGGCGTGCTTCTTGATGGCCTCAAGGTAGAAGAGCTCGGCCACCGTGCCGATACCGACTACACCGACCTTGACCTTGCGGGCCATGTTCATATCTCCTGTGTCCGTACCGCGCACCGGCGCAGCCAACGTCCGAGTCCGTGAGCCCAATGGGGATTCGGGCTCCGCTCGGTGGCGGAGGCCAAGACCGCGACTCCACTAGCAACGCGAGCATTATGCGCCGAGCCGCTACCTAGGTTCAACTGGCCCGCCAGTCGTCGGGTCCGCCGTGGTTGTCGTTACATCGGATCACGGCTGAGAGGTGGGCGGTGGTGGCGGGCCGGTCGCGCCGGAGGGTCGCAGTGGCGTGAGCACTGCGCCCGCTGGCCTGCTTCCGGAGCTGCTGTCCGCCATGTTGGCCGGCACGCTCCTGTTGCACACGTTCCATCCCGTCCCGCACCTCATCGCGGCGGAATTTGATTTGCCCGTACCGGTCGTGGCGCTGCCGCTCACGGTGGACACACTGGCCTCGATCATGGCGGCGCCGGTGATTGCGCCGGTCCCCGACCGCATCGGGCGGCGCGGGACGCTGGTCACGTCGATGGCGCTCGGTTCAGGCGACGGGGCCTTGATCGCCAGCACGCCGATTTCGGCCCACTGGCCGTTGGATTCGCTCTTCTCGGGATCGAGCGGAGCGTCACTTTCCCGCTGCTCTTCGGCACTGTTGCCGACTTCTTCTCGCATCCGCGGTGGGATGTGCGGATGGCGACACCGCTCGCCGTGAGCCGGGTTGCGTTCGTCGTTGCGGCGCCGGCGGCGGGGTTCCTGTCAGGCGCGCTGACCTGGCGCACGGCGTTCGGCATCGCGGCGGCGGTGATGGCCGCGGCGTCAATCGTGGTTGTCTGACGGACGTGGCCGGCGAGCCGCGGGCCAATCACGATCAGTGTGGATTCCCACAGCCGCCTGTATCCAGGATCCGGTCGCCGACCCGGAGGGCTTCGATATCGTCATCGGTGGGATGGTCACCCCTGCCGCGACCGCTCTCCCGAGTTCTGATTCGGGACACCCATCCCTTGGGCCTCGGGGCAGTCCATGGGCGTCAACCTCATGCTCGCTACCCGGCAAACTGGGAAGCGGCGAAGCCACCCGTCTCGAGCGAAACCCGGAATATGCCTCCGGCGTGCGGCCGTTCGGACCGCTCTTTCGGGCTCAGACCCTTACTGGCAGTAGTGATGTACAGATCGTTAAACAGGGGGCCGCCGAATGCGCAACTGGTCACATTCGCGACCGGAAGGTAGACCTGCATAACGAAGCTGCCATCCGGGGCGAAGCGGCGGATCGCCCAACCACCCTAAAAGGCCACCCAGAGGTATCCCTCCCTGTCCACTGTCATCCCATCTGGGTTACCGTCCGAAGGGAGAATCTGGACAAGCTTGCGCCTATTGGCTGCCTCCCCGGTCTCGAGGTCGAAATCCAGCACGTCAACGCTATGGGCCAGGCTGTCGACGTAGTACATCAGGCGGCCGTCGAGACTCCAGCCCATTCCCCGTTGGAGGCCCAGACACCAGCGAGCATCCTCCTTACCGTCAGGTCGGCATCCAGCCGGTAGAGCGAGCCACTGGGACTAGCGAAGTCTCGGGCGACGGTACCAGCGAAGAAGCGCCCGCGCGGATCGCACTTGCCATCGTTCATCCGGTTCTCTGGAATCTCAGCTTCTACCGAAACAAGACGGGACACGCTACCGTCGGACTCCAGCACGGCGAAACCATCCGCCACCGCAAGCACGTACCCGCCGCGTCGGCGCCCGGCGACGGCGCCGACGCTTTGGCCGACATCGATCATCCGGTCGTTTCCCGTCGAGGGATCGAAGTGGTGGACTTCCTCTCGCTCGATGTCCACCCACAGCAGACACCCGGTCGATGCGTCCCACAGGGGGCTTTCGGCCACGTGGGCGCCGGCGTCCAGCACCAGCGTTGCTTCCGGGATTGCGCTCATGGGATCCTCCTCCTCCGGCCGGATCAGTCCGATTCTAGAGCCTAATTGGGGTCCCCTGCGTCGGCTGCGCATCGCAGAAGCGGAGAGGGACCTCCCAATCTTTGGGGATCGCGTCAAACAGCTACGATGACGAACTCGAAGCCGCCCCATACTCATACGAGCCAAGAGGCCATCCGTCGATCGGTTCGACCTGACCAGGCGTGTTGGCGCCCGCAGCCCGGCGCTATTCAGCTTCGAGCAGCTTCAACGCCTGTTGGGCAATGTTCTCGACGATCTCCTTGAATGCAGCCTCGCCCAACTCAGGTGACGCATTCTCGATTGGGTCTTCACCCAGCACGCCCTGCTCCTTGGCGGGAATGTCGCTCCTATATTTCCCCAGGTCAACCAATTCCGGTGCCAAGTACGACAAGATGCTGGTTTCCCACTTGGCGGCATGATCGAGCGGGTAAACGGGATCGTCGATGGCCTGGCCGTCGGCAATGACAAGCACCTTGACGCCGGTCGCTTCGGCAGAGGGCGCGGCGCCCTCCTCCAGCAGCTCTAACTGCCGGGGGTTCCCGTGGCCGGAGATGATCACAATGACCTTGAAGTCCTCTTCAGCGAGTTGGGAGACGAAATCGCGGGCCAGAAGGCGCATCGTCTCCTCGGAGATCTCGATGGTATGCCCGAATCCCATGTAGGGCTTCAACGTCTGATGCCCGCAGTAGAGAACGGGCAGCGAAATGCCACCGACACGCTCCGCCACAGCGTCGGCGAACCCCTGCGCCTTCAGGCCATCCAGCCCGATTGCCTGATGATAACCGTGCCATTCGAGGGCGCCCCACGGAAGGACCGCGATTGGGGTCTCCGCGCGCACCCTCTCAATCTCCCCTGGCAGCATGCGTTCGTACTTCACCGTGACCTCCGATCCACAATCCGATCCATCGACAAAGAAAAGCCACCCATGGTCCGACCGCTCGGTAGTCGGTCTGGCTGCGCCACCCACTTGCCGTACATGTGCGCTGATACTATCGTTATCCGGACACTTGCGCGAGTGGGGTGGGCGACTGCCTCCAGCTTGCCTGGATACAAGGAGATGCGTCATGGGGCCACTGCCGGAGGAAACGCTCAAGAGGCTTGCCGAATTCGACACGCCAACGATCTGCAACGCAGTCGAAGATCTCGAAACTCGCGACCCAACTGAGGGGTACATGGGGCTGGATGTGAAGTGCATGTTCCCGGAACTTGGACGGATGGTTGGCTACGCCGTGACGGCGACCGGTCGAAGTACGGTGCCGGGAAAGCCGCCTAAAGGAGACGGTTTCGCACAGTGGTATGAATTGGTGGAAGAGTCGCCGCGTCCGGCGGTCTTGGTTCTGAAAGACGTTGGACACGACCGGCACCGCTCGTGCCATTTCGGCGACGTGATGGGGACGGTCTCGGTCAAACTCGGCGCCCTCGGATTGGTCACCGACGGTGGTGTGCGCGACATCGAAACGGTCAAAGAGATGGGGTTCCGTTATTTCGCAGCCGGCGCAGTTCCGGCCCACGGGTATCCGGAGATAGTGTCCGCCGGACTCGACGTAACGATCAGCGGCGCGCAGGTTCGGACCGGCGACCTGATCCACGCCGACGAGAATGGAGTATGCGTCTTCCCACCGGAGATTGCCGATCGCGTTATCGCCCGGGCCGAAGAGGTGCTCGAAATCGAAGAGAAGCGACGGGCAACCATAACCACTCCGGGATTCAAGGCGGCGGATCTGCGCAATCTCTCGTAGGCTGCCCCCCGCTTGGCATCCGTCAGGACCGTTTTACCCGAAAGAACCAGGAGACCGAAATGCCACGAGTAGGAAGCGGGCGCCTTACCCAGTTCGCTACGGCCATATTCGAATCGCTGGGAACGCCGGCGGACATCGCCGATGAGGTGGCGAAGTCGCTGGTGTCGGCAGATCTGTCTGGTCACCCTTCGCACGGCGTGATCCGCATCGTCGGCGAGACCGGCTACGTGAACTTCGTCCGCAATGGGATGGTGGAGCCCGCGGGTCGCCCCGAGGCTATTCAGCGCGATGGCGCTACCGCCATGGTGGACGGCAACTGGGGCTTCGGCCACACGGCGGCGGCCTTCGCCACGCGGCTCGCGGCGGAATTGGCGCGCAAACATGGAATCAGTATGGTCGGGGTTTACCGATCGAATCACATGGGCCGACTCGGCCTGTGGGCGGAGATGGCGGCCGAGGAAGGCATCATCCTGCTGATGTCCCTCGGCGGTTCCGGCTGGTTTGGCGGCACACCCTACGGAGGGGCCGCCCGCGCCCTGGCCACGAATCCGTTCGCGGCGGCCGTCCCGGCCGGGGAGCGCGACCCGATGATCGTCGATTTTGCGACCATGAGCTCGGCTGAAGGCAAGGTCCGGCTGGCGCTGACAACCGGGAAACGCCTTCCCGAGGGCCAGATCCTCGACAAGGACGGGAACCCCTCAACCGACCCCGCCGACCTGTACGAGGGCGGCATGCTGCTTCCTTTCGGCGGTCACAAAGGTTCGGCGCTGGCAATCCTGATGGAAGCGCTCGGAAGCTGCCTTACCGGAGCCGAGTCCACGGAGAAAATCTCAAAGGAGGGCGCGATCCTGATCGGCATCGACCCAGCGAGATTCCGCGACCGGGCATCCTACGATGAGGCCGCCACGGGTCTCTTCGAGCGAATTGAGGCGGTTCCACCGGCGCCGGGTTTCGAGGAAGTGATGTTGCCGGGAGAGCCTGAGCGCCGCGCGCGAGCCCGGGGAGCGGCCGGCGGAGTGGAGATCGCCCCCGAGATCTTCGAGGCGTTGCGGGATATTGCTCTTGAGCTAGATGTGGCCCCGGATCTATTGAGCGAGCGCTGATCATCGACTCGGTCGCCGCCACGCGCTTGGACCGAATCAGTCGAGCAGTCGCCCCCGAATTCGCAAATACCAGAAGACGAAGAAACCGGTTATTAGCAGGATCATCACCGCCATGGCTGCCGACGAGCCGAAGCGGAATCCGAGGAATGCTTCGCGGTAGGTGAGGAGCGGTAGGACCATGGTCGTGTCTCCGGGGCCACCTCCGGTGGTCAGCCAAGGCAGATCCCAGTTGCGGAAGGTCCAGATCGTGTCCAGCAGCAGGATCGTAAAGATGGTCGGGCCCATGGCCGGCAATGTCACGTGGCGAAAGCGCTGCCACCTACTGGCCCCATCTACGGATGCGGCTTCATAGAGATCAGTGCGGATACTCTGCAGACCGGCCAGCCACATCAGCATTGTGAAGGGGTAGCCCGCCCAGCCATTGGTGACAATCAGGGCCGCCATTGCCAGATCGAAGCTGGAGAACCACTCCGGAAACGGACAGCACTCCACGATGCCCAGCGTTCTGAGGGTGCTGTTGAACCCTCCGCGCGGGTCCAGCAGCAGCACCCATATCATCGCCACCACCGCGGGAATGATCAGCCAGGGAAGGATGAATACCCCGCGCATGAACGACCGGAACCGAGTGTTTCTCCCCTCGTTCAGGAGCAACGCGAGACCGCCGCCGACGATCTGGTGGATGACGAGGCTAAACGATACAAAGATCAGCGAGTTCTTCAGCGAGGGCCAGAACAACGCGCTGCAACTCTTTGCAGCTAGCGCCGCACGCGACGACCTGACCCCGATCCCGACATCCAGGCACTGGAAGATGTCACGGTAGTTCTTCAGGCCGACAAACTGCTCTCCTTCCCTGGAGAAGAGGTCCTGAAAGAGGCTCATCTGGAACACCCGCAACATCGGGAAAGCCATGATCACACCGAGTACGATCAGAGCTGGCGCTATGAACAGGTACGGGAGTGCCGCCTTGCGAAACGTCCGTACCCTCCGCATCCGCCTCGCGCCCGGGCTGGTGCCGGTTCCTATCAGTCCCGTCGGTTCCGGCGTGCTTGTCGTCAATCTGGCTCCGATTCCCTTGCCACTCCCGATCCAGAGTGGGTGTGAGTGAGCGCCGCATCGCGATGCCACGCGCGATCCAATCCCGGCTGGGATTGCAGCAGGGGAGCTGCAATCCCAGCCGGGATGATTAAGGGTTAGGCAGCTACCCTACAATGGCGTTCCATTTCGCCTCGGTAGCATCCAGAACCTCTTGTGCAGTCGCATTACCGTTGATCGCCTCGTGAATCTCCCGCGCGAAGACTACCTGGACTTCACCCAAACCCGCCGCACCGTGGGCACCGTCGAAGGTGGCCCACTTAATGGCGGTCTCCACCAGCGCGCCCAGCTCCGGGGAAGAGTACGTCGGTTTCGCGTGCTTGTTGGCGGGAACCTGCGTGCCAATACTGGCCAGCATAGTATTTCCCTCGACTCCGGCGATCCAGGCCAAGAAATCGAACGCTTCCTGCGGATGTTCCGAGGTTTCCGCCACCGAGTTTCGCCATCCAAACACGAATCCCGCGCGGGTCTGGTCCTTCAGCGGCGGTCCCACGTCGAATACCAGGTCCTCCCTCCCAAGATAGAGATTGAGGTGGGCCGAGTTGTCGTAGAACATTCCGGCGGTACCCGAGCCGAAGTTCTCGATCTGGGTCGTTTCGACCGCGTTGAGGCTGCCGGGTACCACCACGTCATGCTCGAGTTCGAGGGAGAGCACATATTCGAGGGCTTTCAGTCCCTCGGGCGTGTTGGACGCGAACGTGCCGTCCGCGTTTTCAACCTCGCCGCCTGCCTGCCAGATTTCCGGGTAGAGCTGGGAAGACAACCTTGGGTCCTCCAGGCCCCAAGCGTGGGTGAGCCCGTACTTGAATTTCTCCGGGTCGGTGATCTTCAGGGCTGTCTCCGTGTGTTCTTCCCACGTATCCGGCGGGCCGGCTACCCCAGCATCCTCGAACGTCGTAACGTTGAAGTGATTCAGCCCGACGATTGTGGACATTGGCACAACGATCCGCTTGCCCTCGATCTCGTTCTTCAGCGGTCCGGCGTATGCGTCCCAGTCGAATCCGGCAGCAGCAGCCATGCTATCGACCTCGCGAATCATCCCAAGGTCCCAGAACTCCTGCAGCTGCCAAAAACCGATCTGGATCGCGTCGGTCAGCGCTCCCGCCGCATGGAGCGTCACAAACTTGTCCTGAGCCTGTGAGAAGGGCAGATTCTCCATTCCCACCTTGATATGAGGGGTCGAAGCGTGGAATGCGTTCATGATCTTGGTCATTCCTTCTTCGCCGACCTCAGAACCGGCCCAGTTGAGGTATGAGATCTCAACTGTCTCCGGTTTCTCCTCCGCCGCAGGCGCGGCCTTCTCTGCAGGCGCCGCCGCAGGCGCCTTTGCAGCCGGTGCCTCAGCCTTTTCGTCACCGCAGCCCGCCAGCGCCACAATGCTCAGCGCCGACGCCGAACCAACGAGGCCGAGCCTCAGCAAGTTACGTCGTCCTATCGTTCCGTTTCCCATTTGTGTCCCTCTTTTCGAGCCTGTCTGTGGTTATGAATTCAACCGGTCTAGCGCCCCAGTGTGTGCCTGGGCCGCTCAGCAGAGCATTTTACCCCCCCCCCATCAATGGTGGTGTCCAGCACTATATCGCTTCCTACTGCTTCACGGCACCGAGCGTCAGCCCGGATACGAGGTAGCGCTGGGCCATCGCATACAGCGCGAATAACGGGACGCTTGCGA
>Ga0310120_10001935_pt1 | contig 15416 bp, 15 predicted proteins | sample CB27_AW_983_MG_FD_203506 | JGI IMG/M metagenome (GOLD analysis project Ga0310120, IMG submission 203506) | Marine microbial communities from Western Arctic Ocean, Canada - CB27_AW_983 | ecosystem: Environmental > Aquatic > Marine > Oceanic | place: Canada: Western Arctic Ocean | collected...
ATTTCAAAAATGTAACAGTTATTCCTAAAGGAGTATCTGCAAAATCTTCTAAACTTACAATGTATCTTGCAAAAGATGTTGCAGGTCATAGTTTTGCCGAATTTGAAGGATGTGTAGGGAAAAAAATCATTGATGTAACTACTATTGATGATGAAATTCAAGAAGAAATCAAGTTTATAAAAATTGATGCAGAAGGATATGATTTTCAAGTATTGAAAGGAATGGAGAAAACAATAAAAAATTCTCATGATTTGAATATTCTTATTGAATTTTATCCTTCTCAATTAAGGTCTGCTGGAGATTCTCCTAAAACCTTTCTAGAATATCTTTTACAAAATAATTTTAAATGCATTGATCTTACTACAAACGAATATTTGAATTATCAAAATATTGATAAAATAATTCAAAAATACAATCATAGACCAAATCATTTAACAAATTTTCTTTGTTCTAAACAGTGATTTTAACGGAATACAAAAATAATAACAATATTTTTTCTATGAATTATTTTCACTTGGATTTCAGATATTATTAGAATTCAATTTTTGTTTTATAAAATCAATTGATTTTACAGGCGTTGGATCAATACCCATAAGTATAGCTTTATAGATCGATGCATAATCTAACGTAAAAATTAAACACATAAGCTTTGAAATTATATTACCATCAACTGAAAAAATCTCTTTATACCCAATATTTTGTTCTTTAAAATATTCCTCTAGAATCTTCCAACGTTCTTTTGTTTTTATATGATCATTTATTCCTCTAATAAAAATTGGATTTGCAGTAAGTGAATTCTCCCAACCTACAATTCCATTATGTGACGCTTCTATTACTTCCTCTGCTATAACATGCATCTTTGAATTTTCTTGTAACGAATTTTTTAATCTGATCGCTGCAGTTTGTAAACCAATCGGATAGTAAATTATCGGAATAGTATTTATCCATTCAGCTAAATCTAATGCAACATTTGTTTCAGATAAATTATTTGAAGTGATATTTGTACCTGTTTTCTTTAACAGCTTTAGTGATTCTTCAACATCTGATTTGTTTACTGGAAGAATTTCTGAAAGTGCATTCAACATTGAGTATGAATAAGAGATAAAAGATGCCCTAGGAGAATGGTATTTTGGAATATTTGAGTGCTGTATATTATTTCTATGACAATATTCTTCCATTAATCCACCTGAAGAAAATGCTACAACTTTACATCCCAATTTACTAGAATTTTTCAAAATTGATAATGTTTCATCTGTATTTCCTGAAACGCTTGTTGCCACAATAAGTGAATTAGAATCCACAGTTTTTGGTAAAGTATAACCTTTTACAACGGATACATGAACATTTGTTTTTGATAATATTGATGAGAAAAAATTAGAAATTGTACCGGATCCTCCCATACCCACAAACACAATATGTTCGATTTCTGAAAATTCTATCAAGTCATAATTTTTTTTATAACATTCTTTTGCAATTTCAGGCCATTTATCATATGTTTCAAATATTCTTTTTTTATCAATTTTTTCTAAATCGCTTAATTGCATATGTAATCTGAATTTTTACCTTGTAAAACCTTAACTACAAAATTCCTAATCTTAAAAAATAATATACGACTGTTATATCAAATCATTATTGACTCTAAAAACTGTGGAATGGAAAGATAATTCCGTTATTATGATTGATCAAACTAAATTGCCTAACTCTCTAGAGTTTGTAACTTTTACTGATTTTAACCAAATTGCTGATGCAATTAGAACTTTAGTAGTTAGAGGTGCTCCTGCAATTGGTGTTTCTGGTGCATTTGGTCTTGCATTAGCTGCATTACAAAGTGATGCTACTGAAAAAGATGAATTAATTTCATATTTAGAAAATGCCAAAAAAATTCTTTTTGAGACACGACCAACTGCGATAAATCTTGCGTGGGGATTAGAAAAAATCATGCAAGTTGCAAATCAAGCAGATACTATTGGTGAATTAAAAACTAGTGTTGTTGAAGCGGCAAAAAAGATGGCAGATGAAGATATACAAATTAACATGGCTATGGGGAAAAATGGTTCTGAATTATTCAATGACAATGATACCATAATGACTCATTGTAATGCTGGCGCATTAGCTACTGTAGGTTATGGTACAGCATTGGGGGTGATTCGTGCTACAAAAGACAGTGGAAAAAATGTCAAAGTTATTGCTACAGAGACAAGACCAATACAACAAGGTTCTAGATTAACTGCATTTGAACTAAAACATGATGGAATAGATGTTAGTCTGATTCCTGATACAGCAGTTGGTTATGTTATGGCAAATGGTCTTGTAAATAGAGTTGTAGTTGGTGCCGATAGGATTCTGCGAACAGGTCATGTATTCAACAAAATCGGAACATATCAAGTAGCTACTATGGCGAAGCAACATAATATTCCATTTTATGTGGCAGCTCCATTGTCAACATTTGACCTTATGAGCAATCCTGAGGATGTCATAATAGAGCAAAGAGAAGCAAGTGAAGTCACTGGAATTGGAGATAAAAAGACTGCACCTGATGGAATTGATGTGATTAATCCTGCATTTGATATGACTCAGCCTGAACTAATTTCTGGAATTATAACTGAAAATGGTATAGCAAAACCACCATATGAGGAATCCATCAAAAAATTATTCGAAGCTAAAAAGTAAAAAGTTTTTATTGATTTAACGTTTGGGAAAAAAATGAGCAAAGTTTCTGAGGAACAAGTGAGGACCTCTTTAAAACAATGCATGGATCCTGAAGTACCTCTAAGTATTGTAGATATGGGTCTGATTTATGGGATAGATGTATCTGAAAATAATGATGTCAACATCAAGATGACAATGACTACCAAAGGATGTCCGCTACATGATACTATGATTGACGATGTTACTAGATATACAAAAAAAGTTCCTGGCGTAAATAACGTTCAAGTTGACATAGTTTGGGATCCTCCATGGTCTATGGATAAGATGTCTGATGAGGCTAAAGCCAAAATGAAAGGTTTTGGTAACCAATCTACACCTGCACCAATCAACTATGAAACTGCATTACCACAAGGAGTAGGCAAAATAGTGGAACAAGAAGATGGTTCTATGATGTTAGCTAACGAACATGATCAGGGATTTATGGTAAATCAGGCAATTATCGACTTTTGGAGATCATGTAATGGAAAGAAAAAGGTTACAGAACTAGTAGAACTTTTTGCACAACAGACAGGACTACAACGTTCTCAAGTTGAAAAAGAAGTTATGCAATTACTTAAACAATTACATGAGGGCGGTCTGCTTGTTATCCCAAATCAAAACGATTCTCCAAATGTTCAGTTTAAAAAATAAATTCTAAATAGAATCTATAATTTTATTCCAGGCCTTTATGAATTTTATACACAATTAAATCGATTTTATCTGAAACAAATATCGGTTCAAAATTTGAGGGAATGTTGGGATTTTTACTATCTGATAAAACCTCTATAAATCCATGCCGAATCGCTGTTGCATGTGACATCCAAATAAAATAATCTGGAATTGGATGATTTTGGTCAGTGATATCACTTGGTCTGCTGTTTATATTTGACCACCTAATTTCCCAATTAGACCATGTTTCTCTTGTAACAAAATTTTCTATTGTGTCATCAGGCGATCCTTCATTATAGGTAGCTATCACTATGTTACTATTAACATAAGGTGCAATTAGATAATTAGAAGTCATAACATATTTGTTTTCAATCCCTGGTTCATTTGAAAGAATAATTCCAGCATGTTTAATTTCTGAACCTAACAATTCAAAATCGTTATTATTAAATAAATTTAAAAATTCTTCATTAATACTTTCAAATGGTATTCCTGAACTGTTACTACGTAGAAGAACAAATGAATATCCTAAATCAGAAGCAAATATTATTGCTATTATTGCAATTGTTATAATTTTTAATCCACGTGATGATTTTTTTGTAGAAGTCACTTTCTTTATTTTAAAATAGATTGCGGGTATCATCTTCACCCAAAAAATAGCTGAAAGTGATGCTGTCCAGATCAACATAATAAAAAACTGTTCACCGGAGAATAACCGTATGACTGACATTGGTAAAATAAAGCATATAGGTATAAGTAAAATCGGGAGAAAATTTTCTTTGATATTTCTAAAATGTAATATTCCTAATGAAATTATAGGTATTATAAATAATGCAGAAAAATGTAATGAAATATCCCCAATAAATAAAATACCAATTAGTGTTATTATTGTTATACACGCTAAAATCTTCAAATTCTTTTTTGTAATACTTTCTTTGAAAATGTATAACAGTCCACCTAAGATTGGAATCAATCCCAAGTAAGGGATGGGTGGAATTACTGAGATGTTTCCTATATTATTAAAATTAAATAACCATGATGGATTGTTATAAAGTAAATTATAGAAATAATTTTGAATAAAAAGTTTTAAATCAGATCCAACAAACTCAGATAACCCTTCTGATATAGCAGTTCCTTGAAAACTTTCTGTTGTGACGAATCTAGCACTTTGAGATATGTAATATGCATTATGTTCTCCTAAAATTGATTCGTAAGTTTGATAATTATAAATAAATAATATACTCATAAAAACAAGAAATATTCCACTAAAAATTGCTATTTGACAGATTTTCTTTTTCACGTCAATCTTATGTAATAATAAAAATATTACAAAAGAAAGAAAAACCGTAATGAATTGATATCTAATTATACTAGCAATACCAAGTAATGCACCACTTAACAAAACATCTTGAAATCCAAATTTTGGTTTAGTTAATAGATATAACGAAACTATCATGAGAAAAAATGGTAATAATTCATTTTCAGCTTGAATCGAAAAATATAAAAAATATGGATTAAAGATAAAAAATAACTGACTAATAATTGCAATTTTCTTATCAAAAATATTTTTCATAATAAAATAAGAGAAATAAATAATCCCTGTTGATGACAAGATTGCAATTATTTTCATCAAATTAAATCCATCATTGAAAAAACTATCTAGAAATGCATAGATTATTGGACCAACAACAGGCGCATTTATTAAAATAACATTCTTTCCATCACCATTTAGAATTTCTATTCCTTTATCCAAGTAAAATTTACCATCTATATCATAAACCCAATAGTTATGATGAACAAACGCTACATATGATGAAATAAGAAAAAAACTTACAGTTATTAAAATTGGAAATTTCTGTAATTTTATTGAATCTATTATCAAATTATTCTTCTGCATTTTGAATCACGCTGCTTTGTATCCTTATTACGATGTTTTCCTTGCAATTATCCGAAGGTTGCCTAAGTATAAAGTAACCATTCTTTGCGAAAATATTCCGAGGCATATTAGTCCCATACGATTAGAATGTATTATTAGATATATTTAATTGGTAAATAGAATTGATCACTACATCTTATATGAAAACTGTAATTTTAGCGGGAGGTTATGGAACTAGAATATCTGAAGAAACAACACTCAAACCAAAACCAATGGTCGAAATAGGAGGAAAACCTATTTTATGGCATATAATGAAAACTTATTCAACATATGGAATTAATGATTTTATAATTTGTTTGGGATATAAAGGAGAAGTAATTAAAGAATATTTTACCAAAAAAGATTCGACGTTTAAAAATATTCAATTGATAGATACTGGTTTGGATACAATGACTGGCGGAAGGCTAAAAAGAATTCAAGATCGTATAGATGATACTTTTTGTGTAACATATGGTGATGGCCTTAGTAATATAGATATCAGTAATTTGATATCATTTCATAATGAAAAAAAATCTTCAGCTACATTAACAGCTGTTCATCCTATAGAAAGATTTGGTGTACTAAATCTATCAGGAGATCATGTTATAGAATTCCATGAAAAACATAGCGATGAATCTTCTTGGATAAATGGAGGATTCTTTGTTTTTGAACCAGAAATTTTTGATTATATACAGGATGATAGTACTATTTTGGAGAGAACACCATTAGAAACTTTGGCAAAAGAACACAAATTAACTGCGTTTAAACATTATGGATTTTGGCATCCAATGGATACTCTAAGAGATAAAACACATTTAGAAAAATTATGGAGTTCAGAAAAAGTTCCTTGGAAAAATTGGTAAAATGTTATTAGAAAATCTATTTAAGGGAATTTTTAAAAACAAAAATGTTCTTGTTACTGGACATACTGGATTTCAGGGATCATGGTTATCACTTTGGTTGAAATTACTTGGCTCAAATGTAGTTGGATATGCTTTAGAACCACCCACACAGCCATCATTATTTGAAATACTTTCATTAGAACATGATACTAGGCACATAATAGGAGATTTACGTGATAAAGAAAAACTATCTGATGTTATAAATCAAAATAAACCTGAAATTATTTTTCATCTTGGAGCACAGGCACTTGTAAGAAGATCATACAAAGAACCTTTAGAAACATTGGAAACTAACATCATAGGAACTGCAAATCTTTTAGAAACAATTCGTCATTGTCCGAGTGTTAGAGTTGTAGTTATAATGACTAGTGACAAATGTTATGATAACACACACAATGAACATCCACACACAGAAACTGATCCGATGGGTGGATTTGACATATATAGCGCAAGTAAAGGTGCAGCTGAATTAATTACATCTTCATACAGAAATTCATTTTTTAAACATGGAAATTTGACTCGAATTGCTACAGTAAGAGCTGGTAATGTAATAGGCGGAGGAGATTGGGCTGAGGATCGTTTGATATCAGATTCTATAAGGGCTCTAATGAAAAATCAAAGTATTGAAATTAGAAATCCAAATGCAAAAAGACCGTGGCAGTATGTTCTAGAGTCTGTTTCAGGCATGTTATGGTTAGCAGCAAAAATGTTTGAGGGGGATAAATTTAACGAGGCATGGAATTTTGGTCCGGATGTAAGTTCTGATTCTTTACAAGTAGAGGATATTGTAAAAAGAACTATAAAAAATTGGGATTCAAAAAGTACTATCAAAATACAAAACAATTCTGATGTGTTATATGAATCAGAATCTTTACTGTTAGACTCCTCAAAAGCAAATCAACATTTAGGTTGGAAAAATATTTATTCAATAGATCAAGCATTGACTGAAACAGTTGAATGGTACAAAACATATTATGAGAATAACAAAGACATGAAACAATTTACGATCAACCAGATAAAAAATTACGTATCTTATGGACAACAAAATAATTTAGTGTGGGCAAAACAGGAAAATTAGAATGGATACAAATTCAGATAATTTACGTGTGCCATATGGATTAGCTGTTCATGATCATGAGGAGGAAAATGCTGTACTCGAAGTAATAAAAAATCATAAGACAATCATGGGAGAAAAAGTAAGAAAATTTGAAAATGAAATTGCCATATTATTTGGAAAACAATTTGGCACAATGGTTAATTCAGGTTCATCAGCTAACCTACTTGTATTTGAAGCACTTAACTTCCCAGAAAATTCAGAAATAATTACTCCTGTTCTAACTTTTTCAACTACATTATCTCCAATCATAAAAAAAGGATTAATTCCAGTTTTTGTTGATGTTGAACCTGAAACATATGTTGTAGATATTGATCAGGTAGAACAGTCAGTCACTAGTAAAACAAAAGCGTTAATGATTCCATCTCTTCTAGGAAATGTTCCGGATCTTAAAAGATTAAGAAAAATTGCAGATGATAATAATTTGATTTTTGTGGAAGACTCGGCAGATACATTAGGCGCTACTTTTGATGGAATTCCTACAGGAAAATTTTCAGATATTTCAACTACAAGCTTCTATGGTTCACATATTATTACTGCAGCAGGAGAGGGAGGAATGATTTCGTGTAACAATAAACAATGGGATGAAAAATTTAAAATTTTACGTGGGTGGGGAAGGTCATCAGCATTAAACGAATCTGAAAAACTTGAAGATCGATTTAGTATAAAATTGGATGATATTCCATATGATTCAAAATTTATTTTTGAAGAGATGGGATATAATTTCTTACCAACTGAAATTAGTGCTGCGTTTGGATTGGTTCAACTAAAGAAGTTAAAGAAATTTTCTGAAATAAGAAAAAGAAATTTTGAAAAATTATACTCATTTTTTTCATCTATAAAATTTTTTAAACTTCCAAGAAAACTCCCTCAAGTAGAAACATCTTGGTTAGCTTTTCCTTTAACAATTAATTCAGATGCACCTTTCACAAGATTAGAACTTGTAAAATATTTAGAATCAAATGATATTCAAACCAGACCAGTATTTACGGGTAATGTATTACGACAACCAGCATTTAAAAAAATTAATTACAGTAAGCATATAACAATAGATAACTTTCATATTGCAAATAATATTATGAGGAATTCATTGTTAATAGGCTGTAATCATGGATTAAATGATCATCATATCAACAAAATACAACAAACTTTCTTATCATTTCTTAATAAAATTTAACTTTATCATAGGTTTGATTATATTATGGAAAAGAAAACTGCTTTAGTTACTGGTGTGTCAGGCGGAATTGGCAAGTCAATTAAACAATCATTAATGAATGAACAAATTGAAGTGATCTCACCATCTAGAAGTGAGCTAGATTTATCATCGTCTGAATCTATAAATAATTTTTTAACAAATCTTTCCAAATCTATTGATATTCTTGTAAACAATGCTGGTATTCTAAAAGTTGGAAAACACAATGATCTATCTTCTTCTGACTTTCAAGAAATTTTGCAAGTGAATGTGATTGCACCATTTGTTCTAATGTCAAAATTATCTGATTCCATGAAAGAAAACAAATTTGGAAGAATAGTTAACATCAGTTCAATCTGGAGTCAAGTTTCACGAGAGGGTAGAAGCATATATTCCGCTAGTAAAGCTGCTGTTGATAGTTTAACTAGATCATTTGCTTTAGAATTAAGTTCTTATAATATACTAGTAAATTCAGTTGCACCAGGATACGTAAACACGGAATTGATTAAAAAAAATAATAGTCAAACTGAATTAGATTATATTAAAAAAAATATTCCTCTTGGAAGATTTGCTGAAACATCAGAGATTGCTAATTTAGTTACATTTCTTTGTTCTGAAAAAAATTCTTACATAACGGGTCGAGTTATTACTATTGATGGAGGATATATTTTAAAATAAGAACTCATGGGATTTTTTTATATTTCATTATTCATGGGAACTATATTATTATTTTTTGTTAATGTATATTGGCTTGGAATAAACTTGTATTTTTATGCAGCTAATGGACTAGACTGGTTATTACAAGGGCAAAGTTTTATTGAATCTATTTATGGATCAGTTTACCTTCGTTGGATATTATTTGCAGATTTAATTTGGTTATGTGTTACATTGTTATTTGCCTTTCAAAGAAAACACTATAAAACAGATCCTGATTTACATTATTTAAAATACGATCCAATTCAAAATAAAAAAATCTGTGTGATACTACCGACTTATAATGAAGAAAAAAATGTTGCAAGTGTTGTTAAGGATTTTCTAAGTCAAAAATATGTTAGTCAGGTGATAGTGGTAGATAATCACAGTGAAGATGATACAGTGCAAATAGCTAAAAATAATGGTGCAGTTGTAGTAGAAAAACTAAAAAATACTGGATTTACTGATTCGTGTATTCGAGGTTTTTCAGAAGCATTAAAAACCAATTTAAATATTATCACAATTTGTGACTGTGACCAAACTTTTAGTGCATATGATTTAGAAAAAATGGTTCCATTCCTTGATAACTGTGATACAGTAATAGGAACTAGACAAATTCAGGTTCTAAGCGAAATTGGAAATCAGAATAGTACTTTCTATATTTGGGGAAATTTGTTTTTGGCAAAACTTATGCAAATTAAATATTTTAGTTTAAAACATATTGGTATAGTTGACCTATCCGATGTAGGTTGTACTTATAGATGTTTTAGTAGACAATCATTAGAAAAAATATTACCTAATTTACAAGCTACACTAAAAAACAAACAGAATAGAAGACTAAATTTTAGTCCTATTGCACTATTAATGACTATGATTTCTATTGAAAATGATTTAAGGATTGTAGAAGTACCTATAACATTTAAGAAACGTAGTGGTGTATCTAAAAGTCAAGCTGAGAAGAAATCAAATGGTATCAAATACGGTTTAAACTATTTGTGGTTAATTTTGAGTCGTTAATTATATGATCACCTACAGACATGAATAAATTTTCGTTTAAATCCGCATTAATAGTAATTCCTTTAATTATACTATTTTACATTTTAATTTCAATTTATGCTGATATAGAAAAAATCTTACAATCTTTTTTTACAATTAAATTTGAATATGTTATATTTATTCTCTCAATAATATTTTTTTCAATGTTTCTAAGAAGTATTTTACAATCAATTCTTCTTAAAAAAATAGGAATACAATTATCTTTTAAAGAAAATTTTAAATTATTTTTAGCGGGTTTAGTAATGATTATTACACCTGGTGGTTCAGGCCAAATAATAAAATCTATTTTTTTGAAAAAACAATATGATTTTCCAATTTCAAAAACTATCCCACTTATTTTTTATGAGAGATTTTATGACTTAATTGCCATAACATCTATAATTTCAATTACAGTATTTGTTATTTTTAGATTTGAATCTTTGATTGCCTCTTTAATTGGTATCATATTTTGTTTGTTTCTCACAGTAATATCAACAAAACAAATTTTTTTAAAAAAGACATTAATATTCCTTGGAAAAATTAGATTTTCTAAGAGCTTAGAAATTGATTTTGACACAATGTCAGCATCCATTAAATCATTAAATGAAAAGAACCTGATTTTTAAATCTGCATTATTTTGTTTTTTAATTACACTGCTTGAAGGATATGCAATTTATCTTGGATTTCTTGCATTTGGAATAGATTTTGGATTTTTGAAAACAATACAATTTTTTTATACATCGATAATTTTTGGTGCAGTTTCATTTTTGCCAGGTGGTGTTGGTGTAGTTGAAGGTAGTCTTGTTACAATGCTGTCTAATAATCTTGAATTATCTACATCTACAGCTATAGTAATGTTTGTTAGGTTAACAACAATTTGGTTTGCAACACTAGTTGGTTTTATTTCATTTCTGCTACTTTTTTTAAAATTAAAATAAATTCTAATGTTGTACAAATTTAATTTTCTATAATTTCATAAAACATGATTTTATAATAAATCTGATCTAATTTTTATGTCTTGTAGTTTATTTTTATGTAATGAATAAAATCGTTCAGGAGTCATTTCCATTAAGAGTTCATATCTTTCTCCATATTCTGATTCTGAATTCGGATTAGTTTCTTTCCATCTCCATCCATCACCTGTAAAAATACGTTTGAATGGACGATTACTTGTAACTACGCCTCCTATTTTTGAAGCATGAAGATTTACTGACTTGTAGTTATCACTCCACATACTAACTTTCACTTTTGATAATTTGAGATCTTCAAACATTAATTTTGAAAGAGCTATTTCTCCTTTTTCCATTAACCCCGGATAGTTTCCTCTGACACCTCTCAAAATATTATCTAATTCGGCGGAATTATCATGCTCATCATAACGATATGTTCCCATGTGTGCTACTTTTTGTCCATTTAGTATTATCATAAACAAAATTCTGTCAGGCAGATCAAGAACCTGTTTGTGAACCCATGTCTTCGTTCTTTCTTCCGTTACCTTAAATTTATCATAAAATGCATCGAAGTATCTGTCACGCCATTTTGAAAGTAATTTTACTGTTTCATCTGAATCATCAACTACCCTAAAAGTAGCAACAGTATCTCCAATGTTGAATTTAACGAAATCAATATCGCCTAAATTTTTTATTTGCTTTAGTTTGTCATGATAATGAGCCATATTATATTTTATCTAGATAATTTTTATACATTACTTATATCGTAATCAACCAATATTAATTTTTTAATCATTGATCTTCTGTTATATAATTATTTTTTACTTTTCATTAAGAATTTCTTTTACTACATTACAGATGTAATCAATGTCATCTTCTTCCAAGTTATATCCTGAAGGTAAATTTATTCCTCTTTCTGAGAACCGTTCCGCATTTTTATGATGTTTTGTTTCAAACATTGGCATATGACTTAATGGGTAGAATACAGGTCTGCTGTCTATATTCCATCCTCTTAGTTTTTTCATGAATACGTCACGGCTAATTCCAAAGTCTTTTTCTAAGACTATTGTTGTCATCCAAAAAGAATTCCTTGTTTTTGGTAGTTCTGTATTCATTCTTATACCATCTATATCATACAATCTTTTTTTATACCATGAAAAGATCTTTCGTTTCTTTTCCACAAATTCCTCTAATCTTTCGAGTTGAGCCAACCCAAGTGCAGCTTGAATATTTGAGATTTTATATTTCAGGCCTATTTCATCATTCCAAAGCGGTTTTGTATCACTTCTACCCTGATTTGCTATTTTTGATACTTTTTTGAACGTGCTATCATTATTAGTTAATAACATTCCACCCTCACCTGTTGTCATGACTTTAGCTCCTTGGAAGCTGAAGGCAGAAGCATCGCCAAAACTACCTGCTTTCTTTTCATGGTAAATTGATCCTAACGATGGGGCAGCGTCTTCTACTACAAGAAGATCGTTTTGTTTTGCAATATCCATTATCTTGTCCATTTTAGCCAGCCCACCATAAAGATGGACGGGCATTATAGCCTTTGTCTTCGAAGTAATTGCTTTTTTTATAGAATCTAGATTTATACACCAAGTATCTTCTTCAATGTCAACAAAAACAGGTTTTGCACCTACATACGTAGGAACAGCGGCTGTAGCTAACCATGTAATTTCTGGTACTATAACTTCATCACCTTGTTTTATTCCCAAACTCTCTAATGCAATATGCATCGCTCCTGTACAACTACTTGTCGTAATAGCATGCTTGACACCTATGTATTTGGCAAATAATTCTTCAAATTTCAGAATGTATTTGTTCCAATGCTCATTCCATCCAGTAGACACAGCATCAGTAACATAAGAAATTTCTTTCTCAGTAATTGAGGGTCCTGCTGTTAAAATTAGCTTATCACGTTTCTCCAATACTGATTTTTAGTTTGTTTCCATAAAAAATGTAACTACACACTAGTTCTTGATAAAATCGATTTTGGGTTTTATTTTCAAATTGAACATTTCTCGTTGATATTTATGTGAACCAACATGATGTGAAAATTCATCGTTTATTGCAATTTTTTTATATTTTACTGCTTTGCCAGAATCTGCAATAATTTCTGCTATTATACTGCCTAGGCCACCAATAATGCTATGCTCCTCTAATGTCATAATCGGCATGTTTTTTGATATTACCTCTTCCACTTTTTCTTGGTCAAATTTTTTTAACGTTGGCATGCTTATTAGATAAACAGATACGCCTTCTTTTTCCCATTCATCAACCCAATTTTTTGCTAGTTCTAGCGTGTTACTTGTAGTAAAAAGTGCGAAATCATTCCCAATTTTTACATCCACAGATTTACCAATTTCAATTCGTGTCCCTTTTTTATGTATATTTGGTTCACCGTTTTTACCTAGACGAATATACATAGGACCATATGTTTCATAACTACGTTTAACCAATTCTTCAACTTCAATTGGATCGCCAGGACAAAGTACTTGCATGTTAGGTATGCTACGCATTATTGAAATATCCTCAATTGCATGATGGCTAGGTCCAAGAGAGCCATAAGTTAAACCAGCACCTATTCCAACAAGTTTAACGTTCGCATTGTTATAAGCCAAATCAAGACGAATTTGTTCATAGCATCTCATGGTAACAAACGGAATTATATCATAGACATAAACAATGTGTCCTGATAATGCTAAACCCGCAGCAACACCAATTGTATTTTGTTCGGCTATACCTGTATTAAGAAACTGATTTGGGTATTTATCCCTAAATTCTTCTAAAACAGAATATCCCATATCAGGAGTAATTAGAAAAATTTTGTCGTCGTTTTTTGCTAATTCAATAAGTGTATTTACAAAAGTAGTTCTCAATTCTCTCTCTCTATTTCATCAATAGCCTCCTTGTATTCATCATCATTAGGTGATTTGTAATGCCACTCAAGTTTATCTTCCATAAAAGAAACGCCCTTTCCTTTAATCGTATGTGCTATAATTACTCGTGGTTTCTCGTGTGTAGATGTTAAGGCTTCAAATAACTGATCGAAGTTATGACCATCAACCTCTTTTACATCCCATCCAAAGGAACGCCATCTATCTAGTATGGGTTCTTGATTAATTACTTCGTTTGTTTTCCCAAAACTCTGAATTTTATTATAGTCAACTATAGCTATAACATTATCAAGTTTCAAATGAGCTGCAAGCATCACTCCTTCCCAAACACTTCCCTCATTACACTCACCATCTCCTATCAAAACAAAAATTCTACCTTTATTACCTGTTTTTTTATTTGAAATTGCCATGCCAATGGATATAGAAAATCCATGACCTAAAGATCCAGCTGAAATCTCAATACCAGGCACAGATAATCTATCTAAATGTCCTGGTAGAATACCACCATCAATATAATATTTTTTAAGATATGATAATGGAAAAAATCCCTTTTCTGCTAAAACAGCATACAGTGCTACACTCCCATGGGCTTTACTTAGAATAAATTTATCTCTGTCAGATTTTTGTGGGTTTTTTGGATCAGTGTTCAGCACTTTAAAATAAAGTGTAATTAAAATTTCAACAATCGACAAGGCTGAACCTATATGAGAGCTTTTAGAATAATGTGTCATATCTAAAATATGAGTTCTCACTCTTTTTGTTATATCAAGCATTAGAATTCAACTTTTGTTTTATAAAATCAATTGATTTTACAGGCGTTGGGTCAATGTCTGTAATTACATCATCCTCTTCTAGGTATACAAGTGGAACCAAAGATTTTTTTTCTATCAAATCTCGTAAAATTTTATTGTTATTCAACAATTGATGTAGAAATGTAAGTTATAAAAAACATACCCAGAAATTATATTGCTTGTGATAAACCAACCCTCAAAAATTATTTTTGGAAGAAATACTGCTAGTTATTACGTCAAAATGTGCAAAAAAACGTAATTGGCTAAATTATACTAATTTAGAAAAATTACATGTCTTTGATCAAGTTGAATCAAATCCGAAAATGATTACAGTTGAAAAAATTATTTCAGATAAAATATCAAATTTCGGTATAGATGAATGTGAAAAAATCTAACTAGATTTCATTAATTTCTAAAATAACCGCTTGAACAGAATCCATTCTTATTACAGCTTTTTTATCTTTCCAACCTAAGGCAACATACCAATCTCCTGAATCATTATCATATTTTGTTTCTAAACATTCTATTTCATTTGGCTTCACCTTGAATTTTTTTGTAATTCCTGAA
>Ga0310120_10001936_pt1 | contig 15412 bp, 9 predicted proteins | sample CB27_AW_983_MG_FD_203506 | JGI IMG/M metagenome (GOLD analysis project Ga0310120, IMG submission 203506) | Marine microbial communities from Western Arctic Ocean, Canada - CB27_AW_983 | ecosystem: Environmental > Aquatic > Marine > Oceanic | place: Canada: Western Arctic Ocean | collected...
ACCAGGCAGCGACTCTCAGGAGGATCGAGCAAAACCTGGTGCCATGACAAATCCTCGACGGAGTCGAGTAAACTCCGGTCCTTGAGCGCAACGGAGATGCGGGGGAACAGCGGAGAGAGTTGATCGTACTGTCTCTTCAACAAGGTGATGCCGTCCAGCTTCAACAGAGCCTTGGGTTGTCCCATGCGGGTTCCCAGTCCGCCGGCGAGGATCACGCAATCGGAGACGGTGGGTGGGTTTGGTTGGTTCATCTGGAGTACCTTTTCCATGGCAGTGGAATAACTTGTCAAAGCATGGGGGTCAACGGTACAGCCCTAGACCCGGCTCCAGCGTCGCAATTGTCGTAGCGTTGCCCGGAGATCCTTGGGGAAGCCCGCTTCGATGGTGATCGGTTGGCCGGTCTCTGGATGGAGCACCGAGATGGAAAGGGCGTGGAGGCCGAGCCGATCCAGTAGTGGCCGCTCCACCGTCGATTTGCCGCTGCGATAGCCCTTCTTGAAGGAGGAGAGGAACAGCGACTCTCCATCACCATAGAGTGGATCGCAGACGCAGGGTGTTTTCAATTTCGCCATCACCATGCGGATCTGGTGAGTCCTTCCGGTACTGGGAGATGCTTCGACCCAGCTGTGGTCACGGAAAGCCTCCAGCACCCGGTAATCGGTGACACATTCCTTGCCATCGGATTGAAATCGCATCGATCCGGGTCGGGCAGGATTCTCATCTACATGGAAAATGCTGGTGCCCCTGGCAGGGGAAGGAAGATCGCAGACCAGTGCGCCGTAACGCTTCTGAACTTCCCGATTCATGAACTGCTGCCTCAGGTGAGATTGAGCGGAGCCATTCCTGGCGAACAGGATCACTCCGGAGGTCTGCTTGTCGAGGCGATGGACCACATGAGGTTTCAGTGCTTCGGGATCTTTCTGCTTCCATAGATCCCACAGCATGTCGATCAGGCAGGGCGCTTGATGGTCCCACCTTTCACTGACGGTGCTGAACCCAGCTGGTTTATTGACCGCGACGAACGAATCGTCGTCGTGAAGGATTTCCAGGGGGCGAGTTCTTGGGGGTCTTTCCGACATGGGTTCTAGCTTACCGGCAGCCGTGACGCTGCTGTTTCCAGTTGCTGGATCCCGAGTATCGAATCGGCATGGTTGTCATCATTACGCTTGGCGATCTCAGAAAAGGCGCTGATCACCTGCAAGAATCGATCATAGGAAGTCTTGTCGCCCCCTCGCCACCGCGCGAACTCTAGCCAACCGATCGCAATGTTGATGAGGAATGAGGAGTCCGGCCCCACCTCGATCGGTGAAGCAGACTCTTTGGCATGGTCTCGAGCCGCCTCCAGGGAACTTTCGAATGCCACGATCGCACCGGACCAGTCTGCCAGCCCACAACGATGAACTCCGAGAGCCCACCAGGCCATGTGGAACGGGACCGCTCCCTTGTTCAGTTCGGATCTCCAGCGAAGGCAATCCTCCGCGCAACGAATCCCTGCCCTGTAGTGGTCGTCAGTTCGAGGCTCGGGATCTTCAGGCCAGCATGGAGCCAGGTCCGCGGCAAGGTTATAGGAGAGGATGTTGGCTCCATCGAGGCGTCTGTCTCTTTCCTCTGCATCGGATTCAACTTCTGCCTGGGCGGCAAACTCATCGATGGCGGCGCGAGAAATTGCGATGAGATCAGCCAGGGTTCTCGACAAGTCTTGGCCTGCAGAGATGCGCTGACTGGCCATCAAGAACAAGCCTCTTCGTTGCAAGGGATCACTCTTCGCGCCGATGTGATCGATCAGGGAGGAGCTCCCGGATTGGAGGTAGAGTTCACTCAATTCGGGCCACAGTTGTTCGAAAGGATTGGTGGTCTGGGTCATCAAATTTCCTCCAGCGAGATATTATCGAACCAGACTGTACCGGATTGTCCCTTCACAAAACAGGCGATGTAGGTGGTCCGACTGATCCCTGGCATCCAGTCAAACTTGATTCTCGTCCATTCCGTATCTCGGCGAAGTGGTGCAGATCGAGAGGACCATGACCCGAGCCTGCCGGTGAAGAACCCTATCAGCGCTTCACCTTCAAACTGGCTCGCCTTGACCAGTGCGGTCACGCGATATTTTTTTCCAGGGGTGACGACGATGCGCTGGATGGTTCCACCGGCTCCGGGTTGGACGATGGTTGCCCGTAAGGCCCGGGTTCCATCGATCAGGCCTTCGGTATCCCCATCGAAGACCACCGAACCTCCCGGATCGACTTCCCCGGGGATCCAACCGTCGAGTAAGTTCTTGGCCTCAAAATCTCCATTGATCAGCGGCTGGTGCACATCGTATCGAACGACCTCTTGGGTAAGATCTTCACCTTGCGGTCCATCGTCGAGGATACCCACCGGAACAGGGTTTCCCTCGGCGGTCATCAACTCCAGGCGCAAGCCGCGAGTGCCGACCATCTGGGTCACGGCCACTTCGATGATGTTCTCACCTCGGAAGAGTTGGATGGGGAACGGCTTCTTCTGGTTCAGCATCAGTTCATCGTGCATCGGTTGGCTCATCTGGGGACTGGCATCGATGAACCCGATGGGAGAACCGTTGAGGCGAATTTGCATCTTCACATCCGTGGCCACGGTCAATCTCGCCTCGACATCTTGGTTGACTACGATCCGGCGAAATAGCAGCCACTGTCGATTCCGAGTGATGGGGTCCTGTCCGGCGGTGAGATCGGTGAAGGCAGTGGGCCAAACCAGAGGTTTCCAATGCTGGATGGATTCTTTCGGAATTTCCTTCTGATTTTTTCTGCGGGTAACGCGTGATTCCACCGGGCCCAGCACCCACCAACCATTGATCACAGTTCCTTCGAGCCGGTTGTAGTTCAATTGTATCGGATGCTTTCGAGTGAACTGAACCGACGAACCGCCCAGATCGACGCGATCATCGAACACAGGCCATCCATTGGCGCGGAAGATCCAGGCGATATTTTCCCCCAGAGCGAGGGAGTAGAGTGTGGCGATTCGTTCGATACTGGAGAGCCCATGAAGGCGCAGTGTTTGCTCGGAAGCTTTGCGCTCGGTGAACATCTTGTGGTGAACACCCAGTCCGTGGATGAATCTCAGGGCTGCAAACACTGAGGGGTTTGGTTGCCATTCTGATTTCTGGCCACTATTTCTATCGAGCAGCCAGCGAATGGTCTTCTGGAAAGCGGGGGCGTTGAGTAGCCGATATCCGAGTTCCCCGTAGATCCCCTCGTCGACACCACAATCGGCCAGCAGCATGTAGGGGTCGTGGCCGAATCCGATGTTATGACCCAGTTCATGGGTGTAGGCCCCGGGTAAACGGTCTCCCTGGCCGGTGTAGTCATGCAAGACTGCTGCGTCGAGAACGATGACTCCGCCTCCTCCGAGACCCCCGACCCCCGGTGGTAGGAAGATGTCGAAGTCCATCAGCAGTCTCAGGACTCCATCGGCGCATCCGAGATGATCCTTGCAACCTCTCAGGCTGCGGGCCACCTCCGGCATCATCGATTTCATCCTTGCACGAAAGATACTGGGTCCGGTGGCACTCGATCCGGCATCGTTGACGGTGATGGGAGTCTCGGCCACGGCGATTCCACGAATCGCAGAATTCCCGAAGGGTGCATCGATCTGGATGCTCAACTTGTCGAGGTCGACTCGCTGCAGTGTTTCAGGTTCTTGCCAGCGCATCGCTCCGAGGGTGCGCTGGATCAGCACCTTGCCCGATCGATCGACGGCAGCAAGGGAACCATCGTTGCCCGGGACCCGGTCGAGGACTCGCCCCCCTGCATCGGAGATGGACAGACGCATCTGGAGCGTCTTTCCCTTGCGTTCGTAATGGAGTCTAGGAGTCCAGGGTGCTCGAGGTTCCAGGTCAAATTTCTGTCCGGCAGATAGTAGCGCTCGATAGGGTAAAAGGCGGGCGGTTTTACCTCCGGGAAGGATACTTCGAGTTTCCAACCGATAGGTACCCGGCATCACCCAGGCTCGCCGAGCCTGACGGGTCTCGAGAGTGAAGCGTTCTCGGAAGCCGTCCACTGCCACCACCTCGATGGTTGCATCCGCAGCACCACCGAACGCAGACTCGGCACTGTACTGGAGGCGACTCATGCGATTCTGGTCGATCAAGATCGGCACCACTTCACGGTCGCCACCGGTTTTGGCACGGGTGAGTACCGCTTCACCTTCAGTGGTGCGGCACAGCACGCAGATGTCGACCGGAGGTCCAGACATCAACAGGCGAAACTGCCCGGTGGGGGCCGGTCGCGACGACTCCAACCGTCCGCGGGCTCCCACCTCCATCGCCACTCTTTCGGTGGTGAAGGCTGCAGCCACCGGTTCAGGGGTGATCCATAACTTCTCGATGGAGAGACCTTTTCCCTGGCGGTTTTCGACCGAGATCACGGTCTTCTTTTGCGGCTCCAGGAGGATGCTGGAACTCTCCGCTGAGAGGGTTTCCTGAAGCAGCAATAGTCTCGGTAGGGTCAGCACCAGGGTGTTGTCATCCGGATGGATATCATCGACCACTTCACCTTGGGCGATGACGGTCCAGGAACCGGGCACAACCACTGCACTCCAGCGTCCATCCGATCCCGTGGTTCCCTCGACGACCGCCAGGCTCTCGTTGGAGAGGAGCATTAGTTTGGCCCCTGCGACCGGCTTCCCAACTTCGTCTCGCACCTCGACCGAGATGGGGCGGAGCCGAAATTTCTCTCGCACCCACTCCTCACGCTCTCGCTCCAGTGCGATCGCTTTGGCCTCCTTGGCACTTTCGACAGATCGTCCCGGGAGTAGTACTCTCTCGACCGAATCGATCGGCTCCCCGTCCTCATCGAGCATCTCGACCAGTACCGGTTGGTCGCCTGGGTCCTCGATGGCGAGGTAACGACGCAAGTTCAGCCCCGGATCGACACTGAATCGCATCTCCAGGTCTTTCCGTAGCGGAGTCTTCAATTGGACCAGTTGTCTCACCGCGGTCGAGTTTTCCACCTCGAGGGCGATCACCCGGAATCCTTTTCTGCTGCCAGAGCCGAGTCGCTTCAGCTCCTTGCCTCTTCGATCGATGAAGTCGGGCCCACCATGATGATCCTTTTGATGGAACTGATAGGCGATGATTCGATCGGAAGGAGGCCATGCGTCGTCAAGGATCCTCAACTGCAGTTTTCCATCGTCAGGTGTGGGCACGGTCTGTACGTCAGGCACCTGGTCGTCGCCACCAGTGGGGACGGAATCATCGATCGCAGGTTCAAAGGGAATTTCGAAGTTTGCATCCGGATTGAAGCCGTGGGTGATCGGTCGAATTGATCGATCTGTTGCGTCGGATTCCGGACCCGGAGTGGGCACTGCAATGACCGCTTCGGGGTCCGGTGCTGGAACTGGGATCTCCATATTCGCATCGGGCTGTCCAGTGGCGGGTTGGACCGCAGCGACCCCGATCTCTTGAGGCAGATCCTGCGGCGACGTGGCCAGTTGACTCAGGATGTAGCCGATGATTCCGATGGTGAGCATCAGCAGCAGCAGGTTTCCTACCGGACGGGTCTCTTTTCGCGAGGTGCGAGAAGCTCGTGGGGGTCGGGTCTGCTTGGCATGGTTCATGCCATTTTCGCTCTCCTGAGTTTTCGAACTGCTGCTCGTCTCCACGGTGACGGGGTCTTTCGATCGAATGCCGCCGATGCTCTTGGTCGGTTTGTGGATCGGCTTACCGGTGGGTTTCTTGGATCGGATCAAGACATCACCGATCTTCAGCGTCGACCTCCGTGGGAAAGGAGCGCGCCCCTGGATGGATCTTCCATCGAGAACGGTCCCATTCGAACTGGCGAGATCCTCGATCACCAGGCCCTGTTCGGTAGAGATCAATCGGGCATGGCGACGGGAGGCTCGATCGTCGGAGATCTCCACTTCGCAGGCTGGATCTCGACCGATGATCCAGGGACCTTCCCCGGTCAGGGTGACGCTCCTCTTGCCATTGGAATCGTGGATCTTCAACAGAATGGGGTCAGTCGCACTCATCAATTCATGCCTCTTCATCCGTCAGTGACCAGTAGTTCACCCGTTCTCCCGGGCGCAACACCTCGGTGCTCGGGGGAGCAACGACCAGGCAGTTGGAGCTGGCGAAACCACTCAACAGGTGTGATCCTTGCCCCGACGGAATCTCGATCACATCGAGCCCTCCGTCAGGATCAGCAGTGGCCCTTCCGCGGAGTAATCGTAGCCGATCCGAGGCCGGAACTGCTCTCTCTGCCTTCAGAACCCCGCAACGCTGCGGCAGGATTCCGTCTGTTCTTCCTTCCATCCGAGCCAGGGCGGGGCGGACGAAAATTTCGAAGGAGACGAGGCAAGCGGCCGGATTGCCCGGCAATCCGAAAAATGGGACTCCTCCGATCAGACCGTCCACCAGTGGCTTGCCAGGCTTCATCGCCACCTTGCGAATCTGGACGTCGTCTCCCATCTCCCGAGCGACCTCGCGGATATGATCGAGATCCCCGGCGCTGATGCCACCTGTGGTGACGATAGCATCGGGCTTCAGTTCGAGAGTCTCTTGAAGTCCTGAACGGATCTCCGTCAGATCGTCGCGAAGGATCGGTCTGGGGATGGGGATTGCCCCCCAGCGTTCCACCCGAGCTTGAAGAGAATAGAGATTCGAATTGCGGATCTGGCCAGGCTTCAAGGCGCTGTCGATGGCGACCAACTCATTGCCGCTGGAATGGATGGCGACCCGGGGTCTACGATTCACCGGCACCTGAACTGCGCCGACACTGGCGAGCAAGCCGATGGCGCCAGGGGTGATCCGTGAGCCGGGGGCCATCACCGATCCATCCGCCTCGACATCTTCACCGAGCCTGCGAATGTGTGCTCCAGGGTGAATCGGCCTATCGATGACGACCGATTGTTCATCGTGGTGAAGGCATCGTTCGAAAGGGATGATGGCATCCCCTCCTTCGGGGATGACTGCACCGGTGAATATCTTCATCGCACAGTGGTCTTCCAGGGGGTCGGAGGGAGCCATTCCTGCTTCGATGGTGGCGACCACTGAAAGAGTGACAGGCCGATCTGGAGTGGCTCCAGAGGTGTCACGAGCCTTCAACACGAATCCGTCCATGGCAGTGTTGTCAAAGGGAGGAATCGGATCCCGAGTGGCCACCGATTCAGCGATGATTCTCCCTACGGCATCTTCGAGCAGCACCATCTCGGTGCCGATCGGCTTGATCCTGGCGAGGATTTGTTTGCGAGCATCTTCGAGATCGATCAAAGGGTCTCCTTTTTGCCACTCATCTTCTCTACCCACTGCACGTATCGATCGAGCCCGGTCGTTACAGGAATCACGATCACCTCCGGACACTCGTGGGGATGTCTTCGAGCAATGGTCTCGATCAGTTCCTCAATCGGTTCACTGGCAGTCTTGATGGTCAGGAGCACTTCTTCGGCTTCACAAGTTTTGTCATCCCAGCGATAGATCGATCGAGAACCGGGCATGATGTTCACACAGGCCGCCAGTCCTTCTTCGACCAGGCCTCGAGCCAGTTCGGCGGCAGAATCGGGAGGGTGGGAGACCAGGATCAAGTGCAAGGTTGTACTTTCCAGGTGGATCGCCTCGAGATTCTCCTCGGAGAGGTGAACTCAACGGCTCCTTGATCCATCCAAATTCCATCGGGTGAAAGGGTAAATCGAACCGCCAGGATAATATCATGACTGGACAGGTGCTGGACAGATGGACCTTCATTCCAGGACCTCTATTCCAGGAGCTCCATTCCAGGAGCTTGGGGATAGGTTGCAGACCCCTATCGATCGGTGCAGCATCCGTGCCATGAACTGGTTAGAGATCACCCACGAGAAAGAGGATCGACACCCGCTCCCCGCAAGCGGGATCTTCATCATCGGGAGAGGCCCCGACTGTTCCCTACGAATCCTCGAGCCAGGTGTTTCCAGGAGTCATGCCTCCATCCAGCAACGTGGAGGGGCTGACTGGATTCGCGATCTCTCTTCCAGCAATGGAACCTGGTTGATCGGCGAGGGGGTGCCGCCGCGAAAACTGACCGATGAGACTTCACTGCGATCGGGAGATCGCATTCGCATCGGTTCGGTCGAGTTGGTCTACCACCAGGCGCTGCCAGAAACCCTTGCGGATGGACGCTGGAGTGAGGTCTCCAAGATCGGGTCCGGTGGCATGGGTGAGGTATTTCGCGCCAGCGATCGGGATCTCGGCTGTCTGGTGGCGGTGAAAAAGATCCGTTCTGAAGATGGGGATCCTTCGGGATTACTGCAGCGTCTCCATGCTCGCGAGGCAGCCATCGGGAGAGGGATTGATCATCCCAATGTGGTGCGAGTCCTCGATGATGGAATCGTCGATGGATCTTCGGTTCAGGTGATGGAATGGGTGGGGGGGGGAGACCTGTCCCGATCGATCCAGAAGATCGCTCGAGATCCATCGGTAGGGCTCGAAATGATCCGCCAGATCGCACTGGGTCTGACGGCCGCACATGAGAGTGGTGTGGTCCATGCGGATCTGAAACCGGGGAATATCTTGATCGTCGGCCAGCAAATAGAGGTGGGCCAGAGCTCTGATATCTTCGAGGGTGCGCAGCACGAACCGGTCGATCTTGAACGAGAATCAGCACTGATCGATCAGTACCTTCGGCAGGTTGAGGAGAAACTGAATGACCCCCCATTCGTCTCGAGGAGTGGCGAACTGGCGCTGATCGAGGAGGCCCTGAAGTCTGGTGATCGTTGCTGGATTCTCATCTTCGGCGAGCGTGGGGTCGGGCGTGGTCGCCTGGCCAGGGAAGTGGTGGCCCGTTACGGAGATCAGCAACTCGATCGAATTCACCACGGGCCAGAGTTCACCCTTCCACCCGATGACTTCGATGGTGTCTGGCTGACATCGATGCCTCGGGATTGGCCCGATGAGCCGACCTGGATTCAGACGTTGGAACGGGCGAAACGGGAGGGGTGGTCACGAGAAATCCACCTCCAACCGTTGTTGCCTGGACCGGCCGCCCGATGGGTCGAAATGCTGGTCGATGCCAGTGGTGGGGAAGGTGCACTGTTTCTGTCCCACCTCAACGGCGCTGAGGGTGCCGATGGCCATCCAGCACGGTTACTCGAGAGCATCGGCGAGAGCATCCAGCGGGGAGCCTGGACGCTGCACGATGATGGCGCCAAGTTGCACCCACTGAGGATGCGAGAGAGCGCACGAGAGGAGGCGAAGAGATTTGGATCGATCCTCGAAACGATCTCCCCCCTGTTGCGACAAACTCTCGAGCGAATCGCTCTGTTTTCCGGAAACTTGACGGGAGTTCAGGTGGCTTCTTTGGTGCGTGGGGACGCAGCCATTTTCCATTCACTGGTGGCGGAAGCGATCGAACTGGGGCTGCTGGAGAAGGGCTCCGATGGACGCCTCAACCTGGTCAGTGAAGGGCTGGGGAAAGCGCTCGCCGACCAGGTGACGGACCAGCAGAAGGAACAGTACATCTCTGCTGCGGCGGATCTGATCGTGCAACTACCGCCGCCTGCCGAAGAGCAGCCTCTGCAGTGGTTGAAGAGGGGCAGACTTCTGCGCATTGCAGGGCGGTTACAGGGGGCGATCGAGGCTCACTTGCAAGCGGCATTGATCGCTCGATCTCGTTACATGAGACCCATCTTCATCGAGGCTTTGGACGAGGCTCGAGCGGTGATTCGAAAAGCTGCGGCGTCGGGCGATAGACGAGCCATCGATGCTGCAGAGAAAAAGATCCTGGGGGGGGAACCTCGAGGCCTGGTGGCGATCGAAAGACTCCGAAAACTGCCCATCGATGTGGCGGTCAAGATTGCAGATTTCGGCATTGCACGTATCTCGGGCGAAAGCACCGTCGGCGAGCCACTGGCATGGGGAACACCTCGGTACATGTCTCCAGAACAGGCGAGGAAGGAGCCGTTGGCTCCTTCCAGCGATATTTACTCTCTCGGTCTGCTAGCCAGAGAAGTGCTGGAAGGAAGACATCCTCTCGGCCCCTCAAGAGGTGCCGAGGCGATCCGGCGGCTGGCGCGGGGGGAGTTGGACGAGATGCCCTTGACGAAGGAGAGAGCTCTCTGGGGAGATCTGATCGGGCGGATGTTATCGCTGTCGCCGCCCCAACGGCCATCGGCGCTGGAGGTGGCCGAGCAGATCGCCGAGATTCAGGCCCGCTATTAGGACGGGATTCGCCTCGCAGGATCCTGTAAACTGGATTCTCGGAAGGAATCGTCCCATTGCCGTCTGATACATCACTGCGGGGCTGGACCCGGGCGGGGAAACCTTGGCCGGGCGGTCTACGCTTCACTCTACCCTGCTCCCTGGCCAGTTCATCGAGTGGGTCCAGATCTCTTCTGCGACTCGGATGGGTGATCTCTAGCCTGTTTCTCGCTTCTGCACTCCAGGCCAATCCCCCTGTCGAAATCGCTATTTCGACCGAGATCAGTCCGCCAGAACTGATCGAGTCGGAAAAGTCGATGGCTGCAGACCGGGTGCTGGAACAGGTCCGGTTCATCCTCTACGGAAACGAGCGCAATGAGGTGGCCGAGGTCCAACTGGACCAGGACCAGTATCTGTTGACCCTCTTCAACGAGACTCTCGCGAGTCACTACTCGGTGCGAATTTCCCGCGAAGAGTTGATCTCGAGTGAACCGATTCTGGCAGATCGCACAGAGCGGATCTTGAGCGAGAGAGAGGTGACCATCGCGGCACGAGAGCGGCTTCGAGTCGAGCGCCGGGAACTCAGGCGCTTAAAGGATCAGGACCTTACCACTGGCCATAGGAGTGGCAGCACGAGTGGTAGCAGGAATGGGTCGTCCACCTCCAAGGAGGTCGGTGAGAGCACCAACTCATCCTTGGCGTCTCCCATCTCGCCCAAGGTCAGCGCATCGCAGTCGATCCAGATCTTGAAGAACTTCTTGCTGGTCACTGAGGAACTGCGACATCGAACGGATCAGATGAGAGTGACCAGCGCTGGCTGTGAAATCCAGTTGACCGAGTGGAATCGAGCCAGTGACAGAGGAACAGCACTCTACTCGCGACTGAGGGAGGAAACCTATCACCTGATCGAACAGGAAGAATTTCTGGCCAAGAAAATCCAGTCACGTAGCCAGGAAATCAATCGTTCGCTGGCCGATGTAGAGGCGGGCGAAATACGGTCCGGCGACTTTGCAGAGGTGATCGATCGCATCCGTCGGAGACTGCTGCTCATCGAGCAAAAGCTCGATTCCATCGAGGCTCAATTGAGTGCTTGTTCCGATGGAATCCAGGCTCTGGGAGATCCGATCGTGTTGGCCTCGCCCACTGCAGAGCCCTCTGACATCACCGCAAGACCAGAACACGCCACCGTCAGGCCCGAAGTTTCGATGACACGGACTGCTACGGATACGAGCCAGAGGTCTTCAGCGAAGGATCGTGTAATTCCCGCAGTCAGCCGCCGGAAATCGGATCCTGAAGAGCCCCGCAATTCCCCTCGACGCCAGGGGGGCAGTGGCGGGAACGAATCCGATGAGGGTTCGGTGAGTCCCAGCAGGGGAGATCAGCAGCAGGATCAGGTCAACGACGATCTGGATGTATCCAGTGGATCCGGTACTGCGGGGAAAGAGGACATGACTCGCACCCTGATGATCGGCGGAATCCTCGGCGCACTCTTCGCACTGGTCCTGGCTCATCTGATCAAGCGCCTCGGCCCGGCCTAGGGACAACTCCCCTGTACCAGGCAATCGAGAGAGTCTGAGGTCGGATCGACGCCACATTCCGGGCCGGCCGGTGCGGGTGGCGCGGGTGATGCTGGAATGAACAGGCTCGACAAAAGGAACACTGCATCCGCAACGTTCATTCCGCCATCGTCATTGCAATCTCCAGAATCGAGACATTGCACCGGAGAACTTCCCGGTACAAAGAGGCTCGCCAGCAAGAATACGGCATCGGCAACATTGCGACCGCCATCCCCGTTGATATCACCCCGCACGAACTCGTCACCTGCGGGCGGCAATCCGCCCTCCATGGCAGCAAGGTACAGGGGAATCAGTAACATCAGGTCAGAGGCGTAGCCGCCCAGTTCCCAGGACTGGCTGATGACCGGTGCGATGGTGCTGTCGTAGAAGACACCCACTCCGTAATCGACGAAGGCGTCCGATCCGAGCCAGATCAATCCAGCCTGATTACCGCCAAGGTCAGGGTTCTGATCACAAGGAACCAGTCGGTCGGTGTAATCGTTGCCAGGGGAGTCTTGAGAATACGGTGCATCGAGAGCTGTGAGATCGAGGCCGTGAGTGGAATCGACTCCGACCAGTTGGAGCAACGAATCGTCGCCATTCTCGACATTGCCAAAGTTCTGATCCTCGACACCATCGAACTGGGCAAACACAGTCGGGTCGTCGTAGGCCCAGGCATCATTACTTTCGATGTAGATGGCCACAGCGGGACGTTCCTGGCTTCCGTCGAGTCCATCATCTCCGGTGTGAATCTCGGAGAGCAGTATTCCATCGGCAGGGGTCAACTCATAACGCTCGGGGTAGGTGCCAAGGCAGCACCAGAGCACCTCTGGAATTCCGGTACTGGCGATGGTGTTGGAATCGATGGAATCAATGGTCATCACGGAACGGCCCAGTTGAAGCAGGTTGTCGGCAATGGTCAGTCCACTCAGGACATCTCCTCCCGTCTCGCCGATCCAGATCACATCTGTGATCATGACCCCGGCTCGGGTGGGCAGGCTGGTGTTACTACATCCGAGAGCGAAATCGAAACCGACCAGCTGGTATTCGTGGGCACCTGCCGGAGGTGTATCGATGAAGGATGTGTTGGTACCCGGCAGTCCGGTGGCGAGCAGGAGTCCATTTCGGATCACCTGGATCTCGTCGTAGTCCGCCGGGTTGGTCCAGTTCAGGGTGATGTTGGTACCATCACTGGTGGCGCTGATATCCTGCGGCGGAAGAGTCTGGCAACCCCCATCGATGAGCAGGCACCAGCGATCGAAGGTGGCAACGGCGCCGGGGTAAATATCTTCCACCGTCATCACCCAGGGACCCTGAGTCGAGGTGTTGATGAAATCGGCCATCGTTCCGGGCCCGCTTGCGTCCATCGCACAACCGCAATCGTAGGGAGCGGCATTGGCCGGGGCACCGTTGCTGTAGAGCACGCTGATATCGGAGTCCGCACCACCGAGCAGATCATGAAGTGTAACTGAGGTGCCGGAGGGGGAGGAGAGGTCGACGATGAGGTCTCCGACGAATGGGTGTCGAATATCCACTAGCACATCAATGTCACCGATGAGCATGTTATTGGTCATCAGGATGAAATCTGAAACCGGGCTGACAGTCTGATTGATGGGGCTGCCAGGCTCCCGGCAGACCATCACATCTCTGGAGGCCATCAGTGGAGTATTCTTGCAGATCAAGTCAGAGACATTTCCGTTCTGCAACGCCTCGACGCACACCACTGCGGTACCGGGAACCGGGCGAGGCCCGCTGACCCAGCTACTTGCGGTACCACTGACGGCACCCTCCAGGCCTCCATCGACATAGATCCTGACCTCGTCATAGACCGAAGCATTGGTCCAACTCACTTCCAGTTCTCCGGTTCCTGGAACCGAACTGGCGAGTAGATCCGAGATCGGCCGGACCAGGAAGTCGATGGTGCAGCAATTGGGTGGAATCACCTCGCCGACTAACTGTGGAAAGACGCAATACAGGACCGTCGAGGGGATCGTCTGAGGGGCCGTGGTGTAACTGGTCACCGTTCCGTCGGCGATGATCGCTTCCAGGTTCCCATCGGCATAGATCTCAAAGGAGTCATAGCCCTGAGGGTTGGTCCATGTCAACTCTGCGGTGAGCGAGCCAGAACTGGCGAAACAATTCAACTGGGTCACGCTACCCTGCTCGAAGGCACGGATGCACCAGGAGTCGAGAGATCCGATGCGGGGGCCACCTCCGGTGAAGACATCATCGATGACGATGCTCCAGTCTCCGAGGGACGAAGTGCCGAGGTAATCGGAGAGAGTACCTGGTCCTGTCGGTTGAATCGGACAACCGCAGTTGATGGGAATGGTTCCTGGCGCAGCACCTAGATCCCAGAAGGTCGCTTCGATGGTTGTGGCTGCACCACCATTTTCATTGTGCAACCTAACGGTGGTTCCGCTGTGGATCACATCCACCGTCAGATCGCCGACAAACGGATGATTCAGATCGACCTGCACCTGTAGATCACCGATGGAGATGTCATCTACGATGGTGATCACATCGACAGTTTGAGGCACCGTGTTTCCCACCACTGAACCCGGGGTCCGACAGATCTCGATCGAGGGAGCCATCGGTTGGGAGGTGATGGAGCAGCACTCAGGCGCACAAGGTATAGCGGCTCCGATGGTGGGGAGCAGGCAGATCTCGAGGGTGGTGCCTATGCTCCCTCCTATGGCAGTGTAGGAGGTTGCGTCTCCGGCGAGGGTGTCGATCAGAACACCACCGATGGAGACCTGTATCTCGTCATAGATCATCGGGTTGGTCCAGCTGAGGTCAGTGTTGCCCGTTCCACCGATATCCAGGCACAGGAGGTTGTCGACTCCCAGGACGGCAGCGGAAACGCCACTGTCAAAGGTGCTGAGGCACCAGTCGTTGAGTCCTCCCGTGGCTCCGCCGCTGTAACTGTCGAGGCAGCGAATCGTCCAGGCTCCGGCGGATCCGTTGCCGGCCAGATCAGAGAGAGCACCTGGACCTGAAGGCTGCATGCGGCATCCAGAATCCCACAGAATGGAACCGTTGGGCGGGCCTTGATCGTCGAAGATGATGTTGATGAAGTCGTTGGAGCCGCCACCTTGGTCATGAACTCGTACCGTCGTGCCATTGGGGGAGATGATGTCCACCGAGACATCATCGATGTAATCGTGAGTGATATCGACGAAGACATCGATGTCGACCACCGTTTCATCGGTGGTGATGGTCACTGTCGATTCGGTAGGATTGGCAGGATCCTCGGAGATGGGGAGAGCTGCCGGCAACCCGGCACAGACGGTGATGTCCGCCAGCGTCACAGAGGTCGCAGCGATCACCCAGCATAGAGTCAATAACCCTGGCCATATTCGGTATCGGTTCAAATTCATCATGGTCTGTTTTGGATCCTCAGTAGTGGTCACTTGATGCCTTCCTTGGAAGGGGCCAGCCATTTCGAAGACCGATATTGTATCCGGGACTGGCGCCATGGGTCAGCGGAATTGACCTCCACTATTAAAGGTGTTGATCTCCTCAGCCGGGAGCACTTCTTCACTACCTTCCATGATACCGTGGGGGATTGTCCGGTGGGAACCGATCGCCGAGGAATCTGGGCATTGTAGATACTGATCTCGGTGTCCTCACAGTGTCCTCACAGTAGCCTCACAGTAGCCTCACAGTAGCCTCGCAGTAGCCTCGCAGTAGCCTCGCAGTAGCCTCGCAGTAGCCT
>Ga0310120_10001937_pt1 | contig 15409 bp, 13 predicted proteins | sample CB27_AW_983_MG_FD_203506 | JGI IMG/M metagenome (GOLD analysis project Ga0310120, IMG submission 203506) | Marine microbial communities from Western Arctic Ocean, Canada - CB27_AW_983 | ecosystem: Environmental > Aquatic > Marine > Oceanic | place: Canada: Western Arctic Ocean | collected...
CCGCGGGAAGATCGGTCAAGGCCATCCCATTTTGCCTGTCCACCACCGCGACCCTTGGCGAGCGAAACGTCTCAAGTCTCCAAGAAACATCGATATTCACAGCCCAGAATGACAAGATAGAAAGACAAGGCAGACTTTGCCGGCCTGTCGTTTGGAGGGTCCGTGCGGATTACATGCAGTGCTATCAGCGATTGGCCGCCAGCGGGTGCTACCGTGATCGTTTCGATAGGTGATCTCTTGACCTGTTCATGTTAGATTGGGAGTAATGAATATGCCGATTTCGATTGGCGTTGGTTGGCGGCTTCGGAAAAGTCGAACGACCCCGAGGCATTTACCAGGAGACGTGACAAAGATGGTTAAGCAACTTCTCGTATCTTCGTTTTTATTGACGGCGGTGATTTGTACACCAGCCGCCGCGCAACACGTTGTCTACTACTCCCCGATGGTCACAACCACGGCCAGCCTCGTCGTGGTGGCAAGCCCTATCGCGACACAGTCGGTTTCGGTACCAGTGATTAACTCCTTGCCGGTCTACGCCACAGCCAGGCCAATTACGACCGTGGTCCAGCAGGCTCCCGCATCAGTCGTCACCTATCGCATCAACGCACCAGTGACCACGACGTATCGCGTTGCAGCGCCGGCTGCAACAACCTGTTGCGGCCATGCGGCGCATCCAGCGACCACAACCTATCGCGTCGCGGCACCGGCGGTAACGGCCTACAGTGTTCCCGTGGCGGCCCCAATGGTGACTGCCTACAGTGTTCCCGTGGCGGTGGCACGCACCAAATACTATTATCCAGGGCAACCGGTGCGGAACTTCCTACGAGCGATCACGCCGTAGGTTTCAGCAACTGCAAGTAGTCCGAGTGGTGCTGCAGATTTTCGGGATCGAAGACCGCCGTGCGCAGCTCTTCCTTTTGCGCATGAAATGGCCCGAAGTCCCGCGGGTCATCAGGCGAAAAAACGGGTGCGGGCTTGTCGTACACAATCGTCGCTCCCTGCTCGCCACCATGGTGGTACTGGGACAGTCCCACCACGCGGTTGGATACATAGATCGCTTCGTTCAGCTCGTGCGTGACGATCAAGATGGTAAATGGCGGTTGGTCACCCCGTTGTTCGGCTTCTCGGTTCTCTTCATATAACCGCAGCAGCATGATCTGCAGCTCCTCTCGGGTCGCCTCGTCCAGCGCTCCGAACGGTTCATCCAAGAGCAGGATTTTCGGCTCCATGATCAGTGCCTGGGCGATCGCCACGCGCTGACGCATACCACCGGACATTTCGTGCGGGTATCGAGCGGCCGCTGCCGCCAAACCGACTTTCTCCAGAAATGCATCGGCTTGCTCTAGGTGCTGGCGACGGAGGGGCCACCAACTCCACGGTGCCAAGAACCGCTGGGGCAGCGAAGTTTGGTCCAACATCAGTCCAAACGCCACGTTCTCCCGAGAGGTCAAAAAGTCATACAGGCTGTAGTGTTGGTACACAATCCCTACGTCGCGCGTCGGCTTAGTAATCCGTTTTCCGCCGGTTACAATCTGTCCCTGACGAGGCGGATGCGTGCCGAGAATGGCCCGTAAGAGAGTCGACTTCCCACATCCGCTGGGGCCAACCACGGCCACGATGTGGCCATGTGGTATTTGCAACTGGATGTCGTTCAACACCTTGTTGGCGCCGAACCAATGGAAAACGTTTTGCACATCCAGGGCGAGAGGCGGATTGTCGGTCATACCGTTCACTCCCCAAACCACGGTGACAGTTTTCGACGGGTCACGGAGAGCAACCAGTCAAAAACAAAACCGGTCATGCCCAGAATGACGAGATAGATGTAAACGACATTCATGTTCAATAGTCGAGACTGGAGGCGCAAGCGATAGCCGAAACCAACATCCGTCAAGAGCCACTCGGCGGCAATTAGAAACACCATCGCTGGCCCAACCTGCAACCGGACATTCTCAATAATGCGTGGCAGTATTTGGCGCAAGATTACATTCCAAATCACTTCCGCGTGAGATGCGCCCAGCGTATAGGCCTTGTCAATCGCGTGACTGGTCACGTCTTTCTTCGCCGCCTGATAAATCGACTGGGTCAGTGTGGGAAATATACCCAGCGCGATCAGCGCTACAAACAACTGGATGTCCGTTCCAAACGCGACGAAGTAGACCGCCAGCATGGCCGTAGGGGGTATTTTCGCGAAAAAAGACAGGGGAGGAACGAAAAAAGCCTCCACCGGAGTCAAGCACCCCATGGCGATGCCAATCACCAACGAAAGCAAGACGCCCGTCGCCAGGCCCAAGATCAGTCGGCCGTAGGTCGCACACAGGTCTTCCCAGAGCCATGACTCACGAAAGGCCTCCAGTCCGATGGCTTCGGAATTCCTCGGTGCTCGGGTGATCCGGTCCCAGCCCTCGACGAACTGGGTCAAGTTGGGCATGGCCGTATTCTTTGGGTTGACAACGCGCAAGCGGTGCGAAAGCCACGCGTAACCGGCGATCAGACACAGCACCGACGCGAGACCAAGGATCACTTTCGTCGTCGGGCTGATCGGTTGTCGTATCATGCGGCGCCAACCTCGATGTACGGTTCACGGCTCATTGTCGTCCTGCTCCTGGTCCTACCGGGCACCGGCCTTTTGAAGTTGCGCTTTTTGGAAACCCGACGCGTAAGCGAGGGAAATACGCCTGTTCATTGCGTCCCTCGCTTACGCGTTTTGAAGTTGCGCTTTTTGGTAACCCGACGCGTAAGCGAGGGAAATACGCGTGCTCATGGCGTCCCTCGCTTACGCGTCGGGTTGCCATTTTCCGAGGAAATCTAACCTAGCGCCACTTTAAAACACCGGCCTCAGCCTCCCCCTTTCAAATCGGCCTCGCGGCGGTCTTGCATCTTGATGATGTAGGTGCCATCAAAGTTGAACTGGGCTTCCGCATCACCGAAACCGATCGATGGTTCCGACTCAACAATCGCATGCTCCACGCAGAAATCCACCACCTTGGGCATGATTTCATTCGCAAAGCTGTCACTCGCAAACAGCGCTAAAGCATCCTTTGGCGAGCTATAGAATCGTGTCTGCTGGACGACCGTCTCCATATCCTCTAGCGGGAGATTGGAGAACTTGGCTCCGAGCGCGACTAATGTGTCGTCGCGGTGATCCTGATCGGCCAAAAGACGGTTTACCTGAAAAAACGCATCAATCACGGCACAGGCGAACGATTCGCCTCCTTCTTTATTGAGCGAATCCTTGCCGACCACGACCATGTCGATAATCTCCTCGGGGATCGACGTCGAATCGAATACCACCTTCGAACCATCTCGTTTCCGCAATGTGTCGAGCACAAACGGATTCCACACCACGATCGACTCGATCTTTTCCTGCCCAGTCTGCATGGCGTTGGCGGCGGCTCCAGGATCCATGTTCTTGAAGGGAAAATCGCTGACGTCCTTGCCGAGGATCTCCAGGTTCCGCTCGAACATGTATTGAGAGACGGAAAGTTCCAATCCGTATGAGGTCTTGCCGGCCAATTGGTCGACATCCTCAACACCCACGGCAATGCAGGCATCCGCACCGTCGGAGGTCGAGGTGGGCAGGATGGCCACCAAGTTGCGTCCCAAGCTCGGTGCCAGACTGTCCATATTGGTCATGCAGACCGCGTCGACCGTACTGGTGCCGAAAAAGGTCAGGCAGGTATCGTAGTCCGCTTCCTTGAGGACGATATCGACTCCCCATTTCTCTTCGACCCTACCTAGCTTTCCCTCGTCCTTGTCAATGATGCCGTTTTCATCGGCCACGCCGAATACCGACCAGCTTGGATACTCACTCCAGGCCAGGCTGAACGAGGGCAGGTCCGCGGACGGCGATCCATCTTGGGGATTGGATCTGTTCGTGTTATTGCATCCGACCAGCGGACCAACGAGCAGTCCCAACAATAAAAAGTACGATGTAAATCTCATGGTCTTTCTCTCCCTCGCCATTGATATTAGCGAACGCATAATTCTTGATTGGAACGTATTCTACCGCTCGACGCTTCAGCGCCCTAAAGGCCCTCGCTTTCGAGAGAACCGTCCTCCAAACCAATTTCCGCCACCCGCCGTTCCGTCCGCCGCGCCACGTCAATCGTCTCGTCCAATTCGGAGCGCAATCGAGACAGATCCGATTCGCCTTTCTTCATCGACATCGAGTGGAGTTGGTCCAGCGTCTGTTCGAGATGATTCACCGATTCTTCGACTTCGGAAACCAGATGTTCCCGTCGCTCCAAGGCCTGCTTTCTAGCCGTCTTTCCCAGCTGCCCGGATCTCCGCCAACTCCGGAATGAATGTTCCAAGTGCTCGACGCAGACCTGAAACATTCGATCCACACGTTCCAATACTTCGTGCGCCGCAAATGAAATCTTGCCCGACTCGATGTTGGCCTCCAGCTCACTGTAGAGTCGCTGCAGTCGATCCAATAGTGACTGCGTCCTAGGGTCACCATCCTGCTCAAGTTGCTGACGTAGGCGATTTAGCGACGCTTCCTTGTTGCGACGATGCCGCTCCACGGAAAATTGATACGCATCTTCGGTTAGACGCTCCAACCCAAATACCAGTCGACTGGCTAACATCCCGATGCCACTCAGAGTACCGGCCAGCCCCCCAAACGTTAATGGGGCGTTGCCACCCAGGGCCCAGGAGACCAGCAGCGCAGTCAAGCCACCTACGAACGGCAACAACGTCACCGGCGAGGCGAATAGATCCAGGTAGACTTTCTTCTTGATGTCGTCCATTTGCCGCAGGGCCATTCGCTGCTGGGCTGTGTCAGCAGCGTGAGTGTCATCTACCGAATTATCAGTTGCCCACAGTTGTCAGCCGCCCGATTCAGTTATGTGGCTGTCCCAACACAAACGTGACTGACATATCCCCTGTTGGCTCACCAGCTTCGGCGCGGACTCGTTGTTTGTCAATTCCGTCTTCGATTAGATATTCGGCCACGGCCGCGGCCCGAGACTCGGCCAGCGCCTGATTGGCCTCCAAATCCCCTTGCAGCGACGCATTTCCCTGCACGGATAGATAGTATTGAGGCGAGCTGCGCAAGGTCGTGACGAGTCGATCCAGGATCAATTGGCTTCGCGACGTCAACCGCGCGGTACCTCGCGCGAACACCAGCGTCGGAACATGATAAGTGCCCACCGGTTCTAGCTCATCCCATTCCTGTTTCGACAGCGTGGGCAGCACGATGCTCTCATCCCGAATCTCTTCCTGGGCCAAACCAGGGTAGAAGTTACTACTCTTGAGTTCCGCCAATATGCGATTGTGATACAAATTCTCTGGATGACCCCGCGTGGGGTCTCCCGAGATCGCGCCGCTTTGCTGAAGAATACTGGAGATTTTGACAATCATGTCTTCCACCGTTTCCAGCTGGTTGCTCACACTCAATCCCATGTGAGCAAAGTTCTCTTGCGTGTTCCTCCAGACAATACCCTTGGCCACTTCGGCTGCTTCCTTGGCGGACAACGGAGTCTCGGTTCGTTTAGCGTCGGCGAGCACCAATTCCTCCATGCGATTACGGTACTCGAAGGCGGTGCGAAAATAGGCCGCCAAGACTTCCTGGACCACTTCTGGGTTATCCAAGAGAAACCGGCGACTGGCAACCAGCACATCCACGATGTAACCGCGAATATTCTCGGTACTGGCCAGCACAATCGTGTTCGGATTCTGACGCATCTTAGAAACCAACGGTTCCCAAACTACGTAGACGTGTGGATCATTCTGAGACGCCGTGCGAAACCTCTTATACACCGCGACGGCATCCTCGGCGGAGATAAACGGTTGGCTGGGAAGCCGGTCCAACTGGAATTGCGACATGATCACTCGCGCCAACGTCTCCGACGGCGAGTCGGGGGTAAGCACAAACCGCGTTTCGGGATGATTCAGCGCATCGACGTTTGGGAACTTGGACTCGTACGCCACCACCGCATCGGCTCCCCGTGTCTCATCGATCACGGCCACAATGGTTGCCGGCGTTTCGCCCATTTGATCCGAGACCTTGAGCAGGGCATCGATGGTAAACACGGCCATGTCGGTACGACCGCTGTCGAGGGCTTTGAGACGGCCGGCATAGTCCGCGGCGTCATCCCTTAGCACCAGGCGGATCTTCTTCTTCGCCAGTCCATCTCGAAACTCATCTGATCGTAAAATCGCGTAGCCGCTGAACGAGTCCAGCGCCACTTGCACGCGGGCATCATATTGCGACTCCGAGCCAGTTTCTCCAATCAAACGATCTTCGCGAGTCGGATTGATCACCAACCGCCAGGTGACGGCCAAGGCAGCGATGATCAACAACCAGACAATGCAGACTGCGAGTAGCTTCCCTTTAGACACTCCGGCCCTCGACCCATTCTTGGCTAACTATTGACTCAATTTACTTGCGGCGACCGAACTTTTTCAGCATCTGCATGATGATCAGGAACGCCACCGCGTAAAAAATCCAACTGGTGCTTCGACCGCGTTTGCTGGCCGGTGGCGTGGGAGCCGGCGGCGAGGAACCAGCCGCCGAGCTACTTGCGTTCCCAGTTGGAAACGCGTTTTGGACGACGCCCACCTGCATGGCGATGGGACCATTCTCCACGTTGGTCAGTGTGGTAACGACCGCCGTGGCGATTTCATCGGGCAAACCTTGAATCAGCTCGAAATCGGACTCGGCGGCGTCGCCATCATCGTCCGCGCTTTCGGCGAATACCTCGCTAATGACCCGGGTCAACGTCGACGGATCGTCGGCGCTTCGATATCGATTCACCCGTGTCGCCAGACTGTGATCCGACGCCATATCCACGCCAATCACATCGACGGACAGACCTCGGGACATGATGTCGGGCAGGAAACCGTCGACCAATTCCGGATCGTTGGCTTCGCCGTCGGTCACGATCAACAAACGATACGTTCCAAAATGCTGTTGGCCACGTTTTTCCAGCAGTGCATCGGCGCCTTGTTTCATGAAAGCCCCCAACGGCGTACCGCCCATGGGTTGAACCTGTTCCATGGTGGCCACTAGGTCGGTCTGGTCGACCCGGCCCAGTGGAATGACCCAAGGATCATTGTTAATACGTCCGTTGAGCAGCACGACACCGACTTCAGCCGACTCGGGGAGCTGTTGGAGCACCTCGATCAGGGCCGCGCGGGCGGCACCCATCTTGGTCGTTCCACGCACCCGACGCATGGATTCAGCCATGGATCCGGAGTCATCAAGCACGACGACCACGTTCTGGTCCGCGGCGGGTAAACTACCGCTTAGCGCCGGCATCAGGCAAACAAGCAGCATTGGTACAATTCGGCTGGACTCCATGGTCAACTCCGTTTCGTTGGTCTGCTCGTCACGAATAGAATGAGTGGGTTGGTCTAAAACTGAAAATCCTCCTCGCCCAACGCCTCCGCCGGCACGCGTACAACGCGGAACTCGACGCGCATATTGACGCGGGCGTCCTTCATATTCCTGGGTTTCGCAATAATCGGCTCGGCGATCCCAGCGCCGTCGGGCTGGATCTGCGAGGCGTCCAGTGCCGTACCCTTCTTCCGGGCGTAGCCGACCAAGGAGTCCTTGACCGCTTCGGATCGTTTCATGGAGAGATTCAAAGCGGCTTGCATGGTCCGCGCTGGATTGTACTTTTTCGAGCCTTGAATCTTCCCTTCCTTGATGAGTTTGATCATATCGTCAACGGATTGAAGGTCGATCTCCTTCCCGTTAAGGAAATAGCGAAAGCTACCAGCCTGGCCAACCTGCTTGATCGTACTCAGCTCCATGCCCGCGCGAAGAAAGTCGCTCAGCGTCTTGGTCGGATCGGCGTGGCCACGGACGACAACAATCGCGTTGCCGAAGGTGGAAGCCGCCTCGATGGCACGATCGAATTCACTGCGATATTGATCGGCCGAGAAGACCGACTGGTTCGGCTCGAAATTGATGGTGAAACTGACGATCGTGTTTTCATCGAGGTCGTTCATTCCGGGAAACACACCGTCTCCTTCGGCACTGGAGAACTGCTCCTTAGTAAGATCGGGACGTTCGTACTTGACGCCCGCCTGCTTGGCGATCTCTTGGTAGTCCCAGGCAGCCGACTCAAAACCGTACCGACCGTCCGCGTAGCCCCATCCCACGGCCAAATCGAGCGCATCCTTCATTTTGGGTTTGAATCCACTGGCGTTCGCCTGGTCCTCGAAGAAGGCGATCTGACCTGGCAACCCCGCGAAGCCACAATCCAGCAACAAGCCGTGAGCGTCAATCTCGAGCGTCGGTAGCACGTCTTCGCCAAAAATCGACTGCGCCATGGTCAGCAATTTCTTGTAGTCATCGGACATTTGACCCGACTGCTCAAACTCTCGACGCATCTGGACCACCTGTTCGCTGGTCTTGAGATAGCCAGCCACGAAGTCGGCCACGATCTGTCGATTCTTCTCAAACCAATCTTTTCTGACGGCGTAGACGTCGGCGATGGACCGCGACATTTGCGCGGTTGAGTTCAACACGCGCGCGCCCTTGACGGTTCCCTCCGCGCCGGAACCGGTTTCATCCAGTCCGCCCGTGAGACCAAACATGTCAGGAGTGATCACACAGCACGCGTCGATGCTGGCGTCCTCGCGGAATTTTTGCGCCGGTCCGTTGGGACCGCTGAGGTCGTCCACCCAGACCACCTCCACCTCATCGCGTTGGATCCCGGCCGCCTTGAGCGAGTCGTACAGCAGCCCGACGTGCGGTCCGCCTTGTTGGCAGGCGATCCGCACCTTTTTTTCATCACGGCGCAGATCGTTCAGAGTCTTCAACTCCTGTCGGGCTACGAGATGATCGCCGGCACTCCAGGAAAGCTGCAGCACGATCACCGGTTTGGTCTCTGGGCTTTGGCCCAACACCTCGCTGGCCTGGCCGATCATTCGCAGCGTCCCCCGCAAGAACGGAGTCTGGCCGCTGACATAGTTCTTTACCTGGCTGACGAAGTCGTCTCCTGGTACCAGCTTGAGATTGAGTCCTGCTTGTTGATAGACCGAACCGCTGGTGGTCGTCAGCCCGCCGTTGGCCATGAACGTGGCTACATCACCTCCCCACGTGATAAACGGTACCTGGAGCGTCCCGCCAGATTGGACCGGTTGGACCGAGACGGAACCAACCAGTTCGGAGAATTTGTTTTGCGCCGGCGCCGGTTGCACCAAAGCCAAAAACGCCAAGACAACGCCCGTTCGCGCAAGAATCCGCATGTTCTTAGTCCCCTACCAACGTACTATTGAGTTTCAACGACTGATATTCAACAACAAAAATCGAACGACGCAACCCAACGAGATACCCGCTGCCGTACAGTCCCGACATTATTTCGGACCTAGAATCCGCCGTCAAACAGGGCAGACCGGCTCAGCACAAGAAAATCAGCCAGTTGTCTCGAATCGACGAGACCAGCCGAAGTGAGTAAGCTTTGCATAGACGTTGCATTCTGTCATTACGCCAGAAACCAGTTTTTGTTCACGTTTTTTTCAGATCAGACAATGAATTCAGCTTCCAGAGGTAATCCCCAGGACTTGGCCAATCAAATTGAGATCCAGGGGGTGCGACTCCATCTTGGCCAGCCGCACGAGGCAGGTGGAGAATGGATCGGCCAACAAGAGATCTTGCGCCAGTTGCTGGCATGCTGGTTAGTCGTGGATGAAGCGGATCTGCCTCTCGCCCCACGGCTTGTCGGCGCACCCGGCATGGGCAAGACGTCACTGGCCATGGCCGGAGCCAGGTATCGAGAGCAGCCGCTGTACATCTACCAATGCACGGCCGATACGCGTCCCGAGGATCTGTTGGTCACGCCCGTGCTGGCCGAAAACGGCAGAATCGCTTATCACGCGTCTCCGTTGGTGACGGCCATCCTCCGGGGCGGTATCTGTATTCTGGACGAAGGCAACCGCATGAATGAAAAGTCCTGGGCGAGTTTGGCGCCCTTGCTCGACCATCGGCGGTACGTGGAATCGATTGTGGCCGGCATAACCATTTCCGCGCATCCCGATTTCCGCTGTGCTGTGACGATGAACCAAGACGAATCCACTTACGAGGTTCCGGACTACATTCTCAGTCGTCTCCAACCGACGCTGCAGCTGACTTACCCAAATCGCGAGGATGAAATGGCCATCCTGCAGTACCATCTGCCTTATGCCAAGCCAGAGATGCTGGCGATGACCGTGGAGTTTCTCCAGCATTCCCACGATCTGAGATTGGACTTTTCACCTCGCGATGGCATTAATCAATTGCGTTATGCCATGAAGCGGCTGGCGCAGGATCCCGACCACCCGATCTCCAAAGACGTCGCTTGGCGCGAGGCTCTCGAGAAATGCCTCGGCGAGGAGGCCATGGATCTGGACGCCTTAGCGGAGCATCGAAACCGCACGTTGGGCGGGGATTCGTTACCGTTGGGATTGGGCGACTTTTTTCTATCTCCAGAAGATCCGCTCAATCCAGACTTTGATGACGACGAGGACGAAGACACTATTTAGGCCTGCTTGCGATGACGGACAGTTCTCAGCCACATCCGATCTTGCAAATCGGTCGCCGCATTACCTGCCTGCCGATCATTCATGGCAGCGGAGACTGCGCGGTCGAGATCCGTCGCGTGATGCTGACCCAGTCGTTCGATTGCGTGGCGGTGCCGCTGCCGCCGTCATTTCAATCGTCGGTCGAATGCGCCATTAGCCACCTGCCAATTCCGACCATGGTTGTCCAACGGGGCCTTCCCACGTACGCACGCGATTGGACGCCCGACGCGGACAATCGCCGGCCAGACGACGACGAGGCGGTGCTGAGCTTCGTCCCCATCGACCCCTGCCAGGGGGTTATTGCCGCCTTGCGAATTGCCATGGGTGAGCGCCTGCCGCGGGCCTTTATCGACCTGGAAACCAATGATTTCGTTTCCTACGCCCTCACGCTGCCCGATCCCTATGCGCTCAAGAAAGTCTCCTTGGCGGCGTTTGGGGCAGCCACCTTGCCGTCACTGCCGCGCCTGCCTGAAGGTCAGCCTCAAGCGCGGGTCGCTTGGATGGCTCAGCGACTCAAGGCATTGGAGCAACGATACCAAACCATTCTTTTCATCTGCTCGCTGACCGATTGGCCCTGGATCCGCGAAGCCTACCTGGAGTCGGTCGCGACAGAGGCGGAGAATGAAACGGTGGGGGACAAGACCATCTACCAAGTGGCGACCGATACGCTGATCTTCATGATGGGAGAGCTGCCGTTCATCACGGGGCGCTACGAGACGGCCCGGCGGGAATTGGACGATGACGAGAATCTCACGATCGACGGGGTGAAGCAGTTGCTGCTGGCGGCTCGGGACAGCTACCGCGCCGATTTTCGAAACCGGGCGCGAAAGATCACGCCGCTGCTGGTTTCCAACTGTTTGAAATACATCCGCAACCTCAGTCTGCTCGACCGGCGACTTTCACCGGATCTTTACAGCCTGGTTTTGGCCGCCAAACAGGTGGTCGGTGACGGCTATGCACTCCACGTCGCCGAACAGGCGCGCGAGTATCCATTTAAGGACAACATCTTCGACGACGCCGTGTCGCGGGACTATCTGACTCTCGGCATCGATCGCGCGCGGGTGCGGGACGGCGACGAGTTTGGCATTGTCAGCCGGCTGCCCGGCCATCCAGTGACCTGGCGAAGTTGCGAACTGCACCGACGTCCGGACCAAAGTGACCAAAAGAAGTGGCGGATGAAATGGAACCCGTACGGCCAATGCAGCTGGCCTCCGGAAGACGACGTGATCGAAAATTTTCGTCTTCACGTGGCGGATCGCGCCCAGGCGATTATGGGTGCGGACCTGGCCAAGACCGAAAAGTTCACCACGAGTATTCAGGATGGGTTGGATATTCGCGAAACGCTCCGGAATTGGCATACGAACGACCTCTACGTAAAGGTCCTGCCGCCCGCGCGGGGCAACCTCGACGCCGTCGTGATGTTGTTCGACTCGCCAGCGGACCCGCGCGAATATCCGTGGCGATCGACATGGTTTGCGGAACACAAAAACGAGTCGACATTGGGATTTTTCGCCACGAATTTCCAAGACCAGATGGTAGGTCCTGGGATTGCCTTGTCGATCTACGGCGGGGCACTCTTTTTGTTTCCTCCCGTCGCGATCGCCGACATCTGGACCGATCGAAGACTGGACTTTACGGAAACTCTTGAGCAGCGGGTGCTGGCGGCGGCCTGTTTACATAGCCAATCCTCACAGATCGCTCTACTGGCACCCCTTCCACCGGGTCCCGGTTGGCGACGGTTGGCCAAGCGATTTCGCAAGAAGTGGATCCATGTGCCGCTGGGGAGTTTTAGCGATGAAACGATCCAGCAGCTAAGAATGGTGCATGTGCTCAACGGCAAGGACGTGCGAAGTTTCGCGGCCGAATTCATCCGCAAGTCGTAGCTTCGTTAAAACAGTTCCCGCTGGACTTCAACGCATTCACTGGTCTCATTGCGCGGATTGTTGACCACCGTGCTGACCGCGTCGAACTTCATTGACTCAGCCGGATAGGACTTGAGCATGGGCTCCAGCACTTCACGGTCTTGGATCGACACATCCAACCAGGTTGCCCAATCAGCTGGCTCCACGATCACCGGCATGCGATCGTGGACCGTACGCGTCAACGAGTTCGCCTCGGTGGTGATGACCGTACACGACTGGATCTTCGTCGCGCCGTCCTCTTCGCTGGCTCGCCAGCTTTCCCACAAACCGGCCATGCCAAAGGGCCCGTCATCGGCCAATCGAATGTAGTACGGCTGTTTCTTAGCGCCTGCCTTCTTCCATTCATAGTAGCCGTCCGCCAACACCAGGCACCGACGGTGGCGAAAGGCGACGCGAAACGAAGGTTTCTCGGCGACCGTCTCGCCTCGCGCGTTGATCATTCGACTGCCAATTGCGGGATTTTTCGCCCAGGAGGGAATCAACCCCCAACGCAACTCGGCTAGTTCTCGCCGTCTGGACGGCTCGTCGAGCCGGACCACCGCCACATCTTGTGTGGGCGCGATGTTGAAGCGAGGCAGAAGGGCATCGACAACTTCAATGCCAAACTGCGACATTAGAACGGGCGTGGGTGTTCGCAGGGTGAATCGTCCACACATGTTGTGATTGTAGAACGCTTTGACCAGCAAAAGAACCACATTTGGCCGGAACGGCCAACACGAAATTGCGCCGGTGAATCCTTTTGTACCGGGGTTGCATTCTGACTCGTGAACATAGTTGTTGGCACATTCACGGGATTTTTGAACCTAATCAGCATGTGGGAGTTTTTCTCCGAGGATCGACGAGGTTTGATATTTATCAGATCGAGCGCCAAGATATTGCGTCCATCGATCGGTTTTCAACTGTACAAGACTTGCGATATGACACAACGAGAAGTCTTTCGTCACCAGTCCTATACGAGCGAGACACCCATCGCGTCGTATGAGATGCACGCGCCCACCGAGCTATGGGAAGTTGACTCGGCCGATTTTCGCGCCGTGTTGTCCGCAGCGCGCGAATCGCTCGCTCGCCAGAATGTCAAAACGATCTACCTGGTCCATGGCACTTTTTCCGGGGACGATTTTGCGGGGTTTTTCGGCGAGTGGGAACGATATGCGCCGTCCAAGGCCCGTCGCTGGCGCACCGAACTCAAGCGGTTTGTGGACGCGGCGTCTGGTGAACTGGGGAATTACACCGAGGATTTCGCCAGGCGACTGGCCGGCAACGAATCTCCCACCGAGGCATTGCCAATTCCGGTGCGTCTATTTCATTGGTCCGGCGAGAACCATCATTTCGCTCGTATCGACGCAGCCATCCGCTTGCTGGACGAGCTCTACTCGCAACCGTTCGACACAGGTCGGATCATGATTTGGGGACACAGCCACGGCGGCAATGTCATGGCACTGGTCTCAAACCTGCTGGCCGCCAACGAGGCATCACTTCGCGAGTTCCTGAAGGCGACTGGCTATTCCCGCAATAAGCAGGACCGCGGCGAATGGGATCGTCCCGTGTGGAAGCGGGTTTTGGACAAGCTCACCGGCGGCCGCGAAACGATTGGAAACTCGTCGCTGGACCTGGTCACGTTCGGGAATCCCATTCGGTATGGATGGTGCCTGGACGAACGCGATACGCTTACTCATTTTGTGAACCATCGGCCGACCGAAGGCGGTCGTGAATACTTAGCCAACCGTCCACAGTCCCTGCACGACATACGCTCAGCCACGGCGGGTGACATGGTGCACCAGTTGGGAATCGCTGGCAGCAATTGTTTACCGAGCCTGTTCGCTTGGAAGAATTGGTCGACCGAACGCAGACTGCGAAGGTTTTTGGAGCCCGGCATGCGTCGGCGGAGTTATTGGAAATCGCTGGCGACCGGAATGCGGCTGGCGGAAGACGGGGTGACGCTCTTAGTCGACTACAGCCGAGCCGACGCCATATTGGCGCGACAAATCTTGGGACATGCTGTGTACACGACGAGCCGGTGGTTGCCGTTTCACGCCCAGACCGTCGCGAATCAGATTGCCAAAGCAGAGACCGAATGAGGAGGACGGTGACCACAATGAGAACGCCAACAACGTCGAATCCATCGATCCACGTCCGTATTTTCGCCGCCAAGGGCCAACATTCCACAACCGGTTCTTCGACGACGAGCTTTGGATTTAATTTCGAGACCCTGATCACGCGGCTCGAGCGGCTGCCCAGAATGTTCACCGAGCCCGACGGCTCGATCGTCTGGACAGGGGAGCATGACGGCCAGCCATGGCAGTTGGACGGGCAGATCACCGACCACGACGGAGCGGTGGCGTTTGTGGAGATGAACGGGAGATTCCCCATCGTGGCGATGGACGAGTTCCTTCGCCAGTTGCAGTGGCCTGACCAGCCGCTGGTGTTTGAGGACGTGCTTCACGGTCGATGGCTCAGTGAAGCTGAAATGAGAGAGCGCCTAACGACTTAGCGATGGCAATGCCTGTCGCTCTCGAGACTTGATCTACGGCGCGTCGGAGTGCGCCACCGAACGCACGAAAATCGGAGGCCTAACCAACTCGGGGCATTGCCTCATCGGCGCGCTCGCAACTCGCAGTAGCTTCAGCGGTCGTTCACACTGCCTGCAGTTTGGGCCGACCGATTGGAGACAGCGGGTTGTCCAACCTCCGCAGATTCGCCGCCTGCTTTCGTGCTTGAGGTGTGCGCCACCTACGCGTGCTAGGGCTGAGGCGCAAATGCCTCCGGTGTGTCGGACCGGGGCAGGCAAGAATTAAATTACAAAAAAGCTCGCGATTTACATTTTCGGCACGTTGGTCGATGCCACCGAGGCACCTAGTGACATCCTTTTCGACGGGTCGGTGGGGTCGTCCTATGCACCGATCGCCTATCGGCTTGCGCGCGGGGGTGGTTTTCACCTCTGCTAGTTGGCGTCCAACGCAACTCGCATCGGT
>Ga0310120_10001940_pt1 | contig 15399 bp, 18 predicted proteins | sample CB27_AW_983_MG_FD_203506 | JGI IMG/M metagenome (GOLD analysis project Ga0310120, IMG submission 203506) | Marine microbial communities from Western Arctic Ocean, Canada - CB27_AW_983 | ecosystem: Environmental > Aquatic > Marine > Oceanic | place: Canada: Western Arctic Ocean | collected...
GTCGATCTGCGTCTGGCCGTCGACGATGTACTCCGACAGCAGAAGGCCTGCCACCGGATGGTATCCGAATCCGCCCGAGCAGAAGTTGGTGCCCAGGTAGAGTCCGGGGAGGGCACCGACCGGGCCGATGTTGGGCACCATGTCGATGGGGTAGCTGATGAGGCCCACGCGGTGATAGTCGAAGTCGGCGTTCTTCATCCTGGGCAACCGCTCTCGCACGGCCTGCCGAATGAAAGGAAGACTCTCTGTTGTGGGTTCGAGCTCGACCAGATCGAAGTCGAGCCTGGGCTTTTCGATCTGTACGGGGTTGAGGGACTCGGTGCCCAGGAGGATACGGTTGTCCTCCGTCGGACGGTAATAGACGCCCTCCGCATCGTCCATGGTGGCGGGCAGGCGCGGGGGCTCGGCGAAAGGAAGCGTCACGAAGCGCTCGTGCACGAAGTTTCGCACCGGAAGTGGCTGTCCAACGAGTGAGAGGAGGGAATTGGCCCACGCATTGACTGTGCAGACGGTGGCCTGGGCTCTCAACTCCCCGCCGCCTCGGAGGCGAACGCCCTGCACCCTATGGCGCTCGATCAGAAAATCCTCGACGGTGCAGTGCTCGCGAATCTGCACTCCTGATTCGCGAACCTTGGCGGTGAGTGCCGGGATGTAGCGGTCCGGTTCGTTGTAACCGCCCCTCAGATCAAGTACCCCATACTCGTCGTCTCCGAGCCTCAGATCGTTGAAGCGCGCCTCGAGCTCCCGGCGGCGCAGGACCTCGAAACGGGCGCCGCAACGTCGGTGCATCTCGTGCAGCAGGGAAGCGGCCTGAAACTGCTCGGGGTCGTACAGGCCCAGATAACCCACCTGGTGAAATGTATAGTCGTCAAGGATTCTGTCGAAGCGTTCGAAGATATCGAGGCTGATGCCCCGAGCTGCAGAGGCCGCCTCGGTGCCCATGAGCATGGTGCTCAAGCCACCAGCACGCCTGCTCGATCCGCTCCCAACCCGACCCTTATCGATCAGAGTGATCGGCCCCGCACCTTTCTCCGCGAGGTGAAAGGACGCGCTCAGACCGGCGATGCCCGCTCCCACGACGACTACGCTGATATCAGACATTCGATCTCCCTTGATCTCATGTATCCAACATCGTATGTCGGTGAAGCGAGCGTGCGGAGTGTACCAATAGGAAGTTTCCTCTGGCGACCGATTGGAGCCAAGCCCAGAGTGCGGAAGATGTTGGATGCCGTGCGAGTCGTGTGCGGCAAGGTTTGAGCCACAGGAATACCTGCCAGAAGTTCCGCGGTCTCGGGAGGCGTGCCTACGACCTCGAAGATACTCTTGAGAGCCCTTCGTAGATCGTCGGCGGTCCTGGTTGGCATGGGCTTCTCCGTATTGTCATTCGACGCCCATCAATCGCGCCATGTTTCCTCCGACGATACGGCCGATCTCGTCAGTTGTGAGGAAGTCAAGGTTGACCCTCAAAGCATCGAGGCTCTGGCGATACGTCACAAAGCGCATCACCATCGGAATGTCGGTGCCCCAGATGAGGCGGCCGACTCCGATCTTCTCCGTGACCTGCTCGAGGGTGGTCCGGCAGCAGCTGTAACCCATGGAGTCCGAACCCTTTGATCGCGCTATCCAGCTTCGAGATGCTCGGGTCCGGCTCCGTCTGAATCTTCCATTCCTCGACATAGGCGAGGGCCTGAAGCCGGTTTGGGTGCCGGCGCACACATTCGGCGTAGAAATCGTTGGTGTTGCCGAAGTAGGGCGTTCGGTGAATCAGCGCCATGTCGACCCCGGCGTGGTCCATCTCCGCAACCAGGTTATCCGCAAGGAAGGACATATCCGCAACCAGCGGCGGCATATATTGTTTGACGTAGTCCTCGCCGTCGACGGTCCATTCGAAGCGTCCAAAGGACGTCGGCCGAAAGTCTGTTTCCCTGAGGGCCTCGAGACCCCTGGGCTTTGAGCTGTCGATCAGGCCGCTGTTGTCGGCGCTGGCCCCATCCCGCTTCCTCCGAACGGGTTGAAAGTGACTTGCTATCGCAAGCTGGAGGTGGCGACACATTTCCCTGGTGTCGTCAAACCCAACCTCGCTGCGCAAGTCCGGGAATGCGTAAGCATGGCCATCGTAGATCATAGGTGACTCCGGTTGGTTCCGGCGTGAGTCGTTGATCTAGAGAACGCTCTCATCCGGGGAGAATTCCAGCCCGTTGGGACGCACGAAGTCCAGTGCCAACAGGGTGGTTGTCCCGAGGTCCGGTGAAACCCGGAATACCCCCGCGATGTCCAGTTCCCATTCCTCTTGAGGCCCCTGGTATCTGGCCGGCCACCAGGCGGGACGCCCGAACGGATCAGTGAAGTAGATGCTCCCGTCGGACTTGACGACGACATCGTTGGGACGGTTCAACTGCCGACCTCTGTAGCTGTTGGCGATGACGGTGATACTGCCATCATGTTCCCGCCGCCTGACACGTCTGGTGTCGTGCTCGCAGGCCACGAGGCGCCCCTGTGAGGGTCCCGAGTCAGGCCGTTGGTGCGGTCGCAGGGCGAGAGGAACGTGCCCGCACCGTCCTCCGGAGACCACTTCACGATCCGGTCATTGTGAATGTCGCTGAAAAGAAGGTAGCCTTCCTCTCCCCACCACACCGGCCCCTCGGCAGGGCCGTTGGTTCCACCGAACCCTTCACCCAGTCGCTCAATGTCCAGGTCCATCGGGACGATCTGATCCATCTCGGGTGCGAGCATCTGTACAGGCATGCTCGACCTACTTCCAATACTCGGACGGAATACTACGGAATGGAGACCGTTCCATGCGGGCGATTCTAGTCGGCGCTGTCGCCATGGCGCAAGGAACTCCCCATTCGGATCAACCAGGAGAGTCTCAGATGACAGCGAGTCCGGTTCCCGAAGACGGTATGAGTGTGACTGGCTCCGGATTCATCTATATGTTGATAGTGGCTATCACGCTCACTGAGTCCAAGGTGTTCTCTGACAATCACTCCTGATGGATAAGTCAGTGTTCTGCTCTAGCAGGCGAGAGCCATTGGTCACTCTCATCGAGTTGCTTGAGGGCGAAATGGCCCGTTTGTTTTCGCCCTCCCTTGACCGTGCCCTCCCCCTCAATGGAAACTCCTGTCATCGATTTTCACTGCCACGTCGGAAGTTGGGGCCGCTTCGGGATGGACGACGATGTCGAGCTCTTCCTCCGCGCCCTCGACCGGGCCGGGATCGACCGTGCCTGCATCAACTGCATTTTCCACGGCGAGGCCCGCCGCGGCAATGACCTGGTAGCCGAGTTCGTCCGAAACGCGCCCGACCGATTCATCCCAGTGGCCTTTGTCACTCCTCACTACCCTGACGAGATGGTTCCGGAGCTGGAGCGCTGCTTTGACCAACTGGGTGCCCGCTACATCAAGATCTACCCCCACTACGTCGGGGTCTCGCAGGAAGATCCTATTTACTATCCCATTTCCGAGTTTGCCAGCGACCGGAACCTGGCGGTCATGTCCCACGCCTGGCATTATTTCGATCCCGAATCGGTCTCGATAGTCAAGCGCTACGAGAGCCTTTCGACGCGCTTCCCCGGGGTCCACTGGGTCATTGCCCACGGTGGCTCCGGGTGGCACGGGCCGACTTTCGGCCGCAGGGTCGTGGAGGCCGCCCATGAGCTGCCCGAGATCTACCTCGAAACCTGCGGCCGCACCCGCCCGGGAGACATCGCTTACGTAGTCGACAGGGTAGGAGCAGACCGAGTGCTGTTCGGCACCGACATGCCACTCCTGGACGGTGCGCAGCAGATCGCCAAGATCGTGATTGCCGGCATCTCTGCGGAGGAAAAGCAGAAGATCCTCGGCCTCAACGCCAAGCGGCTGCTGAATCTGTAGGGCCTGGGCTGAGACTTTAGAGTAGATAGTCATCAGCGAGCAGCACCGGAAGCAGCGGCAATCAACAGAGCCCCACACGGCTGCCTCGGGTCGCGGCAAAGTGCAAGGCAGCCTTTCAGGCCTCGATTTAGGAGCTGCAGCAGGACTTGGATGCGTGGCTAGAGCGCTGTAATACCCAGCGCCTACACCAAGGGAAGCGATGCCAGAGGAAGGCTCCTATGCAGACGTTCTTGGAGAATCTCCCCTTGGCAAAGGACAAACTCTTGGGTATGACTGAGGAGGAGCGTCTGACGGTCGCTATCGCAACCCAGAAAAGAGGCCACTGTCTGAATCGATCGCAATCGAATGGCCGCTTTCGCCTTGCGGATTCAATCGGTCGGTGCAACACCTCTTCTCTAGCGATAAAGAGGAGGATGTTGCCAATGAAGTATCGGACCAGGATCTATTACACGGAAGCACAGAAGATTTTGATGTGGAACCGCTGGCAAAAAGGTGAGTCCCTGAGCTCGATCGCTCGGCTCTTTGACCGCCACCATTCCTCAGTGGAGGGTATTCTGAAACAAACCGGTGGCATCCGGCCGCGGCTGCGCCGCCGATCGCGACTGGCGTTGACGTTATCGGATCGCGAGGATATCTCGCGGGGTGTGGTGGCCGGCGGCTCGATCCGTTCGATTGCCGTCACGCTGGGTCGGGCCCCGTCGACGGTGAGTCGCGAGATAGGGCGTAACGGCGGCCGGCTACGCTACCGTGCCAACCGGGCCGATCAAGCGGCCTGGGAGCGGGCGCGGCGCCCGAAGACGTGTAAGCTGGTCCAGAAGCGGGAACTCGCGCACAGCGTGGCCTTGAATCTGAAGAAGCTCTGGTCGCCCGAGCAGATTGACGGGTGGCTCAAGCGCACGTATCCCGATCACAAGGACTTTCAGGTGTCAGACGAGACCATCTATAAAAGCCTCTTCATCCAGGCCCGGGGCGCCTTAAAGAAAGAGCTGTTGCAGCATTGGAGGCGGAGACGTGGGATGCGCCGCTCGCGCCACCATACACAGAAGACGGAGGATCACGGACGGATCAAGGACCCGGGTCTCGTTACAGACCCAGGACCAGGAACGTCCACCGGGAGCACCGCGGCTCGACGCTCATCTTGGTCGGGACTCCTCTCCTGCTACTTCAGGAATCTGATCTGGTCTCGCCAGTCTTGCTCGTCGATGGGAGCAATCGTGCCAATCAGATAGAGATTGGGACGGTGCTCGTAGTGCTTCCCTTCGACAATAGCTTCTTCGGTTTCACTGCCGAACATGTGGAAACGGTTTCCCTCCACCACCGTGGAGGGCATGTTGTTGTTCAGAGGCAAGGGATCTCCTCGGCCGAACAATCTGGTCTTGGTGTCGTAGACCATTACGTCAGCGTAATATCCCTTCTTCTTGTAGTGCTTGTAGGGCCGGCCGTAGGAGGGCCTCACGGATCCGTCGGGGTTCAGAATCGAGGCGTACTGGTAACCGCCCACCAAAAGGATGAACCGATCATCGTAGGTGATCTGGCCGCTGGGGTAGTTGCCGCTGGCGATAGGTAGATCCGGTAGCCTTTCCCACTGACTTCGGGCGGGGTCGTAGGACCAGTTGTCCACCACAGTGCAGTACTGTCCTGCAGCGTTGTCGCCTCCGCTCAGACCTCCAAGTACGTAGACCTTGCCCCCGGCGGCGGAAACCGCCGGATACCAGCGAGCCGTCCCTGGACAGATCGTCAGATTCTTCCAGCCGGCATTCGGATTCCGTGTGTCAAAGACCAGGAGCCTAGCGCCCAGGCGAGGGATCTTTCCGTTTCGGTCTGCATTCGTATACATCTTCTCGCGGTTGTAGTCCATGCCGCCGAAAATGTAGATTTTCTCGTCGATGGCACAGATTCCGGCACCCCCGGTAGCCCAGGGGAGATCCGGCATCGACTCCCAGATCCACTCTCCTCTTTCCTTGGAGAGGCGGTACCCGTCACGGTAGGTGTAGGGATCGAAATAGCTGAACCCGCCCCAGAGATAGAGCCGGTTTCCGACGGGAATTGCCGCATGGGCCTGCCGACGGGATCCGGGGAGGTCGGGCAACTCCTTCCAGCCTGATGAGGAACCTCGGAGTTTCAGACCATAGACCTTCTTGATGAACTTCTTTTCACTTTCTGGGCAGGTGGTGGGAATACCAAACCCGGCCACCGAGATGAGAGTGTCGTGGATGATTCCTCCGTTGCTGGTCTGCAGCGAGCGCCCACAACTGGGGACCTCCGGCCCGCCCGCATAAGTGATGTTCAACATCTGAGGCAAGATGTCCCAGGCTGTCTGGTCTGCTTCTGCCAATTGGATTTTGGGGGCGTCCTGCCCTTGAAGATGCGAGCATAGCGGTAGAAAAACTGCTATTACCAACCCAAGGGTTTTCGGTACGCCCAGTCTTTGTGTTCTCACCATCGTCCCTTTCTGGAGGTTCCTCCGCGGTCGAGCTGGACCCCACAATCATTGCTTTCGCCAGTGTAAACCTCGGTTCAGCGGGGGACAACCAACAAGCTACTGGGGGAACCTTACGGTTATGCGAGAAGAGCGGCACCACAACGCTGGCACATCGGCAAGCCGTTTCAGTATTGCTACCACGAGCTCTATGCCGTGCGCGGCGCGAACGTTTGCGTCTCTGATGACGAGGGTGTCCACTGGCGATACTGCGGGGGACACATCTTTAAGGACAGTTCCTTCAACGAGCATTCGGTGGTCGAACTGACCGACGGCCGGCTCTGGATGCTGTCGCGCTGCAAAAAGGAAATCGCCCAGAGTTTCTCCGAGAACGGCGGCCGCGCCTGGGGACCACAGTCAACAGCGTTCCCGCATGCGAATGCCAAATGCTGCGCTAGACGACTTCAATCGGGTCGGATCCTGCTCATCAAGCACGGAAAAGACTTCGAGAAAAGGACGGGTCGGTGGGACATGACCGCGTTTCTTTCAGAGGATGACGGAAAGACTTGGAAGGGTGACCTGCTCTTGGACGAACGCCGGGACGGGACCGGAGTTTGGAGGTGTCCTATCCAGAGATCACCCAGGCTCCTGACGGTACCATCTATGTGCGCTACGACCACGGCCGGGCAACTCACGCGGAGATCCTTTTCGCGAAATTCCGCGACGACGACGTCCTCGCAGGAAAACTGGTGCCGGAGGACGCTGCTTTGAAGAACATCGTCAAGGACAGAAACGGGATGCAGCGCTCGTCGTCGTGAGAATTGACGCCGATCTTATCACCGAGAAGCCTTCTCATCGTGATCGCTTCTTCGGCTGGGTACCCAGCCTGCTTCTAGTTCAAACCAAGTCCTACTACCAGACCAACGGCCAATCCGAGACTGACGAACATGGAACCGACTACGATACCCACCGCCACATTCCCCTCAGACAGCTGTTTGGACGTGTTGAACGGCGTGATCCAGTCTAGCAACTTATAGCCGATCAACATCAGGGAAATGCTGAACAATGCCCCTGCCATTGCGTAAAGGAAATTTGCGATCACAATTTGGAATTCCATATAGACCTCAATTCAGTACTCTTTTCACTTTCTTGATCTTGTCCACGTAGCCGATCGTTTCCTTACTTTAGAATAAGCTAAGCGACAGCCTATCCTTGATAGGTGCCAAGCTCCGATGAGATTATTCGCTTGGTCTGTCGATCTTCCTAGGTTTTCTCAGGGCTTCCCAGAGCGCATCCTTCTTTTCGATCTTGGGGATTTCGATCCTGCCTCGTGCTACAGGAGAAAAACCGAATTCCTGTCCGAACCTACGGATTTGCTCCATCGCCTTATTCAACATGGCGACCTGGGGATACGGGTTCACGAAATCCACGCCAGTCTTATTCGGCACCCGGTAGGTTAAGCCGTTTTTGCTTATAAACTCCTGGCACTGCTTCATCATGGAATAAGCTGAGCAATAACAACTCAGCGTTGCCCTATCGACGACCTGAAGCAGTTCCAGCCTCGCTAATTCGGGGGCTACTCGCCTCCATTCCACCCTGGCATCTTGGGGAAGCCAAGAGGGCGGCCTCAGCCCGCCGCGCTCCGCTCGTTTAAACTGGGGCTCACTGCTAGGATCGAGCTTAGCTCTGGCTTCCTTGCCGGGATTTCCTTCCACCAACTTCAACGATCTCGGCTTTCTGGGTCTTGGCATTTTCTAACCTCTTTTAAAGAAACCCTGAATCCCGGACGGCGAAAGATTGCGGCCTCAATGGTCCGCAGCTCCTAGCACCCTAGAGATTCGAGGCCCCTCCCCCCCTCAGTGGTCGCCCTGGTAATCTCGTAAACCTTTACAATTATGATACTAAAGCTGGGTGACCCAGTCTTGTTCCGCTGTGTTCTGTCACGCTCGCCAGCTGGCTCGGTCTCGGACCTTTGCTATATCTGCTCCTATGGGATACAAACAGACGCAGAATACTTCCCGTTTATTGAAGGTCCGATTGATAGGGATCTGGAGAACCCGAGTGGCCCTAGCTCTCCTTGAGGGGGAAGTTCCAGGATGAAATAGCTACCGCTGCACCTGATGGCAAGACCACATAACGGGAGAGTGTAGCTTCTAGTTGAGAGAGAAGTTAGGCACCATCCACCGGTTCGGGCCAGGGATCGGGATCACTCAAGATAAGGGAGCGACCCTGGGAGTCTCCCGTATCGTTGCGAATTTCGGGATTAGAGGCGAAGGCTTTATCAGCTAGAGAACTCGGGCTGCTGATCCCCGCCTCTTTCAACCTGGAAACCAGAGCCTCCCGAAGCACACCACGGGTCAAGGAATCGAGATCCTTTGCCTGGGTTCTGACACTCTCCAGCAATGTCAGCAGCATTCCCGGAGGCGTATTCTCGCTCAAAAATCCAACCCTGCCTCCTCCAAAATGATCTCGGGAGCCACCTCGGATCGGCTCACGCTGGCCTTCTCCATAACTCCTGATGCTTCCGTTCCACCAGCCCCGACCGCTTCTGCGCTTCTGTTCCTCTTCCATGAGCTCCGTCATGTTTCGCTCCAACAATCGTTGAGAAGTTTGATCGAGCAGGAACGAAAATCCCCGTTTCAGATCCTCAAGTCGGAGAATTATGTCGAGCATCTCGTCCGCCCGTTGGTCCTGTTCTTTCGCGATTTCGATGATGACTCGATGAAGCTCACGCGCTTCTTCTTCAGTCACTTTGCCTCTTTCTGATGTCAATCACTCGTCCAGATCCACCCGGTCAAATAGCAGGAGAAGAGAAGTCAGGGAAGGGGAAGTGTTGCAAAAAAAGCGCGCCCGGCCGGGCTCGAACCTGCGACCTCTAGTTTCGTAGACCAGCGGGAAAAAACCGTTCCCTTGCCGCCTGGCGCCTGTTCCCTGCGCTCGACTCGGTGGCGAGAGGCAATCCATTGATTCACCTCCGCTTCGATCCACCCGACTGTTTTCGAGGTGATTTGCTGTCGTTGCGGAAATTCCCCAGCCGCTTCGAGTCGCCAGATTGAAACACGGCTGAACCCTACCTTCTCGGTCACCTCGGGGACGCGTAAGAGTTTCATTTGTTTTAGCTCCTGCCAGGTTATTCAGCACAACTGTTACCAGTGTTCAAAAGGTTTTTATTTAATAGATCGCTTGTAATTTTCATACGTCTTGACAATGGTATAACGCTTATAATAGGATCATGGGAATGCGGAAAGCGGAGGACCGGATCAAGTTTGCCGTCGATTTGGCGACTAAGAACTTTGATTTACTGAGGGCTGGAGACCGGTTAAATCTCAAAGAAGAGCTGGGTGTATTTCTTCATGGGGGGAGGGGCTTTCCTCAGACGAGGGACAGCCTGGGTGGGGTCATTGTCTCTGCGATCGAGCGCCCCCTAGCTCAGGACTACACTCCCGAGGATTTCCTTGAACTCCAGCAGCAAATCAGGCGGCTCCTGATACCCATTGCCCTTTCTGCCAGTGCGAAGAACGCAGCGGGAGCCCGAGTCCAAGCGATTCAGCCAGTAGATATAGTGGTCAACTGGGCCGTGGTCCCGGCTGGAAACCAGGCCGAGATCGTCGCGAGCGGGTCTGTGCGGGATTGCTTTTTGACCCGGCTGCTCTTCCTATTAGCCGGAAGGCCCCCAGGGAAAATTTTGATCTGCCCTGCCTGCACGAGCATCTTTTTTAAGGACGGGAAGATGCTTTACTGCTCCCGGCGTTGTGCTAATCGAATGGCAGCGCGACGATTCCAGAAGCAAAAAACGGCCAAAAATTCCCGCAAAGCGCAACCTCCTTCAAATAGGGGCCTGGGCGTCCGGCTGCGATCCGGTGTCAGGAAGTGGACCCGTAAGCAGCGCGAGGCGTCTAGCGGATCTTGAGCACCTTGGCCGGCTCCCCGGTGACGATCTGCTCGAGCCTCGCTCTCCCCAGCGCTCCAGAGCCTGGCGCATCACCGGTAACCTCTGAAACCTGTTATAAACCGCCGTCACGTTTTGATCCACCCAGCTATGGTTGAGAATTCTGGCAATTATCGTGTCATCAATTCCCAGCTCGCTCAGGTTGGTGGCACAGGTTCGCCGTAGGTCATGCGGCGTGAAATGGAAGCCAACCGCGTCCTGAACCTGTCGGTTCGTCTTGCCCATCCAGCTGAGTGTTCCCCCGACCCTAGACGGAAAGACGAAATCGTGGTCACCGGCTTGTTTTGCCCTCAGCCGCTCCAGAATCGCAAGAACCGTTGCCGAGAGAGGCACTCGATGCAAGCGCTTATTTTTGGCGACTCCGGCAGGAATCACCCACAGGTCCCTCTGAATCTGGCTCCATCTCATCTGCTTCACTTCACCGCCCCGCTGCCCGGTGAGCAGGATCAGTCGATAAACGGCAGCGGTGCGTTCCGGTTGGTTGGCGAGCTCCGCCCACAGGGCCCGGATTTCGTCATGGTCCAGAATGCGTTCCCGTGACTTCTCCACGATGCGCTTTTTCATGCGGGCGCAAGGGTTCGCGTCGATCCACTCAGCGTCGAGGGCGAAGTTAAACATGACCGAGATCAGCGCCAGCTCACGGTTGGCCATCACAGGTGAATCTCGCTCGAAGGCGATCTCGTCCAGGAGCTCGTTAATGTCACTGCGGGTGATCGAGGAGAGTTCCAGGCTTCCCCAGCGCGGCAAAAGGTCTGCCGCAAGGATTCGCTTATACTCGGCCACGGTTCGATCTTTTAAGCTTGCCTGCTTCGGGTGCTTCAGTATGAATTTATTCGCCAGGTCGCTGAAAGTTCTCTTGCCGGTGTCCGTTGCGACTTTCTGGCCCAGGGTCAGCTTCGCTGTGTCCTCATAAGCCCTCTTCCGGGCCTTTGCTAGGCTCAGATCAGGATATGTTCCAAGCGTCTTACGCTTGAGCCGGCCAGCTTCCCGGTACAACAGGATGAAGGTCTTTCTTCCCTTCACAGACAGGCGAAGCCCGAAGGAGCCGCGTCCCTTAAAACCCTGGTCCCAGTACTCGACTCGCGTCAAACTCGGCTTCAGTTTTTCCAGAAATATCGACGACAAATGAACTCTTGACATAGCACCCCTTTCCCATTTGTGGGTAACGGGGTAACAAGTTTCCCCTGAAAACAGTGAAACACACTGAAACGATAAGTACAATCTAAGTAGTTTTTTTAGTCCAGGTTAAGGTACTATATGAGACTAAATAAAACCGCCTGAAAAGGGTAATAAACTGTTCTTGGATCAGGGATAATATGCCGGTTCATCGCCTTTGATGGTGACGCGAAGACCGCGCCGGCGGTGGGGGTAGTAGTCCCACATGGCGTGATGCTGGGTGCAGCGGTTGTCCCAGAACGCAACCGAGTCCGGCTGCCAGCGGAAGCGGCACTGGAACTCGGGCTGCTCCAGATGCCCAAAGACCATCTGGAGCACCGCGTCACTCTCAGGCTGTGCCAGCGCGACGATGCGAGTGGTGAAGATGCGATTGACGAAGAGTGCCTTGCGCCCACTCACGGGGTGGGTCCGCACGACAGGATGTTCGGATCGCGGGTAGGTCTTTCCCTCTTCCGTCATATCCTGGTAGCGGCCTCGGTAGGTGCGTTCTCCATCGTGCACTGCAGTCAGCCCTTCGAGGAAGCGCTGCATCGACGTCGACAATGATTCGAAGGCCGCGTACATATTTGCAAACAGCGTGTCGCCTCCTACTGGCGGCACCTCCAGCATATGGAGGATCGTACCCAGCGGCGGCTCGGAATCGCAGGAGACGTCCGAGTGCCAGTCCTCGCCGGCGATCCGCTTAGTATGTTGGTCGCTGTAGATTTCCATGATCTCCGGATGACCTTCGAGCAGCCTGGGCCAGGCCGGATGAAGGTGCAGTTCACCAAAATGGCGGCCTAGCGCCTTATGTTGCTCCGGCGTCATTCTCTGATCACGGAAGAAAAGGACGCAGTGCTCGGCGAGCGCAGTCTTCAGCGCGTCGACGGCCCCCTTATCGAGAGGCTGTGACAAATCGAGGCCGTGCACCTCGGCGCCACAATAGGGGGTCACTTCCCTCAACTCGAGTGTTTGCTGCGTCATGGTGCTTGGTCCAGAAACGGCCCATCGTAACATGCCGACTTCTTTGGCTGGAGTCTAGGAGCCTGTCCGATCAATGGTCCGGGTTAGTGTCCCCATCGGGGATGGTGAAACCCCTCGCCTTCAGGCGAAGAGAAGGTCCCCGAAGTCCCGCAGGGACGGTAGGGTCATCTTCGCGTGAAGTTGAAAGTGCTAGAGTTGGTTTCTGACGTGGCTTCGGTCTCCAGGCCGAAGTGTAGCGGTCGAGCCGAGCTCGACCAACGGCGGCCTGGAGACCACCGCCACGACGAAGGTCAGCAGAGATGAGTCGAATTCGATTGGACATCCGATCGAACCCCTCGGCTTGGAGCCGAGGGTAGGCCTTAGTTACGCCATCGCCCCCTAAGGAACGGCTTGGCGGAGGAGTCATGACCAACTCAAAGAGTGCAAACCCGGACCATCCCATCCACGACCTTCTGGCAGAGCGCTGGAGTCCATATGCTTTCGATCCACGTCCGGTTTCAGCTGAAGACCTGGCTTCGTTATTCGAAGCGGCCCGATGGGCGGCGTCCTCCTTCAACGAGCAGCCTTGGCGCTACCTGGTAGCGACCCAGGACAATCCGAAAGCATTCGATCGGGTTCTGTCGTGCCTGGTTGAGGGAAACCAGGCGTGGGAAAAGTTGGCGTCGGTACTGGTACTGTCCGCCGTCAGTCTCCGTTTCGATCGCAATGGGAAACCCAATCGCGCAGCGCACCACGACCTTGGGTTTGCTTCAGCCAACCTGGTCATCGAGGCGACCAGCCGCGGCCTGCATGTGCACCAGATGATCGGAATTCTGCCGGAGCGTGCTCACCAGCTCTTTGCGGTGCCGGAGAGCTTCGAGGTCTTCACCGGAATGGCTATCGGCTACCGCAGCACCGATTCGAGTGCGGCTGAGGCGCTGCGACAGCGGACGAAACGCCACGAAGCAGACGGTCGTTGGGGCAGTTTGTCTTCTCGGATGAATGGGGACGCTCTCTTTTGTAAGTCGGATCAGATGGCCGACGAGTTTTCCAAGTTCCAGATCAGTCCCGCTCCCGCTACGCTGCCCCATTCGAGAAAGAAACTTCCGGCTACTGGGGATGTGTGCGTCACTGCGTGGGGAAGAGTTGTCCGGCTCTCTCCTCGGAAGCTGGGCCCATTTTGCTAACGGCTCGATTGCTAACGGCTCAAGTCGTTCGCGGCTCTGTCGGACTTGGCTTCCTAACGCTGGTAGTTCACCCGTTGGCGGCACCTTCGGAGGACAGGAGAAGTGCGACGTTCAGACGTTTCGACGTTCCGATATAGGAGAGCAATGATCACGCAGAAAGAATCTCTGGGACCCTGGAATCGGAGGCGCTGGATCGCTGCGGCAGCTGGCGTAGCTGGGTTGGCCAGCGTCGAAGACATGGCGTTAGCCTTTGAGCCAGGAGCCTACGGTCTCAAGCGAAGTGGGACGCCTCGAGCTGCGCGTCCGAGCAGTCGGATGCGGATCAGCTGCTTAAAGCCAACCCTGGTGGCATCTCCAGACGACGCCCTGTTGAACTCCTGGAACGTCCACGATACTCACTTCAAACGAACGATTCTGGAACTGGAGACAGATGACGGCTATGCCGGCGTGGCCGAAGTCTGGGGAGGTGCGCTGCAGGCGCTCGAATCCGCTAGCGAGCTGGTGCTGGGTCGAGATCCCTTCGAAATCGAATACTTTCGCCGCAGCCTTTCGCAGCGGAAGGAGTTCTCTCTACTGGAAAACTCGGAGTCGTTCGCGGCCCTCGAGATCGCCTGTCTGGACTTGATCGGCAAAGTAATCAATCGGAGAGTAGTGGATCTGATCGGCGGACCTTTCCGGGAAGAGGCCTCTTTCTCCGCCTACAATTTTTTCGTCATGCCTACCTCCGACGGGCCGGAAGTCACTACACCCGAAGCGCTGGCCCAGCAGTTTTTTGATTTCCATAGGAACCACGGTTTCGTCACCTGCAAGTTCAAGGGAGGCGTCCTTGAGCCTGAGAAAGAGATCGAGGTGTTGCAGCGGATTCGCAGGGTGATGCCTGGGGCCCGGCTTCGCATCGATCCCAATGCGGCGTGGAGCGTCAAGACGTCCGTGGAGGTCGCGAAGAAATTGGAGCCTCTCGGAATGGAGTATCTGGAGGACCCTACTCGAGGACAGGAGGGAATGGCGGCTGTCCGGCGCCAGATCTCTATTCCCCTGGCCACGAATATGTGTGTTACCCAACTGGAGCATGTCCGTCCCGGGTACGACAAGGGGGCCATCGACATCGTATTGCTGGATCCGCACCACATGGGTGGTCTCAACAACGTGCGCTATTGGGCCGCGATCTGCGAGACTCTGGGCTGGGGGTGTTCGGGCCACAGCAACAACTACCTAGGAATCTCGATGGCGACTCAGGTCCACATGGCCTGTGCCATTTCTCATATCACCTATGATGTGGACAGCCACTATCCCTGGACGACGCAAGACATTATTCGGGGGGATAGGCTAGAGTTCCAGGAAGGAAAGATGGCCTTGCCAGATACCCCAGGCCTGGGCGTTGAGATCGACCCGGATAAGAAAGCAGCTCTTGCCGAAAATGTGAGCCGGGCCAAGTCGCGGCACGATCTCCTCTACCGGTGGGATCCGAACTATCCCAGGGATAGTCACGGAGTACGCTGGTAGTCGCGGCGGCCAGGCTTTCATTTCTCTCGATAGCCGATTCGTGACGCGGCAACACATTTATGGAATGGAGCACTTATCAGGAGAGTCAACGGGCATTGCCATGAAAACCAGCGAGGTCAATCCCAACGGGATTCCGGATTTCAGCCCAGGGTTTCCGAACCCTGGATAACAGACATCCCCTTTGTAGCTCCCGATTCATAGGCAACAATTTCTCTCGGGCACATAGGTTACACTTTTGGAGTCTTGGAGTTGCATTCTTCGGTGGGTGTATCTCGTCGTAGAAGCGGTGGGAACGGTGGAAAAACTCGACGCCAAGAGTCGTCTGCTTGATGTCGCCGTTTTTCCACGGTT
>Ga0310120_10001943_pt1 | contig 15389 bp, 19 predicted proteins | sample CB27_AW_983_MG_FD_203506 | JGI IMG/M metagenome (GOLD analysis project Ga0310120, IMG submission 203506) | Marine microbial communities from Western Arctic Ocean, Canada - CB27_AW_983 | ecosystem: Environmental > Aquatic > Marine > Oceanic | place: Canada: Western Arctic Ocean | collected...
TCAACGCCTTGACCTTGGCTTTTAGATGGCCATCCATTGCCTATCTCCTAATCATTACCTCGTTTGTGATAGCAATCCCCCAAATCCTTCGCCTCGGTGTAACCCAAATCCGTTTTTCTGCAAAGTGTGGAATGCACTCTTATAGCCCCATGCGATGTGCGTGGGGTTGACATCGGAAATTAGAGAGGACTAAAGTAAGCGAGAGACATGGACGTTCCTCTGTTTGTTTTGGGAAGTACGATGCTTCCCGCGCAACGATCGTGAGGACAACGTCCCGCCGATGGTGGAGCGGGATGTCACGGAGGGAGCAGGTTCGATGGATGTGTCGCCAGGAGGCGTCGTCGCAACGACGGAAGTTGCCCAGTTCGACACCGCACATAGCGGGTCGCGGCAGCGAGGGCTGGAACGCAAGCTTTGCGAGCGAATCCGCCGGCTGACCGGTCGTCGAATTCGTGGTCTCTCGGTCGCGGTCCAATCGGGCGTCATTCACATTCGTGGCCGCTGTTGGACGTTCTACACCAAGCAACTTGCTCAACATGCGGTTATGGCGCTGAATGAGAACGAGCAGGTCAGTAACGAGATCGAAGTGATCGCGCCTTGACATGAATGGCCGCCATTCACGCCGCCTGCGTTGCTAAATTCGCGTGAAGCTTCTTTGCCACTTCGTGATAGACCCGATCGACGGTTAGATCGCGCATGCACTGGTGGTGGCCCAGCGGACAAACACGCTCGCCACACGGTCCACACTCAACGGCGTGCTGCAACCTTGTCTCGCCTGGGTGGTCGTTAAGGCTCCATCGCGGATCGATCGGCCCGAACAGTGAGACGACCGGCACACGAAACGCCGCGGCAAATTGGCGCGGTCCGCTGTCGGTGGTGACCATCAACTGGCTGCGGCGGACACATGCCTTGGCCACACCGAGGCTCAGGTCTTGGTCGGCCATGCTCAAGATACGTGGGTGCGCGGCTTGCTTTTCGATGCGTGCCGCGTTGTCCCGTTCACCGGGACCGCAGATCACCAGAACCGCGGCATCGTGGTCGGCTACCGTGCGCTGGGCAAGCTCGACAAAGTATTCGCCGGGCCAATCCTTTGCAGCGCCGAACGCACCGCCCGTATTAAAGATCACGACTTGCCGGCTTCGAGACAGATCGAGCCGATCCCAAATCTGATCCACGGTCCGTTCATCCTCGGGCCGAGTCGCCAGCTCCAGTTGCCGCGACTGCGGAGGGCAGCCGACCGCATAGGCAAGTTCCAAGAACGCATCGACTGCCGAAACGGGCGTCCAACTCCGCCCGCTCCGAGGATGGCGTAATCGGTGGGTCAGGAGCGGACTACGGCCATTCCGCGCGTAACCGATGCGCCGCCGAGCACCACTTCGCCACGCCAACAGTCCGCTCGACAACGAGTTAGGGAATAAAACGATCACATCCGGACGCAAGCGGCGTAGTTGCCCGACGACCGCCCGGGCGCGGCGTTCGACGGTCTGAGATCGACGATCAAAGTAGATCGTCTCGTCCAACCAGTCAGTGCCTGCTAGCACGTCGGCGATGTCAGGCCGCATGATCCCGGTAAGTGTGGCGCCTGTGCCGAAATGTTGGCGCAGCGCGCGAATGGTTGGCGTGGCCATCACCACATCGCCAATCCAGTTCGGTAAGTGAAGAACAACATTCATAAGCCGATGCCGATTGCTAGCATGAGTTAGGTCTGCGGGTGGCACTGCTGGCTTGTCCAGCAGTGGACAGCGGGTACACGATTCACACTGCTGGGCAAGCCAGCAGTGGCACCTTCCATCAGACCGGCGGCGACGAATATACGGCGATCTGAAGCAGCCGACAACGGCAATCACGCCCGTCCACGACGGTCGGCTGCAGGAAAGCAACGGGTGGCTGCAGGAGAGCAACGGGTGGCGCGGAAGGAGCTTCGCTTCGACGGCCCCGAGTTGTGGCCTCCGGCCTTGTGCCGATCTGAGCGGGCCTACAGCGTCTCGGGCCAAAAGGGGTTTGGTGGTTGGTTGAAAATGCGGACGTTTTCGAGCGCGCCTTATAGGGGGGCCCCTGGGGTGTTTGGTAATGGGCGTTTTCTCGAATAGTCAAACGGAACGAGTGTGGAGTGCGGAAGGGGGAGTGGGGAAGTTTGACAGGCAAGCCGGATGCGTCAGCTTCCGGGCCAGCGCGCGGCGGGGCGTCAGTGCCAACATCGGCCGTGTGCCTCGGAAATGAATCGGATGGCTCTCATGGTGCGGGCAAGCCTACCAGAATCCCTCGCGATTTTCAAGCCTCGGAATTGGCCACCCCTCTTGTGGCGAATCACAGTATGCCAACTTGCGATACAACAAAGTAGAATGTCCCCTTTTTATCCTGTAGCGACCAGTGCTATTGTCGTACGCGTTGGAGTCGCGGCGGTCAGGGGCGAAGAAATGATGCTTTCTACCGGTAGCAAAGTACGCATTGCACCATTTGGCAACCGAACTGGACATCCTTACGGTAAATACCCACCCTATCATCGAGCTGTTCCCAATCCGAGTAAACCGGGACAAAGCTTGCCTGGACAAGGAATTGGCCGACATAGACCTTGGGAAGGCGGATTCTAATGCGATTCCCTATCTTTGGATTCTGTGAAGGGGATTTGTATGTCTTTTCAAACAAGGTTGAGGCATGCAGGGAAATTGAGCCGGCAGACGCAAAAGCATCGTCTTGGCAGTTATACGACCGAAACGGCCAACGGCTAACGATCGCAATAGTACGACGACCGTTATGGCGGTGGTCGATTTTCACTTGGCTGACCATTGAGCGCATCGAACTTCTGGAGACCGGCGAACTCGATCAGACTGGCATGGAAGCATCGTTGTCAGCTGCCTTGGGTGCCATCGCAATGCACGATGTTTCCGTCAGTAAGCAACTTACAACGCGTGTAAGATTTGAGGAATTGGCCGAGGAAGCAATTCGAGCTTTCACTTGACAAAAAATGAAACGGCTTCCGCTTCCTAGTGCCTCAACACATCTGAGTTGACTGGTTTTGAAATATTGGTTATTTGCTCTCTTTTTGGTCCATTTATCAGGAGAGTAGACATGGGCAAGGAAGCCAAGCATGTGGTTCGGTTGACGGCCGAGGAGCGAAAGCAATTACAAGACTTGATAACAAAAGGAGGGCGTGCAGCAACGATTCTGAAGCGAGCCCGCATTTTGTTGAAAGCGGATGAGGGAAAAGAGGGCCCGACGTGGAGTGACGAGCGTGTCGCCGAATTTGCTGAAGTGAGCCTTTCGACAACGCGTCGCATTCGACAGCGTTTTGTGGAAGAAGGTTTCGAGGCGGCCTTGTACCGTAAACCGACTACTGATCGGCAGTACCGAAAACTCGATGGCAAGGGAGAGGCGCATTTGATCGCCTTGACGTGCAGCGCCCCGCCTGAAGGCCGAGTTCGCTGGACGCTCAGGCTGCTGGCAGATCGTTTGGTTGCTTTGGAGGTCGTCGACGAGATTGGCGGCGAATCGGTCCGTCGTACGTTAAAAAAACGACCTCAAGCCTTGGTTGAAAGAGCAGTGGGTGATTCCGCCGAAGCAAAACGCTGATTTTGTAGCCGCGATGGAAGACGTGCTGGGAGTGTACCAGAGGCCTTATGACGCCCAGCGCCCCGTGGCATGCCTGGACGAGCAAAGCAAACAGTTGGTGAAGGAAGTTCGCACACCGATTCCCATGCAACCGGGGAGGCCTGAGTGCATCGATTATGAATATGAGCGTAATGGAACGGCCAACTTGTTCATGCTGTTCGAGCCGCTGCACGGCTGGCGACATGTCAAGGTAACTCGGCGGCGGACGAAGATCGATTTTGCCCATGTGGTTCGCGAGTTGGTTGATGTGCATTATCCTAAAGCTGAGAAAATCGTGTTGGTGATGGACAACCTGAACACTCACAAACCAGCATCGCTGTACGAGGCGTTTGAACCTGCCGAAGCACGACGATTGATCGACCGGTTGAAAATCCACTACACTCCCAAGCATGGCAGTTGGCTCGACATGGCAGAAACGGAACTGAGTATTTTGGCCAAACAATGCCTCGATCGTCGCATCCCAGACCATCCGACGCTGATTCGTGAAGTCGGCGCCTGGGAGAATCAACGCAACAAATCGAAATGCACCGTCGATTGACAATTTACGACCAAAAACGCACGTATCAAACTCAAACGCCTTTACCCGTCAATCCAGTCGTGTTGAGGCACTAGTGTGCCACTCCACTTCCGCGACGTTCGTAGCCACTTTTTTTTGAAAGCGGACCGTGACGCGCCAATCGGGTCCACTTTCTGGGTCCAGATGCCAAGCGTTTCGCAGGTAGCGTTCGATGCTAAAACCACGGGGAATTTTGAACGTGTCATTCAGGACTTCCACTTGAGTCACTCTTCCCACGCTGAACGTGTGAGTTGCACGGTGGTAAGACGACCGGCCAATCACGTACCAGCTTTGTCGACTAAACATCACCTGGTAGGGGCACAGCTTAGTGCGGATTTCTTTCCATTCGCTCAGGCTTTGGTAGCGAATCCGCAAGGATCGCCGCCGGGAAGCGGCGTCGATGAATTGTTGATAGATGTCTTTTTGGCCAGGGAACGGGCTAACTTGTCCCACGCGAATACGAATCGCACGAGCGAGCGAACGCATTTGATCGCGCAAACTTGCTGGCAAACTGCTTTCCAGTTTGAGTGCCGCACGGCGAGCCGCTTCGTAGTAGGGTATTCGCCCCAACGTGCCCAGTTCGTGACAAAGCACGATGACCGCCAGCGCTTCTTCGCCCGAGAAATTGGTGGGCGGCAAAAGAAATGTGGTCGGAATGTGGTATCGCTCGAGCTCATCATCAAACTCGATCGGAATACCGGCAGCCCGCAATGTTTCCAAATCGCGAAAAATGGTCCGTCGGCTGGCGCCACAGGCCTGCGCCAAGGAGTTGGCGTTGTGCCCTCTTCCGGCCTGAAGGTGACGCAGCAGCGTCAATAGCCGTGTTATACGTGATAGATTCATCGAATCGACGATTCGAAGCAGCGGAATCACTCTCGCCCACCTGGGCCGGCACTTTTTCACGATCTCTTCGGAAGAATTCCACCGGTTGATAAGATTTAGCCATTATGGTGGTGTCCCCGAGACTTGCAAGGTCAAAAAAGAATGCTTCCTTTTCATCCGAAAATGTTCAGCAGGGCTGCTCGCGGGTGCGGGTTAGAAACTGGTGATTCTGCATTCCGCAATCCGACTTCCGCAATCCAAATTCCCTTCACGCCTTCCAAATCTTCTCACGCCCTGCGGACACATGCTTCGTTGCATTCCGCGTGTCGACTACCAGTGCCGCGTGACGGACGATCGAGTCATAGTCGAACGCCGTATGATCGGTCGCGATCAGCACACAGTCCTGTTCGGCCAACACTTGCGGCGAAAGATCCACACTCGTCAAGAGTGGCAGATCGTAGCGCCGCATCGACGGAAGCACCGGCACGTGCGGATCGCTATAGCTCAGCTCTGCGCCCCTCGCTTGCAACAGCTTCATCAACTCGAACGACGGGCTCTCGCGTGGGTCATTGACGTCCTTCTTATACGCCACGCCCAGAATGCAGATTTTGCTCCCCTGGACCGGTTGCCCGGCGGCGTTGAGAGCCTCGGTCACCTTCTGCACGACATATTGGGGCATCCGCGTGTTAATCTCGCCAGCCAACTCGATGAACCTTGTCGGCATGCCGTGCTTCCGCGCGACCCAACTCAGATAAAACGGATCGATCGGGATACAGTGCCCGCCCAGCCCCGGCCCGGGATAAAACGCCTGGAATCCGAACGGCTTCGTCTTGGCCGCGTCGATGACCTCCCAAACGTCGATGCCGATCCGATCAAACAGCGTCTTCAGCTCGTTGACCATGGCGATGTTCACCGAGCGGTACGTATTCTCCACGATCTTACACGCTTCGGCGACCTCGCACGTCGACACCGGCACGACTCGCGTAACGACCGACGCGTAAAGCGCACAGGCCAACTGCTGACTCGCCGGATCGATCCCGCCGACCACCTTCGGAATGCTGTCGGCCCTGTATTGCGGATTGCCCGGGTCTTCCCGCTCGGGGCTATACGCCACAAAGAAATCCTTGCCAACCGCCAGTCCGCTCGCTTCCAACAGCGGCAGCAAAACATCGCGCGTCGTTCCCGGGTACGTTGTACTTTCGAGCACGACGAGTTGTCCCGGCCGCAACGTGGCGGCGATCGTCCGCGCCGTCGATTCGACGTAACTGAGATCCGGGTCGCGGCTATCGGTAAGCGGCGTCGGCACACAGATCAAGATCGCGTCCGCTTCGGCCAATCGCGACATGTCGGCCGTCGGCGAAAATGTTTTCTCCTCAACACAACGGGCAATCCAATCGCCCGCGATGTGGCCGATGTAGCTCTCACCGGCCAACAGCCGGTCGACCTTCGAGGCGTCGACGTCGAAGCCCATCGTTCCGTAGCCGGCAGCGACAAACGCCCGGATGAGCGGTAGGCCAACATAACCTAACCCGACCACGCCCACCGTGGCCGTCTTGCGGGCAATCGCCTCTTGCAGCGAAGTCGGTTCCGACATTGTCGACATTTCTCAGATCCTTTTAGCCCAGGCCGCCAGGCCGGGAAATGCTACCTTGCGCCGCAGACGACATCTCCTCAATCTAACATTCCACAGCCAGCGATCGTAGGGTGGACCGAGTTGCGGTTCCATTCCGGCAAGTTCCGCGAGCGTTTTGGGTGATGACATGTGTGGTTATTCTCCTTGAGCGCACGAGATGCTCTTTTCAATCCAGGTTTTGAGCGATCGACGTCCGTTATTCTCAGGCAAACAGCGGCTTTCGGCCCAGCGACCGACGAGCATCGGCGACCTGCCCAAAATGTATCGCGGGATGCAAGGACAACATCATAAAGCACTTGCCGACCGTGCCGAATCGAAGTCGTCGAGCAGCAATGTCTTCAGTGCCTGGGCAGAGATCGGCGTGTTCGGTCTCGATCTTTCGGTCCAGGTCCTCGTCCGAGAGGCCGCCGAGCACGCTCAGTGTACGGGCACGGACCTTTTCGAACTTTGCCACCAACTCGTCGAATGCCGGATAGCGGCTCGCATCCGCGACCGATTCGGTACCGCCGTCGAAGAGCTCTTTCCACCCGGCGAGCGGATTCTCCTCACCTAGCACAAATCCGTGGAGGATGCTCGCCTCGGCCAAAGTGAGGTGACCAAGTATCCAAAGCGGATGGTTGCCGCCCTTGGCGGTGGGAAACGTCAGCGGAGCGTCCTTCATGTCCGCGATCAGTGCCATCACAAAGTTTTTGCTCGTTTCCAAGGACATCTTCACGAAATCAGTCGTCTTCATTGCGTTTCTCCTACGTGCGAATTTCAAAAAAGGGAACGTCCGACGCCTGAAAGGAGTGATCAAGGCAAGGTCACCAAAAAACCTTGTCGGACATGATTATACAGCGTGCGGCGGCCGTTACCAGCAGCGCGTGTGGCGGCACAGTTTGTAGGGTGGGCCGAGTTACACGAGGCCCACGCGGGCACTTTAGGGAGAAACAAACGCGGAGAAACAAACGCGGAGAAACAAACGCGGAGAAACAAACGCGGAGAAACGAACGGAACGCAGCTCTTTTCATCATTCGGATTTCGGAATTCCCCATTCCCCACTCCACCTTCCCCCTTACTTTCGGGGTGGCCATTTCTGCATCTTGAATTCGCGACGGATTTCGCTACAAAGGCCCTCGGCGATGAAATAGTGCGCCGTTTCGGTCTTTGACAATTCAGCAAGAAAAAGCCAATAGCCGGCCAGGCTACGCCTGGCCGGTGCGTAGGAGGTACGCGCTCCGTGTCGCGGTTAAACATTCCCCACTCCGCCTTCCGCACTCTGCATTCAAAACGTTCGACTATTCGAGAATATGCACCCAATCAAACACCACTGGGGTCCCCCTATAAGGCGCGTTTGAATACAAGCCAGTTTTCAAACAAGACGGTAACACAATAGCCGCTGTGCTACGCACGGCCGGAGCACCTGCCGTCAGGCATCTGCTATCAGTGACATCAGTTTGTCTCGGCTGAAAGAGTGGTTGATCGTGGAAAGCGAAAAAGATTTGGCCGACTTTGCCGATTTCTCAAAGTTTGCCGGCACAGCCGACGATACTGAGCCTGCTGACTACTCCAAATGGAGGTTTGCGCTGTTAGCGTGGCGCTCTTCCGCGAGGGACGGCGGCCCGGGGGGGCCGGTTACGATGCCTGAACGTCAGGTGTCGTCAATAACCGGCTGGACTTGGGGTGTTACCCTGCACGGCCAAACGAGGCCGACGGAAGACAACCTTTATTAGGAACTTGGAAATCGCATGAGTCGGCGACACCAGGGATTCTGGAGCGTTCTCGGGCTAATCGCCCTTCTGCTCTCGGGTTGTCACCCGATCCAGCCCTCCTTTTTCCACGAAGACGGCGATCTCTTGCACTATCTCGATGTGGCGACCGACATCGAATACCCCGATGTCTGCGAGCCGACCAGCGAGGAACTGGCCTACGCACTGGCCCCACTGACGTTAAAAGACGCCGACGAGCTCGATGACATCGAAAAGTGGGATCTGACGCTGGAGGAAGCGGTTCGGATCGCTCTGGAAAAGGGCAAAGTCATGCGTCAGTTGGGCGGCTTGGTCACCAGCAGTCGTCCGGAAACACTCGCACGCCAACTCATCAATACCAGCAACGCGGCGACTGTCTACGACACGGCCATTGTCGAAAGCGGCTACGGCGGCGCGACCGGCTCGCCGCTGAGCGGCATCGGAGTCGAGGCCGCCCTGGCCGAATTCGACGCCCGACTCGACAGCAGTATTACCTGGAACAAGAATGACCGTCCGCAGAACGCTGTGGGCACCATTCGACCGCTATTCTTAAGCCAAGACTTGGGCAATTTCACACTCGGTATCACCAAGCGAACGGCGACGGGCGGTACGTTTTCTGTTCGCAACAACACGTTTTACGATGCCAGCAACAATCTGTTCCGCCCCCTGCCGAGCGATTGGACCACCAACTTTGAAATGGGATTCCAACATCCGTTGTTGCAAGGACGAGGCGCCCAATACAACCGCATCGCCGGTACGCATAATTTCAATGCCTACAGCGTGGGCAATCCCAACTCGATCGACGGTGTCATGATCGCCCGCATTCGTACGGACATGGCACTGGCCGATTTCGAGGCTGGCGTTCGCGACTTTCTGGAAGACATCGAAGAGCAATACTGGGATCTGCATTGTGCTTATTATCGCGTCAAGACGGCCAGAACCGGTCGAGACAGTTCGCTGCACTCATGGCAGGCGGCCAACGCGAAAAAAGACGTTGGAAGTGGCGGCGCCGCCGACGAAGCCCAGGCGCGATCGCAGTTTTTCACTTTCAAATCCCAATTGCAAACCGCGGTGACCGAGCTGCTGCGGGCCGAGAGTCGTTTGCGTTATAGCATGGGCCTTCCCCCGGCCGACGGCCGGCTGATCCGGCCCAGTAACGAACCCACCATCGCCCCGGTGACTTTTCCCTGGGACCAGATTCGCGCCGAGGCGTTGTGCCGTCGGGTTGAATTGCGGAAAAAGAAGTGGGAAATCAAAAAGGCGGAACTCCAACTGATCGCTTCGCGTAATCATTTGTTGCCTCGGCTCGACGCCACCGGCACCTATCGCTGGCTCGGCCTGGGCGACAGGCTGATCGACGACTCGCGATCGGGTCTGGCCGAACAGTTACCGGGATCGAACGCCTTTGAGTCCCTCACACGTGGTAATTATCAGGAATGGGAACTCGGCCTCGTGCTGAATGTTCCCATCGGCTACCGCAGGGAATCGGCGCAAGTCCGGCACCATCAATTGTTACTGGCCCGTGAACGAGCCCTGCTGGAAAACATCGAATTAGAGGTTTTACACCAGTTGGGCGACGCGATCCGCGAGGCCCATGTCGCCCACATGACCAGCCAGACCGACTTCAACGGTTTGGTCGCCGCCGAGCGAGAAGTCGAATCGGTTAGCGAGTTGGTGAAGGCAGGGACTCGCCAGGGACAGATTGACCTGTTGCTCGACGCACAGCGTCGTCGGGCGATCGCGGCCGACACCTACTACCGGTCGCTTTGTGATTACAATAAGGCAATCATGCGAATTCATCGCGAAAAGGGTACGCTGTTAGAATACAACGGCGTATACTTGGCCGAAGGACCTTGGCCGGGCAAGGCGTACTTCGACGCTCTGCGACGAGCACGGAAGCGCAGCGCGAGTACGTATATCGATTATGGTTATACGCGACCCGACGTCGTGAGTTGTGGTCCGGTTCAACCGCCGAGCGATGTCGTGGCCCACGCCGCCGCCGTGAGAGATTCGGACGATTATTATGTGCCAACCGAGGCGGAGGAAATTCAAGCACCCGAGCTTAACAGCCCGTTGGGCAACCCGAATACTTTGCCCGATCCGAGCATAACATTGATAAAACGCTCATCGACGAAATCGGCCTTGTTTAGTCCGCGACTCTCGAAAGCCACGAGCGGCGTGCGTCGCGTCGGTGCCCAAACCACTGCCCGAACCAGTACCCAGACACCCCTGAAAAGCCACACGGATGAACCTAACACGCATCACACGACTGCTGACGCTGCTGCGTCATCTTCAGTCAGGAAGTGGCCACAACGCTCGTTCCCTGGCGCAGGTGTGCGGCGTTAGCCGGCGGACCATCTTTCGCGATCTGGAAGCATTGCGGATCGCCGGTATCCCACTCGAATTTGACGAAGAGCTCGAACGATACCACATTCCGACCACATTTTTATTGCCGCCCACCAATTTCTCGGGCGAAAAAGCGCTGGCGGTCATTGCCCTTTGTCACGAGCTAGGTGCATCCGGGCAATTACCCTATTACGAGGCGGCTCGCAGTGCGGCACTCAAGCTGGAAAGCAGCTTGCCCGCAAGTCTGCGTGACAATCTGCGTTTGCTTACCTGGGCGATTCGCATCAACTTAGGACAGGTCGTTGCCCAGGATGGTCAGAAGGGCATTTATCAACAATTGGTCGACGCCGCTGCCCGACGGCGAGCTGTACGGATACGCTATCAAAGCCTTACCGAATGGGAAGAGATCCGCACGAAGCTTTACCCATACCAGGTGATGTTTAGTCGACGTAGCTGGTACGTGACCGGCCGGTCGCCGTACCACCGAGCCACACGCACATTTAGCGTGGCTCGCGTGACACAACTGGAATCGCTGGAGGAACCTTTCAAAATTCCCCGCGGTTTCAGCATCGATCGTTATCGGCGAAACGCGTGGCACCTGATTCCCGAGCGTGGGCCGAACCGGCACGTGGTTGTTCGTTTTCAGAAAATGGTGGCTACAAATGTCGCGGAAGTAGCGTGGCACGCCAGTCAACGGACCGAGTTTCGCAAGGACGGGACGATGGATTTTCATGTCACGGTCTCGGGCCTTTCGGAAATCTCCTGGTGGATTCTTGGCTACGGAGACCAGGCCGAAGTTCTCGATCCGCCGGAATTGCGGAAAATGGTGGCCGAACATGCGCGGCGGATGCTCGCTACCTACCAGCGCCGCAAGACGTCATGACACCACCAACCGTCGAACTTTCGTGTGTGCATTGCTCCTGGCGCACTGTCAGCAGCGAGTACGAAACGATCAAGCGTCTTCGCTCGGTCGGCATGCTCCGCCATCAGGCCGAGCCGGACGAAGATCTCCTCGCCGAGCTCCTGCCGCTGGCCGCCGCCAGAATGACATGCCCGGCGTGCGGCGCAATCGGCCTGCAAACGGGCGATGGCGGCGATGGCGGCGATGCCGACGAGTGGTCCGAGAGCGGTTGGCACAATGCGGTGGCGTGTGAAATCTGTCGCCAGCCGATTCAGCCCGAACGACTTGAAGCCGTTCCGGGCGCCACGCGCTGTGCTGCCTGTCAGACCGAAGCCGAGGCGGGCCGCGAGCCGGAAGAGCTCGACTATTGCCCCAAGTGCGGTTCGCTAATGATGCTCCGCGTCGGCAATGCGGGCGGTGTCACCCGCTACAAACTGTTTTGCACCGGATCGCCGCCCTGCCGCTTGTAGCAACCGTCCGTCCACTACTCGACCGATACCAGCGTCCCGCTCGCCAGCCGATGCCGCCGCTCGGGCGTTTCGACCAGCAACATCCCTCGGTTGTCGATGCCTACGCAAATACCGCTCACTCGATTCGACCCAGCATTGATTGACTCAGCATCGATCGATCCGGTATCGACCTGAACGCGGCGTCCGTCGAGTGCGCACCGCCATCGCCACATGGCCGGCAATTCAACTCGGAAGCGACCGAGCTGTTCAAGTCGCCCTTCGAGCGCCGTGAGTAATTGGTGCAACACGTCGGTCCGATCCCACGCATAGCCTGCCACGTCGCACAACGCTGTGCCCGTCGAGCGCAGCCCCGTCTCGTGTAACTCAGCAGGCGCGTGTTGCCACGAGTTATTCACGTTGAGCCCCACGCCGAGCACGGCTCGCTTAGGCTTCACGTTGGGCACTTCGATCAGGATGCCGCAAATCTTTCGCCCGCCGATCACCACATCGTTGGGCCACTTAATCTGCCACGTTTCGGCCGGGCACAGGTTGCTTAGCACATCGCACACCGCCACGGCTGTGGTCAATGACAGTTGCGGCAATTGCCAATCGGCGATATCCCACCGCGCGGGCTCGATAACCAGCGAGAACGTCAACGCGCCCGGGCCGGCCCACCAGCGATGGCTGCCACGACCGCGACCGGCTGTTTGCCGCTCGGTAAGGACCAGCGCCGGCATGGCCGCGTCGGAGCCTGCCGCCAGCTTGAGCGCCACGTCGCTGGTCGAACCCATACTCTTTTGATACTCGACATGCCCAACGACCGGATGGTTGCCGAGTCGTATTCGATCCAACGGCGGCGGCTCGTCGCGTGACACAGATCGGTATCCTAACTAGGAAGCACCCCGGCTGCTAAAGAAGATTTGTTAGTTGCCGGTTGATGGTGACGCAGCAGCCGGGGTGCTGAAATCACGTAAGCGCGAATTAGCCGATGATTGTACTCCGCACGCCGCTCGGCGGGCAGGTATCCATCTGGAGCCAGGACGCCGCTGTCAGGTATATTGGTGTCGCGGTTCGATCGCATCACTGCCAAAGAGCTAGTCGCTTCAAGCCCGTTATCCAAAAAAGGAGTTTACAAAATGAGCGAAACGCCCAAACGGATTGTACTGACCGGCGTCAGCCGAGGGCTGGGCCGCGCACTGGTCGACCGGTTCATCGACGAGGGGCACACCGTCTTCGGCGCTGCCCGGTCCGCCGAAGCGATCCATCTTCTTCGTTCGCAGTACGGTGCTCCACACGGTTTCGTGGTTCTCGATGTGACCGACGATGCCCAGGTCGGTCGTTGGGCCAACGACGTTCTGGCCGCGGCCGGGCCGCCCGATCTGTTGCTGAACAACGCGGGCATGATCAACGCCAACGCGCCGCTCTGGCAGGTACCGGCCAACGAGTTCTCGCAGGTGATCGACACCAACATCAAAGGTGTGGCCAATGTGATCCGCCATTTTGTGCCGGCGATGGTCGAGCACGGCAGCGGGGTCATCGTAAATTTCAGCAGCGGCTGGGGTCGCACCGTAGCGCCGAATGTGGCGCCCTATTGTGCCACGAAGTGGGCCATGGAGGGACTCAGCCGGGCACTGGCCGAGGAACTGCCTGAGGGGCTGGCCGCCGTGCCGCTGGATCCGGGCATCATCAACACCGATATGCTGGCCAGCGCGTTTGGCGACGACTCCGGTAAGTTTCCCGACGCCGAGACTTGGTCGAAGATCGCCGCGGCGTATCTACTGCAGCTCGGCCCAGCCGACAACGGCGAGCCGCGTGCGGTGCCAAAGCCCTCGTGATTTTGGGCGGATTATCGCAAGTCATTGTCGGCACCGGTGTTAGGCTGTCTCAACCACGTAATCAAATGCACCCGCCGAGGATAAAAGACAGAAATAGCTAGATTATGTATAGGTCTATCCGGCGTTTGGCTGCGGAAATGAAAAAATTAGCGATTTGAGCCCAGTAGGAAAGTGACAATTTTATTTCAAAGAAAGTCTGGACTCGCGCCGAGAAGATTGGTAAGATCAATATCAGTAGACGTTGGTAAGATCAATATCAGCACAGGAGGCAAACAGGGGACTAGCGGTCGAGTTGTTTATAACGGGTAGTCTTCGGGCTACAAACGTCTGTATCATTTCTTTTTTCATTGCGTCTTTGCGATTCGGCCTCTTCTCTGTTCCGGCCCCGTCGTCTCACCCTTGGGTGAGCGGCGGGGTTTTTTCGTTGGTAACCGCTGATGGGAATTTTTTAGCCACGGATTGAACACGGATAAAACAAGGTGACATTTCAGCCGTCTGAAAAAGAACAGTCACAAAAGGCACGAAACACGGAAAAGATCAACGCAGAGTCCGCAGAGAAAACGCAGAGTAGATATTGATAAGAAAACTACCAACAAGAAAAAACCTTTCTCTGCGCATCTCTGCGTTTATTCTTCCGATCGTGTTAAAAAGGGTGACCGGCACCCTCATCGGTTCTTGTTTCTCGGGTTTTGCGTGATTGTTCAGAAGCCGCAAACCATGTCGCCCACATGTTGGCAATTTGAAGCACAGCAGGCTCGCCTCGCACTGGGTGAGCTATCCGCGTCGATCGATGCGGCGAGACCGGAGCAGGGACTCGTCGGCCTGACGCTCGGCAACCGAGCCGTGAATGGTCAATTGCTTGGCGTGTGCTTTCTGCCCAACAATAGAAAACACGACGATGGGCAACACGAAGTATCGTTGGTTGACGCCTACTCGCGCGTTGCGGACTTCGTGGCAACTTATGCGCAAACGGAAACTCGGCCCTACCGATCGCAGGTCTATTGGCGAGCTCACGAGCGGTCGGGCGAACCCAGCGCCGTGGCGGCGCTTGATCTGCTTATCTCAGTACAAACCGATTTGCTCGATAGCCATCCGGAAGTTCACGTCACCAGCACACTGCCGGCCTCCGAGGTCTGGCGGTTGGACAGCTCGGGCACGTTTGCACCGCTGGAAGTTGGTTCTCCACAGCCGACGTCCTTATCGCGGACCGACGGTCTCGGCTGCGTTCTACTGCGTCTTGCGGACACAGATCGTAACGGCTCACCTAGTAACGGGCCGCCGCTCAGCTATGTCGAGATGATTCATCCGACCGACTTTAGCGAGTTAATCATGAAAATGACCGAAGACAACCGCTTGCAAACAGAGTACACGCTGCTGGCCGACTTTCTGGAGAAGGGCGTGATTCGTCGCGCTCGGCTGCGGGGCGTGTTGCTCGAGCGGAGCGGCGACCTCGAGGCGGCGGCCGACTGGTACCAGTCGCTGGTGAGCGCCGAGCTGCCCTTGGCGACATA
>Ga0310120_10001945_pt1 | contig 15370 bp, 17 predicted proteins | sample CB27_AW_983_MG_FD_203506 | JGI IMG/M metagenome (GOLD analysis project Ga0310120, IMG submission 203506) | Marine microbial communities from Western Arctic Ocean, Canada - CB27_AW_983 | ecosystem: Environmental > Aquatic > Marine > Oceanic | place: Canada: Western Arctic Ocean | collected...
AAGGTGCTTGGTGTTGCTCGACTGGCGGAGTTCACCGTTCACCCATGTGCGCACGTCTAGGGAGTGGGGATCCGGAACCTCGTCCGAGGTCACAAGGGCCGGACCCAGCGGGCAGTGGGTGTCAAACGATTTGCCCATGGTGAAAGTGGGCACACGGATCTGCCAATCTCGCACCGAGACATCGTTGCAAATCATAAAGCCCGCGATGACTTCGTGGGCGCGCTCCTTAGGCACGTGACGGCAGCGCTTGCCAATCACCATGGCCAGCTCACCCTCGTAGTCCAGAGCACCGGACGCCCGAGGGAGGTGGAAGGGGGCATGAGGCGGGTGGGCCGCCGTGGACTGTTTGTTGAAAATCATGGGGAACTTGGGAGTCTCCATGCCGGCTTCCGCCACGTGGTCCGCATAGTTAAGACCCACGGCCAAAATCTTCGGAGGTCGCAAAATGGGCGACTCTAGGCTCACGTCGGTCAGGGCGAGGCGCGAACCCCCGGCGGCCAGAGCGGCGCGCGCTCCCTCGAGAGCGGCATCGCCGGCCTCGAGAAAAGCGACCATCTCTGTGGGCAAGTCGGGCGCAGCCGCCCGAAGATCGACGACCCCTTCGCCATCAAGAACTCCGATGCGGGTCGTTCCGCTCGCGGTAAACGTGATCAGTCTCATGCTGGGTGTGTCCTCCCGGAATGCGGCACCAGAAACCCTTGAGCTGCGGCCTTTGCCGAAACCAGAGAGTTTCTAGCATTTATTAGACGTTTGTCTAGAATGATATTGAGCCCTCTCCAGGGGAGGAAATCGTGGTCTCGGCCGCCAAAAACCCGAAGAGCAATTCCAGTCCGGTTCGAGGGAGCGATGCGGTCCGCCGTGCCCTGATCGACGCAACGGCCTCCGCCCTGGTCGAGGCCGGACCCAGTGCGGTCTCGGTGCGCGAAGTGGCACGACTGGCCGGAGTCAACCACGGCCAGATCCATCACTACTTCGGGGGGAAGCGAGGCCTGCTCAAAGCCACCATGCGCCATCTCGCTTCGGACCATTTGGCCCACGCCATCGAGAGTTCCGTGGAGGGTTCGATCCCGCGAGCGCTGCAAGTCGCCGAAGACCCCCAGTACTGGCGAGCCATCTGCCGATGCGTGATGGAAGGCGATCTGGAACTCGCGGGTCTTGAAGTGGACGAAGGCATCTCCGTGCCCCGCCGTGCGCTCGAAAGCCTGATGACTCGTCTGGAAATTCCCGATACCGACCTCGACTTCAAGGCCAAATTTGCCGCGATCGCCGCACTTCAACTCGGTTGGGCCGCCCTCGAAGACTTCATCCTGTTGATCAGCGATGTCGACGAATCCGAACGCGAAGCGGTCCGCGATCGCGTCAAAGTCATTATCTCGAATTGGTTCGGTCCGCTGCCCGATCCCTAGAACCGAAAGTCCACCGCATACCCACGCGATTGGCTGGGTCGAAGCCCTTCTCCGCTTCCTTCGCCAAGGTTTTCCGCATTTCCGGTCCCTGGTTTTCGGCAGGGATCGGAACGAAACCAATACCCGCATAGAAGGGCGCGTTCCAGACAACGTGGCGAAACGTGGTGAGGGACAAAGAAGCAAAACCCTCGGATACCGCCCAGCGGGCCACGTGATGAACCAGCGCACGCCCGAGTCCGCGCCGACCCTGGGCGGGCAGCACATTGAGTTCTTGGAGATGCGCCGATCCGTCGAGCAGGATCGCCGCCGCGAATCCCACCGGCTGCCCCCCGGTGCGAACAACCCAGAGACGGCCAGCCGAAAAGGTCTCCTCGAAAAAGCGCCGAGGAAGCCCCTCTTCAAGAAGTGAAGGGGGCAGGTCTTCCGCCGAGAACAGTTCTGCCGCAGCCCTTTCGATCCGAATCAGTTCGGCGAATTCAGATGGCTTCGGGCGATCGATGCTGTAACCCGGAGCCAGCGCCTTCCCCAACGCCGATTGCGATCTCTCCCCGGGCACAGACGTCACAGGAGACCGTACTCCTCGCGCAACTCGGCCAAGGGACGCGTCCAGTACTCTTCCCAGCGAACGGCCATCAGGGGCTTCGCGCGACGGCCGAGGGCCCAGCCTTCCGTAACGGCATCCATTACCACCGGAAGCAGTTCGGGCTTGTAGAGCACCATCTGAAGCGGTCGGGTTGCAATGATCATGGCGGGATACGGTGCGGGAATCTGCGCAACGGTAAAGCTCACCACACGCACTTCTCCCAAAGGCGTCGTATCGAAGCCGGTCAGTACGTGGAAGAGGTCATGCAATTGAAACCCCCGCTCGGCCAGATAGCCCACGTCTTCGCCCCGGGCCGAGTGGGCTTCGATGAAGGCGGACTCGCGGAGCAGGTTTACATCGAGATTGTTGTCGCACAGATAACGAGCGAACTCCCGGCCAAGGCTTCCCTCGGCCAGAGACCCGAGATAGTCCGGGTCGGGAACTGGACTCAGATAGCGCTCCTTCAGCATCTCTTCGGCCACAGGATTGCTAAGCGCCAGGGTGTCGAAACCCTCCAGTGCGGCTTCGTCCCCGTTCCGCATGAAATTGAGCGCGAGGGGAACCGAGGCGCGCGGATCCCAGGATGCCAGGGATTCAAGCAGCCCTTGGGCAAGTTCCGGCGCGAGTTCGGGGGACTTCAAATGGGCCATGATCAAGCCTTTCGTGATCCGGGCGCGACGCGTTCAGACCGAACGCGGTACGCGAATCGTTTCCACCAACTTCTGAACTTCTGCAGGAGGCGGATCGGTGAAGCGCGCGATGAGGATCGAGACTCCAAAATTGAGCAACATCCCCACTGTTCCGATTCCTTCGGGTGAAATTCCAAAGAGCCAGTGAGCGCTGTTATTCGCATCGGGATTGATGAACTTGAAATAAATGATGTAGGCCGCAGTGAAAACAATCCCCACCACCATGCCTGTCACGGCGCCCTCGCGATTCATGCGTTTTGAAAAAATCCCGAGCACGATGGCCGGGAAAAAAGAGGCCGCCGCAAGCCCAAACGCAAACGCCACGACCTGAGCGACGAAACCGGGCGGGTTGATCCCGAAATAGCCCGCGATGCAGACGGCAACGCCCGCGGCAATTCGCGCGTAAAGAAGTTCCTGCTTTTCGCTGATCTGCGGCATCAGGACATTTTTAAGAAGGTCATGGGAGATCGACGCAGAAATCACCAACAACAGTCCAGCGGCTGTCGAGAGCGCCGCCGCCAGGGCACCCGCAGCCACCAGCGCAATCACCCAGTTGGGCAGGCGCGCGATCTCGGGATTGGCGAGCACCATGATGTCCCGGTCCACATAGAGTTCATTCGAGCCTTTTCCGGGCGGGTTGGCGAACACCGGCTCTCCCAGGTTGCCCAGATGCGCCTGCCGGATGAGCTTCAGACTGCTTTGCCCCGGAATTTTCCCGAAGGCTTCGCCCGGCGCGTACTGGATTCGGCCATCGCCGTTCTTATCCCGCCATGCCAGCAAGCCCGTATTTTCCCAGTTGCGGAACCACTCGGGCATGTCCCGGTAGGGCTGGTTCTGGACTGTCTCGATCAGATTTGTCCGGGCAAAGGCCGCCACCGCCGGCGCCGTTGTGTAGAGGAGGGCAATGAAAAAGAGTGCGTAACCGGCGGACAGTCGGGCGTCCCGAACCCTGGGCACCGTAAAAAAGCGAATGATCACATGGGGTAATCCAGCCGTGCCCACCATCAGGGCGGCGGTGATAAAGAAGACATCGATTGTGCTCTTCTTACCCGCCGTATAGGCCGCAAAGCCCAGTTCTTGGTGGAGGCCATCGAGCTTGTCCAAAAGGTAGACCCCGGTATCCGCACCCGAGGCGTCCAGCACCGTAGAACCGAAACCGACCTGGGGAAGGATTTCCCCGGTCATCGTGATGGAGATGAATATGGCCGGCACCAGGAAGGCAAAAATCAGCACGCAGTACTGGGCGACCTGGGTATAAGTGATGCCCTTCATCCCGCCCATCACCGCATAAAGGAACACGATCCCCATGCCAATGAGAACCCCGATGCCGATGTCGACGTCGAGGAAACGCGAAAATACCACCCCCACTCCGCGCATTTGCCCCGCCACGTAGGTGAAGGAAACGAAGATCGCGCAGACTACCGCCACCAGTCGGGCCTGTTTTGAGTAATACCGCTCGCCCACGAAGTCGGGCACCGTGTACTGGCCAAATTTGCGCAAGTAGGGGGCCAGCAGCAGGGCCAGGAGCACATACCCCCCCGTCCAGCCCATCAGGTAATAGGCCCCGTCCCGGCCGCTGAACGAGATGATTCCCGCCATGGAGATAAACGAAGCCGCGGACATCCAGTCCGCCGCCGTCGCCATGCCGTTGGCCAGGGGCGAGACATCCCCTCCGGCCACATAGAAACCCCGGGTGGTCTGTACCCGAGACCAAATCGCAATCCCTATATAGAGAGCGAAGCTCAGCCCGACAATGAGGTAAGTCCAGGTCTGAAGTTCCATGGTGGGGGTAAAATGACCTCTCGGGCGGTTACTCGTCCACGTCGTATTTGCGGTCGAGTTTGTTCATCCGCCAGACATAAATAAAAATCAGCACAACAAAAACGTAGATCGAACCCTGCTGGGCAAACCAGAAGCCCAGTTGAAAACCCCCGATTCGAATCGCGTTCAAGGGCTCGACCCAGAGGATTCCGCATCCGAAGGACACGAAGAACCAAATGGCCAGTAACCCCGCCATGAGCCGAAGGTTCGCCCGCCAGTACGCCCGGTGGGCGCGTTCGGTGGCTTCGTTCGAGGGCGCTGGTTGCGATGGTTCTGGCTGCTTCGAGCTCATGGCGTCCACATTGGCTGCAGTCCGACTCTCCAGCACGTGCGCCCTGCGCCGCCCGAAGCCCCGAATCCTGCGATCCGGTAGACGTTACCCCTTCCCCTTCGCCTGCCAATGGGTACCGAGCCTACGCGTGTACGCCGGGAACCCGACGATGGCGCGTGACGACGTGGATTTCACGATTCGGATTTCCCCTCGGTCCTCGATTCCAGGGCCCTCGTGTGCCAGCGTAGGCACTTCCCGGATCGGGGCTCGGATTGGGGCTCGGGTCGGGGCTCGGATCGGGATAGGCCACGGCCCGGCCACAAACCTGCCGTGCGAATCGACGAAAGAAGGAGATCAGAGATGGCCAACGAAATTCTCACCGAAACCCATGGGCGCGTCCGACTCATCACCCTGAACCGCCCCGAGGCAAAGAACTCGGTCAACAGCGCCTTGGGCAATGCGCTGGTGGCGGCCATCGAGGAACTCGACGCCGACGACGGTCTTACCGCGGGTGTCCTCACGGGCGCCGATGGCGGATTCAGCGCCGGTATGGATCTCAAAGCCTTCGCGGCCGGGGGCATGCCCGAAGGGTTCAATACCTTCCTCCAGCAGGGAAGCCAAAAGCCGCTGATCGCCGCTGTGGAGGGCTTCGCCCTCGCCGGCGGGCTCGAGATCGCCCTCACCTGCGACCTGATCGTCGCCGCAAAGGGCGTAAGACTCGGGATTCCCGAGGTCAACAAGGGACTTTTCGCGGCAGGAGGCGGCCTCTTTCGCCTGCCAAATCGGGTTCCCTACGGCGTCGCCATGGAGATGGCACTGACCTCCGATCCCATCTCCGCCGAGCAGGGGCACGCGCTCGGACTCGTCGCGCGCCTAGCTGAACCCGGGCAGGCCTGCGCCGTGGCCCTGGAATTGGCCGAGCGCATCGCAAAGAACGCGCCGCTCGCCGTGGCGGCCAGCAAGCAGATCATCCGCGCCTCGCGCGGTGTCACCGAAGAGGACGCCTGGAAACTGCAGGGGCCGCAACTCGGAAAGGTGTTCACCAGCGAGGATGCCAAGGAGGGCCCCCGCGCCTTCGCCGAAAAACGCGAGCCCAAGTGGAGCGGTCGCTAGGCAACCGCTCCCTGGGTCCCTCCCTCGGTGCCCACCCTCGTCCAATCCAGCGCGAACGCCCCCGAATCGATGCCCGCCGAAACTTCGGACTCGATTTCGCCCTGGCCCCTTTCCTCGGCGTCCACTGCGTGTTGTTCGAATACGCCGAGGTCCGCGAACTTGGGATGCATCGCATCCACAGTCGGGCTCATGCCCGGCCCCTGGCGCTCCCGCGCACGCGCGCGCGCTCGGGCCGCGCTCACCTTGAGAACCACATACTGTGTCGGCATCTCGGACTCGAGAACGGGTCGAAATTCGGACAGGAACCACGGGCCGATGACGCCGTCAAGGAAAACCGTGTAGCCCCCCTTCGCGTAGGCCAGCGCCGCGCTGGCCACAGCACGAATGACGATGGTGTTCTGGTGATGGGATTCTTCACTCGTGGGATTCACGCGATGGGCGATAAAATCGTAGAAGTGATCCGAGGCGAGGTGTACGCCGTTCGGGCAACCGGCGGCGAGTGCGCGGCAAAGCGTCGTCTTGCCACTGGCGGGAGGACCGGACACGATCACTACGGATCCCATGAGCAAACTCCTTGGGTGAATCACGGCAGGGGAAAGTAGAGCCTTCTTTACAGAGGCGGATTTACTTCGAGAGCCCACGGAAAAGCCGCTGCCGCAACGGCCATCAATCGCCCAGGTAGCCGGGCTCCTGGGAGACGCTCGTGTGGGTCTTGCTGCGCACTTCATTGAGCCGCTGGCGCTGAAAATTGGCGGCTTCCAGATCCGCCGGCTCCTGACCAAAGCCCGTGTAGAGAACCTTGCGCGTCTTCTTGACCGGGGGTTGGCTCATGTGTTGGGTACAGCTGAGATGAACCGTTACGTCGCCGGTGGAGGTAGGAAGATCCACGGCCTCGAGATCCAGACCCGGCTGAAGGCAGGGGGCCGGCCAGATCAGGGCGCGGTGGCTTCCCGGCACCACCCGGAGCTGGCCGGAATCCGCATCGGCGCCGGTCACCGAAATACCCACGGTCAGGTTGCAACACTCATAGGAGTGCCGGCCCAAGCTGCAGTCCTTGTGCCAGGGAACGTCCGAAATTCCCTTGACCACGCCAATGGGCTTGCTCAGGGCGCCAATCCGGGTGCCCGGCGTGCGACTGGCCTGGCTGTGGGAAAGACCCGGAATGCCGCCGATACGCTGGAAACTCGGCCTGTCGATGAGTTCCCGGCTGACCTCCGAATAACGGTCGAAACCCTCCATGCGCACCAATCGTTCGCCGCCGTCCTGGGTGGTCGCAAACCAGGCCCTCGGGTCCCCCTTCTCGAAATGGGGTGCGGCCACGGGAAAGTCGGCTTCCACTGCGGCCATCTCGGCCTCGCTGAAGATCCCCCGGATGTGGAGATACCCATACTCTTCGAGAAACCCGCGCATGGCCTCATCGGTGTCGTCCAAGCTGAAACTTTGGCGCTCCTCTTCGCTGAAGATCACGTCGCCCCGGGCATGCATGCGCCGCCCATCGAGGGCTGCTCGCAGCACGAGCCACCAGTTGAGAAAATCGGGCAGCCCGCCTTCGGGCATATCCAGCAAGTTGTTGCTCATGAGTGCGATGGGCGTGCTCTGGTCGTTGACGAGATCCATCAGTTGCTCATCCGAAAGGCGAACCCGAGGGCCACCGGAATGCCCTTCGGTCACGGCAACCCGATCGCCGGCCCAGGTCAGGGTCCAGGCCTCCCCTTCACATTCGACGCAAAAGTCAGTGATGGGAAGTTCTCGTGCCCCGGGCGCAATGAAACCGTGGTGGGCATCCAGCAAAGCGGGCAGTGTTTCCAGGAAGAACGAACCCGCTTCCACCGGAGCCTGCTCGCTATCGACGCGCGTCCTTAGATCAACGGACATTGGGTTTCCCCCTACAAGGCACACTCACTTGCCGAAGCCGGCCTTTGGTTTGACCTGTCGAGCATACCGAAATTTGAAACTTTCCGGGTGCCCGGCCTCAGCGGTCTACTTTCCAGAGAAGCCCGACAGCCGCAAGAATTACAAGAGCCCAAAGGCTGAAAACCGCCAAATTGGCATCCAAGAAGCCAATGCGCTGAGCGACCCCATTGATGTCGGTGAACGCACCTCCGTAGAGCGAGCGAGTCGCCGCCGCGACAAAGAAGCCCACCAGAGGGGCCGCGGTCAGAACCGCACCCGCGCGAACCGAAGCGATCTTGAGTTCGCGCCACATCAGCCCGAGCGCGAGAACCGCGATGATCGAATTTGTGGAAAGGAGCCAAACCGTATGCAGCCGTGCGTGACCGGTCCAAAGGGGATTCGTCACATGGGTCGAATTGAAATCCACAAGGGGGGGGACCACCGCCAGGAAAAGGGCAGGGGCAGTCACCAAGAGCCTCGCAAGCTTGATTCTTTTTTCGTTCATTCTTCCTCCTTAGACTCGCCACGGACACTTCTCCCGAAGTCGCTCTGTCTGGAAAAACCAGACTCCCCCGCTCGACCTGGGGTTTAGATGTCCTGCCCAAACACGATCTCGACTCCATTCGGATCCCGAATTGCAAAGTCACGTAGGGAGTAATCCCGATCCCCGGGTACCACGAGCAACTCGACGCCACGCTCCTGAATCTCACGGCAATAGGCGTCAACATCGGCGACCCACTGAAACAAGTGAACACCCGCCGGGTTCTCCGTGCCCTTCACCAGATGAATCGCCGAATTATCCCGCCAGACCACGGCGTAGTCCTCGTTTCCAAAATCCCACTGGAAACCCAAAAAATCCCTGTAGTACTTTGCCGTTGCCTCCACGTCGAGAACGTGAAGTACAGGCGCTCCCTGGATGAACTGTTTCGGATTCGAATCCGGGCGCTTCGGCATGGGGGCTCCCTTCTCCACGGAGATAGAAAACAAATTCGCCTGGGCGGCCGCAAGGCTCCAGACGTCAAGAAATTTCGAGGAACGTCTCCCGCCAGAGTTCTATGCCGGCACCCAGAATCATTTCCACCGCGAGCGCCGCGAGCACCAGACCCAGGACCCGAACCATCAAGACCGACCCGGCGTCTCCGATCCAGGCATAGATGCGATTCGCCTGGAGGAGCAGGAGCAGGGTCAGACCCAGCACCGCGATCAGAAGAAAAGCAGTGATGGCCTGCTCGCCAAATGAAAATTCCCGGTTGTCCGTCAGAATCACCGCCGCCAGAATTGACCCGGGGCTCGCAATGGAGGGAACGGCGAGGGGAAATGCCGCCACATCGTGACCCGGCTCTGACTTGAACCCGGCTGAAGCGGCCCCCGTACCGAACACCATCTGGACACCAAAGAGAAAGAAAATGATGCCACCGGCCAACTGGAAGGACTCGAGCCGGATGCCCAGGGAGCCGAGAACGACTTGTCCGATAAAGACGAAGACGAGCAAAATTACGGTCGAGTACCCGATGGCGCGGAAGGCAACCCGGGTGCGCTCCTGAGCACTGATTCCCGCGGTCAGACCGACAAAGAGCGCAAGGGTTCCCACTGGATCGATGGTTGCGAGGAAAACCAAGAAGTCGCTCGTAATATTTTCCATCGCGCTTGTCTCCATTCGCTGCAAGGAATTGAGTGTCCGCATGGGCAGCGGGCCTTCCCGGCTCTCTCCCTGCGATCACGATCCGAATCCGCAAGATACCCCACCAAGCCCGCTTGAGCGGAGATCCGAAGCACTGCGACCTCTATCCGGATTTTCCTTTCGAGGCGTCCTGCAAAGGGAGCATCCGCGAATCGGTGACCGCCGCGATGCGGTGGCCCATCCCCGCCAAGTACGCGGTATCCGAGGCAAAGGCCATGAAGGATGCCACCGAACTCTGCCGGACCAGTAACGCCATATCCCAACCCTCGCCTGGAGGACCGATCATATAGTCGCCCCCGGTCCCCACGTAGGTGAGTTCACCGCCCGAGGCCTCAAGGAACGGGAGGGTGTGTTCAATGTATTTCTCGTAAGCCGCCCGCCCGGAGATCGGCGCGGGCGGAGCGAGTTGAGGAAAATTTTCATAGTCCGCCACTTCTCGAAATCGCAGGAGGTTCAACATCACAATCTCGCCCTGGATGTCGCGCTTGAGAAAGGCCGCGCCGGTTTCCGGGCTTGGATCGAGATAGGGGATTCTATCGGGATCACTCATTGGTTGAACTTCCTCTTTTCTTGAAGGGCAGTGACTCCTCAATGGGCATAACGCAATACCGCGATAAAGTGACACGCTGTCCCGGCCATGACAAAGATGTGCCAGACAAGATGATTGTAAGGGATCTGCTCGGCCGCAAAGAAAACGACACCGACGGTATAAGCCAGGCCACCGGAGAAGAGCCAGAAAATTCCTAGACTCGGCAATGAATTCCAAAGTGGACCCAGCGCAACGATTCCCAACCAACCCATAGCTAGGTAGAACCCAGTTGAAATCCTCTCGTAGCCGACCCCAAATGAAATTTTGAAAAGAATGCCTATAAGGGCAAGGCTCCACACCGTGACCAGCAGGCCCCATCGCCACCCCCCTTGGAGGACGCCCAGGGTAAACGGGGTATAGGTGCCCGCGATCAGAAGAAAAATCGCGCAGTGATCGACTATCTGAAAAAACTGCTTGGAGCGACCCGGGGGTAGTCCGTGGTAGATCACCGATGCCGCGTACACAATACACGCGGCCAACGCAAAGACACTCGCTCCGACAAGATCGGCCGTCCCGCCCCGGGCCAGCGCACCCGCCACGAGAAATGGGGCTCCCGCTAGGCAGGCTAACAACCCAACACCGTGACTGAGGCTGTTGGCCCATTCACTGTTACGGGATTGCGCCGAATCACTCGCAGGATTCAGCTGGATCAATGGTTTGGTTCCTTCCTATGCGCAATGCGAATCGCGTCGAATTTCCAAGCCGACCGACCCGAATCAGTGTGGACTTCCCAGTGGTCGCCTGCTCGATCGAAATGGACACTCTCGACCCCGGCTCTCAAACTCCATACTCCCGCGTAGGTCAAGCCTGTCCTCCACCAATGTCAGGTGGCCCAGGATCTCCGACTGAGCCGGGTACTTGCTACTCCGCTCCCACTGCTGCTGAATTTCGGATGAGAACGAGTAGCAGAAGTTCTCGGAGTCGCTGGGTGCGACGGCGAAAGGGTCAGAGAACAAAGAGCCCTAAATAGATCAATCCCAAACCAAAGGCGACGCCAAAACTCGCCAGGCCACGCAAGAGCCTTTCGCTCATGGCTTCCTCCAGGAAGTTGTAAAGACCGCCGACGATTTTCCTGGCAGGGCCCGGAGCCAAAAAAACTAGAATCAGCAGGGGGGTGAGAAGCCACCCCAGAAAGTACAAGCTCACGGGAATAAGGCCCTCGCCGAAAGGCAGAAAAAGCAGACAGGGGGCAATCGGGGCCATCGAGAGACTCCACATGCGGACTCTTGAGTTGCTCGAAAAAACGAGTTCCCGACCCCGGCGCAGGGTCACTTTCGGGGCGAAGACCATGGGCAGCCGAGAGGCCACATAGACAATGCCCATAGCGGTGCAGAAAATTGCAACCGAATTCATTGTTGCATTCTCCTCTTGCAGTGACTTCTACATGAAGTGTCGGCGAATTCGCCTGCCCAAATTCGTCCGCCCGTATTCGCCTGACCGGCTTTTCATTTCCTTGGGTTTGGGAAACCCGGCGCGGCACCGGCAAGCAGCGAGGGCGCCACGAACGATTCGATCAGAATACGTTCTTCTTCTTCGCTCTCTCCCGGCATGGTGAGCAACGAAAGGATGACGCGCACCATCCAGCGCGCCGCGAAACCCCTCGACCCGGGCTCCGTCCGGCCGCCCTGCAGGTTGGATACGAAAGCGTCGGCCAGAAACCCGATCACCTCGGAGCCTCTGGACATGCGCGCGGTGAATCCCGATTCCGTCGGCGCGAACCAAGCCACCATGGACGGATTACCGCGAACCTTTCTAACTGCGCAGAGAATATATCGAGTCAAGCGCTCGGACGGATCGGCGATTGCTTCGAGTTCCACATTGAGCTCAGTCACCAAGCGAACCGCGCGATCGTTGACGAACGCCAGGTGGAGAGCGTGCCGGTTCGGAAAATAGCGATAGAGGGTGCCTCGCGAGCAACCCGAATAGCGTGCGATTTCGCCCATACCCGCCCCGGAGACACCCAGATCGACAAAGGCCTGCCCAGCGCCATCGAGAATTTTGGCGACCGCGAGATCCGCTTGGTCCTCGCGCATCCAAGCGCCCGGCACTATCCGGTAGCCTTCGCGGTAAACGGCATGGACGCATAGCGCCGAACGTAGTTGCCATTTGCGAACTCACCCTTGGCATAATCGACGCTGAAGTCCGGACATCGAGCAAGCAATTCTTCCAGGGCAATCCGTGACTGCAAGCGGACCGTCGCCGCGCCGATGCAATGATGGGGTCCATAGCTCAGGGCAACGTGGCGACGGATCTTGCGTGTCACGTCGCAAACACCCGCATCGGGACCGAATTCCCGTTCATCCACATTCGCCGACCCATAGAGGAGCATGACCTTGCGATCCGCCGGAATCGTTACTCCCTCGATGGTCACTTCGCGAGTCGTCATCCGGGCAAGGCCCTGGACCGGCGAACTGATGCGCAAGAACTCCTCGATGGCGGCCGGGATACGCCCGGGGTCCTCGGCGAGGAATTTCTTCTGGTCGGGGTGCCGGCTCATCTGCTCGGCGGCTCCACTGAGGAGACCCGTGGTTGTATCGTTGCCGCCGGTCACCATGGTGAAGGCAAAGCCCAAGATCCACGCAGCGGAGACCTCCTGGCCCCCGGGTCTCGCCTGGACCAATGCAGAGATCACATCTTCGCCTGGATTTTTCTTAACGCGCTCCATGTGTTTGCTGAAATAGGCGATGAGTTCTCCCAGGGCGACACCCGAGGAAGTGATATCGCCATCGGCATTGGCCGCGACAATGGCGTCTGTCCAACCGTCGAAGAGCGACTGCTCGGATCGGGGAACGCCCAGGAAATGGCCCACAACCAGACTCGGTAGGGGCTTGAAGAGTTCTACGACGATATCGCCCTCGCCTGCTTCCCGGAGTCGCTCCACCCGCTCCACCACGAAGGCGCGAAGCGCCGGCTCGATGGCCAGCACCTGCTTCGGGGTAAAACGCTTGATGGCCAGCTTTCGGAGCTGGGTGTGATCCGGTGGGTCCATCATCACGATGGGCGATTCGAGATCCATTTCCTCCATCTCGCCGTAGGCGATGGTCAGCCCCCGGGCCGAGGAAAAAGTTTCGGCATCCACCGCGGCAGCGAGCACGTCGCCGAAACGCGAAAGCGCCCAGAATTCACCCCGATCATTTTCGAAGCGGTGAACCGGATCCAGATCGCGCAGGGCCCGGTACATGGGAAAGGGATCCCGCCACCCCTCGCCGCTCCGGGGCTCGAAGACAATGGGCGGATCCTGGGGGCTCGGATTCGACACAGCTGGACTCCTCTCAATTGAACCAGCAGCGATTGTACAAACTTTTACTTTTGTACAACAGAGAATCCAGCGGAAATCAAACTTCAGACTTTGGGGCGCCGGGGACAGCCCGCCGAGGGACTAGGCGGCGTGGGCCTTGGGGCTGATGCCGTATTGGTTTTCCCCGGGTTGACCCTCCTGCAGGCTAAAGAACAGAAGCACTAGGACGCCGATCAGCGGAAGGAAGCTGATCAAAACCCACCAACCGCTGCGATTCGTGTCGTGCAGCCGCCGCACGAGAACAGCAAGCGCGGGCAGGAATACGCCCAGGGCATAGAGGCCACTCAAAAGACCCGGGCTGAAAGCGCCTCCGGAAGTCCCAAACAGGAGATCCGCAATCACGAGAACAACGCTGAAAATCGCATTGAACAAGCTGAAGAACCAATACTCCTTGCGACGAGAGCGTCCTTCGAACACCGCGTATTTTTTGAGCGCTTCGAGGTACCAGTCCATATTCTCCTCTTTTCACTTTTCCTGGGTTCAAATCACCTGATACGCTTGAAACACCTTCTTCCGAATTCGTGATGGGCACGGAGAGTTTCTTCGTGGCCCTAGCTCAGTCATCCCGACCTTAGTCATCCCGACCTTAGTCGTAGGGGTACCAGAAGTCCTTGGGCTCGGTGCTGAAATCCCAATGGACATGTTTGGTGGTGCGAAACTCGTCGAGACCCTCCTGGCCCAGTTCCCGCGAACCTCCCGAGAGCCGCATGCCGCCAAAGGGCCCGGCGTAGTTATCCGTCAGCGGATCGTTAATCCAGATGGTCCCGGCCTGAACCCCTTGAAAGAAGCGCTTGATTCGCTGGGGGTCGCTGCTGAGAAGGCTCGCGCCCAGGCCGAACTGCGAATCGTTGGCCAGGGCGATGGCCTCGTCAAAAGCGTCGTACTCCATCAGAGGAATCACCGGGCCGAAGGTCTCCTCCCGCATGATCCGCATGGAGTGATCCACCCCACTCAGCACCGCGGGGACGTAAAAGGCGCCACCCGTGGGCGATTCGGGACGCTGGCCACCGGTCAAAAGCCGGGCGCCCTCGGCCGTAGCCTCTTCGACCTGGGCTTCCACTTTGGCGAGGAAGCGTTCCTCGATCATCGGACCGATGTCTGTCCCCGCATGGAGGCCGTTGCCCAGGCGGAGCGAACGAACGTGCTCCACAAGTGCCTCGGTGAACTCCGACGCACGCGAGCGGGGGATATAGACCCGTTCAGTGGAGGTGCACACTTGTCCGCAATTGAGCAGCGCCGAATAGGCGAGGGCACGGGCCGCTTTCTCGGGCTCGGCGTCCTCGGCGATCACCATGGGATCCTTACCGCCGAGTTCCAGGTGCAGCTTCTTCATTTGGGGCGCCGCCAGGGAAGCGATGCGCTGGCCCGTTGCCAAGCTGCCCGTAAACGCAATGGCGGCCACCGAGGGATGAACCACCAAGGGCTCTCCCGCTTCGAGTCCGGTCCCCGTCAGAACGTTCACCACCCCCGGCGGCAAGTCTGCCAGGCAGTGTTCCGCCAGGTAGAGGCTCGAGAGCGGGGTAAGTTCCGAGGGCTTGACCACGCAGGTATTGCCCGCCGCCAAGGCCGGGGCGAGCTTCCACGCCAGCAACATAATCGGGTAATTCCACGGCGTAATGCAGGCCACGACTCCGTAGGGTTCCTTGAGGGTGAAGTTGAACTGGGTGGAGGCACCCGGCGGGAGTACCTGGCCAACCTCGTGGCGACCGAGTTCCGCGTAGTAGTCAAAGGTATTCGCCGACCACTCGATTTCTTCTTCGTTCTCCACCCGGGGCTTGCCTTCTTCTCGGGTCAGTAACTCGATGAGCGCACCCTGGTGCTCGCGCATCCGCGTGGCGATCTGGTGGAGCAATTCAGCGCGCTCATTGGCCACACTCCCGGACCATCGAGGGAACGCGGCGGCGGCAGACGCAACGGCGGCCTCGACATCCTCCGCCCCCGACGCCGGCACCGTATCCAAGACCTCACCGGTGGCCGGGTCGCGAACCTCGGTCCGCTCCCCCGACATCGCATCCCGGGGGCCACC
>Ga0310120_10001949_pt1 | contig 15336 bp, 12 predicted proteins | sample CB27_AW_983_MG_FD_203506 | JGI IMG/M metagenome (GOLD analysis project Ga0310120, IMG submission 203506) | Marine microbial communities from Western Arctic Ocean, Canada - CB27_AW_983 | ecosystem: Environmental > Aquatic > Marine > Oceanic | place: Canada: Western Arctic Ocean | collected...
TGGACGGTCCCACCCCACAGCTCAGCCGCCACCTTCAGAGCGAGCTCGTCCTGGGACGTGAGCCTGAACGCGTCCAGGCGGATGGGCGCGCCTCGGTCCGACTTCGCTCCCAGCCGGATACGTCCGACCTCGAGCGTTCGGGTCTCTAGGTCATTGATCGGCATGGTCAAACCTCCTCTATCTTCTCGGTGAACATGGTTCGCAGCGTCCGCACCCCAGGTCGGTCGGTCGTGTAGGTCGCGAGGATGGCCTCCAGCATCCCGTCGTGTGCGTCTCGCCGGTCGACCGGCAATGAGAGCCGCCAGGCCTCGATGATCGCCTCCAGGGCGCCCTTGTGGTCGACCTGACGCCGAGGGCGGCCGGTCTTGTAGGTGAACCTGTAGCCATCGCCTACGACGCCAGCGTGGACTTCCAGCAGCAGCCGGGCGTCGTTCTTCAAACGGTCGCGATGTTCGACCGCTTCATCCGCCAACGCGACCTGCCGTCGGAGTTGAGTCGCTAGCAGATCCCACGGCGGCGACCCTGCTATCAGGACGGCATCGTCATCGGGGTGCATCCGAGCCAGGGCCCGGCGCGTCTGCTCGCTCGCATCAGGCGGCGGCGGGGCACCGATCGCGACCTGCTCCCGGAACCGGCTAGCCAGCACCACCAGCGCTTGCTGGTAGTCAGCATCAGCCACGATCTCTTCGACCTCGATATTGCCGCCGGTCAGGATGACGACATCAGCGACCTCGAGGCCCATCACGTACAGCTGCCACTGGACTTGATCCTGGATGTCGGCCGGTACGCGCTCGGAAGATACGGGCGTCCGATGAGGCCACCACTTCAACTCTACGATGCGCTTCTGCTCCGCCTTGCTCGCCGTCACGCGGTCGAGGCTAGCCGCAGCCCAGGGTGTCCCGACCGAGGCATACGTCCGCCTCACCCGTCGGAGCTTGCGGCCCGTCCTGGTCGTATAGGCTGCCGCGATGACGGGCTCCAACGCGAGGCCCAGGCTCAGCCGCTCGCTAGTCGTCGCATCGAAGACCGCAGGGCCGATCAGGCGACTCTTCTCCGCCCACAGCGCGAGCGTGGACGTGTAGGACGAGTGACCTGTGATGATCGGGATGTCGCTCGAACCGATCAGGTCGAGACGTGCCTCCAGCCATGCCGGCGTACCCTGGATGGCATGTGGGATAGGTCGAGCCTTCATCGCACCTCCTCTGAGCCCGCTTCTACGCGGGACTGTGATAAAGGAGCATAGCACTCTGGCTCCCCGACCCTACGGGGTGCCAGGGTGCTCACGTCAACCGGCAAAAACCGGCAGACTACTTGCTATCAGCCTGTTCTCGGGCACGGGCGGCCTCGACCTAGGAGTTTCGGCGGCGGGGTTCGATGTTCGAGCCGCTGTGGAGAACGAGGCTGACGCAGCTGCGACGCTACGAGCCAACCAATTCGATGGCGACTCCACTGCCGTTATTGAGCGGAGCATCCTTGAAGTCAGCACTGAGGAGCTGCTCGAGAGAGCTGGTGCAGAGGTGGGCGGAGTGGACCTTGTGTTTGGCGGTCCGCCCTGCACTCCATTCTCCAAGTCAGGCTACTGGCTCGAGTACAAGCGCAAGGGCCTTGATCCAAACGCCACCCTTCTCGATGAGTTCACCCGCATCGTTGGTGAGGCGAAGCCCCGAGCGGCGCTGCTAGAGAACGTGCACGGACTTGCCTATCGGAACCACAACGCCCGCCCGTTCGAGAAGATGATGGACCAGCTCAGAGCGGCAGGCTACTCGGTGGCCGCCAAGGTGTTGAACGCTGCCGACTTTGGCGTACCCCAGCTTCGAAAGCGGCTGTTTGTGTACGCCACTCGAGATGGTGAGCCGCCGGCGTTCCCAAGCCCGACGCACTCAGGCTGGTCAGAGACAAGCCGACATATCGATGAGCGGCTTCTCCCATACGTCACAAGCGAGCAGATAATCGGTGACCTCGTAGACCGAGACGACCTCGCCGAGCCAAATGAGCTGGTTGCTGGGAAGTACGGACATCTTCTGCCGGAGATACCTCCAGGTGGCAACTACCTCCATTTCACAGCCGAACGCGGCTACGCCGAGCCGCTGTTCCGTTGGCGGTCACGGTTCTGGACCTTCCTGCTGAAGCTGGACCCTGACAGGCCGTCGACCACAATCCAATCGCAGCCGGGCCCCTATATCGGGCCGTTTCACTGGAATGACCGCAGACTCCGACTCCTTGAGGTGAAGCGCCTGCAAACGTTCCCTGACAATTACAAGGTCGCTGGCTCGCGCAGGTCTGCCCAGGTCCAACTCGGAAACGCAGTGCCACCAATCCTCGCGGCCGTCGTCGCGGGCCAACTCATCGACTCTGCTCAGTAGTATTCGGTCACGATGCAAACACCCGGAGAGCCATTACCACCAGTGTGGGTATCGGGCTCGTTCGACATGGTATTCGCACCGCTGCCGCCATTACCCCACAGCTCGGCGTTGTTTCCGTCGCCACTATCGACCGGAGTCCCTTGACTACTGCCGAAAGGTCCGCCTGAAGCGCCGCCGAAGCCGAACATCCCACGGGTGCCATTACCGACGACGGTCGCGTGCAGGCCCTGAGAGCCGCTCAACGACAGCCGGCCGCCGACCCACTCATCCGAATTAGCCGCCGTGTATGAGCCCTCGCCAGAAGTGCCACCAGATCGAGCGGCATTGCCGGATGTCCCCTGTCCGCCCTGCCCGCCCTGTCCGCCGCTGGCGACGAGGATATCGGGGAATGATCCCGTTCCGTGGGTGCCGGTGCCCAGGATCGGCGGGTCGACCAGATCAGTGGGCCCGCCGGCCTTCGCTGGGACGCCGCCGACATCGTTCTCGTACCCGTACCCGCCCAGGCCGCCCTCGCCGACACGTATCGTCAGCTGAGAACACGCGGCCGTTGCCAGTTCCACCGCGCTATACACGACCCGCTGATATCCACCTCCGCCGCCGCCCGCCCCATTCGCACCCTGGAACTGAAGGGTGTTAGCGGCCCCGCCGCCACCTCCACCACCACCGACGAGCTCGATCATCACCCGCGTCAGACCGTCGGGCTTGGTCCAATATTGCTCCCATCTGATGGGCCGGTCGTCGTCCTCCTCCCACCACGGACTCTCGATCCACGAGAACGTCCTGACGATCGTGATGCCGGTCGCGCCCAGCACGAAAGGTTGAGCGCCGATGGCCTCATAGCGGGCGTCGTTGTAGCCTCGGTCCCCGACCCCGGAGCTATCTTGCGGATCTTCCGGCCCGGTCAGTCGACCACTCAAGAAGACGTCACCATCGAACTCGACGTCTCCGGTGGGTTGCTCGGACATGTAGCGGCCGTCGTTATAGTCCCGGTCGCCGACACCAGCCCCGGTCGTGGGGTCCGAGGGCCCTGAGAGCGAGCCGCTAAGCAGGATCGAGTCAGGCGCCAGAGCCTTACCGTCCGAAGCGAGAGAATGATCGTGGACGCGGGATTGGCTGATCGGCTTCCAGAAGTCGCCGTCCCACCGCAGCAGCAGCTCGTCGTTCTGTCGGAGATACAGGCTCGAGCGGTCTGGCAGAAGGAACCTGTTCCCATCGGCGCTATCCCAGGAGTAATCGACCAGCGTGAGGGTATAGGGGTCGTTATGCCCAAGGGTGATGATCTGGCCCTCGGCTGACGCCGAGCTATCGATCCCGGTGAGAGCCCGATCAGAGCCGGACATATACAGGAGCAGGAAGAAGGTCTCAGCCGGGCAGGAGATATCATCCGTGCCGTTAGCCAGGTTGATGGCACGCGAGCCCGCGACGGCCAGGCTGCCACTGACAGCGAGGTCGCCCGAGAGGGCCAGGGTCGGCTCGCCCTCGACGGCTGCGATGGCCTCGGCGTCGGTGTAGCCGGTCCCCGGTGAGCCACCCGAATACCGATCGTCGTTGTAATCCCGGTCCCCGACACCGGAGCCATCGACCGGGTCGGCCAGGTTGACCAAGGCGCCACCGCTCAGGTCGATGGTGCCATCGTCCCCGACGATCAGCCTAGTGGTCGGCTGCGTATCCTCGACCCCGGTCGTTTGGAACGATATCCGGCTCGGCGTCCCTTCGGCCGCCTCGGCGACCGCCTCGAAGAGGATGGCAGCGCCGGGCTCCCATGTGCCGTTGCTACTAAGCCCGCTGGCGAGGATCGAACCCAGGACGTCGTCGGGTGCGAGCGGGTCGAGCCCCTGGACGCTGAAGTCGTCCAGCCGCTTATCCCGTGCCCGACGCAGCTCTATGACGGCCGCCCCGTCTGCGCCGAAGTGCGTGACCGCCAACGACGCCACTCGCTGCTCGCTGCGCGTCGTCAAGTCGAGCCATCCGAGGTAGCCGGTCCCAAACGGGAGCTCTGGGGAGCCGAGGTCCGTCCCGTAGGGGTAGTGCGGGAGGATGGTCGGACTGGTCTGGCTCGTATCCCAGGAACGCTCGATGACCTGAAGCGCCAGTAAGAAGCCGTCGCGGCGGCGGATGACGATGATGTCGTCGCCGACTCGTGGCGACATGGCAGGCGGGTACACGATCTCAGGGACACTGACGCCGCCGCCGTCCAGCGTAGCCGCCAAACGAAGGTGCTCTGGCGCGACCGATACGACCCGACCGCGGATGAGCTCGAACGACCGACCTTCGCCCATCAGCATGATGCGACGGTCGATGAGCTGATGTAGGTCGTGGATCGGGTCGAAGGTCATCCGTCTGACTCCGACACAGCGAAGAGCGGAACGACGCGCGTCGCGTAGATCGTCATCGGCCCCAGGCCCAGCGGCAACGTCAGGCGGTCGATGCGGTAGCGGGAGTCCGTGCCCGTCGTCGGTGAGACTATCGCGACCACGTCACCGGCCTCGAGGGTCAGGTCTGGCACCCCTACCCACACCGCCGCATCGGTGAAGAGGGATCGCTCGAGCAGGCGAGCTTTCGCGGCGTCATTCGCCTGATGCTGCGATGTGATCTGCGCACTCCGGTATACGGGCCCGGTTCTTACACCTATCCGGCTGCTATGCGCTGGGTGACTCGAGTCTGAGATCTCACTGACACCTCGCACCACGTCGCCGCCAGGCGGTTCGCCGACTACGATCTGGCGGTTGATCGGCCGCACGTCGCCAGACCGCGTAAGGTCCGTTGCCAGCGCGACGCCTGGAGCCTGCTCGTAGGTGCGGAGAGGCAACACATCATTCGGGTCGGAGATCGGCTCCAGGACCGGCTGACCGCCTCTGTCCGCATACGTCTCCAGGCCCAGGTCGGCCATCAGATCGACCCCAGACGACAGCCGCTCGTCGTCTTCTGCGAACGTCCGACTAGAGCCTATGGCTGCTGATCCGTCTTCGAGTCTCCAATCATCGGTGGAGCCCAGGATCGGGCCGAAGATGCCGCGGACGGCAGCGGCGCCCGTAGTCCGTGGCGCGAGAGTGAAGGCATCACCGAAGTCCTGACGGAGTGAGACGTACGGGTCTTCGGCCCGCAGCGTCAGCCGCCCCGTCAGCGTGATATCGAACCCCGTGATCTGGAACTCGCCGACGAGTACGTAGTGAGCTGCCCCGGCTACGACGCCACGCTCGAGACGGACCCTCGACCCCGGCGCGAACTCATCGCCGAAGGATGACGGCGCAAGCCGGCCGGTGTCGTCCACGATCTCGATACGAGCACGCCGTCGGATCTCCCGCGTCCTGTCGAAAGTGACTAACGAGTCCGAGAGAACCAGCCGGTCGGGATCATAGACGGTTCGGACCATGCCCTCTGGCGTCAACGTCGTTAGACGGATGCGCTCAGAGCGGCTCTCGGCGGCCGTGTCCGCGTATATGCGCTCGGCTTGGGATGTCACGTCGCCGAGTCGGAAGTAGCCTCGAGAGTCAGGCTATAGATGATCATCCCGCCCGTTCGAGCTGTCTCATTAGCCGCCGTAAGGACCGCGTGAGTAGGCTCCCAGCCCCAGCCGCTCGGCGCCTTGACGTAAACCGACGTGGTCGAGGCCATCAGCTGGACGAACTTGCCGGACAGCTCGCCCTCCTCCGATGGCCTCAGCATCACCGAGAGAGCTAGGATGGTCGGCCCGGCGCCGTAGCGGATATGTACGCTCGAGCCGCGCCCAGGCGGGTCGAAACGGTCCTGGATCGGTACCCGCCGGCGCTCTGCTGTCGTGACACGTAGAGGCGGCATCGCGATGCTGTCATCGTTCGTCACGAACGACCAGAACCCAGCTAGCGCTGGTTCGAGATCGACTTCGATGAAGCTCGTCTCGCTCTCCTGGATGCCGTTGGACGCCTCGACTCGGTACTCGTTCGCACCGAACCGGCCGCCAGGATGTCGCAGAGACGCCGTGGTCAGCTTCGGGCGACCATCACCCACGACCTCCGGGCCGCCATCGATGCGCGTCCAGACGCCGCCAGAGCTTAGCCACGAGACCCGGTAATGATCGAGGTCGCCGCTCTCGGTAGGGGTCCAGCTCAAGTCGATGGTCGAGTCTGATGGGTCTGTGACAGCGACCAGATCCTCGACCTGGTCAGGCGGAGTGAAGTAAGCAGCGAACGCCCGCCGTTGAGTCGTGCCGCTGGTACCCGCGTCGTCGAACGCCTCGACCTCCCAGGCGTAGATGGACCCGTTCTCGAGTAGCAGCTCGGGTGATGTCCAGGTGGTGCTCGGTCCGATCTGGTCGGCCTCCCATATCAGGCGGACGGGCCCGAAGATATCAGGCGGCTCACCCGGAGTCACGAGGTAGATCCTCACCCGAGCTCGGCTCTGCGGGAGCGTCGATGTATACGACCACTCCAGCTCCAGTAGCGGAGTCGTGACGCCGGCACCATCGTCGGGACTTACGGCGACGACCACCGGCGGCGATTGGTAAACGAAGACGCGCGACCTCGACCAGCCGCCCCAAGGCGCGACCTCGACAGCGGTCCCGGACGGATGCGGCCTATCGAATGGGACTTCCACGTGGAAGGTGTCCGGGTCCGTACTCCAGCCGGTGATGGTCCGCGCTTCGTACTCGGCATCGTCTGGGCCGCCCACGGCGATGACGTCGCCGACACCCTCGACACCAGCCATATCCGTGACAACGACCTCGGTATCGTCAACGGTCAGCTCTGCGGCCAGCTCGGTCTCGAGTGTCGCCTCCGCATCGTCGCGGAAGCGGAAGCGGACCTCGTACTCGTGGCCTGACTCCAGGCCGCCCGTATGATGCGGGCCTCGGTTCGGCTCCAAGATCAGCGGATAATTGCCGACCCTGATATCCCGGATGTCCACGTTCGCGGACCAGGACGTCCCGGTGATGCGCGCGTATAGATTGAAACTGTCGACGAGGTCCGGCCTCAGAAACGACTTCCAATCGACGGCCCAGAGCGGGACATCGATGTCACGCCACCCGACCCCGTCCCCTGGCTCGTATACGGTCGTTTGCCGTTGGCCTCCGTTGACATCACCCCACTCGACCGAGAGCTGAGTGAGATTAGCGACCTCACTGACCTTCATCGAGAAGCGCAGCCGAGCACCAGTGCCGAGCTCTCGTAGGTCGAGGATCGGGTCTAGTTCGTAAGTCGCTAGCCAGCTGTTCGTCGTCAGCGTGGTCACGCCTATCCGCAAGCACGGTCCCTCGGGATGTTCTCCACCATCGTAAGTAGCTTCCGAGAACACCACGGACGCCGGCGTTCGAGACGTCCAGCCTTCGACACTGTCGGCCCGAGAGACACTCCGGCCGAACCCCTGCCACCCGGTCAGGCTCCACCAGTCGTAGGCCTCCCGCGACGTCCAGCTCGTGACCACGCCTTGCGATGCTGCGAAACTCACGCCATACGGAAGCGGCGCCGGGCCGTTGTCATGCAGCTCCATCGTCGTCGCTGCTGGCCGCTCGCTATACGTCTCCTGGTCGGCGTTCTGGTATGGGACGTGGAACCGCGGAGAGAGCGCCCCGATACGGCCCGCATCACTCGGCTCTGGGTCCATAGTGAGGATGTCGGCACCAGGTAGGCCATTGATCCTGATGGCGTAGCGGGCTGACGCCGGGCCGTAAAGGTCATCGGCACCCAGTAGCCTGATCGACGCATCCCACTCCAGCGGTGTCTTGTCGTCTGAGCCGTCAGACCAGCCGAGGATGCCGACCGGAACCTCGACCGGCGTCGATACGGCGGACTCGACGGTGGTCTCCCCGGAGTCCCAGATCTCATCACCGGACCTGTATAGGCGAGCTCGGTAGCCGTCGAAGAACGGAGTCCCACCGCCGAGGTTCTGGTTGTTGCCGACCGTGAGTGTCGGTGTCCGGCTCAGTAGCTTCGTCGAAGTGTCGACCGGAGACATCGCATTCGGTCCTGATGGCGCCACCACCTTCGTGAGAAGCCAGCCCGACCAGTCCCCAGGCGCACCGTCTCGGTTGAAAAGCCGATGCCGCCATCGAACCACTTCGCTGTCGACCAGGCTGACACCCTCATACGGCATCCCGACTCGGGTCGGCTCGCCGCCAACGGCGACAGCACCCGGAGCCCAGAGAGTCACGGCACCGCTCGCCGTGTCGCGGTAGAACTCACCTTCCCACGCTGTCACATAATCGCCGGTGTCATTGCTATTGATGGACCCGTAGATCACGGAGCGTTCCACCAGCGGCGCCATGAAGGGTTGCGCTGGCGCATACGCTCGATATACGGTCCGGAAGCGTCCGTCCTCTAGTGATGTCGGCTTACCCCAGCTCGACTCGTTATCCTGAGACGCCACCCGATAGCGCATCCACGTCCTCGGCGTGAAGGTCTGGTCCGCGTCGACATCGAGCGCCGTTAGAACGACTCGATACGCGGAGAGCGGTCCTAGCGCCGAAGGGACGAGCTCGACAGAAGCGATACGCGGGCCAGGCGTCTCGTCGGTCGCGGCATCACCGAAGACCTCGATCGAAGCTCGAAGGATGCTCTGCCCAGAACTGTCCGGGTCGCTGTAGAGGAACTCGATCGGCAGCTGGTCAGCGAAGGTGGAGACCACATCGACATCGTCGCCGTAGAGACGCGGTGGCGGCGAAATGATGACCGGGACATTCGGCGGGATGTTGGCGATGTAGTGCAACTCCAGATACGGCTTCCGCGAGTCAGTAGCCACCCTGGACCCGAACATCTCGAACCGGGACGAATTGAGGCTCTCAGAAGCTGCCCTCAGCCCGAACCCATCATTCGGCTCGCCGGCGCCGAATGCGACGCCGTCAGATGACAGCACCGGATGATCCGAATACTCACCAGGCGCCCAATCGTCAGCCCACTCGGTCACGTCAACGCGCCGCGTTTGCAGTTGCTTCTGGCCGTTCGACCACGGGCCAGCCTGGAACGTCGTACCAGTGAGAGACGGGCCCGGCCACGCGCGGTCGGAGTTCGTCGCCGACCATGAGCCCTCGTCACCTCCGCCGGTGGCCCACGCTTCAGCCGCCCGGCGGACTTCGATGGTCGCCGCCGAGCCATAAGAGACGTGGCGTTCCTGGGACGACTTGAAGACGAAGTACAGCGAGACGATCTGATAGACGCCGGTCCAGTCCAGAGCGGCCTTCATGGCGGCGCGGTAGGTCACGTCAGAGGCGAGGCCCAGCGGGACGTGCTTATCCTTGCCGCTCCCGCGCGCGGGCGAGTTCCGGTAGGACTGCTCCTTCTTGATCTCGAAGGTTCTGATCAATACTGGCGCTGGCACCTATCGCCCTCCGAACCGATAGCGCTGGTCAGCGTCGATGGCTGCAGCGTGCAGCAGATCCGCGACCCCGCGCTCGTCATAGCCCGCGCTGCGTAGCGCCTGGGCGCTCTCGCTGGAGATCGAGTGCTCGTGTTGTATCCGGCCGTTGACGGCCCCGCCCTGGGCCGATCCTGATAGCGCGCGGCTCGTCTTCGCAGCGTCGAGCATGTAGCCGCGGGAGCTATCAGACCAGAGCTCCGGGCCTTCTTCGCCGACGAGGTACGTTCGGCCGCCGACCGTGTTGCCACCGCTAGCGTGGCCTTTTACGCCCGTCTTCTTCTTCTGCTTCGCGAAGGCGCCGCCAGAGCCAGGGCCACCCTGGCCCGATCCCACGATCGGGTTCCCGTGCCACCGAAGCCTTCGATCGGAAAGGGAGCCGCTGATGTAGGCTCCGCCCGTTTGAGTAACCTCGATCTCTAGATCGGTCTTCTTCGGGAGTTGATTGATCTCGGTGCCGACGTCCCCTATCGCGCCTGCGACGTCTTCGAGCTTCGGGATTACTTTGTCGAGCTCCGTGATCTGGGCCTCGGCCCAGACTGCCGCGAAACGATTGTTATCCCGCTCAGCTCTTCGCTGCGCCTTCACCCAATACTCCCGCTGCTTCTGCAGTCCCTCTAGCTTGTTCTTGGCGGCGTCCGGGTTCTTCATAAACGTCTTGAAGCGGTCCTGAGCGTCCTTGAAGTCCTCACGTAGAGCCTTCATGCCGGTCCGTGACAACGTAAGAAGACTGGCATCGAGCGCGATCGCCCTGGCGTTGAGATCTTCCGCCTCATCAGCAGCCCCACCGATCGCCGACTCCATCATATCCAGCTCGCCTGTCACGCCCCCGAGGCTCTCCAAGGTCACACCATCATTGACCGCGGCGTCCATGGCTTCCGCGAATTTCTCACCCGAGATCCCAGCCTCATCGAACAGATCGCCGATCATCGCCAGCGACGTACCCAGGCCGGCCGACCACTTCAACATTTGATCCCCGGTCAGGCCGCCGTATTGCTCCATGTAGAGTCCACCGAACCTATCGACGATCTGCTGGTCGGTACGGGGCCCGGTCCACTCGTCGCCGCCGACTCGATTACCAGCGGGGTTCGATCCGGTGAGAAAGCTCACCAAGTCGACGCCACCTCCGGCCTTGCCGATCTCGCTCAGCTCAGAATTGATCCATGCCATGTCGGCTGCATCGGTAGCCTCAGCGACGTTGAGGATCGCCCCAGCGAGTAGATTGAGGTTATCCCGGCGTTGCAGCAACGCTTGCTCTGCCAGCATGTCGCGCTGCAGGAAAGCGCTGACCTCCTGCAGCACGGTCGTCAACGGGCCCAGGAAATTAGAGCCCAGATCCTGCATCAGAACCTCGAGGGTCGCATTGAAACGCTCCTGAGCGCCCGCGAGCGTGTTCAGGCGCTCCGCCATCATCAGTTCCGCCACGCCGCCCTTCGATGACGCTCCGTACATATCCTCGAGGTTCTTGGCCGTTATCTCGGAGGCTTCGGCCGACAGCTGCAGATATGCGGCGAGCGCCTCCTGCGGACCGAGTGCAGCGCTGATCCGTGATAGATCGCCATTCGTCACACGTGCGAGCTCCGAGAATGCCCCGATCAACCCTTCGGTCTCCATGATCCCAGCGAAGGTCGCGCCGTTGAGAGCTTCCTGCTCTTTACGTAGGGCCGTATTCGGAACCATGAGGCCACGTACAGCCGCCGCTAGTTGGGTGGTTGCCTTGGCAGTCTGAGTGCCGCCGACCGTCATCGTGGCAAGCGCCGCGGCGACCTCCTCGAGACTCACACCAGCAGCCGCAGCCGTAGGCGCGATGTTAGAGATAGCGCCTGCCAGCTTTCCAGCCGTCGTCGTACCGTTGGCGACCGTCTTGGCCCAGATGTCCATGACTCGGCTCGACTGGCTGACGTCCATACGCCAGGCGTTCATCGTAGAGGCGATAAGCGATACGGCCTCATCGGTCGTGGAGAGTGCGCCTTTAGCGAGCATCACCGAGTCGGTCAGCACGTCCATGACATTCTCGACGTCGACGCCGGCGGAGACCAGGCTATACATCGCCTGCGTCAGGCCCGAGGTCTTCGAGCCGGTCTCGACAGCGAGTAGCTGTACCTGTCGCGTCAGGGCCCGGAGCTCGTCGTCGCTGACCTTCGTGATGGTGTTGACCGTCCGCATCGCCAGCTCGAGATCGGCCGCGGCCCTTACCGCATCACCTAGCGTTCCAGCGAGAGCCTTGACGGCGCCCGTGATCGCGCTGAACGCCAACAGGCCGCCGCCCATGCCGACGCCGGCCAGGATGCCCTGCTTGATGGTCGCCTGCTGCTTGATGAGCCCGGCCTGAGCCTTGCCGAGCTTACCCGCGCCCCTGGTCGCTGCGTCCGAATAAGCCTTCTCAGCAGTCTTGCCGCTCTTCTTTACGCTCTCGTCGGCGCCCTTCAGATCCTTTTTGAGCTTCCGAACGTCGGCGCCGAGGATGTAGTCGGCCTTGCCGATCCGTTTGACGGTCATCTACGCAGCCACCATCGCCGGTCGCTCGGCTGGGTATGGGTCGCCGTAGTCAGCTTCGGTCGCGTAGCGAAGGCCCTTACCCAGGCCGGGCCCACCCTTCCTGGATTGCGACGCGGCATTAGCGCGGAGCTTCGAGACCAGCAACCTGGTGCCGAGCGCCTCGTCCATCAGGAACGCTATGACAGGATCACGCAACGCGAGAAGGTCCGACGGCCGGCAACCCGACCACATCTGAGCCGTTTGGGCCACTCGGGCCGCGTCCGGGCTCACCACGAAACTCCTGGAGCGTCTCCGCCCCGACCTCCGCATCAGGCAACAAGTCGGCCCCTGTAGACGTGGCTGTGATCTCATCCGCGGTGCGTATCCTCAACACGAGATCCTCCAAGCACTCGAGGTCTTGCTGGTCGATCACATCGGCAGCGGATGAGAGCTGAGCAGGCGTGACCTCGAGCAGCTCCCACTCGTCTGCACCTGGCGCCCGCTGCTCCTGGATGAAGCTCGCGATGAGCCCGTCGATCAGCTCCCGCGTCTTCCGAGCGCGTTCGGCTCTGGTCTCTTTCTGGTCGGGCTCTTCAGCCTTGTCGATCGCGGCCAGCCACGCCGGGTCGGTCCCCACCATGGCAGCCTCGAGCATCCGATCCGTCAGGACTTCGTGGCGGACGAGAGTCCTGAGCATCGGGAGTGTGCCCCTGAGCGTGTAGCCGCTGGGTAGCGTGACCTCGGTCAGCCCCGAGGTCAGCCAGCCGCCGGCGCTTACAGCGTCTCCGTTTCGTTGAGCACGACGGCCGTGATGGCGTCCCCAGCGTCAGGCTGGAGCGCGATCAGGCTGAGCTCTTCGGTCAGCGGAGTCGAACCCGTCCCGGTGGTGACATCGAAAGGCTCCATGATGACGCGCGGCATCGAGAATGCAGCCGAGCGCTCAGGCGTGGACGAGCGAAGGAACTTGAAGTCTACGGATGGCGTGCCGCCAAGCTCCATGATCTGCGTGACGGCATCGGCATCGTTGGCAGGCGTATCAGAGCCGAAGTACAGGCGGTTCCGATAGTCAGCCGTTAGAGCCAGTTTCGTGATGGTGAGCGTGATCGTCAGCTCGCCCTCGGACACGTCGATCGGCAGCAGGCTATCACCAGGGATCAGCTCGCCATTGTTCGAGATGGTGAGAGTAAAAGCTCTGATATCAGCGAACGCCTCACCCTCGAGCGAGAGCGTCCCGTCGCCGTCGTAGAAGATCAACCGACCAGCGCTAGCGATGGCCGCTGTCACTTCAGCGGTGTCCTGGTACTGCGGCCGCAAGCCGTGGACATCGAGCGCCACGTGCAGCGGGGCGCCGCTCTCCCCGGATAGCGTGAGGGTGTTGACCTTGGTGTCGCTCGAGACCTCGTGATATAGATCTGCCGTATTCCGCCACCATGTCAACCACGGCCTGGATGCGGCCGGAGTGATGGAGTGCGACCACGGATCTTCGGTGCCAGTCGTGACCTGCGCGCCCAGGGCCCCATACAACAACGGAGCCAGGGTGTTCGGCGTCACGTAGAACTCGGGTGAACCCTCGGCGTGCCGCTCCGAGACATATCGATCAGAACGCATCCGAAGGCCGGTCGACTCCTCGAATGGAGCGTCGGTGCCTGTGGCGCCGACCTGAGAGCCGCCCGCGATGTACATCCCGTACTGCGACGTGGCGCTAGCGACACCCTTGCCGGTCTGGATGCTGAAGCGGTGTGAGCCGATGTTTTCAGCGATTGCCATCGTGGTCTTTACTCCTCCGGGTCGTCTATGGCCGGAACCGCCGGCGGGGTCTCCGAACGCGACGCGCTCGGCTTCTTCTCGTTGGCTCTCGGGAGTCCGAACACATCGGCCGCCCGCTGCTGTCGATCGTCTGATAGCTCGATGAGCCCGGTCGCTGACGCGCTCAGCCGGATGATGGAGCCATCGGATGGGTCGGTGCAGGTGTAGGTGGCATTCGGCTTGCCTTGACGCGATGATCGCTCCACGGTGCTCCTCTTCCGTATCTTCATGGCCGCTGGACCCAGCCTTCGACTCTGGCGAGGTAGCCGCGAACGGTGTTCGTCCTGATGCGCTCGTAGTCGACTTCGAGAAGCTCGATCCATTCCCACAGCGAAGCGCCACCGGGCCCGCTAGAAGCACTCCCAGGCGGCCACTTCCGGTTGCTCCTGATAGCTGCTCTGAGGGTCTCCGCGGCGATGGTGATGGCTAGCGAGATCTCACGGTCAGAGCCGCCGCCAGTCTCAGCGCCGCGCTCGACAGCCCAACAGACACCGATGGTCCAAGTCTCCCGGTCTTCCTGGCCCTGACCGTCAGGCAGGAACGCCTCAGAAGACGGCCAGCAATACAAGACGCCAGGCGCGATCTCCGTCTCGGTCGGCCGGCCGAGTGAGTCGTCCCGGAACCTACTGTCCGGCTCGACCAGCTTCGAGACCTGATCCGTGATGGCGTCGATGCCAGCCGTCAAGGCTGGGACATGCTCGAGAGTGATACTCATCTGATCCGCCACAGGGAGTCGGTCATATAGTCAACGTAGGCGTCGGCCGAATTTCGCAGGTTGCCGACCCGTTTCATATGAGGGCCCCGGCGGTTGCCGACGAAGGCGCCGTACTCGATCGCAGCCACCCCAGCGTGCAAGGAGCCGATCCTCGCCACGTGGCCTGGCCTGGACAGGCCCAGGCGGATGACGAACTTCGACTTATAATCACCCGTCAAAACGGGCGCATTCTCGACGACGCTCTCGAACGTGACACCACTAGCATCCTCGAAGGCTCGCTTCGCATGATCGAGAAGCACGTCGGAGTCCATCTCGAGTCTCACGGAGCGATCCCCGAGTCGACCCGGATGGAGTTGATGCCGCTATCCGGCTTCGGGGTCGACGCTGTGCGGTAGCCGGTGAGGAACAGCAGCGCCCGGTCAGAGATCTGATTGAGCTTCGGATCAGCTTCCGTGCCACTCGCGCCGGCATCCGAATACTGAGACTGGCCGCGCGCGCCCCTGGCATTCGCCCCGTCGATCACCTTACTATTGAGCAGCGTATAGGCGGCCTGATGGTAGGTGGCGCGCCTAAGCGTGGCTGGGATCATGGGCTCGCCCTGAGCGTCGACATCGACGTCAGAACGCGGGAACCGGAGAGCCTGCCCCGGAT
>Ga0310120_10001955_pt1 | contig 15302 bp, 12 predicted proteins | sample CB27_AW_983_MG_FD_203506 | JGI IMG/M metagenome (GOLD analysis project Ga0310120, IMG submission 203506) | Marine microbial communities from Western Arctic Ocean, Canada - CB27_AW_983 | ecosystem: Environmental > Aquatic > Marine > Oceanic | place: Canada: Western Arctic Ocean | collected...
TCCCTGGAATTTCTCGACCTGCATGGCACCTGGGTTACCTCCGCTGGGATCAAGACGCTGCGTGACGCTCTGCCGGAGTGCCGGATCGAATATTGAACCCCAGCGGCTGCGGTGTCGGCTGCGGTGTCGGCTGCGGTGTGGGCTGCGGTGTGGGCTGCGGTCGATTGCACGCACTTGTGAGGCCGATTAGCCTACCTGCTGGCGGTCGCCTGGGATCGCGAGTCGAAGAGTGAAGGGGTTACGAGCATGCGACGCGGATTTTTCGAAGAGCACCTGGACGTCACTCGTCGTTACTTCCTGCGTCGCAGCGTGGAGCTGGGTGGCGGGGCAGTTTGTGTCGGGGCCTCGGGTCTGGTTGGTGAGCCGGTCCTGGCAGCGGACAAGGCTGTGGACAAGAAAGGGGGCAAGGCCGCGGAGAAGTCATCAGAGGCGGCTCTGGCTGAGCTGGTCAAGGATCTCGAGTACCTGACTGCTCAAGCCGCCTTCCGCACGGTCGAGCGGGGCAATCCATTGCCCTACAAGTTGCCTCCCGAGAAGCTGAAGGCGGCGGGTCTGACCAGGGAGAGTTGGCGTCTGGAGGTGATCGCGGACCCCGAATCGAACGCGGAGCTCGAGAGTCCCTTGCGTCTGGCCGACGATACGGCATTGACGTTTGAGTCTCTGATGGAGCTATCCCGCAAGCACTCGATCAGTTTCCTGAAGACGATGACCTGCAACAACGAGGATTCTCCTTTGGGCACGGGTCTCTGGGAGGGTGTTCCGTTGCGGGAGGTGATTTGGAAGGCCAAGCCGGTCTCGAACATCCGTCGGGCGTGGTTTTACGGGTATCACAACGAGGATCCGAAGCAGGAATTCCGGGGTTCGTTGTCGATCGGTCGCGTGCTGGAAGATCCCCCCGGCATCCCCCCGGTGATCCTCTGCTACAAGCTCAATGGCGACTGGATCACGGGCAAGCGGGGAGGCCCGGTGCGAGTGGTGATTCCGGAGTGTTACGGTTTCAAGAACATCAAGTGGTTGACGAAGGTCTTCCTGACCAACCGTTTCAACGCCAACGACACCTACGCCCGGGGCAACAACGACATCGACAGTTGGATGAAGTCGGTGGCGCGGTTCATCAGCAAGCCACGTCGGGGCCGGGCGGGTCGACCGCTGCCGTTGACGGGCCTGGCGCAGTCGGGGATCAACGGTGTTTCGAAGGTCCAGGCCTGGCTGCATCCCAAGGACAAGCCGTTGCCCAAGGACGACCCGTATTTCCAGAAGGCGCCGTGGCAGGACATGGAATTGCTGGGCGCGCCGGAGTCCTTCGGTGGAGGCCTGCCCGAGGGGGTGATCGGCCCGAAGTCTGCGGTAGCGGTCCATGGTTTTGACAAGAAGACCGGTCGCCCCTCGTCGTGGCCTCAGGCGTACGCGATGGCTCACTGGGCGGGCCTGTTGCCCGCGGCCCCGGCCGGCCGCTACGACCTCAGGTGCCGTGCGATCGACAACCGGGGTGTTGCCCAGCCGCTGCCTCGTCCGTTTCGCAAGAGCGGGCACAGCAACATCGAGCGGGTCACACTGATCGTGCGCGACTGACGGCAATCCGGCCAGGAAACCACGGACCCCTCGATGAAGCTGCTCGATCGACTTGAACGACGCTTCTCTCGCTTTGCGATCCCCAACCTGGCGCTGCTGATCGTGATGGGGCAGGGGATGGTGCTGCTGCTGAGTTGGTCGGCGGGTGATCAGCCCGAGGGGGTGGGCCTGATCAGCGAGTGGCAGTTGCAGGGAAAGGAGGTCCTGGCCGGTCAGTGGTGGCGGCTGGTGACCTTCGTGGTGGTGCCTCCGGGCACGAGCATCCTGGTCCTGTTTGCCCTGTACCTGTTCCTGATCATGGGCGGTGCGCTCGAGAGTCAGTGGGGCAGCTTCCGCTTCAACGTCTACCTGCTGTTGGGCTGGGCCGCGTCGGTGGCGGCGGCGATGATCGCACCCGAGGAGCCTGCCAGCGTGGGGTACCTGGGCAGCAGCGTCTTTTTGGCTTTCGCCTGGCTGTTTCCCGAGTTCCGGCTCTACCTGATGTTCGTGCTGCCGGTGCCGATCAAGTACCTGGCCTGGATCACGTGGTTGATCTACGGCATCAACCTGGTATCGGGAGCACTGATCGAGCAGTTACTGGTGGTGGCGGCGACGTTGAATTTCTTTGTGTTCTTCGGCGGCGACATCGCCTTGAAGTTCCGCGCGGGTCGACGTCGGCAGCAGCGGCGGAAGCAGGCGGTGGTGGCCGAGGCGACTGCGTTTCACACCTGCAGCGAGTGCGGGTTGACCGACAAGGACGACCCGCAGATGCTGTTCCAGTTCTGCTCGCAGTGCGCGGGTGATCACGAGTACTGCCAGGAGCACCTGCGGGCTCACGAGCACGTTCTTGATGGCTCGACCTGGCAGTAGTCTGAAAAACCGGGCGTCTGACCCCATCGCGGGCGGCTAGTTTTCAAAGTACCCGTCGGCAAAGAAGACCATCACGGCGGCGACGGTCTTCTTGCTGCCGAAGCTGCCGCAGCAATTGGACGCCGTGCCCCAGGTCGAGCCTCGCTTGCGGATTGTGCCACCACTCTCGATCCGTCCGATCGAGGAGCCTCGTCGCCTGAGTGTTCCGTTGGATTCGATCCGTCCGATCGAGCTGCCACTGCGTCGGATCGTGCCGTCGTTGTCGATCGACCCGATCGAGGAGCCTCGCTTGCGGATCGTGCCATTGGATTCGAAGCGGCCCACCGTGCTGCCCTTGATGCGGATCGTGCCATCGTCGTCGACACGCGCCCACGTCGAACCACTCTTGCGGATCACGATCTCCGCATCGGCGTCGGATGCCACGAGACCCAGTGCCAGTGAGCACAGCAGTGTCAGTCGGAGATGTTTCATCTCGGTCGCCTTTTGGTCTTGTGGGTGATGAGGGGGGTGGCTGCGGTCTGTTGAGAGGATGTGCAAGCGGTGTGCCGGAGCGGCCAATCGCACTCGAGTGGCGAAATCTCGCGACTTGCCGGCTCCCGGGCGGTCCCAGCTGCGTGTCGCATCGACGACAGGTGTACTCGTACCGAGACATCCTCGGGCGTAGACTGAGCGAGGGTTTCCTGTGGCGTGCGGGACCGGTGCCGGACGTTGTGTTGTGAGGAAGACGGATGACGGATCACGGGATCGCGGGGCGGGTGGCATTGGTGACGGGTGGTTCACGCGGCATCGGCCGAGCGATCAGCGAGCGGTTGGCGGCGGCCGGGGCCCGGGTGGCGGTCAATTACCGGTCCGACCATGCTTCGGCGGCGGCGACGGTGGCGGCGATCGAGTCGTCCGGCGGCACGGCGATGTCGGTGGCGGCCGATGTGTCGCTTGATGCGGATGTCGAGCGATTGGTTGCCGAAGTGGGCGAGGGGTTGGGTGCGGTGGACCTGCTGGTCAACAACGCGGGGATTTTTGATTACGGAGGACATCGCGAGACGACGGCCGAATTGTGGCGTCGGACGCTGGCGGTGAACCTGACCAGTGCCTTCCTGGTCAGTTGGGCGGTCAAGGACGGGATGATCGAACGAGGGTACGGTCGGATCGTCAACGTGGCCTCGATCGCCGCCCTGAGACCTCGGCCCAATTCGATCGCCTATGCCGCCAGCAAGGCGGGGATGATCGGTTTGACGCGGAGCCTGGCCGAGGCGGTGGCCGGAGACGGTGTGCGGGTCAACGCGATCGCGCCGGGGTTGATCCAGACCGACATCCTGGCCGATGTCGACGGCAGGGTGCTCGATGAACTGGTCGAGGCGACTCCGATGAAGCGGATCGGTCAGCCCGATGACATTGCCGGGGTGGCGCTGTTTCTGCTGGGTGACGATTCGAACTTCATGACCGGCCAGACCCTGGTCGCCAGTGGCGGCCGCGTGACGTTGCCCTAGCAGCCCGTTGAAAAACCGAGAGCCCGGGGTCAGGCCCCGCCACGCGCGGCGTCTGACCCCGTCCGGACATCAAACCTGTGTTTTTCAACGGGCTGCTAGGCCCAGAGCCAGACCGAGCCAGACCGAGCCAGACCGAGCCAGACCGGGCCTGGTGAGCACTCAGCTGAGATCCGGCCCCGGTCGGCCGTTCAGCTTCCGGTGGTGCCGCTGTTCATCAGTTCGACCACCCGGCTGCGGTCTTCGGGCGAGGGCAATCCGTAGCTGGGTTCGTAGCCGAAGAGCTGCGGCACGGTGGCGGACCCGAAGCGGCCGTCGAGGATCTCGAGATGCTCGGACGTGATCAGTGACGGGTGCACGACTCCGCAGGCTCGCGAGAGTGCCAGGACTTCTTTTCGGAGCGTCATCACGTAGTTGGCCAAGCGGTCGGACTTGAGCGTCGGGTCCAGTCCTCGGACGAGCCAGCGGTTCTGAGTGGCGACTCCGGTGGGGCAGTGTCCGTTGTGGCAGCGCTGGGCCTGGATGCAGCCGATGGAGAGCATGGCTTCGCGGGCGACGGCGATCATGTCGCAGCCCAGGGCAAATGCGAAGAGTGTCATCTCGGGGAAGCCCAGCTTGGCCGAACCCTGGAACACGATCTTCTCGTGCAGGCCTCTCTCGGCAAACACCCGGTAGACCCGGCTCATGCCGATCTTGAACGGCAGTGCGACCCGATCGGTGAAGACCAGCGGCCCGGCCCCGGTGCCTCCTTCGCCTCCGTCGATGGTGATGAAGTCGAGTCCTCGGTCGGTGGTGTCCGTCAGCCGTGCGAGGTCGTGCCAGAGGTCCATTTCTCCGACGGCCGACTTGATGCCGACGGGCAATCCGGTGGCCTCGGCGATCTGTTCGGCGAAGTCGAGCAGGCTGTCGGCATCGGAGAAGGCGTCGTGACCCGAGGGGCTGATGCAGTCCTGGCCCATGGGGATCCCGCGGATCCGGGCGATTTCGGGGGTAATCTTCGAGGCGGGCAGGATGCCGCCGAGTCCGGGCTTGGCACCTTGCGAGAGCTTGATCTCGATGGCTCGGATCGAGAGATGTTCTTTTGTGGTCTCGACCAGGCGTTCCATGCTGAACTGGCCTCGTTCGTCGCGGCAGCCGAAGTAGGCGGTGCCGATCTGCCAGATCAGGTCGCCTCCCTGGAGGTGATACGGCGAGACGCCTCCTTCGCCGGTGTTGTGCAGGCAGCCGGCCAGGCACGAGCCGGCGTTGAGGGCGTGGATGGCGTTGCCGCTGAGTGACCCGAAGCTCATCGCCGAGACATTGACGATCGAGGGAGGTCGGAAGGCACGCCGCCGACTGCGGTATCCGCCGAGAATCTTGGCGACGGGGATCGTGGACAGCGGGTCGTAGTCGGGATCGCCGGACTGCGGACTGCGGATCGGGAAGGCCGAGTGCTTGATGATCAGGTAGTTGCCCGACTGTTCCAGATCGCTGTCGGTGCCGAATCCGAAGTAGTTGTCCTGCTTCTTGGACGACGCGTAGACCCAACGCCTCTGGTCACGATTGAAAGGCAGTTCCTCGTCGTTGCTGGTGACGATGTACTGTCTCAACTCGGGGCCGATCGCCTCGAGCAGGTAGCGGAAATGCCCGATGATCGGGAAATTCCGCATGATGGCGTGCTTGCGTTGGATCAGGTCGTGTACCACGACCAGCAGCAGCAGGCCGCCAATGCTGGCGGCGGTCCAGACGAGCCACATCGGCGTACTCCCGAGTCCTTCGAATATCGCTCCCTCACGGCGACACAGTATCGATCGCCGTTGAGCAGGCTGCAAGCGGTCCCACGGTGGAGCTTGACGGAGCGTTGCTCATGAGTTGAGATGTCTGGGTGTCGCGGGGAGGGCGTGGCGTTGTGCTGTGGTGAACACGAGGAGGTGGGGCGATGCTCTTGATCCTGGGACTGGCTGCTGCTGTTCTGGCCCTGGCCGTAGCTGTCGGTCAGATCCAGGGTAAGAACCCGGCGTTCTGCAGCGGTGCAGTTGGCTGGATACTCTCGGCTGTGATGACCGCAGGAGCGGTCGGACTGGTCATGGCGGGGCAGGCCCAGGAGTCGGGTGACCGTCGTGCGAAGGAGCAGGCCGAGAAGGAGCTTGTGGCCAAGCTCGAGAAGGAAGCGGCGGGGGAAGGGGACGCAGCCCGTCAGTCTCAACCGGGGACCCCCAAGCCGGGCGGATCCACCGGAGGCGGTTCCGCCAAGGGCGGCAAGAAGGGCGGCAAGAAGGGCGGCAAGAAGGGCGGCAAGAAGGGCGGCAAGAAGAAGGGCGGTTGGGGAGGTCGCAACCGCGGTCCGATCGTGCCGTTGACGCCCGAGCGGGAAAAGCGGATCGACGATCTCCGCAAGGCCGGAGCCACTCTGCAGGCTCGTGGTGGAGAGGTTTCGCGGCTGTTGTTCGAGGGTCAGGAGGTCAAGGACGAGCACATGAAGTTGCTCGAGGGACTCACCGGCACCGGCTCCTTTACACTTTCGGCACCGGGGGTCACCGAGGAAGCATTGGCGCCGTTGGCGACGATGACGGGCCTGACCGAACTCGACCTGACCGGGACCTCGATCACCGACAAGTCGATGGCCTACCTCTCGGGAATGACCAAGCTCACCAAGCTGACCCTGACCAACCAGGCGATCACCGACAAGGGTGCGATCGTACTGGCCAAGCTGACCGCTCTCAGGACGCTGGACCTGACCAACACCGGCCTGACCGACACCGGCGTCAAGCGGCTGGCCGGCCTCAAGTCGCTCACCCGGCTGGTGCTGTCCCGGACCCAAGTCGGCAACGACGGCGTCGCGGCCCTGACGGGCATCACCGGGATGAAGCAACTGGAACTCTCGCACACCCAGGTCAACGACGGGGTGGTCGATCACCTGTTGAAGTTCCGCAACGCCGAGTTGTTCTGGCTGACCCCGGGTCCCGAGGGTGTCAGTGAGAAGGCGGTCGGCCGGATCCGCATCGACCTGCGGACCTGCGTGGTGAGGTATTCGGCGAAAGAGGGTTTGCCGAAGCTGCGGGCGGGCAAGGGCGAGTGAATCAGCCGCCGGCTTCGAGCCTCAACGAATGCTCGATCTCCTCGGCGATCGCCTCCTTCAGCTTCCTGAGCGCACGGACCCACATCGTGCGAAGTGCACCCGAGGAGCGTTCCATCCGCTGGGCGATCTCGTCGAAGGGTCGCTCCTCGATGTGCCGTTGCACCAGCAATTCGCGGTAGTCTTCGGGCAGCCGGGCCAGGGCATCGGCCAGCAGCACCGCGCGTTCCTTGCGGACCGCGGCCAGTGACGGGCTGGTGATCGAAGCTTCGAGCCAACCGGCCAGCACCAGGCTGGGACTTTCTCCACCACGGCCCCCAGCGCCCCCAGCCGCTGCGGGTCGTTCGCGGCCGGCGTCTCGGCGAGCGGCTCCGAGGTGCTGATCGACTTGCCTGAGCACTTCCCGCTCGGCGATCCGCCGCAGCCAGCCTTCCCACGCTCTCTGGTCGACCCCCTCGAACGTCTCGATGTGACCGGCCACTCTCAAGAGCACGTCCTGGACGATGTCGGAGCTGTCCACTCGCGCGGCCATCCGTCCGCCCCGGAAGCGGGCCCGCACCAGCAGAGAAATGAAGTGGCGGTAGCGACCGAGCAGCTCGTCCAACGCCTCAGCCTGGCCGCCGCGGGCCCTGGCAACCAGAGAATCCAGCGGAGGACGTTCTTCGCTCATCTGGGGCCCAGTCAACGAGTTGGGTCGACTCGAGGGATCGAAAGTCACAAAAACGGCAAAAAACTTGTCGGCAGCAGTAACACGCCGGGCGTGGTTCCGTTCCTTGATTGTAGAGCGGGGCCAACCCGCAACAACCCGGACCCGTGGAACGAAAGGAACTCTGTCATGTCTATGGTCACCACACACGTCAGTTACCTGGTCATCAGCGTCGCTGTCACCATCTGGGTCGCCCGCACCCTGAGAAAGCACGGGATGATCTATCTTTCCGACACGATGGAAGAGAAGCCCGAGGTGGCCGAGTCGTTCAGCAACCTGCTGATTGTCGGTTTCTACCTGATCAACCTGGGGTTCGAGAGCCTGGCGTTGAAGTACGGAGGTGCAGCCCACGACACGGTCTCGGCGATCGAGTTGTTGAGCACGAAGATCGGATTCGTGCTGCTGTGCCTGGGAGCGATGCACTTCATGACCGTGCTGGTGCTGGCCAAGACCCGTCGTGCGGCCTCCACGCCGCCGCCGGTCGCTCCCGCCTACCTCCGCTAGAACCTCGTGACCCACGGTCCGGGCCCGGTGGTCCCAACCCGGTCGACAGACCGGGCGGGCCGCCGGGGTCGGCAAGCACAAGGAGCCAGGATCATGTCACCGATGGTCATCACCTACGCCCTGTACCTTGTCTTCTCGCTGGCCATCACCTTCTGGGTCGGGCACCTGCTGTTCACCAACGGGCGGGTCTTTCTGATCGAGATCTTCGGGGGCAACGTCACGCTGGCCGATTCGGCCAACCGGCTGATGATCGTCGGCTACTACCTGGTCAACGCCGCCTTCGTGACGCTGGCGTTGAAGACCACCGACCGGGCCACCGACCTGGTCTCAACCATCGAGATCCTCAGCAGCAAGGTCGGCTGGGTGATGCTGGTGCTGGGTGTCTGGCACCTGATCAACCTGTTCGCTTTCAGCTGCGTCCGCCGTTACGACGTGGTCAAGCGCCTCGGGATCGTCTAGGAATTGGGGTCAGAGCTTGAATAGTGAATAGTAGCTTCCGCAGACCCCCAAGCCTCCCTCGGCGCAACCCGATTGAGTTCTCGAGCTCCCACCTCACGGCTACTCGGCCGCGGCCAGGCTCAGCAGGTTGCCCGCGAGGGTGGTCACCACGATTCGTCCGTCGCGGTTGATCAGCAGCCCGCCGGGCAGTGGCTCGTCGCGGATCTCCTGCCGCCAGGTCACCTTGCCGCTGGCCTGGTCAAAGGCCACGACGAACCACTGGGGCTGGGCGCGGTATTTCTGCTGGTGCTGGACGACGGCCACGATCGAGTTGGGCCCCACGACCAGCGACATCGCCTCGAACTTGTTCGTCTCACCCAGAGAACTCTGCCAACGCACGGCCTTGGCGTTGCTCAGCTGCGAGGCCACCGTTCCACGTCTCGAGGCGGCCGGCTTGTCCTCGGCAATCCGCTCGATCACCTTCTCGGTATCGCAGCAGGTCAGCAGTCCGTGCTTGAAGTTGACCAGTGCCACGGTCGACTTGTTCCACGCCGGCGGGATGCCTCCGTAGTTGAGTCTCAGTCGACGCGTGGCGGTGTGCACTTCGAAGCTGCCCTTGCTGGAGACGTTTCGTGGCGAGGAGAACAGGATACGGCCTCCGCCGACGGGAACCTGTCCGCCGAGCACTCCGACAAAGCGGCCGTGGTTGGACTGGGGCTTGCCCCCGGTCCTGGCCTCGACCAGGCACTTGCCGGTCTTGAGATCAAACGGGGCCGGCGAGATCTGGTTGCCGCCGGCCAGGATCAGTCGTCCGTCGTGGATGGTCAGGTTGCCCTGGGCGCTGACGCCCTTGCGGATCCCGCTGTTGAGGTGACCCGAGGAGTTGTTCTGCCACTTCAGTGCCCCGGTCACGGCATCGATGGCGTAGAGATAGGTGCCGTCGTGATCGATGATGCCGGCGGCGAAGTAGGCCACGCCGTCCTGGACCAGTACGCCGGTGTTGACCGGCCAGGTGGAGGTCAATCGTCCGTAGACCATGATCTGTCGTTCTGCCGGAGCGGCCTGGAACCGCCACAGCGGTTTCCCGGTGGCTGCTTCGAGGCAGTAGACGTAGCCATCGCCGGCTCCGGCGTACAGCCGTCCGTTGGCAATCGAGGGAGGCATGCGAATGGGAGCGTTGGTCGGGAAGGTCCAGCCAGCGGCACCGCTCTGGGAGTCCACGGCCCGGATCACTCCGTCGTGGCCGGTCGTGATCACCAGCCCGCCGACCGCGATGGCGGGGACCGGTTGCGTACCGGTGGTGTGTCGGAACCGCCACGACAACTTGACCGCAGCGGGGACGCTGACCGGAGTACTCGAGGAGCGTTCGTTGTCGCCTCGCAGAGTGTCCCAGTCGGCCTCGGTGGCCGCGAGCTGTTTGATCTTCGTCGGGTCGGCGAAGCGTTCGAGTCGTTCCCGGGTGGTGGCGACACGAGCGAACTGGAAGCTACCGGCCGAGCACTTGGCGACGTTTCCGATCAGGCTCAGGTTGCAGTCGCACTGCCAGGGACCCAGGTACAAGAGCCCGTTGGCCGGCAGCGCGCCGTCGTTGCAGGCCGGGCGGATGGCTCCATCGACGGTCGGCTTGCCGGTCTTGCGGTCGTACCGCAAAGTGCCCTCGCCGCGGACGAAGAACGAGTCGGAACTGGCGGTCAGCCGGGTGCAGGCGACCTTGCGGAACCCGAGGTCTTCGAGCACGCGGCCGGTTGACGGCTCGATCGCCACGTGGTTGCCGTTTTTGCCCACCCCGAGGATCACTCGGCCGTCGACGTAGATCGCGTTGGGGTTGTTGGTGTACTTCTTCTTGTGCCACAGCTTGTAGCCGTCGGCGGTCGAGATGGCCACGACATTCATGCGGGTCTGGCCCTGGATGATCACCGCGTCGGGCGTGAACACCGCCAGGCACGCGCTGCGGAACCCCGGAGTCGATCTCAGGCCTTCGCCGGGCTGTTCGATCAGCCCCAGCACATCCTTCTCGTCGTTGGTCCAGATCACTTTGCCGGTTTCGGAGTCGAGGCACCTGAGGTGCTCGTCGGGGCAGTACAGCACCAGCTTGTTCTTGCCGAGTGTCATGCCGCGCGAGTCGATCGGCTTACCGGTCTCCTTGTGAACCCACAGCACTTTCCTGGTCTTCAGATCCATGGCGGCCAACTGGGTGCCGAATCCCCAGGGCACCCGCGGCTTGCTGTAGTAGCCTCGGCTGAGGTCCGACCAGCTCCAGCCCCCGAACGCACGGTCCCCCTTGGTGGTGACCACGCCCTGGTCGCGGGGGCCGGCGAGTGCGTAGAGGATGCCGTCGCGGATGACCATCCACTTCCAGTGTCCGACCAGACCGGGGATTCTCAGTCGGCCGAGGTCCGCGCCGGTTTCGGGGTCGAGGCGTTGGCAGCCCTGTCCGTTGATCATGTAGAAGGTGTCGCGGGTGGCGATGAAGGCCGAGCGGTGCACGAGGTACCCTTCGGGCAACGGCTTTTCCCACAGTACCGTGCCGTTGTAGCCGTTGCGGGCGATGAGCCTGTTGAGCGTTTTCCACTCGCGGCGGTGGTGCGCGATGTGACCGATGGCCAGGAAGGTCCTGCCGGCGGCGGCGGTGGTGATGCTGGGCATTCCGATGTAGTAGGGCCGGGCCATGAACTGGGTCATGTAGGGCGCCTTGATGACGCTGTCGATTGAGACGGGGTTGTTGTCGGGCCCGTGCTCCCAGTGGCTCCAGTCGCCGGCTCCCTTTTGAACCGGTCGCCGCCTGGTGACCAGGGTGTCGCCGTCGATACGGATCAACGCGCCTTCGGGACGCAGTGCCCGCATCGCTTCGACGTCTTTGAGATTCGGGTTGGAGGTGATCACGGCATCGATCAGTCGGTCGGCGTAGGGCAGCACCTCGACGGATCCGGACTGGATCACCAGCCGGTCGATCCCCAGCCCGGCCTCGACGGCCGCCTGCTGCAGTCGGGCTCGTGCCGCGGGGTCCGGCTCGCGGACCAGCACCGTCAGATCGCTGGATTGCACCAGTTCCAGGATGACGGCAGGGTCCTGGCCGATTACCACGCACAGCCCGCGATTGACTCGGACCTGCTTCAACAACTCAGCAGCACGCTCTGCCGCCTGCTCGGCATCGGCCGCACCAGCCTCACTCGGCTCGGAGGTGACCAGCACCAGTGCGAACAACAGCAATCCGGTAGAGCGGGCAGCCAATCGAGAGCGGTACATCGGGGTGTCTCCGGCCGGAACGAGGAATCGTCCGGCAATCTACCCCATTCCCGGAACCGCTGCCACAAACCGAGCGATCGGGGTCAGAGCTTGAATAGTGAATAGTGGCCGGCAACGGGGCGAAACACGAAGGCTGGGTAAGCCACTATTCACTATTCAAGCTCTGACCCCAGTCTGTTGTTAGCCGGCGGCGGTGAATTCGAAGAATGTGAAGGCGAAGTGGACCATCAGCACCATCAGGGTGGACCAGAGGATGGTGCGTGTGACTCCGGTGCTGACGTCGTGGCTCGACGACTTGGGTTGCATGCCGAGGTGGTAGGAGATCAGACCCACTCCGAGTCCGCAGCACAGGCAGCGGGCCATCACCCAGGCGGTGCCTCGCCACAGCCCGCCGCCGGCCAGCAGATCCCAGTGGAAGTGCTGGTGCCAGTAGTCGGGTCCGAGTTCGGGGAAGCGGGCGGTGAAGACGACGAGGCTGGTGAGGCGTGCGGTGGCGAAGGTGACGGCGACCAGCAGCGGCGTGCCGACCAGGAACGCCCACAGCGTACCGGTCAGCAGGTAGCGATCGGGTGGCACCCCGAACGATCTCAGCGCATCGACCTGACGTCCGTAGGCCTTGCCGCCGATGTCGGACGCGACCGCGGCTCCACAGCGGGCGGCGATCAGCAGTGTGGCCAGCACCGGCACCAGCACCCGGTAGAGTGCAAACCCGATCGCGTGCAACAGGTTTTCTCGCAGCAACGGCTCGGTGTACCGCGAGTAGGGCAGGAAGTGAAACGTGAAGTGGGTGGCGACGAAGCCGAGGATCACGCCGGTGATGGCGACGTAGATCCAGGCCGAGGGCCCGGCGACCAGGCGGGCCGAGTGGCCCAGGAACCTGGCTCCCCAGCGAGCCGACGGCCAGCGTGGAACCAGTCTCCAGGGCACCGTCACCAGTTCTTCGATCACCCTCGAGGTGCCCGCCATCAGGTTGCTCAACGGGCTTGTTGGCACCGGCTGGGCCGGCAGATCGGGATTCGAAGTGGGGATCGGGACCAGGAAGTCGTCGGGCGAGTGCCACCGGTCGCGGGGCACTTCGACCAGGGAGCGGGATTGGGGATCGAGTACGAACACGGCGTCGGCGATCTGGGCCAGGGCGTCGATGTCGTGGGTGACGATGATCGAGGTGCGGGGGTGTGCGGCGTGAGTCTCCTGGATCAGCTGGGCAACCCGGGCGGCGGTGTTCGAATCGAGACCCGAGGTGGGCTCGTCGTACAGCAGGCAGTCGGGGTCGGCAGCCAGCGTGCGGGCGATGGCCAGGCGTTGCTGCTGGCCGCCGCTGAGGTGTCGGGTCGGAACGCAGGTGGGAACCTCGAGGGTTTCCAGCAGGTTGCTCCCCTTGTCGCGGAACAGGGGCTGGCGGCGGCGGCGGCCGTGATCGCTGGCGAAGCGGACGTTTTCGGTGGGAGTCAGCTCGTCGAACAGCGCCGAGCCCTGGAAGACGATGCCGATTCGTCGAGCTGCCGCGGCCCGGGTCACCGGCTCGTCGTCGATCGTGATCGCGCCACTGAGCCTGACGTTGTCGGGGTCGTCGGAGGGCAGTCCGGCCAGAGCCCTCAACAATTGCGACTTGCCGGCTCCGCTGACTCCGACAATCAGCACGATGCCGCCGCCGGGCAGGTCGACCGTGACATCCCTCAGCAGGGTCTGGCGGCCTGCCTCGAGCGTGACGCCCTCCAGCGACAGGCGGGCGCCGACAAACTCGACCTCGCGGCCGCTCTCGACCCACTCGGCCGTGGCCGCCGATTCGGTGGTTTCAGGAACCAGTTCGGTAGGGATCGTGGTCACCGCAGGGGATCCGGTTGGGTTGTGGATGGGAGACTTCGGCTCGAGCTGTCGATCCGGGCCAGGAAGGGCCGGTGGCTGTCACGGTGGCCTCGAACGACCGCCAGGGTCCCGGCGACTGGTGGCGCGGAGGTGGAGTCGGAGTCGGCCGGGGATTCGAGCACCAGCCAACGGCGGTCCTTGCCCAGCACCTGGTTGCGGAGCACCGCGGCGAACTCGGGGGTGATTCCCGTTTCCGGTGTCCCGATCAGCAACCCGCCGATGCGTCGCACGGTGGGTTCGAATCTGCGGGAGGTCCGGGCCAGGATCTCTCGGGCCTCGGGCCCGGTCCAGGTCTCCTTGAGTGCCTGGCGGAACTTCGGGTTGTCGACGGCCGTGCGACGCACAATCCGCCACAACAGCGCCCTGAGTTCCGGGTCGTCGAGCAGCTTCGAGCCACTGCGGCGAGCCGCCTGCTGGACTCGGGGATTGGCCGACGCGTCGCGGATGACCTGCTCGACGATCCGCACGATCTCATCCGAGTGGTCAGCCAGGACCGGCAGAGCTTCCCGGTTGACGAAGCGGTCAAACTCGTTGCGGAACTTCCGCCGGTTGGGCAGCAGCGGGGTCTTGTCGTAGACATACCGCCAGGTGAATCGCCACAGCGAGACACGTTTCCAGAGGTCACTTCCGATGTCGATGACCGTCGGTTCGGCTCGCCGTCGCACGATCGGCCAGATCTCCCGCCGCACCAGCGGCAGCAGTTCCTTGTCGATCAGCTCACGCTGGTACCTCCGCCCAATCCTGTCGATCTCGTTGCGATGTGCCCGGATCGCCGCGGGCAATTCGGATTCGACGATCGCCAGCGACTCGTCGAGCGACTTTTCGACCAGCGGCTGCAGGGCTTCGAGCAGTTCGTCGTGATGATCGGCGACCGCCTGTTGGATCAAGGCGGAGACTTCCTTGCGCTTGGCGTCGGGCAGCAGGGTCGAGACGACCCAGGCCATCGAGTTGGGATTCGAGTACCAGGCCAGCTGGTCGTCGGCCGAGAGAGCGGGTGCACTGGCATAGAGGACGGCCGTGTGTACCTGCCGGTCGGAAGTCCGTTGGATCTCGCCGATCTGCACCAGCCCTGCGTCTGAGGTGACACGGAAGATGGGATCCCCGCCGCGGATGTCGAGTTCCTCGGCGACGTGCAGCGGCACGCTGGTGCGACCCCTGGTGGCGTACCGCAACAGCTGCGGCGCGACCTTGCGGCCCAGGTCCCCGTCGACGTGGCCGGCGGTCATCCAGCAGGCCCAACCCAGCCCGCCGCCCCAGGCCAACAGGCCCACCAGGATTCTCAACCGCCTCCGCATGCCACTCCCTCCGGGACCGTCGTCTGCGATTTCGCGACAGATCACGTCAGGGTGTTCGTCCTCATGCGGTGTTTCTTGTGGTTCGAGTGCCGATTCGGTCTTTTTTTGGGGGTTTCCTGCCACCGGTGAACGCGGGAAGGGTTCAGGCCCCGCCTGCGTGCCGTTCTGGGTGGAGCAAGCCCCTTTGTGGGCGGCGTCTGACCCCCGGTCTGCGAGTTATTCAATCCGCCGCAGGCGGGCTACAGAAACCGATCGACGGCAAAGCGGTCGATCCGGCGGCGGGTGGC
>Ga0310120_10001958_pt1 | contig 15297 bp, 8 predicted proteins | sample CB27_AW_983_MG_FD_203506 | JGI IMG/M metagenome (GOLD analysis project Ga0310120, IMG submission 203506) | Marine microbial communities from Western Arctic Ocean, Canada - CB27_AW_983 | ecosystem: Environmental > Aquatic > Marine > Oceanic | place: Canada: Western Arctic Ocean | collected...
CGCGCCCTGTTGGCGATTCGCAAACACGGAAAGGGCCAGATTGTTGTGAGCGGTATCGCCTTCGGTCGGACCGGGGCCTGGAGCACGCTGCCGAGACAGAAGATCTTTCTGGTGATGGCCCAGCCGATCGCTTTGGGTGCCGTGGCCAACCTGTCGAATGAAAGTGTGTCGATCGTCGCCGGCCAGTCGCCGCGATTGCTGCCTGGCGAAGGCGATGAGATGTCGATCACGACTCTGCTAGGCAACCAGGTCGACTGGTCTGGCTTGAAGAACGAGTCTCCGATCTTGGTGCGTGGAGGCGCTTACATCGCCACGGTGGGGCAACGGGAGACCTGCCTGACAGTTCTGCCATCTGAACTGGAGGGGCACAGCGCCTTTGTCGAGGGCTCCGAAATCGGCGCCTTGGAGGGCATCCCCCACGGGGTCCGGACACTCACCAACGAAGATGATTTCCGGGACGAGTTGGAACAGTCCCTCGCTGGCACCGGTTTTTATGTGCCGTTTCTATTGTTGGCCATGGCATTTTTGATGGCTGAGGGATGGCTGGGAGCGCCAGCGAAGAAATGGAAAGACAGGGGCAAGGGCGATACTGATAAGAATCCCGGGGCGCCATCAACAGAATCTGAAGAGGAGACTATTTAATGATAGGGATGCTTATATGGAAGCCACATCTTGGCACGCTGGCTAACAGTCTCATCATCCTTCTGGTGATGGGCTGGTTATGCCTCCTTTGGTACAGGTATAGGTCGCGTTATACGACGCGCAAGACAACGCTGCTGCTGGCTCCGAAAGTGCTTTTCACCATTCTTGCGCTTATCGCATTGATGGATCCAGCATGGCGGAATGCGAAGCCGACGGATGATTCTCAGAAAGTGGCTGTCATCAGCGACATTTCTACATCGATGGATGTAGAAGACGACGGGTCGGATACCCGCACGCGGCGTGCCATGTCGATCATGGATGACATCCAGGGCGGACTCAAAGGAATCGCCAGCGTGGAGCGCTACCGGTTTGATGTCGATATCCTCGGTGGGGAGGATGACCCGGCAGAGGGGACGCGCAAAACGGATCTGGGCAAGACGGTTGTTTCTCTCTCGGAAATGCCGGACCTGTCTGACTGCAAGGCAGTTGTTTTGGTCACCGATGGAGGCGACGAAATCATTCGTAGCGAGCGCCATGGGGCGGTCCCTATCTATATCCTCGGCGTCGGAACCGACCCCTCGACCTGGGACGATCTGGAGATCAGTAATACGGATATCCCGGAAGAGGTCGAGTTGGACACGCCGTTCAAGGTTGCTGCGGACATCGTCGTGCACCGTACCTCAGAAGCGTTTGCGAGGAAAACCGCGGATGTCGACGTGCAGATCGAGAAGCGCGTCGACGGCCAATACGAGCAGTTGGGCGCCGTGACGGTGGACCCCGGAAAAAGCAATGGCCGGGTGGAGTTCGACCTTCCTGCCGAAGAGACCGAGGGGATTTACCACTACCGTCTTTCGATCAAGGGCGTGGATGGCGAAATGACCGCGCTGAACAACACGCGTGACTTCGAAGTGGATATCCGCGAGAAGAGCATCACCGTCCTCTTATATGGCAACATGCTGGATTGGAATTTCGCGATGCTCAAGCGAGAGTTCAGCGATGATGCGACGATCAAGCTGACCTCAGTTTATCGGAAGAACGCCGAGGTGGTTTTGATCGATGGCGCGCGGCAGGAAGGCGACGGGGTGTTCACGAGCGGGTTTCCTGGGGATGAAGAGGTCCTGAACCTTTATACCTGCATTGTCCTGGGGTCATTCCCAGCGGAATTTATCGGCCCTGCGGCTCTCGAAGCGTTAAGGAAATACGTTGAGGGTGGCGGCAACCTCGTCATGCTTGGCGGTCCAAAGTCCTTTGATAAAGGCGGCTACTACAGAACGGCGATTGCGCCACTGATACCCTGGAAGGAGAGCCGCGACGCCCGGGGAATCAGCGTAGGACAGTTTCCCGTCGTTATCCCTCCGGAAGGGGCGGGGCATGGCTTGTCGTCGGCGACGGCAGCCATCTTGGATGGCGTCACAGCCCCGGTGTTCTATTCGGTGAATAAGGTGGGGGAACGTCGCAGTGGTGCCCTGAGCCTGATGAATGCTTCGGTCGGCAGTCAGATCGTACCGATTGTTGCTCTGCAACCTTATGGCAAAGGCCAGACCCTGGGTGTCGCCACCGATACGCTGTGGAGATGGGGGCGAATGGACGGCGACATTGCTGGCGCCTTTCATCAGTTCTGGCGAGATTCCATCCGGTATTTGGCCGGCGAGATTGAGGGTGGCAGATTCTTGACCGTGAAATGGGATCGCAAGCGATACCGCCCCAGCGAGGAAGGCCACGCGGAGATTGGGGTCGTCGGGCGTTATGCCGAAGGCGAAGTGCACCTGAAGGGATCTGTCGAGCATGCCGGGACAAGCCAGGATCTTTCGATCGTGCTGAAGGATGGCAATGACTTTCAGACCGAAGTGTTTTTTACTGATCGGGGCGACTACACGATCAAACTGGAGGCGACCCTCGCCGGCGAGCCGCTGGATTCCTATGAGCGCGTCATACGCGTGGGGTCGAATGTCAGCGAGGGTGCAGACCTTGCGGTGGATCATCCGTTCCTCGAGAACCTCGCCGCGCGCAGTGGTGGATATTATCAACGGGAAGCCGACGCCGAGCAGCTGATTCAACGTCTCAAGGCCATGCTGATGACCAGCGCTGATCCGCATGACACCCCGTTGGTAACGAAACCCGCTCTCTTCGGTTTGCTGCCAGTTTATATCCTGCTCGTGATGGGCGTTCTGCTGTGGGAGTGGATCCTGCGTAGAAGAATGAACATCGTTTAGGCAATCAAGGAGTTGAACATGAAAACTGAAATCAACATGGGTCCGACCGCGCGACACTCACTAAGGTGGTTCGGTCTGATCCTCGCGCTGCTTGTGATTTCGCCAGCGGACCTGTCGGCAGCAGACAAGGTGCCCAAGAGGCATGCAGTGGTCTTTATGTCCGACGGGACGGAGTACGAGGGGATTCTGCAGTTGACTCCAGGCATCGATATAAAATTGATAAAGCTGCCGGGGGGGGGAGATGAAAAAACGGGGACCGTGGACCTCGACGACATCCGCGCTAAACAGAGGGTCTTCACATTCAATTTTGACGTCGTCAAAGAAATGACGTTCTCGCCCCTCAATGAGGAGTACCTGAAGAAATTCAAGATCCTCAACATCAGCAACCAGCGCGCGGAAGAAGTTAAAAAGGTGAGATTCGGCCTCCCGTATCCGGTCTTGAAGCCAAAGTGTAAAGTGCTCTTCAATAGCGGTGAGACCGCAACCGGGGTCGTGGGCACGCGCGCTGTCTTTTTGAGGATCATCGATCCGGACACGGGATTCGTGCAGGAAACCAAGAAATTTGTGGTGCGGTCGAAATATTCGGGCGAGCCCGGCCAATCGCTCGACGATCTCGTCCATGTGCAGCGGATAAAAATGCTCGATGAGGGCGCCGCGTTTGCCCGGAACATGAAAGTCGATTTCCGTTCGTTCGAGGTCGCTTCGGCAGACGCCGAGTCGGGGATAAGGGCGATTACACAGGACACCCTCTCGCGGGTGGTTGTCAAAAACGATGCTGACGGCAAGCCCCGAGTCCATTCGAGCCTCGGTGAAAACGTCTTCCTGGCGGCTCAGGTCGACGGCAGGTGGGTGGCGGGCTGGCCCGCTGAAGGGACGAAGCGAACTGACCTTTTCAAATCCGTCGAAAGCGAATTTCTCAAAGTTCAGGATTACTACACCGAGAAGAAGCTGCTGGGCATTATCTCTGAGGATCGCGACCGAAAAATCACCGCCCTGGTGAGGCTGCGCCGTGACATTCCTGATCCGGAGTTCGCCCTGGCGTGGGCGAAGGGCGTTGGCGGTGGATTCGAAATGGATGGAAACGGTGAGTTGATGGAGTTCTACCGCCTGAGTATCTGGCGCTTTGTGCGGGACAGTGAGTCGGGGAAAATGACCTTGATCGACCGTGGCACATTCTGTCGCACACGAATTAAACTTGAAGAGGAAACACCCGAAATGGGCATCGCGCCAGATCTCTGGCCGGTTGTCATGAAGGACGACAAATTGATTGTCGGCGGTAAGTGATCAGAATCTAAAAATACAATACAATGGAGATCGCAGCGACAGACACATTGGATTTCGGCAGGGTTGTAGACCGTGCGAAACGAACCATCCGTATGGCGGGGGTGATGTTGGGGTTTCTAACCTGGTTCGCAATTACAGCCACAACTTGGTTTTGTCTTTTTGCCTTGGACAACCTGATGGACCTGCCCACGGCCTTGCGGTTCCCGTTCGCGATTGCGGGATTGGTCCTGACGGTTGGCGTGTTTCTCAAATGCGTTGTTGGCGCCCTCAGAACGAGTCGGAGCAACGAGCGGGTCGCGCTGATGCTGGAGAAGCAATTCGGTATCGAGGAAAATGTCCTGATCAATACGATGCAGTTTGAGGAGATGGACTACAGCGATAAACAGAAAGACTTCATCGCAGCAACTGCCAGTGCCGCCACGACGGAATGGAGCCATGTCCCGCTGCGCGAGCTATGGCAGCCGGGCCGGATGGCGAAATGGTGGGTGGCATTCGCCGTGCTGATGGTGGTTTGGATCGCTTACAGTGTGGTGGCGCCGGACTACTTGAAGAATGCATTTTCCCGCTATGCGTTCAGCTTCTCCGATGCACCACCTGCGGCAGCCGCCTCGCTGATCATGACTCCGGCAGAGGACCTGACCATTGCCGAATTCGAAGATCTCGAGGTGTCTCTGGATGTGAGCAAATTTGCCGGCGGGGAACGGCTGATGGTCTATCCGTCCATCGTCTACCGAGACGGTCAGGGCAAAGTTGCCACCGATGCCAACGAAGGCGCCGAAGTCAAAATGCGGCCGGTCGTCGGTAATCCGAACTTGTATCGGTACACCTTCGAGACCGTTCGCCGGAGTTTCTCTTTCCGCATCTTCGTTGATGGGACCTATACCCGCAGCGTGCAGGTGACGGTGAACGCTGCGACAAAGATCGTCGAATCGACATTCACCATTACGCCACCGGCCTATGTGGCCCAACCGCAGCGGCAGCAAAGCGGCCCGCCCTACCCGGTGAAGTGTCTTCCTGCGAGCCAGTTGGAGGTGCTCGTCAAATTGGATAAGCCCGTCGAGTCACTGAGCTGGCAGTGGCCGGCCGGGACCGTTCAATTTCAGGATGCTGGCGACCAGGTCTGGAAGGGGACGGTCGAGGCGGGTGACAGCGGCGGCAACTACGACCTGATCGCCGTGGTCAAGAACCTGCCGAAACCGATCGTCCTGAGCAGCGGCAGTGTCCAGCTCAAGACCGACCGCAAGCCCGAAGTCAACTATGTGGACATGGAAATGAGTCATGTTGTTTCGCCCGGTGCCACACTTCCGTTGCGATTTGAAGGCAAGGATGACTATGGCATGCAGGACATGAAACTGACGCTCCGCCGCGCCAAAGTCGGCCGTCAACCCGAAGCGATTCGGGATTGGACGTTCGGCGCCGCACCCGGTGAGCAGGGGCGGATTGGGAAGCGGGTCGATCTAAAAATTGATGCCAGCGTCTTCGAGCCGGGTAACAAGTATTTTCTTGAAGTTCATGGTAACGACTTTTGTCCGACCACGGACAGCGGGGTTTCGAACGCATTGCTGGTCACGGTGAAGAATCTGGATGCCAACCTTGCTGCCGGCGACGAGTCTGAGTTGAAGGATCTTTACGCGGCCCTGGAGCGAGCCATCGTTCTCCAGAAGCAGGCTCTCGAGGGAACCGAGAGCCTGTCGGTGAACATTGATGATGTCTGGTTGGATGCGAATCGTGTGAAGCGCGATGACACAGACATCCAGTCAGCCCTCGATGCCTACCGTCAGAAGATCCTCGATCTTCAGGTAGCAGTGCGGGAAACGCTAATCAAGGGGGTGCAGTTGGCACCGGATCAAGGAAACCACATGGCTACCCGCATGAGGAGCATCGCCGAGATGGAGGCTGTTGAAGCGAATCATCGCGCGTTTGCCGCGGGACGTGTAAGGCTCAATGCCGGCCAGTTGAAGCGTGCCAATGGTTTCGGCCCTGGAACCTCCTTTAGAAACACCAAGACGCAAAGCCTCCGCTTCAAGAGTCGACCGGCACGCTATTTCGGGCTGGTCATTCACTCTTCCCACGGCTGGAAGCCTGAAGGGTATCTTGAACAACTGGCACTCGTGGGCGAGGACACCGAGGAGCAGACGAGCCCCTACCTCGACAGCTCGAGTTGGAAGCTTGTTGCGTCCAATGTAAAGGATGCGCAACAGGCGCTTCCCGTCAAGGACAAGCCCTCCAAAGCCAAGCTTGAATCCCTGCCGGCATCGTTCGTGTTCGATATGGGAGCAGAACAGGCGGTCACCGGGATCGCCTGCCTGGGTGGCTCCGCGCAATCCCCCAAGGGGATCGCAGTTTACCTGACCACGGGACAGGCCCCCGAGATTGTCCCCGTGGCGCTCGACCAAGAGCGCATCAACGGCGAATTCAAGTTTCTGAAAACCGTGCAGGAATTGATCTACAACCAACTGCTGGCGCTCAAGGGTGGAGAATTCGAAAAGTTGGAGAAGGACAAGGATCTCGAGCTGGCGAAGTTGCTTGGTGAAAATCGTGAGGAGGCCGCCCCATCGGCGACTTTGGCCCAAGCCGAGACAGACGAAAAACTCAAAGAGTGGATGGAAGAGGAGGCGGAACTTGACGAAATGCGGCAGGTGCTCACTTCCAAACCAATGGAGAATCAGGATGAGGAGAACGAACTCAGCGATCTCGATATCAAAAAGCTCGCGTTGAAGCGTGACCTCGAGGACATGGCTGAAGACCTCGCACGCCAGGAATGGGACTTTGCGGACAAGACCGAGATCGAGATGTTCGAGGCCACGCTGCACAACATACAAGACAAACTCGATGATGAAGTCGCAGGCCTTGCGTCATTGGATAGCGACAAAGTGCCGGAGGATATGTCGCACAATCTCGACACCACACCGCAAGATACGAAGCATGAGATTGATACGGGGCAGCAGGATCCAAATTCCGGCGCCTTGGTGGAACCCGGGCAGCACGAAGATGCTGAGGATTCAGACAAGATCCCAGACCTGGGTGAGTTGCCAGCGGTCCTTCCACTGAATATATCGGAACTGACGAAAGGGCTCGACGATTTGGGAGAACCCGTCCCCGAGTCGGGCTCGGAACTCATGGATCACAATTCCCCTTCCGGATCGCCCGCTTCGGATAACCTGGACTCGGCGTCTGCCGCTGGACAGATGACCGATCAGACGCCCAACCCGCTGTCCAAAGCGAAAGGCCGTGGCAACCTTGGCCGTGCCGGACAGGCAGATGGCCAGATGGCGGCCGGCAAAGCACCGGGGATCCCTGACAACGAGGTAGCCATGCCGCCTCGCCTGTCGAGCACTCCCAGTGAGTCGGGCGCCATTACCGACGAGGACAATGCCCCCCCTTCGTCGATCGGCTTGGGCAAGGGGACCGGGACGGCGACCGGGTTCGCCGAGATCGGCAAGCTCCCTCCTGAGGAACTGGACAAACTCAAGCAGATGATGGGGGCTGATGACCACAAGAGTAAAGAGAACATCCGAGGGCTATTGCTGGCGCTCAATCGCCACAATCTCCCCACCACGGACCTGAAGCGAGCCCTTGAGCGACTCAAGCAGATCCAGAGCAATAAGCAGGGAGTCGATGTGAGGCAAACTCTCAACGAGGCCATCAAGCACATGCGCAATGCGGAAACCTCGCTCGCCGGAGCCTACGAACTGCGCGCGCAGCAAATCGCCGACGGGTCCTATATAGACGCTCACCAAGCCGATACCACTGGCGGCACAGTGCCCGCTGGATTCGAGGACATGGTCAGCAACTATTTCAAAGCCGTCGCCGAAGAATCCGCCAAGCAGAGATAAAAATCAAATTCACCAAACCTCAAAAAGGAGACCTACAATATTATGACAACATCAAATACGACAGATTCTGGCAGCCAAGCTGAAGCCATAGCCACGCTTGCAAAGTCAGGCGAATTGATCGCTGCGGAAGTCGGGAAAATCATTGTTGGCCAGGTGGACGTCATCGGCCAGATCCTCACGGCATTTTTCGCCAGGGGACACGTGGTGATCGAGGGTGTGCCCGGATTGGCGAAGACGCTGATGATCAACAGCCTTGCCGAAACCATGTCCCTGGATTTCACCCGGGTGCAATTTACGCCTGACCTGATGCCGACTGATATCACCGGGACGACCTTGCTCAACGAAGACGAGCACGGGAAACGGCACTTCACCTTTTCCAAGGGGCCGGTTTTCACCAATATCCTGTTGGCAGACGAGATCAACCGCACCCCACCAAAAACCCAGGCCGCTTTGCTCGAAGCCATGCAGGAGCGCAACGTGAGCGTGGGTGGCGAAAGCTATAAATTGCCAGAGCCTTTCCTCGTGCTGGCGACGCAGAACCCCATCGAGCAGGAAGGCACCTATACCCTTCCGGAAGCGCAACTGGACCGTTTCCTGTTCCTGGTCAAGATCGACTATCCTTCGCTCAGCGAAGAGGAGAAAATCCTGTTGTCGACCACCTTGGAATCGCTGCCGAAGCTCAGCCAGATCATCGACGGCGAGACGATCATCCAGATGCAGAAAGCGGTGAGGGGGATCAAGGTTAGTCCCGAGATCGCCAACTACGCCGCCCGATTGGCCCGCGCCACCCGGCCGGATAGTGAGGAGGCGCCCGACTTTGTGAATAAGTGGGTGCGGTGGGGCTGCGGCCCACGAGCTGGACAGGGGCTGCTGCTGGCGGCCAAGTCCCACGCCGGCCTCTCCGGACGGGATGAAGCCACCTTCGACGATGTAAGAAAGTTCGTGCATCCCGTTATGCGTCACCGCATGGGCTTGAACTTCGCTGCCGTCAGCGAAGGTCAGACGACGGACGATATTATCGATCTGCTGCTGAAACACGTTCCAGAGAAGATGTCCGCCGCAGCGCCGCAAAAGGCGGCTGCCGTGGCGTAGCTGGAAACTTACGAACGGATGAGAACGAGTCGACACACGACAACCTGCCTGCTCCTGGCCGCGACGCTCTGTTGGGCATTTCCGACGAGTGCTGGTGCCAAGGTGATCGGACGGGCCAACAACGTTGTCCCCTCGACGATTCGGATCAGCCCTGATGGGGATCATGTTCTTGTCGTGAGTGTCGACCCGCAGACCCAAAAGCGGCGGGTCTATGTCGATGGGCGCCCCCTGGCGGGGGAGTATGACGCGATCGCCGAGGGCACGCCCATTTTTAGCGAAGATGGTCAGCACCATGCATTCGTGGGCACCCGCGGGGAGGAGTGCATGGTGGTTCTCGACGGCGTCGAACAGACCGCTTATGCCATGACAACAGACAGGTGGCCCATCACCGCCTTGCTGTTTGGCTCCGGCGGGACGGAGACGCACCTGGCCTACATTGCCAGCAAGGGCGACCAGCACTATGTCGTGGTGAACGGTCGGCCACACGGGCATTATCACAGTATCGATTCCAAGGAGAATGAGAAAAGCGCTCTGCCCGGGATCTGGGATCTCGTTTTGGAGGGGGACTACTTCGCCTATCGCGCCAAGGTGGGTGGTGTTGGTAAAATGGCAGCTTGTCGCGGCCGGATCATAGGCACCGAGATTAAGTTGACCACGAGCAAAGCCTACGACTCGATTGGTGCGGGATCACCGGTGCGGATGGGCGGGATGTTAGATGCGGAAGGCGGTGAGCTTTTTGCGTTCCTCGCCAAGGACGGGCCGGGAAAGGAAAGCATCCGCCAACTTCCTGGTGACGAGCCGATCACCAAGAAGACCTGGATGTTTATCGCGCGGGACACCTTGCGAGCGTCGCCCGCCCGACCGGGTGAAATGGTCTACATCACTGCAGAAAACGCGCAGTGGCATACGTTTGTCGGCGAGAAGGCATGGCCTCCATGCGATACCCACAACCCCCTGATCGCTTCCCCGTCCGGGGCGACCTGGGCCTGCATGTCGATGACGGACAAAAAGTTGGTCATGATGGTCAACGGCGTGCCGGGTAAGGTGTATAGCGAAATCCAACACGGCGACACACTATTTCCCGCCGGGGACGAGCGCGTTATTTACGGCGCGTCAACGCTCGACGGTTCCAAGACGCCCGCCCGGATCGTCGTCGATGGCAAAGAGGGGAAAGCCTATACGCAGGTCAAAGGCGATAGCGTCATCTTTAGTGCGGACAAGAAGTCCATGGCCTACGTTGCCGGGGATGGGAACAAGAACTTCGTCGTTCTGGACGGTGCCGAGGGCCCTGCCTTTGATGAGATCTACGACCTGCGTTTCTCGCCGGTAGGATCTCGCTTCGCCTACCGTGCTCGGCGCGGTTTAGAGCACTTCGTGGTCGAGGGTGGCAAAGAACTGGGACCCTACGAAAATGTCGAGCAGGGCTCACTCGTATTCAGCCCGGACGGCAAGGCTCTGGCCTGGGCCGCCTTTGTCGACGCTGGTAATTGGCACGTGTGCGTGGACGGCAAGATGATCGACTCTGGATGCGACGGCGTTGTCAGCCAGATTACCTTCCCTCCAGGTGCCTCCGCGCCCGCGTATGTCGGGCGCTATCTGTCGGACGGAAAGACAGCGTTCGCCTTGTCATTTGGCGGTGAGATCGGCAGGGAGTATGACTCCATTTGGATGGGCGATGGCGGCAAGCTCTTCGTTCAGGAGAACGGCAGTATCGAGTATTTTGCAAGGAGCGGAGGACTGCTCTACCGGGCCGTCGCTAAATCGGAATAAAGGATGTCGGGCCACCGGGCTCGGTGACAAGACACAACACAAACATCAGACGCTCTCCCATGGCTCGATTCAAACTCATCCTGACCGGCTTATTCCTCGCGCTCGGTCTTCAGGCCCACGCCGCGGATGACACGCCGTCCAAGCCGGGGCTCAACTGTGTCTTCTTCGCGCCGCAGGTTCCCCACAAGACGGAGACGCCGCTTGCGGGGATTCATGACCGGCTGCCGGCCATCGGCAAAATGGCCGGGGTGTCGGGCCATTCGCAGGTGGCGTTAACCCTCGACCCGGACAAAGAGAAGCGAGCCGCCCAGATCAAAGCAGCGCTTTCAGGTGGGCGCGTCGATTTGCTCGCGCTGCCCTATTCGAGAACGATCCTTGGAAAGCGAGAGCAGTTTTTCGAGATCATGGACGAGGCCTTGGCGATCAATCCCAGGATGCAGTTCCTGATCCAAATCCCCGCTCCGCTGAATATCCCAGTGCGAGAAGTGAAGAGGTTGAGATACAACAGCAACCGGTTTCACAAGACCGTTTTTAAAGTGATCGTCGCGCCCCTGAGGGAGCGCTATCCGAGCAACCGGATTTCCTGTGCCTACTACGGCCTGACGGCCTCGGAGATCAAGTCTCAGTTCGATGCAGAGCAGCTTGAGGGGATCGGGTCGCTGGTTGGGGAGAAGGGCGTATTTCTCACCGAGGCGGGCCAACCGGGGCCTGTCCTCGCTGATCTCAATGCGATGTTTACCCTCTCGCTCATCTACGATGTCGATCTTGCGCTGACGGAATTCGAATTGGGCTACGAGGTCGATCTCGCCGCGATCGCTGCGGAAGCACTCAAACACGAAGCCGATCATCGCCCGCCTGCGCCAGAAGCATTGACTGGAGACGGGCCCAATATTTTCACCTTGGAAACCTGGGATCGGCCGTGGGGATATACGGTGCCTGCTGCACCGAAGAAGGGGCTGAAGTGCATCTTCTTTGGACATAAATTCCTCACCTCGCTGGCGGAGGCAATCGGGCCCGTTGCGAAAAAGGCGGGCATCACTGACCACGAGGCGACGACCATTTTGGCGCGTCGCGTCTCTGACGCTGGTCCCGGCGCCGGCATGCCAGAAGCCGTGATCGACGCGCTCGACACGGGTAATTTTGATCTCTTGGGCCTGACCTATCACCAGAGCGAAAAGGGACGGCTGAAACATTATAAGGAATGGTTTGATTACGCGCTGGCGCGAAATCCAAAGGCGCAGCTTCTGATCCATCTGCCGGCCTCGGCCGATGCCGCCCGGCGAGATCTCGACAGACTGAACGAAACGGGCGATGCGATTCGCGCCAAATTTTATGCGACCGTTGTCGTGCCGATGCGCAAGGCGTATCCGGGCAAGAAGATTCACTTTTGGTATTCCGGCCGCGTCGATTCGGAGATGCGGCGCCGCTTCGAAGCAGGAGAGCTGCCCAAGGTGCATGAGCTGGTTGGGAAACGGGGGATCTTTTCTGTTCCAGGAGGATACCCGGGGCCATTCCTGAGCGATCTCCAGGGCTTGATCCTTTACTCCATCCTCTACGAGGCCGAGCTGCCGAAAAAGATGACCGGACAGGATGGCAAGATCGACCTCAACGCGCTGGCCACAGAGATGATCGCCATGGAGGCGAAGAAGGGACTGTAGAATCGCATAGTCGCCTTTCGCGGGGAAAAAGCGACGAAAGGTCACTATGAATTTACTACACAAAATCAAGCCACTTCTAATCACACTCTCACTGTGCTGCGCGGCACCACTCTTGCAGCCACTCTCGGCGGCGGACCCCGAGCCGGCTGCTGCGCCGGCCCCCTGGCATGTGGAGAACGCGGAGTTGCGCGCGCCGGTCAAGGTGAATGTTAAGGCCGCCATGCTGCGGATGCCGCCGCAGGTGTATCTCGCCGATTTGAAGCCGCTCGAAATCACGGACGGGCTTGCCTTTGATCCGCACCACAAAGAAGTCGTCCTACTCCAAGTATTATGCGCTGCCGTATGTCTGAACGCCCCCCACGAAATAGAAGTCAACACCCCCTTTCACCCCTCTCCGATCTCCTCAGCGACGCCCTCAAGGACGCCACCCCAAAAGCAAATTCCTAGCAATAACTACAATGAACACAAAACATTGCCGACCCCCGATCTCCCCCACAACGTCCTCAGGGACACCCCGCAAAAACCGAATTCCTGCTAGCAGACTAGCAGGCAGTCTTCTAGTGCTGGCGGGATTGGTTCTCGCACTGGCACCGACCGCACAGGCGGCCCCCATTGTCATCCCCGGGGATGGCTATACTGGCCCTTACCGTATCGCCTTTGTCACCAATGGTACGAGAAATGCGGAATCGCCGACCATCGACGATTACAACAGCTTCGTCACCACTGCGGCCGGTTTAATAACGGAGCTGGACGACCTCAACGCTACATGGAAAGTCATCGGCTCAACTGCGGCCGTCTCCGCGAGGGCAAACACAGGGACGTACACCCTCGCCTTGGACGGGGCGGGCCTTTACGATTCCGCTTCGGACGTCCCGATATACACGACGAACGGTCTGCGGATGGCGGATAATAATGCTGACCTGTGGGACGGGTCCATTGCCACTCCCGTCTTCTTCGGCGATGGCACGGTGGCTGGAGTTGAAGGTGGGGCTCAAGAACAAACATGGACGGGCTCGCAACCCAGCGGAGACAGCAGGCCCCCCGTCGTTGATGGTACGGCGTTAGGGGACTCCGGCTTAGAGGTCCCCGGCAACTACAACTACGTCCAACTTGTTCGAGGTGGGTTTACTAATGGCGCCTGGGTAGGCGCCGCTGCTGGCGCTGCTTCCGATTGGTCCTACCAAACCAAGCATCTGATGGCTATGTCCGGCGTGATCCCCGGCGTCCCCGTAGTAACCTCGACCTTAGCGATCACCTCGATCACCTCGGTCGGCGGCGGGGTCTTTGAGCTGACCTTCAAGGGCGAGGTCAGCACCTCCTATCAGTTCAGCTCCTCTCCGATCCTGGACTTCGACCCGGGCGACCTGGTCACCGGTCTCTCGGCGACTGTGGGCGACATCACCGGCGGCAGCAGCGAGGTCGTCACCACTGACGGCAGCGGCGACGCCACCGTGCAGATGACCCTCGGCGGCCCCGCCAACTTCGTGCGCGCCGTGGTCCTACCATAGAACGACCACCGATCCGTCGGAAAAACGGGCTAATGCGAACGATTGTCAATCAAGCATTAGAAACGAGATTAAGCATGAAACTTCCAAATAAGATCAAACCCTTGCTCATCACACTCTCACTGTGCTGCGCGGCACCACTCTTGCAGCCACTCTCGGCGGCCCCCGAGCCTGCTGCTAAGCCTGCTGCTGAACCGGTTGCTGAACCGGTTGCCTGGCATGTGGAGAACTCCGAGTTGCGCGCTCCGGTCAAGGTGGATGTTAAGGGCGCGTTGCTGCGGATGCCGCCGCAGGTGTATCTCGCCGATTTGACGCCGCTCGAAACCACGGACGGGCTTGCCTTTGATCCGCTGACTAAAAATGTCATCCGGACCGACGTCCGCGATCCGAAAGAGAAGGCGGCGATGATCGCTAAGTTGAAGCAAGCAGAACTAAAGCCAATTGCTTTTCTCTCAGTGGGCGCATGGGAGGCGTACCTAAAGAAGTCCGCAAATGCCTACGGTGGACTGACGGAAAAGGAGGGCGGCCCGATGTTGCGGCTCAAAGGCTCGGTGACCGTTGCCCTGAAACCGGAGTATAAATTTTTCGCCTGGAGGGGGCGCTCGGGCACCAAGGCCTTCATCGACGGCAAGCTGGTCAGGCCAGAACGTATCGACGCAAGGTACTGGCAAGAGGGAAAGATAGACATTCAAGAGGGAGTTGAAGTTGTCGGGCATAACGCGCAGTTCGCGGATCATCATTCCAGCTTGGTGGCCATCCCGTCCGGCGCCAAGACGCTCAAACTTGAAGTGACTCCTAGTTTTCACACCAAAAACGTAGGTCAAGCGGGTTTCATTACCCGACACCCCAAGGTTGCACGCGCGACGATTTGTCTTCCCGGGCGTGATGCCAGCCGGTTGATTCCCGTCGTGTATCGAGCAAACGGCGAGCGGGTCGGTTGCCGCGTTGTCTGGCCGAGAAAATCGATCCCGATGACGATCATGTTCGACTCGTCCAGCGGCGACGAGGACTATTGGATCTACCTGCTCGACCAGGCAAAGAAACCCGCGCCACTCGCTTGGATGCCGCAGGCGGAAGTTATGGAAGAGGCCCGCCAGCTTGATCGTTACAATCCCGAGCTCGAAACACTCGCCGGCTTTGAAAAGCTGTGGGGATCCGCTGAAATCGTGGGAAGAGGTGTTCCGAAGTCGCGTGCTGTGGCGGGGCATGCCACTCGAACGGGGTGGCTCAGGCCGTCACGCGTCATCCATAGCTTCTCTCCCTCCTTTGGAAAGACCGGCTCGGAGCCGGTCACCCA
>Ga0310120_10001959_pt1 | contig 15281 bp, 12 predicted proteins | sample CB27_AW_983_MG_FD_203506 | JGI IMG/M metagenome (GOLD analysis project Ga0310120, IMG submission 203506) | Marine microbial communities from Western Arctic Ocean, Canada - CB27_AW_983 | ecosystem: Environmental > Aquatic > Marine > Oceanic | place: Canada: Western Arctic Ocean | collected...
AAGGGTACCACTTCTTCCGGCCGCGACAGGAGAGTTTCTACCTGATCGGAGGGTGATCGGATGAGAACTCCAAAGCCCTCCTTCCGCACGGCACCACGCCTGAGTTTCGTGCTAATCGCCGCCTCTGCGTTCCTCGCGGCCTGTGGAAAATCGGACGTGCCCCGCGGATTGGTCGTGAGCCCGCCCGGACATGCGTCCGGATACGTCTACTACGCTCCCACCGGGTCCGTCTACCTGCTCGACAACGGCAACCTGCTCCGCGGCGCGAGATACCCCGACCCGGAGGTCTTCAGAGGCGGCGGGCAGGGTGGGAGGCTACAGGAGTTCACCTGGGACGGCAAACTGGTCTGGGACTTCCCGTTCGCGACCGAGGATTACCTACTGCACCACGACATTGCGGTCCTTCCCAACGGCAACGTCTTGGCGATCGCATGGGAAGCGAAGTCGGGTACTTGCTCTCCGACCTGAGGCCCCAGCGCGGAGACATCGATCCTCGTCCGTGTCGGAGGTGACGTGGGGGCGAATACCATCCATGTCAGCCCTATGGCCAACGTTCCCAACAAAAGGACCATCAATTTTCTGGACATGCGTACCTTTCCAAGCATGCAGGTGGCTCGTTCCTCCATGTGCGGACGCAAAAGTGAACCGTCGTCTCGATCTCGGCAAGATTTTGCGCTGCTGAACGCCAGCCAGATCTTAACGCCCCAGGCGTCTCACGTGTCCACACGTTGAGGCTCCTTACCTTGCGGATATGTGGAATCAGATCCATCGCCATAAACGTAGAAGAGGATACACCATGACTAGGAAGAGCAACTATTGCGCGCTGTGGCTCGTGGGCCTGGCGCTCGTCATCCCTATGGGACTGTCTGGCCAGCAGGAGACGGTAGACCCGTACGTGGTCGGCACTGCCCTGCCACCCGTCGACCAGGATGGGACACTGGTGGACATCACGCTCGACGACGCCATCGCACGAGCCCTCGAACTGAACCTGGACATACAGAGCGCCAGGCTCGGCCCCCAGATCCAGCGATACGCTCTGCAAGCCGCGGAGTCCGTATTCGGTCCGACACTGAGCAGCAGTTACGGATACAGCAACGCCACCAACCAATCCACGAGTCAGCTCGACGGTGGCGCCCAAACCTCGACCCAGCGCCAGACCTTCAACACCTCTCTTTCCAAGACGATGCCTTGGTATGGGGGCCGGATGAGCGCCGATTTCAACAACAGTCGCACCGAGACGAACAACGCGTTTGCGACCCTCAATCCAAGCTTCCGCTCCAACGTCAGCGTCAATTACACCCAACCCCTGCTGGCGGGGCTCTCGACTGACAACCAGCGCACCGCATTGGAGACCCAAGCGATCCTAGGCCAGATTTCCGACATTCAGTTGACCCGCCAAATCGCTACCATCACCTTCCGCGTCCGAGCCGCCTATTGGGGTCTTCGGGCGACGATCGAGCAGATCGAGATTCAGCGCCGCAACCTGGCCCAGGCCCAGGAATTGCTCGCACAGAACGGGATCCGGGTCCAGCTCGGCACGATGGCCGACCTCCAGGTAGTCCAGGCGGAGGCCCAGGTATCGAGTGCCGAGCAATCCCTTCTCAATGCCCAAATGCAATGGCGAAACCAGGAGCTCATTTTCAAGCAGCTCTTGGTGAGCAGTGCCGCCGACCCACTCATGGCGCAGACGCTGAATCCGGTCGGCCTTCCCGTCCTCGTGCAGCAAGTCGTTGATATCGATGGCGCCATCAGCACGGCACTGAACCAGCGCGCCGACCTCAGGCAGACGCGGCAACAGAGGGACATCTCGGAGTTGGACATCGCAGTGACCAGAAACAACGTACGCCCGGACCTGAGCCTGACGGCGGCTTATTCGGTCCAGGGAGTGGGCGGGGACCGTTTCGATCGGTCCGGCCTGGGCGGTGAGGCGGTGCTGGCGCAGTCGGGCGGCTATCTGGATGGGCTCGATGCCATTTGGGCCCAGGACACACCCACCTGGAGCGTCGGGCTCAACTTCTCCTACCCCATCGGAAATGGGGCTGCCAAGGCCAACCTGCGTCGGGCCCAGCTTCAGATGGAGCAGACCGACCTGGCACTTAGGAATCAGGAGCTGGCCATCGTTACCCAGGTGACAAACGCCGGCCTGACGGTGAACGACACGTACCTTCTGTTGCAAGCGGCGCAGCGGAGCCGTGAGGTTTTCGAGCGCGCCGCAGAGATCGAGGTGACGAGGTTCGCCGCAGGAGCCTCCACGAACTATGAGGTTTCCCAGTCCCAGGACGCACTGACCTCCGCCCGGCTCTCAGAGCTGCGGGCCATGATCAACTATGAGAACGCTATCGCGGAGTTCGAACTGGTGCAGTACATAGGTGGCTAGGCCACGTCGACACGGGGACTCCGGGGCAGTCTACCCCCGCTGCGGAAAGCAGGAGTACGCTGCCCATGATGGCCGCGATCACCAGCGCCATGATACGAAGGCCCACTGAACGCTCGCGGTCGGCGGAGGACGCAGTCACGAGCCGGCGGACCCTAAGATCAGGGGCTCCGGCTGCGGTGATCTCACGAAGTCACGATGCGCCCCACTGTCCCCAGCTCTTACTCGTCGAGGGTGGGCTCACGTTTGAATCCCTCACGGTCGGCGTGCGTCACGTATGTGGGCTGACGGCCGATCGAACTGAGCGTGCCACGCTGCTCGCGGGGGAAACCAGACTGCGCCGACAGCCCGCGCCGTTCGTAAAATCCGTGGTCCCCCACCGCCGCGGTCGTCTTGCCCTACGGTCCGCTGCTCAAGGCGATCATGGCGAGGAAGGGTCAGGGCAGGATTAGGGCATGGAGAAAGCCCTGATGTTCACCCTCGCTCTAGCGGTAATTCCCGTGGTGGTTGATGCACAGGCTACTCTATCGGCTTCCTGCGCGGACATAAATATTGCGTCTCCGTTGGAGGATGTGCGTTCCTGCGCCAAGCAAGGGGATGCGCATGCCCAGACCGTTCTCGGGGCTATGTACGCCAATGGCGAAGGCGTCCCGCAGGACTATGCCGAGGCGGTACGCTGGTATCGGTTAGCCGCCGAGCAAGGGAATGCGGTTGCCCAGTTCAACCTCGGGGTTCAGTACGCCAATGGCGAAGGCGTGCCGGAGGACGATGTGGAAGCGGTGCGCTGGTATAGACTGTCCGCCGAGCAAGTCTACTTCTACGACGACGACCACCCTCTTCGCCACGACTACTTCCCGGCCGCGTTTTCGGGGGTGCCGAACGAGTTCCTCATGGATCGCTTTGACTGGCTCCACGAACGTTTGGGGATTCCCTGCGAGCAGCCTAGGGCGATCGCGGCCATGTACCCCGTGGAGGGCGCATCGTTTTCCAAAGACGGGTCCACAAATCCCGACTGACCTCACCGTCTCCTAGTACCACCCCTGACACAGAAGAGCGCCGGCCAGGGATATCCCGGCCGGCGCTTTGGCCTGATAGCCCTCGCTGAGCCTAAGCCCTCAGTTGCCCGGGCGGTACGTCCTAACTGGAGGCAGCTGTGCGCCGGACAGATCGTCCGGAACGTCGTCCTCAGCGACGACGGTGTGCATTAGCGTCCCGATACCCTCGATGGAGGCTTGGATCGTCTCACCAGCCTGCAGGTACCCAGAGCCTGTCTCGCGCTCGACGCGACCAGCGCCCGTTCCGCCCGACGTCCCGCTTTGCAGAACGTCACCGGGAAATACGGTGATGAGCGACGATGCGTACTCGATTAGCTCCGGGATATTGTGGATCATGTCCCCCGCCCTGGCGTCCTGAACGGTCACGCCGTCGATGACCAGACTCTGGTGCAGGCGTTCCATCGGATCGCCGTAGAACTCCTTTGGAACAATCCACGGCCCCTGGGGCGCGAAGGTGTCATGGCCCTTACCGACGAACCAGTCCGAACCTGAGCCGTAACCACCCGGGGGACGCCCGCCACGATCGGATATATCCATGGCGACCATGTACCCGAACACGTGGTCGTACGCGCGGCTCGCAGAGATGTACTTGCCCGCGCGGCCGAATACGACAGCCAACTCGACTTCCCATTCGATCCGGTCACGTCCATAAGGCAGTATGATGTCATCGCCGCTGCCAATTACCGCGCCGCGGGTCGGCTTGAGGAACAGGTACGGCACCCCCCGGTTCTCCTGGCGCTCCTGGGTCCTCGCCGCCAGCTCCTCCTCGGTGCAGCCTTCGCACGCGTGCGTGTAGAAGTTGACTGCGGCGTTCATGATCTTGCTGGGATACATGATCGGAGGAAGGATGTCCAGGTCTTCGATACGGTGAACGTAGTCTGCTCCAAGCTGGTCGTTGCCCACCACGTTGTTGACGATCTCGTAGATCCGGTACTTCAGACCGTACTCATACTGCCCGATCAGCTCGATCATATCCGCCGGCGCGTTGACGTGCGCGTACATCGGATCGATCTCGAGGGCAGTGTTCGCCGCCGCGAGATCAATGACCAGAGCGTCCCTGAGGACAATCCCTACCGTCGGCGCGCCGCCGATCTCGAACGTCCCGACCTTAAATGGCTCGGCTGAGGACATCGCCTGGGCATTGATAAGCGCGGGGCTCGTGAGAGCTACAACCATCGCGAGAGCTAAGGTCAGCCTTGTCATGCGTTGCATATCCTGCTCCAGTGAAACCACGTGAATCCGCCGGTTGGTGCGTTCCCCGTCGTGTCTCTATCCATCCAGGTTTTAGCCCCGTATATAGGGCCTGGGTTACCTGACGGTCACCCTGACGTACCCGTTGGTCCAGCAGCAATTGTCTGGATTGCTGCTGTCTGGCGCACGCCAGTTGTCCACCCGCGCCCGCAACATATACTCACCCGGCTCAGAAAACGTCGCCACCACGCGGACCGTGCGCTGCTCATCGTCCGGAACCGTGATCGTCTCAGCCCCGGGTGGATCTTCGTCCTCTTCGACGATCGGTGTGGACTCGTCCCGTGTGAACTCGACCCTGCCGGGGCCCTGGTGCATGGACCACAGCACGCGAAGCGATAGAGGCTCAAAGAACCGAAAATCTGAACGATCCCTTTCCGAAGCTTCCCTAACGTTGATCGATACGGTGAGCGGGGATCCTGCCGTAACAGTGAGCGCGCGTGCTGCTACGATGCCCGGAGGTCCTCGGCCTTCCTCGGTATCCGAGTCGAAGGAGACGAGCGGAGGGAGACTACCGTGAGGCCGGGGTAGCCAGTCCAATTCGTAGGCATTGGAACGGGTCCGGCCGGGCACTTTCGTGACCTCTCCGTTCGCCTTGCGAAGCGTCCACCAGACGTCCTGGTCCTTCATCACCGCCGGCAGATCAACGGCGAAGACGCCTCGCTGGTGTCCGGGGTAAAACGTCGTGGGCTGCATCCCGTCGAACTCAGCCGGCTCGAGGAAATTATCCTCTCCCAGGGGAATCTCCAACGTGTCCTGGTTGAGATTGAGATACCCGAAGGAGATGCTGTACGTACCGTCTTCATTCGCGTACCAGCCCTCCATGAAAGGGGCGAGGGTTCGATTTCCGGGAGAGTTGGGCTGCAGGGGCCAACGGCCGTCCGGCCCCGGCCCCGTCACCTGGGCCCCGAGTGCCCCTGGACTGGCCAGTAGACCCCAGAGAAGCAGCGCGGCGGCCACTCCACTCACCGTCTGGCGAACCTGCATCATGGACTCAGTCCCCGCCACCGGTCCTCTGCACTTCGGCCACCCTCCGCTCCGCTAAGAGCTCTTCGTAGCCCTCCTCATCGAGGTGGGTCACGGCGATCCAGAAATGTGACATCTCGTCAGCTGTTCGGCTGCCATAATCCACCCACTGATCCGGATCCGGGTTGTTGGGGTTGCCGGCCGTGTTGTCGTACCACTGCTTCATAATGAGGACCGCGCCGGCCGGAATCAGGGGCGCCACGTCATCCTCGAAAATGTGGCTCTGGTGCCAGGTGGCGCTCCAGTTGGAGACCATGCCGATGATGTCGGTCTGGTTGGTCTCCGGATAAAAAACCTCCAGGGACGCGGACCGCAGCCGCAGATGCCCGTGGGGCTGGAAGCTGTCGATGCGGACCGGGTGGTCGAAGGTGCGAAAGCCCTGAGTCATGGCCGTCCCGTGTGGGGGCATGACGAGTTCACCCTCACGGATTCCATAGAGCGCGAGATCCTGCTTGTACTTGTACTCGTAGTCCTCCGGGTGGAGCCAGATGCCCAGATCGACCACGTTGCCCTCGATCACGTCGTTCACGGCAGTCATGCCGAGCCCGCCGGGATACATGTGGATATCCCAGCGAACATATGCATCCGCGGGAAGCACCCGGCAAACGCCGTCGGGAACGATCTCACCCAGCTTGCCCATGGCGTACTCGGTCACCCGGTCGCCTGTCTCCTCGAAGCTGCCATCATCCAGCATGATCCGGAAGGTCGAATTGGCGTGGTGGACCACCGTCTTGGCGGCCCCGCGGGGCTTCACCTGAAGGGCCTTGATGCAACGCTCCTGACCCTCAGGGAGGCCTAGGATCTCAACAATGGGACGGTGCCACAGGTCGAGTCCTGCGGCCGGCACGTCGATAGGCGTCGAGGGGGCGGTGAGGGTCGGCGGGCCGAACAGAGCCGACAGCGACCAGTCGTCGGTGTCGAGCAAGTTCAACTCCGGAATCTCGTCCGCATTGCCCAGAGGTGCACCCTGGTCGACCCAGGAAACGATGGTGTTGATGTCTTCATCGGAAAGACGCCAATCTTCCTTGAGATCCTGGATGCCGACATCCTTGTCGTAGTAGTACGGCGGCATTATGCGGCCGGCTACCTTGATCTTGATGAGAGGAGCATACAGCCTGACGTTCTCGTAGGTCACGAGCTCCATGGGCCCGATTCCACCCGCTCGGTGGCAGACCGTGCAGTTCTCCTGGATGATGGAGGCCACGTCCGCGGAGTAGGTCAACGGCGCGTCATGCGACGACAACGCGAAGGTTGCCTGGGCTTGTGCTGAACTCTGGAACGTGAAGCTCGCGACGAGTGCAAAAGTGGCGGCCCCGATCCAGGACCATTTCTGCAGTTTCATGATGGCCCGCTCCCTACCTTGGGGTGCAGAAGCACTAATACCCAGGGACTTTTCCCTGGGAACTGACGTTCGTCCGAATCTACGCGACGACTTCAGGGGAACGCAACCATTCCCATTGTCCACCGATGGAGGCGTCTGACAGCCTTCTGCTTGCGCCTACCGGCCCGCTCTCGGATGTTGCCCGCGCAGTCTGATCCTGGAGTGCCGAGGACCCGCGTATGAATCGCAGACAAACGGAACCCCAACCCGCGTATGTGCAGTAGGGGCAACGATTCCACCAATGGGCCTGGGTAGACTCGAACTACCGACCTCACGCTTATCAGGCGGTGGACGACCAACCACCAGCAACAGTCCCCTTCCCCGCCCTACGTGCGTACGCCCCGTAGGTAGGCCATTTATGTTCATCGCCGCCAGGTAGCGCCAAGGGTCGATCAACCGTCACCAACCGCTAGCAGTCGTGGGGTTTGTCACTGTTTCTGGCACTGTTTGGTCTGAAGCTAAGAACTGCTTCGACCCCTCCTGAACGAGAAGACGGCCACCTCCGGAGACGGGGGGGGCCGTCTCTCCTCTGTCACCTGAGAAGTATCCTTAATTATCCGCCCACGGAGAACGACAGGCCGACCGCCATTCGTCCTGTCACGATGGGTCCACTTTTATGTCCGCTCCTTGATAGGATGTGTTTAGCCTCTCGAATCGCAGTGTTACGTGTCTGACGGATCGACGATCTGTGCGGGTTGGTAGACGCATGGGAGGGCCTGGCGCAGAAGGCTGTGGGCGCGCATGTCACCTTCGATCCCGCCTTGACTGCGTCAGAGTGTTATGCCTAGCATGTCCTCCCTGGTGTCATGGGCCAGTCCAAGCCTGCGAGGTTCCTCATGCACGCACTTTTCTTCCGCAACTCTGCTCTCGGGTTCCTGGCGGGGTTGTTCGCCTTCGCCCTCGCCGCCATCCCATTGGCCGCACAGGTCGCGCCCCCGGCGTCCTCATACGGCACGCTCGAATGGCGGACCATCGGTCCAGAGGGAAACCGTTTCAGCTCGGCAGCCGGGATTCCGGGCGAGCCGTACACCTACTACGTGGGGGCGGCCTCCGGCGGCGTGTATAAGACGACCGACGGTGGCGTGAATTGGGACGAGATGTTCGACGACCAGCCGGTCCAGTCGATCGGTTCACTCGCGGTGTCTCCTGCGAACCCGAACGTCGTCTGGGCCGGGACCGGGGAAGGGAAGATCCGCAGCCATATCTCGGTGGGGCAGGGCGTATACAAGTCCACCGACGCGGGGGACACCTGGACGCTGATGGGGCTGGCAGCGACCGGGCGCATTCCCCGGCTGGCCGTGCACCCCACCGATCCCGACGTCGTCTTCGTGTGCGCGCTGGGTCACAGCTACGGACCGCAGCCGGAGCGTGGCGTCTTCCGTACCCTCGACGGCGGGCAGAGCTGGGAGCACGTCCTGTTCGTCGATAACGACACCGGGTGCTCGGACATCGCCATGGATCCGACCAACCCGCGGGTGTTGTTCGTGGGCATGTGGCAGCTCGAGATCCATACCTCGGGACGCACCAGCGGCGGCCCGGGGGGCGGACTTCACGTGACCCGCGACGGGGGCGATACGTGGGAGCGACTGTCGGGTCCCGACAACCAACTCGGCCTCCCGACCAAGCCCGTCGGCAAGGTGGCCGTGGCCATCGCGCCCTCCAACACCCAACGCGTCTACGCGATGATCGAGACCGGAGACGGAATCCCGTGGAACGGCGAGCCGACGGAGGACGGTCAGGTGTGGGGATCGGAGGATGGCGGCCGTAGCTGGAGGCTCATCACGCGGGACCGAAACGCGATGGGTCGTCCCCACTACTATTCTCGTGTCGTGATCTCCCCGGACGACGAGGACGAAGCGTACTTCCTGACCGCGTCGTTCACGGTGTCGACCGACGGGGGCCGGACGCTCGACGTGACCCCGCGTCCCGAAGCGCCGGGAGGCGACCACCACGACATGTGGATCGATCCCACGAACGCCGACCGCATGATCGTGGCGCACGACCAAGGGCTCTCGATCTCCATCAATCGGGGTAAGACGTGGTTCCGGCAGCGGCTCAAGAACGCGCAGATGTACCATGTGACTGTCGACAACGCGATCCCCTACAACGTGTTGGGCAACAAGCAGGACGAGCCATCGTACCGGGGTCCCAGCAACAGTCGGATTCTGGGGGGACGCCGGATCGACGGCATTCCGCGCGGGATGTGGCACCACGTCGGAGGCGGTGAGAGCGGGTGGGCCACGCCGGATCCGACAGACCCGAACATCATATGGTCGTCGGCCTCGGGGTCGGGTATGGTCGGCGGTATCGTCGTCCGCTACGAGGAAGACCGCCGCCAGTATCGCACGGTCGAGGTATGGCCGGAGCAAAGCCGTGGCGCGGCCTCCGGCGTTCGTTATCGATTCGTGTGGGACGCGCCGATCACGATCTCGCCCCACGACCACAACACCGTTTATGTGGGGAGCCAGCACGTGCACCGTACACGAAACGGCGGCCAGAGCTGGGAGATGATCAGTCCGGATCTGACGTTGAACGATCGGAGCCGCATGGGGTCCTCCGGCGGCCTGACGGGTGACAACATCGGGGTCGAATACGCGGGGGTGGTGTTCGGCATCACCGAGTCGCCGATCGAGGCCGGGCTCATCTGGGCCGGCACCAATGATGGCTTACTGCACATCACGCGCGACAACGGCGGCACCTGGACCGACGTCACCGGCAACATGCGGGGTATTCCCGAGTGGGGCGCCGTGCGGAGCATCGCCGCGTCTCGCTACGACGCGGGAACTGCGTACGTGGCGGTCGACGGACACCAGGCCAACGTCCGCGATCCCCACATCTATCGGACTCGTGATTACGGAGCCTCGTTCGAGAAGATCACGGACGGGATCCCGAGCAGCATGCTCAGCTATACCAAGGTGATCGCCGAGGATCCGGTGCGCCCCGGCCTGTTGTACGTCGGCACCGAGAACGCGATCTACGTGTCGTTTGACGCCGGGGACAACTGGCGGCCGCTGCAAAACAACCTACCGGCCGCGCCGGTGTCGGGGATCGTGATACAGGAGCACTTCAACGACTTGGTGATCAGCACCTACGGTCGCGGGTTTTGGATTCTCGACGACCTGGCACCCCTTCAACAGCTGACGCCGGACGTGATGGCGTCCGCCTCACACCTGTTCGCGCCTCGCGATGCGTACCGCTTCCGGCCCATCACACCGCCTTCGGTCCAGTACGACGACCCGACGATGGGCGAAGATCCGGAGTACGGCGCGTCTCTTAACTATTGGCTGGGTGACGTCTCAGACGAGGTGCCGGAGGTGGAGATCCTCGACGCTTCGGGCGATGTGGTCCGAACGCTCGAGGGCACGAACCGCCAGGGCATCAACCGCATCCATTGGGACCTCCGGGACGAGCCGAACGGTCCGATTGCGCTGTTCACAGCTCCCATGTTCGCGGCCCACATCGAGGTGCCCGAAGAGGGGCGGCCCGTGGGCGCACAGATCTCGGTGCTCCTGCCCCCGGGCGGCTACACCGTGCGCTTGACGGTGGACGGCCAAAGCCAGGAACAACCGCTCACGGTGCTCAAAGATCCCAACTCCGCGGGAACCCTGGCCGACATCGACGCGCAGGTCGCGTTCATCAAGGCGGTCCGCGCTGACATCGTGAGGGCCGGTGAGGCCGTCGAGCAGGTCGAGGCGCTGCGGGTCCAGCTCGAGACGCTCGCCCGGTACGCATCGGACGAGGAGGCGATCGAGGCGATGGCCGCGCTCTTGGAAAGGCTCGTCGACTTGCAGTCGGACATGGTCGACGTCCGTCTCACGGGCCAGGGGCAGGACGCGTTGCGGTTCGGCGCGACGCTTCTGGGGAAGCTCGGGTATCTGACCCGCGGCATCTCCGCGGCCGACTTCCCGCCGACCGATCAGGAGCTCGAGGTGCAGAGCCTCCTCCATAGTCGGCTACTCGAGTATCTCAGCGCACTCGAAGGAGTGATCAACAACGATGTGGCGGCGCTGAACCGGATGCTCCGGGGGCTGGGGATGTTGGTCCCCAGCGGAGGAGGGTGAGGGAGTTCCTGTGGCCGTCCACTTCACGATCCGGAGCCAGCGCCCTCTCGTGGCCCTGTTGCTGGTCAGCTTCCTTTCCGCCTGCGGGAGCCCGACCGTCGAGCACGACCTCGTGCTGCGCGACGTCACCGGCGTGGATGTCGAGACCGGGACGCTGAGCCCGAACTCCATCATTGCGGTCGACGATTCTCTCATTGCCTTCGTTGGCGCAGACGGAGAGGGGTCACACCGGGGGCGCGCGGAGGTCGACGGGGCGGGCAGCTATGCGATCCCGGGACGGTGGGACATGCACGTGCACATCGAGGGGGCGGACCTCGTGGAGGATAACCTTCTCCTCTTCCCGGTCTATTATCACGGACTTCAGAAAGGCGCTCGACGCGGTGGCAGAGCGAGCGGGTTGGAGCAAAGGCGAAGTGCGCAGCAAGGCATTCAGACATACCTATTGCTCGGCCAGACTCCAGACGCTTGATGGTGGAGCGCCTGTGTCGCCGTTCACCGTGGGCAAGGAACTCGGGCACGGCGGAGCCTCTATGGTAGAGCGGGTCTACAGCCACCTAGGTCAGGTTCGCCATCGCGCTGACGTAGTGGAATTTCGTCTAGAGCAGCACCGCGACGCACTTGGGGAGAGGCTCACGACACTGGAGAAGCTGACGAACTGACCCTTTTTTTAGCCCTCGTTTGGCACTGTTACCGACACTGTTCGGTTTTCAGCGCTGAAAACTAGAAATACCCGACAGCCACAAGTGACTGTCGGGTATTTCTTTACCAAATGGGCCTGGGTAGACTCGAACTACCGACCTCACGCTTATCAGGCGTGCGCTCTAACCACCTGAGCTACAGGCCCTGCAACAACTTTCGAATCTGGTGTGAAATATTCTGTGCAAGAAGGGCTTGTTCATGCCTTCCGCTCCCTCAACTCACCACCAAGAATGACAGATAAGATAGTATCGGCGTCGGCCTGCTGGTAGGAGCGTTTGAGGCTACTTTACTCGCCCTATTCGAATCAATCGACGGTGAGGTGTCACTGTGAAGCATCTATTCCGCTTGTGCCTATTGATGATTCTGTCAGCGATCAACCCGCTGGCTAACGCCGCTGAAGGACAGCTATTGAATGTTCCATTGCCCGAGTTGCCGGAAAACCAGGAGGTCTTGGTTTCGGAAATAAACCTCGCTCCTGGACAGCCCTCATCCCCGCCCCATCGTCACAATGCCCATGTTTTTGTCTATGTGCTGGAGGGTCGCGTAAACATGCAAGTTGCGGGAGGGGAGCTGATGACCCTGTCGCCGGGCGAGATGTTTTATGAGAATCCTGATGACATCCATACGGTTTCTCAGAATGCCAGCGATACGGAATCGGCCAGATTCCTCGTGCATATCATCAAGACCGTCGGAGTACCTGTGACCACTCGGGTAGATCCATAGATGCCCTCTCGCCTGGTCCTTGGGACATCTCGCTAGCTTTCCGTGTGGAGTCCCCCGCTAACCCGAGCGGCATGAGCGGGGGAAGAAAGCCCAATGCCCTCGGCTCGAGGAATCGCTGAGTCGAGGGAATCGAGACGAGGGCCTGAGGTCGGTGCAAGCGAATACGACGCACGACGTCTACGAACACCCAGAAGGACGACGCGAGATCATCAAGAGCGGTTTCTCGTGGCCTGCCTTCTTCTTCGGGCCGTTGTGGGCATGGAGGCCGGGGATGATCCGTTTGGGCTTCGGTTTGCTCGCGCTCGTTCTGCTGCTACAGCTCACACCCCTGTTGTTCATCGAGTTCCTCGGGGAGTCGGCAATCCTGGTCGACCTACTCGTCTCGATTGGCGTGTTGACTCGGATCGACCGCCAAGGGAATGCCTGGATACGCACAAGCGTGCTGAAGAACGGTTTCAAATTGGTTCCAGCGTCAGCGCAGGCGGATTGACCCACCCTCTCCTCCATCCTCTATTGACCGGTTGCCACCGCTCGCGGCCGGCGCGCCGACCCCGGTCATTATTACGGCGGCCGTGCGTACAGTCAGGGTGAAGGAAGCACCGGAAACGTCAAATCGATGGAGATGTCTTAGATGCGAAGTGGAGACCCCTTGAGCCTGATATCGACCCGCCGCCGCCTGCTCTTGGCGAGTGGAGTGGGCTCCCTCCTTTTCCTCATGAGTGCCTCGGCAGGATTCGGCCAGTTGGCCACGCTCGAGCCCGGCAGCCGAGTGCGCATCTCGGCCCCCCTTTACGGGATCGAAAACGCCGTGGGCACGGTCCAGGACGCGCCGACTGGGGCGCTCGTCGTCGGGTTCGAGTCGGTACCGCCTCCTCAGGGAGCGACCGCGTGGACCCTCCGCAACTCGAATATCACCGATCTCGAAGTGTCTATCGACCAGAGGCGCTATGGCTTCAGGGGCTTCGGAATCGGCTTTTTCTCGGGCCTCCTCGTGGGAGCGGTCGCGGGTCTCCTCACGGGGAAGAGTCAGAGCGATGGCTTCGACTTCGGAGACAACGTCATACTGTATGCGAGAGCTCTAGGCATAGCAGGCGGAGCGACCGGGCTAGTCCTCGGCAGCCTGAAACAAACGGACGTCTGGGTCCCCACCTCACGGGAACCCAGTATGAGCTCGGCCGGGCAACCGCCCCTGTCCAACGGTGTACCCCGTCTCGAACTGGGCTTCGCTCTCCGGTTTTGATCAGTCCCTTCTGATCAACGTCTCCGGCATCCGCCAAGCCACGAGTAGTCCGGACAGCCCTGTGAGAGCCGCCACCGCTCCGATGGCCGGACGCATTCCGAACAGGTCGGCCAGCGTCCCGGCCAGCGTCCCGGCCAGCAGCCCTCCGACCGCGTAGCCGCTGTCTTGCCACAGTCGGCAAACGCCTACCGACGAGCCGCGTCAGCTCGGATGAGCAACATCACCAATGGAGGCGAGGAGCGTGGGATAGACCATCGCGGTGCCCGCCCCAAGCGCTACACAGGCACCCGCCCAGGCCGCGAATCCGCTCACGGTCGCGATCGCCGCGAGGGCGCTGCACTGGAGCAACATGCCTCCGGCGATCAGCCGCTTACGGCCGACACGGTCCGACCAAGCTCCCGTCCCGAGCTGGAGTATCCCCCACGTGAAGGGGTACGTGAAACTCAATATTCCGATCTGGCGCAGATCCAATCCCGCCGAAGCGAAAAAAGAGGAAAGAGCCCCCAGGCGAGGCCGTCGTTCAGATTGTTGACCAGTCCGGCCTGGCTCGCGCTGGCAAGTGCGGGATTCCTCCAACTCGTGATCGCGAAAATTTCTCGCGTGCTCGGCGCGGGCGAAGCGGCACTCGCGGAGCCGGCCGCCTCCAGTTCCGCATGACCCCTCGTCTCTCGAACGAACACCGTGGACAGACCTAGGCCCAGAGCAACGAAGCCGATGCCGAGGTAAAACGGCTCCGGCCGAAGCCCGTACGCCTGAGCGATATACCCGGTACCGAGCGCGGACAGTGCGACGGCTACATATCCGGCGAACTCGTTCAGACCCATGGCGAAGCCGCGTTGCTTCGGTCCCGCCAAGTCGATCTTCATGATTACCGTGCTCGACCATGCGAGACCCTGGTTGACGCCGAGTAACACGTTGGCCGCGATGATCCAGTTCCACGACGGCGCCCACATGATCATGAACGGCACCGGCACCCCGACGAGCCACCCCAGAATCAGGATCCGTTTACGGCCGTAAAGATCGCCGAGACGTCCCGCGAAGAAGTTCGCGGCGGCCTTGACCAACCCGAATGAGATCAAGAACGAGAGCGCGACCCGGGTGGAGGCCAGCCCGAACTCCTGATCGGCCAGAAGGGGCAAGACCGTACGTTCCAGCCCCACCATCGCCCCGACGAACGCGTTGACGACTACGAGGAGGGTGAACTGCCTCCAATTCTCCTTCAGCCCGAGCGTGACAGCAGTCGATGTCACGATCGCAAAGCTACGAACGATTCCTTCGCCATGCTACGTAGTCGCAGGACCGAGCCCGAGGTTGGTGGCGCGGATCTGTTCGGCCCGGAGGGGGGGGCGCTGGAATCTCGGCGAGCATGAGACTGACGAACTCTTCTTTGTTCTCCATAGAGAACGCCCGGTTGTGACGGCGCTCGAAGCCGATCGTAGAGCTCGGCCTTCCGCTGAGTCCTCGCCCACAAACG